>Ga0307516_10000458_pt1 | contig 54020 bp, 61 predicted proteins | sample 19_EM_MG_FD_203310 | JGI IMG/M metagenome (GOLD analysis project Ga0307516, IMG submission 203310) | Populus trichocarpa ectomycorrhiza microbial communities from riparian zone in the Pacific Northwest, United States - 19_EM | ecosystem: Host-associated > Plants > Roots > Unclassified | place...
TGTCGGTTCTGGCCCGAAAGGTCCGTTTTTCAAACGAACCTCCGTAGATTTGGCCGCTTACATAATCTAACCCTAACCCAAATCCAGCTTACATAAGGGTGTCGGTACCTAACAACATCTACCTTACGTCCCTTACGTTTGCCTTCTGTGGAGGATGACTTGGAGCCGCAATCGTGGGACTTCCAGCGGCCACTAGAGACATTGGAGACATCACACCCATCTGCATCGTGAGCGATTGATGTTATGGTTTTTACCTGAGTGTAGACCGCACGACTGAGATAGCTACAGGACACATTCTTCTGATTTTTCCGAATGGTTCCTTGCACCCCTTCCGCATATGAATCTTCGTCGAACCGTCAACTTTTTTTCAGCCCCCGTCCCGCTTGAGATTCAAGGCCGCATTATTCGCCAACTTCCAGGGCAGGATTTTGCTTCTATCGAAGAGATTGCTTCCCGGGTCCCTGACGCGGAACTTCGACCACTGGTAAGCTTCCTGTGTCGAAATTTACCTTCGGGATTCAATTCACGCCTCCAGCCATCAAATGCCGGGAATTCTCCCGTAGAATTTCGAAAACATTACGATTATTGGCTTGAATTGCGGGATCTTGTGTGGATTGGAATAATTGTGTTGGAAAACTCGGCGTGCCGGTCTGTCCTTCCCCCAGAACATCCTCGCAGAAGAGGAGCGGCAATGGCTCTTCACAAGCTGAAGTTGCTTTCGCAGAGTATCACACGCGGATTGTGGTACATGGAGGAGATAGCCGACGAGAATCACTTTGATTTGGATTTCGAAGAAATTGTTTCAAACCGCCACAAGGGTTATGGCTCAGAACATCTCTTCACCTTAATAGACCCATATCTGGATCCCACCAAGCTGTGCATCTATCTTGAGCTGTACCCCGGATTGGATGAAAAGGAGTACCCCGAACCAGAGCCAGACGAGATAGAAACTGGTCAGTAGTTTCAAGGATTTAACGGAAATCACTAGCTCAATCCTTGACACCAGAGTGCATTCCACCGGAGTGGTTGGAACCATGTAATGAGCCGTATCCTACCAGTTGCGAGTGCGGCACGCTGCATCGTGTGCTTACTTGAAGGAACCGGAGGAAGCCATCTTTCGCATTCATCTTTCGCGTTATCTGTCGACGTTCTTATATGGTATCCTAAACCCGTACAATAGCTAGCGTCCGCTTCGCATGAAGCGCAGAAAGATCAACCACACGAGGTGAAGATGAAAACTTAATGACATCACGGTAGAGCAGCTTGGTCTCGAATGTGAGGGATCGGAGTGTAGGCGGCGGACGTGGAGATTCAGAGTCGGTCTCGTCGGTGTCTGGGATACCGGAAGGATCCAGAGGCGGGGAGTGGTGGTAAGCTCTCGATTTCGCGGAGTAAATCTTGGCCTTTGAGATATGAGTTTTCTGTGCGGAGGAAGCGAACGGTTCCTCGGGGGGCCTCGATCTCGAAAAAAATGATTCACATCAGTTATATGAGCGAGAGCTTTGCAACATACCTGTTCCAAGAGATGCGAAGTTTCAATACTGCCTTCAACGGCAACACTCTCGGTTTCTACTTGTTGAACACCACTGGTGCTGATGCAGAAACATCAATCTCAACCCATCCTCGAAGAAAGACATGAAAAAAAAACCAACCTTTCTGTTCCTGTCCCGCGGTCATAGTCTTCAGCTGGGCATTATCCTGCTCCAACGTATGTAATACGGGCCCCTGCTCTGTTCCTAGTCGGGACCGCCGCGGGTTAACCTAGCCTATCCTATCCTATCCTATCCAAATCCGCCTGCAACTGCTCCATCGCCTCCTCATACGCCCTCTCCTGCCTCCTCGCCTTCGACAGCTCATTCTCCAAATCCACAATCATATCCGCCTGCTTCTTCACCGTCTCCATCCGGCGCTCCATCAGCTCAATCTTCACCGTCGACTCCTGAATGTTCTGGTCTTTCGTCTTGAGGCTCCGCACAAGGCCTTGCATTTCCTCGTTGAGCTGGGCCACTTTCCGCTCAGCTTCGATGTTGACGGCGAGGCTGGCTTTGATTTCTTGCACGCGAGTGACCCATGGTGCGGTGCCAGAAACTGAGAACGAAAGTAAATGTCGAAGCCCATCGAGAAGGCAGCATGAGATACCTTTCAAGACATTTTCAGAGTCCATAGCCAGAGGAAGCAACTTTCCACCTTCCTGCACGAGTTGAGTGATCGCGGCTCCGATGGCATCCCATGACGATTCTGTAGGTTTTATGTTCCGCGCAACAGTCGACCCTGCAATCCTTTTCACGAGACCAAGGAGAGTGGTCAGTTGGAACGGCGATTTGGCGGACCGTGCGTCACTAAGGTGGGGGGTTTAGGCCACGCTTGGTCGTCGACGCTGAATTGGGGTGCAGGAACACAAAGAAGGACCTAAGCGGTCAGACAAGCGGTCTAAGAGTTGTCTAAGAAGATGAGCCTCGAGAGTACGCACCACCAGAACATCAAGCCAATAAACAATCAATTCAAGCGCGACATGTCTGGCGCCGAGCAGCTATTCAAAACGCATTCGACTCGGAGGCGCAAGAACGGCAATGTGGGGTTGAAATGCCGAATAGAGCATTGACCAGGTCGGTTCAGACGTCGTAGGAAACGCAAGAGGGCACTTCGACCTCCACAGCCACTGGTGTGCATCACGTCCAGGCACACTGTTCCATCAGACCGAGCGCTTGTCCATCCCCTCATACGAAGACGATGAGCTCCAAGATGAGTGAACCAGTCATCGACTCGGTCTCCCGAAGCTATGGAAGAAGAATTGCTCGGAATCAAATCCCTCCCATCTTGAACTAGAACCACCCCGGCGCGGGCGTTCAGTATGTCTAGCTCCATCGCTCTTGCCCAGTTCCGAATCATACTCACACTGGTCTCCCAGCAGCCCCCGACACCTTCGGTTCAATCGCGACCCGGATTTTTCAAGAAAGTAACTGGCTTGTTCAAACGTCCTGAAAAGGTACCTGTATACATGGCTATGATCTTTGTGTCGCAGGAAATGTCCCCAACATCGCCGCCTTCCCTCGTCGTGCAGTCTCCAGATGAACCGCCGTCAGATATCGGAACCAACCCACCTAAAGCTGACACACCCAAGGTCCTTTCGCTTGTGTCCAGGGGTTTCCTTCCAAACTAACCTGAAGAATAAACCAGGAATCACCAACCGACCACCTCGGTACCCCAGACGTCACGACCGTAGATGCAGCCCGAGAAGCCGCAAAGAAAACTAACTCTGAGATGAGGACTGTTGCTGCGCCAATCCAAAGCGTAGCGTCCCCGCTCAGCGGCACAGATAACCCGATTGCTCTTGTCAATTGGATTTCCTCGTTGCTCAAGGCATTGGAGAAGTTCCATGCCGCCGTGGATAAGATCGCCACGGTAAACATCACCCTATGGCCTGCGAGCCCGTCTCGGATCCTCATCCGATGTCTAGATTTCTCCTTACGTGCAAGTAGCGTGGACTATCCTTTCTTCTGTTTCTAAGGTCCGACCGTTGCGTTTCGCTGGTCACCCAATCTAATCTGCAGGTGGCAGACAATTATTGACCAGCCAAATCGCGACGACTCCATTCGCACACTACTTTTGAAGATGCATGAAGTCTACATGTTTCTCGCAACTGCAGAACTGAAAGCCATTACGTCCATGAAGGCCATTGTCGAGCGCATCACGCGTCAAACAGTGGAGTGCTCGTATTTCATTCAAGCCTATTGTGGGAACCAGAAATTCCGTAAGTTGACGCGACCACGACGCTGATCTTGATGATTTTATTGGTTTTTTTCAAGGGACGAGGCTGCTCACGGACCTGTTCTCCTCCAAAACCGACACGCTCGTGCAGGGCTACAACGATGCCTTCGACAAGCTTTTGCAGGAGTGCCACGACAGGGCCGCAGGCGATACATTAGTGGTCGTGCATCGCATTTGGAAAGTTCTCGCGCCGAAGGTCGATGATCTGCGTGCGCCATTTTCGAAGTATTCTTGTCACACCTGCTTGATATCTGAAATGTAGGTGACACCATAGATCTGAATAGCATGCCGTATGCGGGGGGTGCTGGCCTCAAAAGCTTTGTTTGGAGGGGACCCGGGAAGAACTCCTCAAGAAGATCGTTGATTGGATCAACGACGTCGAGCAGGACACGCCTCGCATTTTTTGGCTTCATGGTCCCACTGGCACCGGGAAATCATCCATTGCTCACACTATTGCCCACCGGTTCCAGCAGCTTAAACGCCTTGGCTCTTGTTTCTGCTTTGACCGCAGCCGGATGGCAGACCGACGCCGCGAGAAGGTCTTCAGCACAATTGCGTAGGATCTTGCCAATCGTGACACGTCCCTGCGTAGATAGTTGATAACCGTCGGTCATGGTAATGCGGTGCTCAAGAACACAGTAGACATTCTGCAGCAGTGGGAAGAACTGATCATGAAGCCCGCGACGGAGCTTGCGGAGGCGTTAATGGGGCCGATTGTAATTATTGTGGACGCATTGGATGAGAGTGGGGATATAGCTTCACGAAGAGTTCTCCTTCAAATCCTGGGTAATGCCATTACCGAAAGCCGGATTACCAACCTTCCTCCCAACTTCCGCATTCTCCTCACGTCCCGACCTCTACCAGACATCCACGCAACGCTCGGTGGTGAGACGCACGTCCGGCAGAAGTCCATGGATAGCATTCCATCTGAGTCGACTAAACATGACATTCTCCGCTATGTATCCGACGAGTTGTCCAAAGTAGACTTTGAGAAACCGAGTCGGGAAGTCTTCGCTTCCCTTGCTGGCTCATCTGGTCAAATATTCGAGTGGGCACGATTGGCCTGTGCATATATCAGGGGAGATAACATGGAGACAGTGCTGGAACCACAGGAGCGCTTCAACGCCATCATAGACCACAGCAAACCTGATCACGTCCCACTCCTCGATAAAATATACACATTCACATTGGAAACCATATTTCCCAAGGAACAGCCGAGTCAGCGGGATCGTGGTCTCGAACGATTCAAGTCTGTGATGGCCCAGATACTTGGGGACCATGGAGCCACTTTCTCTTGATTCGTTGACGTATATGAGGTGTCATTTCAAGGATCTCGCGGATATCAAGATTCATAGGATCCTAGCACCTATGGCTGCTTTGCTCAGTGGGGCTACTGATCCCTCTGTCCCTATCCGTCCCCTTCATGCCTCCTTTGCCGATTTTTTGACGGATCGTGATCGGAGTCACGAATTTTTCATCGACGTGCATCCTATCCACAACAACCTAGCCTTTGCTTCGCTTGGCGTCACGATGAAGAAACTGCAGTTTAACATATGTGATCTGCCAAGTTCCTACCTCCCCAACTCTAAAGTCTCGGATCTGGATGACCGCATCAAAAAATGTATCCTAGCTGAATTGGCATATTCTTGCCGATTCTGGACGGATCACGTTCGAGATGCATCATTCAACTCGGCCCTTGCAGCAGGGGTCCAAGCATTTTTCAATCACAAAATATTGTTATTCTGGTTTGAAGCACTTAGCCTCCTCAGCGTCATGAATACTTGTGCCAGCTCGTTGTCGTCGGTCATTCAATGGGTTATGGTGTGTAGAATGACCTTTTGCATGAAAATTATTTTCTCACCTGCACCAGCCTCACACAGAGTACAAGGGCATCTCAGATGACGCAACGGATGCCCAAAAAGTTATTCGCACATTTGAGGGTGCAATTTCTACGAGCACCCCCCACCTGTACCTGTCTGCCCTACCATTTTCACCAAAGAAAGCACATATCTCTAGCAAGTTTTCTGACGTGTTCCATGGATTGCCGAAGGTTATTACTAGGCACAGAGCGACGTGGCCAGAGATCCAGGGTGAAATACGCGGACATTCTAAAGGTATCTGTTCAGTCGCGTTTTCACCAGACGGCAAGCGCATCGCGTCGGCATCAACTGACAAGACCATCCGATTGTGGGATGCTGAGACAGGGGGCCTGCTGCGACCGCCTCTCGAGGGACATGAGGGTTGGGTCAGATCTCTTGCGTTCTCACCAGATGGCAAGCGCATCGTGTCGGCATCAGATGACAAGACCATCCAACTATGGGATGCTAAGACGGGGAACCTGCTGCGACCACCTCTCGAGGGACATGAGGAGTCGGTCAGATCTGTTGCATTCTCGCCAGATGGCAAGCGCATCGTGTCGGCATCAGATGACAAGACCATCCGGCTGTGGGATGCTGAGACAGGAGACCTGCTGCGACCGCCTCTCGAGGGACATGAGGATTCGGTCAACTCTGTTGCGTTCTCGCCAGATGGCAAGCGCATCGCGTCGGCATCACGCGACAAGACCATCCGGCTGTGGGATGCTGGGGTGGGGAACCTCCTGCGACCACCTCTCAAGGGACATGAGGATTCGGTCAAATCTGTTGCGTTCTCGCCAGATGGCAAGCGCATTGTGTCAGCATCAGACGACAAGACCATCCGATTGTGGAATGCTGATGCAGAGGTATGTTTTCCAAGATGCTCTATAGGCTTCAAAATTTCAAAACTAAATTGATAGAGGCATGAACTGGGCTGGTACATTCTGCAATATTCTCTTCTTGCAAGCACAGGAATCATTCAGAAATGTGTCACGGAGCGAGCATGAACCCTCAAGGGTGGTTTATCATGTCCAATGGCGAGTTTTTATTCTGGGTCCCACCTTATTGCCGATACAATGTTGGTGATCCCGTCGACATGGGTTGATGTCAGCCATCTCAATCATGGCCAGGGATGGCATAAGATAAAAGATGGAAATTTGTCTATATCATGACAATCATGCAGGTCCTCCTTGTTTGACATATCGTCGAACAAGTGGACTGAATGGAAGATGTGCAGCTGTTCAGCGTGCTCAATCTCGAATGGGCGAATGTCAGCAAGCATGTGATTGAGAGATTAAGTCGAGCAGAAGGCGTAGGACAGGTGGATGTTCAGCGGTTGGAACTGACTCGGAGAGGAGAGCGAGGAGGTCTGGGTTGAGCAGTGCTCAATGGATTGCGCAACCGTTGAGGTGCAGCGGGCTCCCTTCGCGGTATCCTCTCAAGACCCAAGCAGGTCCTTAGGGCCCCCATCGATACCCATACCTGCTTCCCGACTCGTCGACAATGCCATGACATTCCTTAGCGCATGGACCACCTAGCACAATTCCCTCATCACACACCTTTCTTCACCGCGTTTAAGTCAAATTGCAGAACTTTGCCCGATTCATTCTCTAACGGCTGGTTTGTGCCAAAGCAACGCGAAAATCGTTCTTCGAATGTCTTAGTGCTTAAACGTTTTTTCGTCACCGCTTCTCGACAGCACGCAGGTGGAGCAGAGTAGTTCGTATACCTACATGTCCCTGCATCCCAAACTTGTGAAATATATTATCCTCGTCCTTCTAGAATGAATTGCGTGCAAATAAAATTATCATGAGATGGTATCCTAAACCTGTGTACTATAGCTAGCGTCCGTTTGCAAGAAAAATATTCAAAATCAAAGACTCCGTATCGCACTCGCCCTATCCAACAGCCCCTGAACCCGCCTCCCAAGCCTCTCCCCCTCCATCTTCCTCTCCATAACCTGATGCGCGGGTGTCATCTTCTTCGGCATCCACACCTTCCCACCCTTCGCCTCGGCCCGCTTCGCATGAAGCGCAGAAAGATCAACCACACGAGGTGAAGACGAGAACTTTATGACATCACGGTAGAGCAACTTGGTCTCGGTTGTGAGGGATCGGAGTGTAGGTGGCGGACGTGAAGATTCAGAGTCGGACTCGTCGGTGTCTGAGAGACCGGAAGGATCTAGAGGCGGCGTCGACAAACGGGTGGGGGTTGGTGCGGGGAGTGGTGGTAAGCTCTCGATTTCGCGGAGTAAATCTTGGCCTTTGAGATATGAGTTTTCTGTGCGGAGGAAGCGAACGGTTCCTCGGAGGGCCTCAATCTTGGGAGAAATGATTCACGTAAGTTATAAGGCCCTGTGAGCGAGAGCTTTGTAACAATACCTGTTCCAAGAGATGCGAAGTTTCAAAGCTGCCTTCAACGGCCACACTCTCGGTTTCTACTTGTTGAACGCCAGGGGCTGATGCATAACCATCAATCCCAACCCATCCTCGAAGAATGACATGAAAAAAAAACCAACCTTTCTGTTCCTGCCCTGCAGTCATAACCTTCAGCTTGGCATTATCCTGCTCCAACGTATCCAAATCCGCCTGCAACTGCTCCATCGCCTCCTCATACGCCCTCTCCTGCCTCCTCGCCTTCGACAGCTCATTCTCCAAATCCACAATCATATCCGCCTGCTTCTTCACCGTCTCCATCCGGCGCTCCATCAGCTCAATCTTCACCGTCGACTCCTGAATGTTCTGGTCTTTCGTCTTGAGGCTCCGCACAAGGCCTTGCATTTCCTCGTTGAGCTGGGCCACTTTCCGCTCAGCTTCGATGTTGACGGCGAGGCTGGCTTTGATTTCTTGCACGCGAGTGACCCATGGTGCGGTGCCAGAAACTGAGAACGAAAGTAAATGTCGAAGCCCATCGAGAAGGCAGCATGAGATACCTTTCAAGACATTTTCAGAGTCCATAGCCAGAGGAAGCAACTTTCCACCTTCCTGCACGAGTTGAGTGATCGCGGCTCCGATGGCATCCCATGACGATTCTGTAGGTTTTATGTTCCGCGCAACAGTCGACCCTGCAATCCTTTTCACGAGACCAAGGAGAGTGGTCAGTTGGAACGGCGATTTGGCGGACCGTGCGTCACTGAGGTGTGGCATTATCTGCTGAGCCAACTGTAAGGGAGTTGGTGAGCATAACATGATGAAAGTGTGGGAAGGGTGGTGTAGTACAGACCGATATGCCAAAGTTGACAAGTTCCCCCACGAGGTTGCTCAGCTCCTTTATCTGTGAAACGAGGTGTGGCTTGAGAGCGGCAGAATCCTCGATGAGGTCGTAAAGTCGTTTTGTGAGTTTCCTTTGCGCTTGTCAGGGGGATGAAATGAAACTTAGATGGGAAAAACGCACTTGGATAACGTCTTTGCACCCTTGCATTGATCCAAGAGGGACTGCAGCGGTTCGAACAGCTCCTTCTCGATATCGTACCCGCCCATGTCCAAAACGACTTCTACCCTCACTTTTAGTAGGAACAACGCGCGATAGAGGGCAACGTTACCATCATCTTGTAAGATAGCGGCGACGGAAGTCTTGGCGAGTCCAATAGAAGCCGCAAACATGTCGAGATCATGATCAAATGACAACGCATATCCAAGCTCGCGTTCACCCAGATCATGCTCAAACCCGTCAAAGTAGGTCTCCGCGAGGTGGTCAAACTGTGCTTGAATCCTGTCGAAGTCCACCATTCAAATTAATGCGTAGCATAGATGTGCTATGATGAGAGGGACTGACTTGACGATATCACTGACACACTCCATCTCTCTAAACTCGTCTCTGCGCAGCAGATCGATGTGGATATCGATGCGTTTCTCCATTGGCGCGATTTCAGGGTATATCCGACCGATGTTGAGGAAGGACTCTGCGTCGCAGCGGCGCAGGATTGCTGCGAAGCGTTTGCAGAGGGTCGAGAGACCAGAAATGCGTCCTCTCATCTGAGGAGAATGGCATAAGAACCGGACGGAGGTACGGATGAGTCTTCACGTACCTCACAAACACCGACGAGGACTTCGGACACGGACCCAGCGAGCGAATCGGGCAAACCGTGCGCTTGTGCCACGACAGTGTTGATCAAGTCTGCCTTGTATGCTAGGCGTTGGAAGAACAGGTAACAGCTGGTGGCGTCGCTGTCGGACTCGACATATAGTTGGGGCAAGTATGGCTATGGATGTATAGATGAATCAATCAAGAGAGAAGAAAGAAGGGAGCTTCAGTACTCACCTGAACAATCCCCAAAAGCTCCCGACTCTCCCTCGCCTCAAGGCGTCTAATTTCGAGCTCTACATTCCTAGCTTGAGATTTTGAGGCCGAGGATTGAAGTTTGAGATTCAGGGACAGCACGGCGGCGGTCTGAGATGCGGCCGAAGCGGACTCGTTCTGGGCCGTTTGGGTTTGAGTGCGGAGGTTCTCGAGTTCACTAGAATTGTCAGTTTGAGGTTGGCGTGGATTATGAACGTGGGTGCAGGATGGAGACATACTGCTGCAGGTGCATGACAAGTTCTCTAAACTGACCGATGGTGTTATCGAGGTCTTGACATGCGTCTTCGAGATTGCTGATCTTTTGGAGGTGGTTCTGGATCTGGAATTCCTTCTGATCTGTACATAGAAACTGATTCAACCGTTATTCTCCAACGAAAAGAAGCGGTGCGTACTGAGATCCTCGTGCAATTGTTTTTCTGTCTCCATGTGGTTCTCCTCGAGTTCGTCGCTGAGTTCTTTAAGAGCTTCGAGGTCTTCGATGGTGATTCGCATTTCCTCGATTTTCTACATGTATGGACCATGTTGAGGCTTTCGGGTAGTAGGAGGAAAAAAATGGTGCACCTCGCCAAGCATAAGATTGCGTTCAGTCAGTTGAACCAGCATTTCCTCCGCTGTGAAAGCATCGTCAAGTTGCAACTTGAGATCCTCTACTTGCTGTTCAGCATTGGTGAGCTTTATGAGAGTAGACTCGTATTGAGCTATGTTTTGGAAAGGTCAGATCAGGACAACGGATGAGGAATGGACAAGACAAACCTTGCATATCATCAAGACTGGTTATATCTTTCTCCATCTCCGCAATCCGTTTCCGCTGTTCATAATCTGTTTCCTGGGACATGTCCCGTAATCTAAAAGGTCTCTTTAGTTGGAGACGGAGGATTGAACAAAGACGTACTTGATCAAGGCTTCCTTCAAACGTTCATTGTGCTTCTCTAGTTGGATATAGGCCAAAGAGTCTTTCCGAGCGTTGCCTGATCCCCCTTCCGGTGCTATGGGAAATATGACTTTATGAGGGATGCGGAGATCAAGAGATAGATACCTCCACCCTCTTTCAAAACCTCCATTTCGACCTCGGCAATGGCAAGCTTTTCCTTGAGCTCCTCCAGCTCGGTCTCGGCAATCTCAGCCTTCTCTTCGGCTACTTCTTTATCCAACATGGCCATCTCTAAATGCTCCTGGACATCGAGCAAGCGAGACTCGGAGAGCTGGGAGAGCTGCTGTGCATCCGCGAATTCGCGACGGGTGGCGCTAAGCTCTGTTGAGAGGGAGGTGAGCTTGGCTTGAAGTTTTGGGCGGAGGGCGACGAAGGATTCGGCTTCGGAAAGACGGTTTTCGAGCTCTTGGATGTGGCGAGAGTCATCCGCGCGTTTGGCTTCGAGGACACGAATTTTAGCGCGCAGTTCTTGTAATTCTTGGTCGTCCTGAGAGCGCGGCTGCATTCGGGGCAATTGGTGACGCGTTGCATTAGAAAATAAGATGGTACATACTACGATGGGATGTCTGAGGGAGGACGGTGGGCGTTCCGGGGCGCGTGGGCCTGGAGGTGTTATTTGGAACGTTACGGGGGGCGGAGTAGGCGATGGTTCTTTGCTTGAAGGTGAAACAACGGGAGCAGAAGGAGAGGGGACGACAATGGGGGGTGACAATGGCCGTTTGTTGGAGAGGGAATTGGGGGAACTGTGTATCCGGGTGGGAGAGCTTGGGGCGGGGGAGGCGGGGAAGGACTTGCGGGGCTGGAGGGTGAGCGAGTGCCGCTTGGACGGGGAGGTGGCCGGCTTCGGTATGCCGCGGGCGGGGGTGCCGGTCTGGGATTTAGCGGGGCTGGCGGAGCGGGAAGAGGAGGGCGGGGTGCGGAGGACGGTGGTGCGGAGAAGGTCAGAGCTCGGGGTGCGGTGGTGGCCGGCCGGGGGACGCAGGGGTGGTCGCTGTGTCTGGTCAATCTCTGGCCCGTGCGTCGCCTTGATCTGGCTGGGGCGGATGAAGACGCCGTAGCCCATCTTGCAGGTGAAGTACGCGACGCCGCCCACCGACCCGTCGTTCTTCCCCTGCTGCTCGTACAGCTCGATTCCCACCCATTTCCCTGGCGAGAACGACGTCGCGCCTGAGAACCGGACGACGCCCCTGCCCTGCGGGATGGTCACGATTGTGCCCAGCGCCGGGGCCTCTGCCATCGTGGTCGCGACGAGTACGTGATCAAACACGACCCTGACCTCCGACTCCCGGCCAGCGTCTTCCACCACCAACTCGTCCATCTCTTCCCCTATCTCTACATCGCCTCATTCACGTCCACCACTCAACTGTACATCGCGTCTAGAGTGGGCCATGTCCACAGCGCTACTCCAGCAATCTCGACCTCCACATCGAAACGGCCCTCGTTTTGTCCCGGGTCTGCATTCATTCCACCCGACTCCTTCCTTTCGTTTATTTATTCCATATCTCAGGCGGAGGTTCCGAGTGGGGAGAGAGGTCTGAATCAAGGAGCTCCGGTTCAGAAACAGACCACGAGTATGAAGCACGCCACAGCACCGCACAGGACGGTAATCGCAAAGACTCGAGATCCCCTTCAAGTCCCGACCCTCGCATGAATGGTTCCATGGACACCTTTTCCGACCCATCTCCTTCCATTCCCTACTGGTGCGCTAAACGCCATCTCACTTGTGGTAACCCTACTCCAGGTCCCTCGTGGTCTTCAAAGCCTGCTCCTTGGCGCGGCTCTCCACCAGGAAAGCTAAAGACAGTACAAGCCGCCCTGGTTCTCTGCCTCAACATTGACGTCGATCCTCCTGATGTCATCAAAACCAATCCATGCGCCATGCTTGAATGCTGGGTCGACCCCCACAGCATGCCTTCTCACAAAGCTCTCGAAGCCATCGGTTCTAATCTTCATCACCAATTTGAGGGTCTGAGCGCAAAAGTCAACTACAAACCGATGCTCGATCCTTCCCATGACGACTTGAAGCGCTTTTGTCAGAACGCCCGCAGGCAGGCCAAGGATGACGCCGTTCTTTTCTACTACAATGGTCACGGTGTCCCAAAGCCGACAGCAAGCGGAGAGTTGTGGTGTTTCAATCGCGACTACACGCAGTACATCCCTGTTTCTCTCCAGGAACTACAGAGCTGGCTCGGTTCCCCTTGCGTTTATATCTGGGATTGTTCTGCCGCAGGCCACCTCCTTGTCAACTTCAACATTTTTGCAGAACGACGTGACCAGGATATCAACCTCAACCATGGTGGCTACGCTGATGGTGCCCAACCGTTGATGAACTCTATTCAGCTCGCCGCCTGTGCTGCCACCGAACAACTCCCCTCTTGCCCCGAGCTCCCTGCCGACCTGTTCACCTCATGTCTTACATCCCCCATCGATATTGCCCTTCGCCACTTCATATTGAACCACCAACTGCCGTACAACGTCACTCTAGATATCGTCCTTCAATTGCCCGGTGACCTAAAAGATCGCCGCACACCGCTCGGAGAACTCAACTGGATCTTTACTGCCATAACTGATACGATAGCTTGGACTACATTCTCTCATGAGATCTTTACCAGGTTATACCGATGCGATCTCCTAATAGCCTCCCTCTTCAGAAATTTTCTTCTTGCAGAGCGCATCATGAAAGACTACAACTGCACACCCCACACCTACCCATCCCTCCCTCCCACCAACACTCATCCACTTTGGGCCACCTGGGACCTGGCAGTTGACACCTGCCTCCGCCAACTCCCAGACCTCCTCCATAAATCTGCGGACACCGGCGCTCCAAACGGTACAACATCGCTTGCACGACCCGGTCGCGTCGGGCAGGCCAACCGCCCTGACAGGCCTGCATCCTCACCATCCAAACCTAACGACCCTCTTTATTCCTATGTCCGCAACCGGTTTTTCGCCGACCAGCTCACTGCATTCGAGGTCTGGATATCCCGAGGCGGCTCTGCGCTGACTAAACGCGGACCTTTGTCCCTTCCTCCTGTAGGAGACAGATATGCATGCGAGTTTGAGTCCGGACTATCGCACCAGCACTCCGTCCCAGAAGGACACCTCGTCCCTCGCAAACCCCCGGACCAACTCCCTATCGTTCTCCAAGTCCTGCTCTCCCAACCGCATCGCCTCCGAGCCCTTATCCTCCTATCGCAATTCGTCGATCTGGGCCCATGGGCCGTCCACCTCGTCCTCACCATCGGCATCTTTCCCTACATCTCCAAACTCCTCCAAGCCCCCAGTCTCGACTTGCGCCCCGTCCTCATCTTCATCTGGGCCCGCATTCTCGCCGTCGACTCGACCGTCCAGGTCGACCTCCTCAACACGGGCGGGTTCAAATACTTCGCCTCTATCCTCGAAGCCAAGAACGATGACTCGCTACCCAACAGCTCCGAACACAAGGCAATGTGCTCTTTCATCCTCGCCGCCATCTCACGGGACTACCCGCACGGAAAGCATGCGTGCTGGGGCCAGCGGGTGTTTGACAACTGCTACGACCGCCTCGAAGAGTCGGACTTTTTGCTCCGGCAGTGGACGGCGCTATGCATCGCGCAGATGTGGGACTCTTATGATGAGATCAAGATTTATGGTGTGGATCGGGGGACGCAAGACCGGCTGATTGCGATGTTGTCGGATGATGCGGTAGAGGTGCGGGCTGCGGCGTTGTATGCGCTTGGCACGTTTATGGGTGCGAGTGGGTCGGAGTTTCCGGACAGGCAGGGTGGTGGTGGGACGGGGACGATGTTCCAACTGGAGGAGAGGGTGCATTTTAGGATGGAGGTGGCAGTCGCCACAGGCGCGACGTTGGCAATCAAGGATGATGCTAGTCCAATGTGTAGGAAGGAGCTGTTGGTGGTGATTAGTTGTTTGGTGAAGGAATGGAGGGGGTATTTTGTGGTGTGTGCATGGTTGTACTGGGAGGAAGATCGGAAGTGGAGGGCTGGGGCCAGTGGCCATGGACATGGGCACCCTCATTTGCATGATGAGGACATCACGAATCAGGCCATTAGCGAATGGCTAGATGGGTTCGGAGACGACGATCTTGTGAGGGAAGAGAATCGAGTTCTGCTGTCCTCGCTGTTCACCATATTTGTGGTGCTTCTCGACCTATCGGTTGACCCGTATCAGGAGGTCGCAACCAACGCGCAGACCATCGTGGACTATATCACGGCGCTCCTCCTCGAATCACCGTTTACCCGACTGGATTCGACCTCGTTACACTTCGCTCCCACAGCTCCCCTAGCAGATCGCAGACACTCGCCATCCACGAGCATCTCCCGTTCACGAGTGCAATCACTTCAATCTTCCCAACCTTCGCTCAACATCCCCCCGCCATCGCCCATTCGTCCTTCCCTCAGCAGGACCGACACAATAAGCACCATCTCCTCCGGAGTCACACGCACCATCCGACGGACCTCTTCCTTTGCTAATGCCCTCAAGTCGCTTGCTAATGGTATTGCGTTCCCTGCGGTCGATGACCGCAACGGTCGGACACCCTCGCCTAGTCTCTCAATTAAAGAACCTAAATTTGAACTCGCCGAAGTCTCTCGCCCACCCTCGCCCAATCTCAACCTTGCACAATACACCTCTCCGTATTCCCGCCCGCCAACACCGCAAGGGGCACCCTCCACACGCCCTCTCCCTTCCCCCCCGCTTTCCCCAGAGGCTCAACAATACCAACACCCACCGGCCGACTTTCTCCCATGCGATGTGATGGAGGCGCTCATGGAGGAGGATATGGAGCGGCTGAGGTCGAGAAGGCGGGCGACGAATCATCCAAAGAGGCAGAATCATCAACATCCTGGGTCCGTGCCAAGCCCGAACGGGAGCACGTTCTCTATAGATTCAACGAGCAGCAGTGTTATCCTTGGGTTGGGGACAGGTACGGGAATCAGAGATGTGTTGCCGTTGAAAAGCAGCTATTTTGATTGGTGCAGCGAATACTTCAAGGAGCCGCAGATGAGGGTGAGCTGTTTCTTGATGTTGCTAAAGCGTTTCTATTGAAGCAGATGGGCTTTGATAGCAAACGGAAGCTGATGAGCCTGGAAGCGTGCAATACAATTATCAGGTGTGGCGACAGCGTCGGAATGAGCAGATTAATGTCGAGACTCAAGGACAGGCTGCCGTGGCTGGTAAGTTCAGGGATCCTTTTTCAGCCTTTCGTATCTAATGGTTGGAAAAGAGGAGAGTCGTTGGGACCGACCTGTGGCTACTTTGCAGGTCCCAGGACATCCTCTCACCATGGCCTTCCATTCGTACGATCAACATCTTGTTGTTGCGAACGAAACGGACATGATAAGGTTCGTGCGTTCCCGTTGCATTTTTCTTTCCCTCTGTTGAATTAGGAATAGTGTTTGGGACTGGTCACAACGGAAACGTCTGAACTATTTCTGCAATGGCAATCCTCGAGGGACTAGCATAACGTCGCTCCACATCATCAACGAGGAGTCTGGAGGCATCATCCTTAGTGGTTCTGGTGGGTACCCTGATATGACCTTCTCTCCGCACTTACAACTTACTGGTTTCTATTCCTAGCGGAGGGTATCATTCGATTGTACCGCAATTACGATAGCTCACTTGATCAAGGACCGTTGCAGATGGTCAGCGCATTCCGAGGTCTCAACGAGCTGATTCAGTTGAGGCAAGGAAGCGGTGTCGTGACGGATTGGAAACAGTCGACGGGTATTTTGTTAGTTGGCGGAGACTCTCGGGTGATCAAGACCTGGGATGCCACAACAGAAACTCAGGTCATGGTATGTCGACATTCCTTCGTAGTCAAGGGTATTCTGTACTGATTCCTCTTCCAGGATCTGGATACCAATGCCAAGAGTCCAGTTACTGCCATTGTATCCGATCCGGGGTCGACGCAAACCTTTGCTGCGAGTTTCGCAGATGGTGTCGTCAAAGTGTTCGATCGACGGTTGGACGATGAGGATGCTGTGGTCAGGGTTTATTCTGAACATACATCGTGGGTCCAGAATGTGCGCTGGCATCCAACGTTCGGAGGTCAGCTATTATCAGCCGGGTATGTTCATGACAGTTCTGTTCAAATTTAATTATCCCTCACACCGTCCCCGTCAGAATTGATGGCCAAGTCAAACTATGGGATCTGCGTGGACCGGATTACGCCATCGAAAGCTATGATCTGCTCCCGAACGGACTCTCTGCGTTCGACGTGCATCCTGCAACTGGCGTGTTTGCTGCGTAAGGCGTTTCCCGGATAAGAAAAAACGTTATTCATGAACTGATATCCCGGTTTAGATCATCTGCGATAAATCCAATGTCTTGGCGCTCGCAGCGCATCATAACGCGCTCGTTGACACGGCCTGTTACGCTTTCCGATTTTAGCGTTTCCAGTGGACTCGCGGTCCCTCCTCCTCGAGCTCTTCTCTTTCCATTCATCCCACGGTCCAGCTCTCTCGTTTTTCATCCGATGGAAATGCTGTATGGATTGGGCCAGCCTGATGGGACAAGTGAGATTATTTGGCTCGAGTAAACGAGGGATGCTGACAACGATCTTTTTCTGCAAACAGTTCGCATCATGGGCTGTAAACTTACATGACGTTTGGACCGCTTTTACTTCTTTGATAGGGTTAATATGATATACTAGCCATCTTGTCCACAATGTATCCCCCATAAATATCCCCCAATATAGCCCCGCCCTTATTTTGCGTTCTTTGAATCTTTCAGTCAGGCTGACGGTAGGCCTCTCACCTAAAAGTTCAGTTTGTGTCTAGGCCTTTCCCAACACCCTAGGCCTTGAGGGACGCGTTGATTTGCGACTCTCTCTGCTATGCTGTACACTCACTGGATCTGGCGCGACTTCCCAACGGGTGAAACGCTGATTTCCTGCTTCCCTCGCTTCTTACACCTTAGGTAGCACTGCCAATGTCATTTTTTACTCATAAGGTATTCAGTCTCTTTTTTTGTGGCAAGAGATTGATTATGGGTCATTTCCCGTCTTTTTAGTGGGTCGCGGTGGATAGTCACGTCGCCGTGTTTCGCCGTGACGCGATCACACCAAGCTGGCTCATCGACGTCACTGGTGTTCAATGGCAAGTCCCGCGTTCTGAGCCCAAACGGGGAGGCAGGGATCATCCTCGGTGGAGCGCATTGTATCGGGATGTTTCCGCAGCTCGGGATTTAGTGACCATCCTGTGAAGACCAGGACGGGTCGGTGACTGTTTCATCTCGCGCTTTCAGAAACGTCGTAGTCTCATTCCCATCCTCTCACTGTCCGAGGTTTCCCCGTGCTTACATCATGTCGGAAATTCCCGGGCAATACCTAAGCATTGTAATATAGTCGTCACGCTGGGAGTCTGTTGCAACTGACTGCCAGTGGCTAATGTCAATACACCTTTCCGTTGCAATGCATCTCGACAACACAGTGAGAACACTTGTTAGAACACGAAAAGCCTTTGTTATCTCACGTTATAACCAAGGCCGTTCCGTTGTTACCAACGCGACAAGGTTATCCTTACTGCATCTACCTGTATTATCCCATGAATGATTCAGAACTCCGAGCGTTCCTCGAGACCATGTTCACCTCAGTGCCAAAATTAAATTCTTCCTGATAATTTGATAATTTTTAATTTTTAATTATCAGTTTAAGAATGTACATGGGACCCGTAGCATGCCTCGGAAACGAGCGCAAAACACCGACATACGGAAAAGAGCATACTGTTTTTCACCCTGGAATCCCAAGCTCGTGAACGTGAATGGGATGATGACAAGAGATATCCTAACCTTCTGCGCCAGGAGAGGAAGGATCCAAACCCAGGATTTTTCCGAACCAATCGGGACAATGAGGCAGAGATCTCCTCGACGTCCGATAACAAGGTTTGCGGCCTCAATCTGGAATTCTTGCAAGGTCTGATGTGGTTTCAGAAATCCTGCGGAGATGGCAAGCTTGTTCCATTCCTGTGACAAGCGTGGGTCCAATGCCCGGAGCGTCTTGTATGTACCCTTCAACGCAAAGGCTTGTCGACGTGTATGACCAGTTGAGCGCGTACGGTTTGTATGACGTAGGTTTCGACTTTACCACGACAGTATTGCAATACTGTACCTTGTTATTCTCGTCTCCGGGTCTTTCTGAGCAGTTCTTATCCCTAGTCGCCGGTCGCAAACGTCGAGAAACTGTCGAGGAGCTGGAAAGAATAGACCTTGGAGGCTGGAGTGCGGAAGGAGTTTAGTTCTTCTTAGAACGATTTTAGTTCAGGGGCCGTATTGATTGAGATTCTTTAGGCATGGATGAGGTGAAAACGAATGTAAGTATTGGGAGGCGGGCGCGACCTTGTGAGCGAGCGACAAAAGTAATCTGATGTAAGCACGACGAAACCTCGGTCTACCAAATCCCGCCATTGCGTCAAACGTCCTAAAAGCTTCCCAGACTCTCAGCGGGAAGGAAACAGTGATGGGAATGAGATCATTGCTTTTCCTCCATCCTGTGAAGACCAGGACGGGCCGATTACATACTGGCGAGCCCGTCTTGATTATAATTCTCCGGTACTAGATCAGCCCATGCTAAGTGGCTGATTCGATTGAATACTCCTTTCCGACGCGGGCTTGCCGCGTGCTGATCTTCTTCCCTAAAAAAAACCATGGAAGGCCTCTGTAACGTCTCCCTCGTCATCCTTTCCCGACCCTGTCCACGGAATGTAAACATGGGAATAAACTTGATGACCATAGCCTATGTCCATCCTTCTGACCGGCCCTGCATTATGTATGTCTGTCGTCGAGGTCGTCATACGGACTTGTACCACCGAGGATGACGGTCATACGGCCGCCGAAGCGCAAAATACAAAAAGCTAGCCATGAAATCTTGTCTGCATCTAAAGTTTCCTCCTCGCCTCTCAGTTTTACTGTCACTTCTTTGTTCGACTTAGAATGCTGCTTTTGTCGCTCGTTTCGCTAGCCACTCTTTCCTCCGTTTTAGCTGCCCCCTCGTCTTATGGCGTCCAAGTCCGTGCCGGTGCGCCTTCAGTAGCTGCGTGGTATCCCGCTTGGCTGGGGAGCAATTGGCCTCCGTCCAAAATCCCGTGGGGCAAATACACAACCATGAAATTTGCTTTTGCGTATGTGTGTTCCCCCCTAAAGTTGACCTACAGAAAATTCATCCATGTCCGACATCAGCCTGACTACCCCTGATGTTCATACCCTTGCCATGGACGCCACCAGTACAGCAGCACTCCCCGATTTTGTTGACCTTGCGAGGAAGCATGTATGGTTATCTTTTGCTGGATAATTGAAACAAACTTGACATTTTGCCCAGAACGTCAAGGCCCTGATCGCCGTCGGAGGTTGGACTGGTTCGCAGTATTTTTCTTCCGCTGTGGCTACCGCAGCGAACCGCACGGCGTTTGTCAAGACCATTGTGGACTTTGCTACGAAATACAAACTCGATGGTGTCGACTTTGAGTACGTATCTTTCCTCGAAGCCGGAAGGAAACCGAATTGACCAGCTGCGGACGTTGTCAGCTGGGAGTATCCCACAGGGTCAGGTCTGGAGTGCAATGTGGCCTCTCCCAACGATTCGGCCAATTATCTTGCCTTCCTTCAAGCTCTTCGCCAGGATCCCGTGGGCAAGTATCTCATCATCACGGCAGCGGCGGGAATTACCCCCTTCAAGGGCTCGGATGGTAATCCCTTGGCGAGCGTCTCCGAGTTTGCGAAGGTGTTCGATTCTATCAGTGCGTACCGTTTCTGAAAGCAAAAAGTAATTTTATCTGAGCTCGAGAATAGCTATCATGGCATACGATATATACGGACCTTGGTCGGCCACCGCTGGTCCAAATGCTCCCCTGGTTCATACCTGTGCGCCACCAGCACAACAAGTTGGATCCGCGGATGGCGCTATCAAGGCTTGGACAAATGCTGGCTTCCCGGCTGCCAAGGTCAGCTACCATTTCTATACACTCTAGGGAAGGGCATATTTGACTCATTGTCTTTATGAAGTTATCATTAGGTATTCCTGCATACGGCCGCAGCTACATTGTCAATTCAACGCAGGCTCTCGACGTTTCGGGCGAAATGAATCTCTACCCTATCAACAGTGGTACACCCAGCGGTGACAGATGGGATTCTGCTCCAGGTTCGCATTTATTTACTGCTCGAGATATCGATCCGCTGAAGATGCGAACAAAAAAATCAGGTGTAGACCAGTGTGGCACCATGATCAATCGTCCTGGTGGTACTTTTACCTTCTGGGGACTGATGGAAGCTGGCTTCTTGAAACCCAATGGCCACCCCCGTAAGGACATTGTTTCGCGTTATGACGAGTGCACCCAAACTGTATGTGCATGGATGTGCCTTCTGAAAATTTCATGCTAATTACTGCTATCCAGCCATACGTGTATAACAAGACGTCGCAAGTCATGGTTTCTTACGACAATACAAAGAGCATGGGTACAATTCTCCCTAATTTTATGTCCGACATTTTTTTGATTTAGCCCTTCATTAGCGGTCAAGGGGAACTTCGTGATGAAGAACGGCCTGAAAGGTGTCACTATGTGGACTGTGGCTGGTGACTATGATGACCTCCTTATCAACTCGGTCCTCAAGGGTTTGAGTGTTTAAGAGGAATGAGGTTGCCGGAAGACTGCCTTTCACTTTCCCTAAGTTATAGTACAGTTACTACAGTAGCACCCACCTTCCTTTAGTACTAGTAATGGCTCCAGCAACTACAATACAACTAAAGGACTTCAAACAAAATTGTAGCAACTTGACCAAATCCCCTACTTTCCTACAAGACCCTCCACACACACATAAGTACCCCTATGTTACAAAGTACTATATGTACGCCCAATGCAAGCCTCGGGGGTCCCAATTGACTAAAAGCCATTGGGGACTTCTCCGAGGGGTTTCTACCACCTCACGTGGACTCGCGACTTGGTAGTTATTTGGCTGAAGTCTGTGAAGTAAATGAGTGCGTTCCTAACGCGTCCAGGTTCACGACGCGAAAGATCTCCATTAAATCTGGATAATCCATAGGGCATTTTCAACAAGACCAACAGTAGTATCATGCCGAAGACAGGTACGAGCCACGAGCCAGTGAGTGCACTGAGCTCATCCGCAGCTTAACCGAGCCGTTGTCCCGCCATTCTCTAGTCCCATGACTTGCTCAAGGAAGAGAGCCAGAAGAAGACTGCGAAGAAAAGAAAGGTCGTCTCCGGAATATGGCCTTGCAAAATAAACGGATGCAATCAGCAATTCGCGCGTGAAGCCGATTTGAAGCGACATCAAAGGACGACGAAGTTGCATTCCATCCCTGGGTTGTCCGTGTGCTTCCATCCTGTCATGATCTACTCATTCATGACTTATCTAGTGCATGTCCTCAATGCGATGCAGCATTTACAAGGGTAAGTTGCCATCAGACGAGTCGCGAGTCCGTTGAGGCGGATGCCACTGCCCACAGCCAGACGCTCTGAGGAGACATCAGAAGTCCCGGTGAGTTCACCCTGGCGCTGTGCACTACGGGGTACCACCTCCCTCATGCTTTTCAGACATAACGGAATAATTATCGAGCCACAAGACCAGGATTCCAAGGACGGTGCGGACGAGAATGCCGTCACCGGCTCACGGTCGAATAACAGGAGCGGCACCCCTCCATCAAAGGGGAAGTTGCGAGCCAGCCAACCAGAACCCCCCACGCCACCTCCACCTCCACCTCATGGGCCATCGAGTTATTATCGGTCTCATACGTTAACCACTACGCCAAGTCGTAAGCATATCAACTTGGGTCCTACAGGCTTCCGCTTCCTCAACGCTCTTTAGCCTATATGCACCGTGGGTTTACGGCCAATTCTCATAGTGTTCCGGTAGGATCACCCACGTCTGCGACCCGGCTGAACATGGCAACGGCGTGGGATTACCCTCATACCTGGCCCCATAGTCTTTCGCATCCGCCATGTCATCAACCCGTATATCCCGCCCCATACTATCGTCATAATGGTCCAATATCTTCACCTGCTGGAAAATCGCCACCGGCAGACTCTAATCGACCTCCAGGAAGGCGAAGAGTATCCTCGTCATCGACAAGGATCAGCCACAGACAGGATACTATAATTTCCGATTGTTCGACTAATGCTACCAGGAAAACAATATCTCCCTCATCAATCATCGACTCGACGCTAAACATGTCGTGTCCTACCGAACTCACGGAACAGCAAGTATTCGACCTCACCCAGGCGGCAGTAAAAGCGGTCCTCGAAGCCGAAGCCGAGCGCTCCAAGGAAAGAGGCAGAACGGTGCCGTCCTCGGGTTCCTTTGAAGGCGCAGCAGAGCATGGGCCACGTTTGGATACGGACGCTGATGATATTTCTGACCATCTACATCTAAGCAGTTTGCATGAATATGCCTTTGACCGGTCAGAGGAGCTGGAGCGTTTGCTCACTGAGGATGGAGAGCCGATGCTCAACCCAGGTTAATTCATTCATTCATCAAAACCGGGCTGGCCTAACCTTCGACTTGCACAGCTGAACTTTTGACTCAGGTATGGTCAAACATACTTCTTTCCTAATCGAAACTATCTTGATGCCCCACTTGCAGGAGTCACTAGCTTCTCCGTCATGCTCATGATATATTTCCCGTTAGGAGATTTCATGTCCTTCACACTGTCTGTACTTCCTTTTGAGCTGTTTGATCTTGTCTATGCGGAAGCACGGTACTTGTGAGTTTCGGTACTCAGTGTACGGATCAAATCACAAATGAATTCGTCTGCCTGGGGCGGTGAAAAGCTCTTACAAGAATAACAGTGCGAGATCGGAAACAGTGACTCTTATAACTTATAAGAAATGGGATAACTTGTGTAGTTGATAGCAGGTTGAACTGTAATGTTGACTAGCTGAAATGTGAGAGAAGGTCAGCTATCTAATCGTGTCGCTGTGGAGAGCGATAGGTGGTATGTACAATAGATGGGAAACATGTGGAGGAAGAATCTTCACAGGACCTCCACTTTGGGCCATTGGTATTGAGGCCCGACCTGGTGGGTTTAATCGTTCGTCGTTAAATCCCCTAAAAAGACCAAAAGAACGGCTTGCCTGTCGAACACACATGGCCCCCATAGCATGCCCTACCTCAACGCTCTCCTCGAGACTTTTACCAGCCACCAATGCGCCAAGGAAGCCACCGGCGAATGCATCACCAGCTCCGTTGGTATCGACAATCTCTTCATTTGCCAAGGCTTGTACAGGGAAAACCTGGGCCTTGTCCGGCGCGTCGGTTGTGACCACGATGGTCGATTGTGCTCCTTGAGTGAAGACGACAGTACGAGGCCGTGAAGCATTTGTTTTGGGAAGAAGAGCCATCGCTTTCGCGACGGCCTTCAGGTCTTTGGGTTCGGAAAGGCCGGTGGCGCTTGCCCAGGCCTCGGCCTCTGCCTCGTTTCCGATGATGATATCACAATAGGGAATTACTTGTTCCAGCTGCGTCTTGAAAAATTGAGCGATGAAGGGGGCAGAAAGATTGAGAGCGAAAATCTGTAGGAACATGGTCTGTTATTTACTGACGAGACGTGAGGACGGGGGAAACCAACTTTTCCGTCGGTTGCGGCATGCTGGCTCAACTCGAGAGTAGAGGTAAGTCCATGGGTCAAAAAGTAACCTTCAACATAGAAAAATTGAGCTGCATCGATCAACGGGGCGACTTCAGGAGAAGAAAGATGTGACTGGTCAAATTTCTCGGCAGCCCGTAAATCTGTGACGAGAGACCTGCAAAAGGACTATAAGCAGGTGCAGAGTAATTCAAAAAAGATATCTTACCGATAGTGACCAGTGATCACCACAGCACATGCACCTGTTTTTTCGCCCTTCTTGACTTGATAAGCTTGATGGAGCCCTTCCCGCTTGTTCGCAATCTTTAATTGTTCGGCAAGGTCGTCGTCCCCAACACATCCAGTGTACACTACAGAGCCAGGGGGCAAAACATACTATTGTGGAAGAATCCTGAATATCCTTCACACGATTTGAACCGAACCAACTTACCGCTGCGCCCCTGGCGGCATTCTGGGACGCGCCTCCAGCGACGTACGTCACCTTGTGTTCCCTGACGAGTTCGTCGTAACTGATAAACGGACATCAATACAGAACGCGAAAGCAGGAGCAGCGGCTGACATAGGAGTATGTTTTGACTCGGCCAAGATAGCATCGTTGGCATTGAGACTGTATTTTTCAAGGAGATCCTCGCCATCGTTGACTTGCATATCAAGCAGAGGGTTACCAATGCAGAAGAGCGAGTAGGACGGGGCCGTCATCGTTACGTCGAGGGGGTCAGTGGGGGACGTGAGGGTTACCGAATCTCTTCTTTTGACAAAGCTCATCGATAGTATCTTATCTAATCAAGCCATTGATCCGTGGCTTGCCTTTCGTCCAGTGCTCATTCCCTGCAATGAAATCGCCTCGAACCACCTTCCCTCTTGCAATCACGATATTGTTTCTCTCGACCTTCACGTAAACACCCTCGACGCGCCCATCCCAGTATTTGGACTGCGTTTGGGTCATCTGACGAAGTTCGTTGTTGGTGGGCATGGGTCCATGGTGGAGGACTGGAACAACCGAAATGGATGTCCCAGCTAGAACCTGAGAAAGTGTGTGTCTACCAGCCCAAGTGTTTGTACTCCGGTCATAGACGTCGAAAGCGATGAAATGATCTGGAAGATGTGTGTATGCAATAGAATGTGTGGCATACATCCACTCTCCGAACAAAATGTACCGTTCTGGGAAGAAAGGGTCTCGATCGAGAACCAAGTACAAATCCTTTTGGTGATTTTCCACCCATACGTCGAGCTTCTTGAATTGTTCATGAGTCGAAGAATCGACGTAGTGGGATCGGTTCTGTACAACTATCCGCGATCGATCCGAGGACAAGGAGAAACCTATGTTCGCACCGTCTATCTTTTCGGTTATAAGCACCTGGTCGTGGCAAGGCAGGGCGGCAATGTCTGTCACTATGTCATCCAAAGTAGCTGCTCCCAAGTCAAATAGATGTGGGGTGCGAGGGAACTTGAACATTTGTATCGGGGAAAGACGAATCACAAGCTCCCGAGCAGCCTCGAATGATCGGACGGTGACGATGGCGCTGAAACCTTCAGCCAATCTTGGTCGGTCGAAAACCTTCTGCATCTGGTCCACCGCATTCCGGACTCGATTCCCAGGAGGGAGGGTAGGATGTCCTGCTCGCAACTGGGCACGAGAGATGCAAAGATCGCTATCGTAATCGAACCAGATGCAGATTGGGGAAATGCACCAGTTTGAGGCCAAGTCAAGCCACCTTCCTCTGTCTGACGCAGCCGTATTGCATCGGTCAAGAAGGACGGAACCTTTCTTTGGACTTCGACCAATGTGCGCTTCACATAGGGAGCGGCTCCCAGAGTCATCTTGTGAAATCCGCGTCCAGGAAGAGGGGTTTCTTGCGCGCAGGGACTTCGTAAACCACGACTTTCCAGATCCTGGAAGTCCGACCAGGATGAACAAGTCATGGTCATTCCTTCCATCTAAAGATCCTTCAACAATAAGGGGACAGGGTGGAGGCTCAGTCGGCCGATCTGGATAGACAGACTGTCGTTTCCAAATAGTGCGGCACCACTTGGAAACAAAGTCCTCTTGCTGGGAGGTCTCGATGCTACCAGGTCGAAGCTGGCGAAGTAAAGAAATGGCTTGTTGTGCGGGTATTTCTGGATGGGTCTGATTAAATCGCGGCTTCCCGAATCCAAATGCCGCTATATAAGAGGCTGCTACGGTTCCAGCACGACCTTTTCCTCCTCCACAATGTATCAGTAAAGGTAGTTTACTCTCGTCCTCAAGGAGATTTATAATCAGGTCCATCTGCTCAATAGATGGCGGGTAATAGTTGGGAATGGGAAGATAGGTGTTGGTGATGGATTTTCCACGGAACCACGATTCATCGAGTGGCTCTTCCTCGGTCAATGTCAAGATGTGACGGATTCCAAGACGGGGGGATGCAAGGGCAATAATGTCCTCCTCGTTCCGCGGTGTAGACATGATGGCGATGTAAAACGGTATAAGCCAGCGGAAGAAACGCGGAAGTTTGTAGAGGGACTTTGAAGACGCATGTATCGGAATGAAAAGAGACTGTCTGGGTTCCAGTCGAAGTGTGGGTGTCAAATTGGCTTCGCTGAGGATAGACCGCAGGCGCGTCGACCACGGTGTAAATAGCGCCGGACCTAGCTCCTGTGGTATCTGATCTAGGTCATCCTCAAGCATCATAGGACCCCACTCGGTGTATTTGGAACACTCTATCATCTTCTTGATGGAATATGACTGAGCTTTATCGTCCTCGGAACGATCATAGGCGCAGGCATAGGATAACATGGCAAGTTTATAACTACCTCCCGACAAGGCCGCAGAGTCGGCCAGTCTCAGGAAGCCCTTGGCGGAATCTGGAAGAGCCAGGACTAGCTCTTTGCTGTATCTTTCTGCGCGTCGAAATTCCCCAAATGCTTGAAGAGTAAATGCTAAATGATCGAGAAACTCGGGCGAGGGATTGGGTGGAAATTGATCGGAAAAGCGGGAAACAATTCCTTTATCCATCTCATGGTCGTCCAACGCAGATAGCGTGATATGGAAATGTTTTGGTTTAAGCCCAAGCTGCTTTCGAATCTGTTGTCCCCGTGCCCAGATGATGACGACGAAAAACACATTCCCTGAACCTCCAACCCCTGCAGAATGAATGGCGTGTGCCTCTGGTGCCGCGGCCAGAATTCTGGACAGTCTCTCGTTGGGAATTTCGCGCAATTCAGCCTTGGTGAGGAGCGTGATGTGATAAGGAGCCTGGGATATGGGGTGATCCTTGACCAGTGACGGATTGGCTTCTATCGCAGTCCGTGCGATGAAGTCTACGAGGCGTCCACAGAGGCCGAAAACACCTCGAAATGTTTGCAAGACAGTGCTTGTGGATTGCATGAGTGTTCCTAGAAAGAGACATTCTGAGCAAGGATGGCCTGAACGTGGAAAATGACTTGAAAGGTTGGCACTGCCCTCGTGGCAGTGCACACTGGACTGATCATTCACCTGTGCAAATGGCCTTCCTGCTCTCTGCAGGGTCCAACGCCCGTGGCCAGCTTTCCAATGGGTCAACAGACGATTCACACCAATTTCAAAAATGCATTTTTCAGGGATACCCGTCCCGGACGTTGCCTCCACAGACGTGTAATGTAATCCATATCACTGCTGGGGCAAATCACACCCTTGCGCTCTTGGAGATGTGCAACACCGACGGAAGGCGTCACTTGGAACTCTGGGGTTGTGGAGATGGATCTTCTGGCCAGCTTGGGGACCCTTACAGGCAGTCCATCCGGTCCGGCGAGTCGCCAGCCATCTTTCGACCGATTGACCTCTCACTGGGTCAGGAAGGTCTCGGCGGTTACCATCCCAAAGTAATTTCTGCGTCTTGGGATACAACATATGTCGCATTGGCATCTGAAGAAAAGGGAGATGTTTTGATATCAATGGGGGCAGACGATTTTGGAGATTTGGGTGTCGGAGGCTTGGACAAAACTAAAGGAACGAAGCCTTTTCACATCATCGACTTTAGCCATCTCATTGTCGAGGACTTGTCGAAAGTGAAAAGAATGACCATTCAATCTGTCGACGCTGGGCAACATCATGTTCTAGCTCGGGTACAAATCCTCCTGAGTGATGGTCATTGCAAGACGTACGTTCTGGGTTGGGGATTGTCACGACATGGACAGCTCGGGAAAATTCCTCTGAAGAGCGAGCGACAACCTACATACCTCCCAAAACCAACCGTCATCGTCTCTGATGACGGCGGTGACCCTATCATCTCCACTGCACTCGGAAGCCAGCATACAGTCCTTCTCCACGCATCCGGTAGGGTTTCTTCCCTTGGTTCGAACCGCAAGGGACAATTACAAGGCATTGCGGATGCGCAAAGCGTAATTCAACTGGCTTGTACGTGGAATGGCACGTATCTTCTTATTCGAGATGATAATGGAGCCGTGGGCGCTCATGCAACCGGCAGCCATGCACATGGTCAGCTCGGGCGGAAGCTGGAAGGTCCTGCCATAATGCCATCTCTCGCTCCCATTGACTGGCCCATACCCTCCATTTCTGCCAAGATAACAGAAATGGCTTGTGGGACTGAACATGTGCTTGTACTCGTCTGCGACGAGTCTAAGAGAACCTCCGAGGTATGGGGATGGGGCTGGAATGAACACGGGAACCTTGGTACTGGGCGAACGGAAGATGTCTTGATTCCAAGAAGGATTTGGCGTACAGAACTGGAGGACGAAGGCCACAAAGCGACTGGAATATGGGCTGGATGTGGAACAAGTTGGATATACAGTGTAAAGAAATGAATGTCTGGATCTAATCGGTGGTTTCAAGCCCTAAGTCTTCATGAATTTGTCGGACGGTCGTTTGCTTGAGAGCGGCAAGCTGGGCTTTTCAAAACACAGGAGAAAGGAACGTGTTCGAAATATGACGCACTCTTCCGATGAGTATCTGGTGTACAGTGTATATGCGAAGGTGAATATATGCGGTGAAAAAAGTCAGATAACGGGTAGCTGACCTGCGCAGCATCTTTAGCTTCGTTGTATTGATGAAGGAGCTTGATATGATTCTTGACAATTTTGTCTGCATCTTCTTGTTCTCTGAACGAGTTCTCATGAGCTCAAAGTATGAAAATAAACCAGCCAGACCCGAGGATATGTTGCAGAGACATAATCTCGTCTCGCAAAGTTGCCATACGCGCTTCCTGTCCCTTTGGGTCGTTCCATTAAATATTATGCTCTCCGTAAGCTCCCGCGCAGCTAACCTTTGCGGATGTGACGGCGTGCATTTGGTGAGGTGATGGTATGCAAAAGGACGCGTCGCAGACTCGCATTCACATCACAGGTCGTTCAAATTATTTAATTATTGACCGTGATACTGGCTATGATGACGATCATAAAACCTTGGAAGCTCGTGCGGATTCGTTTTCCATCAAATCAGAGTTTCATTTCGCTTTTCGTTTCGCGAGGACCGTAAGTATATTTGAGTCTTTAAGAGACACGTGTCTGTATCACCGGTAACAGCCTGCACTTGAGCATTTGTGGTCGCGATGTACTTTGATTCCAGGATATCAACTTGAAATCCTTTGTGAGAAATATAAATGTCGTAGGGCCACCGCAATGGGACCACGACCAGTGCTATGCATATCGCCAGGTTGCGCATATAATCCTATGATGGCGGGGGTGCGGCATTTCATGAATGACTTCCCAACGAGTGACAAGATCTATAGAAGGGTTTTGACTCTTCTGAGATTGTGAAATAAGAATGAGTCAAGTACTGCAGTACGAGAAAATAATCCGAATACCTTCAACCATTCCACTACTCGGCTTGCATGTACAATATGCATTCCAGAAGAAACGTACGAATCCCACCAGGGAGTGAGTTTCCGAAGGAGAGACACAATTGTTGCATCGCCAGGCGGAGAAGCCAATAAGTGGTGGCTCCAAACTCGTTTGACTGCTGTATTGCCCGATTCTTTACCTTCTACGTAGAGTACACTGTACAGAAACACGAGGCCCAATTAATGGTTCTTAGCACAGGAAAGAGCACGGTAACGATTTACCTGTATAGGAGTCCCCTCTGCCTCATGAAGCCTAGATTTCACAGTCGCCAAAGTCGTCATACATACCTGAGCAACACGAGCGTTGCGCATACCAACGTCGCAATACAAAGCGCCGCATTTCTTCGGGTCACCCATGCAACTATCCAAAAGCTCCCAACCTACATGCTCTCCGAATACGCTTCTATACCCGTAAAAATCGAGTACACGATCCTGCGAAGCAGTCCCGATGGGTTCGGAGAGACTTAAGATCAGATGGAGCATTGAGACATCAGAGCTGTCGGCGTCTTTCCGTTCGATTAGTCCACGGAAAACCGTGTAGGCGTTTTGCATGCATCTCGCCTCATCTGTGGATGTCGGAACTGGATTTGGAAGGCATGGGCGAGAAAGACATCAATGTACTTGGTTAAGTCGGGATAGCGATTACTCATGTCCTAAGAAGCCCGGAAGAGCAGATGTGATCAGAATCGGCCACACACGATGTAAGCGGGGGATAAAGTACCTTGAACATCTGTATCATGTCAAGAAATGAAACAAGCAAATTCGATTTGTCTGTGAACCATCCGAGGCTGGAGAGGCCGTTCCTCGGACGGATCTTCGAAAGAAATGCCATCCAGAAACCGGTGTTCCATTCATTGGTAATGGACTCACGTTTTTGTCTGAAATATGCTTGAACCCGAAGTCGACGCACTGTCTCAACGAGATTGAGATTTCCGATTGACTGAGGGTAGTTGAGTAATTCAGGAGAGATGGTCGGCAGGAATGTGCGTGCTCACTCTCTGTCCCCCTCTTTCTGTTCCGAGTGAGTAAAATAAATGATCGCCCGAAGAATGTGAAGCATAATGTCTGCATGACATATCTGAGGGTCAATGTAGAATTTGTTGGACCGGCTTTCATCAAAAAGGAAGTCCGACAATGAAGCATAAATTGGCTTCACGGTTCCGCCCTGGAAGCTCAAGACGGCATGCAGTCCCCGCAGAATGGTCATACCTTCACCGGGCCAAAGCTCGAGAACGCCCTCTATGGTCTGGGGCTTTTGAGGGAGTTCGTATTTCGGTAGAAAAATTAGGCAGCCGAGGGCACGAGAACGAAGTTGGACATTCGGGCACGTCGACAGAATTTGGGTGCATAGCTTGTCTAGTTCAGCAAATGCTGTCGAATTAGGGCCAGAAGCCTGTAGTGCTTCCTGGAGCCTCTTGGTACATAGCGAAAATCCATCATCAATGTATTTGAGGGGTGTAGATGCGTAGATAAAGTATCCATCCAATTTTTCAGCAAGAAGTTGGACGATGTCATCAGGAGGCCATGACTTCTGAGGGCTGACGCATGCCCCTCCGAGTCTGAGGTTTCGTCGAATTTGCTCTGGAGGAATTTGTAGACATCACCATGCTCCGTGCCATGCCCGTAGATCGAGAACACAATACTGCTACTTTGATCGATGGAGACGTCGAATAAGTGCTCGATGTGGGGTTCTGGGCGGCTTGTGACCAGGAAGCGGACAAGAAGCTGGTACTTCGTCGTCAATGAGATAGAATCTGTAATTGATGACCTTTGCCCTCGCATTCATCTAGACCGTCGACGACGACTAGAAAAGGAACAGTCTGGGAGGGCGTACTCGATAATCAACTTCAGGAGTTGTGTTGATGTCGATCTGTGGAGGATGCCGGGATCTGCTTCGATACAGTTTCCAATGGTTTGCAGTAGATCTGTTCTTGACATGCCAACTTGAAATGCTGTATTCGTAATCCAATGCTTGATGGTCTCTGTGATATCAAGTCGTGTTCCAGGATGACATTTGGATGGAGGATGGCGTCCTAACGAATCATACGCTGCATCCTTTTCCGATGCCTGGAAGAGCCTCGAGTTCTATGAGGCAACGGAGGGTCAATATCTGGCGAGATGGTAGGAATGTAGGTTTGACCTGATTCGATACGTGTTTTTGTCGCCATGGATCTCTTTGAAGGTGCTTCGGTTGATAAAGAGGCTGGTAGAGCCTTTAGGAGGAAGCATGCGAGGCGACAAGACAGATGTGAGGGCTGATGAGGGCACAGTCCGCACAGAATCAATAAGCCTAAGGTCTGGGATCTTGATTGACGACATATCGTGCTCTATACCAGACCTGCCCAGGTATGCAGCCTTGCAGGTTGAATCCAAGCATCGTAGAGTCCACGTCTGACGTCGTGAGAAATTTCGTCTTCATTGCAGTCATCAATATTCAATGTCGGCAGCTGCTCTAAACGGTGCTCACGACGATCTCTCGTCCGACCTGGACGATCGCGCTACTACCGCGACGAGTTCGATCTCGCGTTCTGGCGACACCTCTCCCTCTCACCAGGTTGAGGATCATTGCCCCTTGCGAGCCAGAAGAAGAAAAAGCAGCCCAAGAAATCCGCCAAGGCAAAGGAGGCCGAGCTGATGTGCAGGAAGAAGACAGCATCGTGCGCTTCTCTGGGACAATTTTGCCATAAGTAGGTGATAATGAAGGAATAACTTGGGGCACTCGACAACGGACAAGCGTAATTTACAACCTCGGGACTGCTAGTACAAGTTCGATAATACAGAAGTACACTTCAATCACGCCATCCACATTAGATGGGAATCAACAGATGAACATATAGTTCGTATCCTGGGCATTTGAGTGAATCAGCGAGATCGTTCCCCAGTTAAAAGCTTACCATGGGATGGGAGCTAGAAAGCTGGGGCTTCTGACTATACTTCGCCTTGAGGATGGTTCGGATATTCACCAGAAGCTGTTGGTAACTTTGCTGTTTGTTTTGACCTTAATTATTAGGTTAGCTAACATCGAAAGAGTGCCAGGCCCAAGAGGAAGCTATACCTAATGCACTCATAAACGCCTGGAACGGGCATAAGAAAATCAGGATGAAAGTCGAAACAAAAGTAAACCCCTTACAAAGCTCATCGCGCCAGTTGCCTCTCCAGCCTCTGAAGTATCAGCACTCGTCTGCGAATCCTTGCAACCGCTCCAAGAGATCTACATGGGTTTCAATTACCCCTTACTGACCACACATGGGCATTCAGACTGATGACTTACAACATCCGCGTGGCTGGTCCTCGTCGCCTTCGAAATCTTTTCCGCCTTGGCAGCACTTCCAGTTGCAATCCTTACTATCCCTTTGGCGGATTGGAACAGCCCTCCCATGTCACCGCGAGCATAAGAGGTGGCTGCTGACATAAGGCCCTGACCCGCCATCATGGTAAGGTTAGGCTCCTTCAACTTGCCTTCGGTGGAATACTGTGAAGAGAGTGTGTCAGAGAAAGCAGTGGTAAGAGAAGAAATTTCACATACGATGTATGGAAGGTCTATAATTGTTCATCGAAGGGATGAGGTGTCACCATGTTGATTGATCATGAAGCCACACACCAAGTGCCGAACCAGAATGACAAGACTGAAGTAGATGTCGAGATGTCAGTGATGAGTTGACAGTGCTCAGGAAGTAAATTTACATCGAAGATAGCTGTCAACCGACAACCAGTCGGTAACTGCCCAACCATGGTTGTGTACATGACCTGTATAGAAATGAGTATACGTCGTGCAAGTGAAGAAGGATATATCTTACATCGTCTACAATATGGCCACTCTGCTGGAAGTCGACCTAAGTGGAGTGAGAAAAAGCCGGAATTTCATACTTGGGACGGAACATACAGGATAAATAACTGTTGACACGTTTGTCAGAGAACACCGAAGTCATGTAAGAAGAGAGAAAAACCTTCATCGTAGCCATCAGCTTCATCTCCATCCGTGTCCTTTGTCTGACCACCATGTCCGGAATCTAGACAAGGGAGTAAGTCACAAAACGACGGACGACAGGCTTCAAGCATCTCACAATGGAAGAAAAGTGAATCATTCGAAGCGGCACCGCGCACGAGCCAACGCATCGCTTCAAGCTGTGAATGATGTTAGTAAACCGACATTTGGATCAAGGGCAATGGAGTACGATATTCTGTCGGGTGGGCTGCTGGCGAGGATTGGTGGTATCATCAGTTAGCATGACTATATCTTCTTTCTTGTAACCATAGTTTTCTTGTAGAAAGAAGATCAACACATGGAAAACAGACCAGAAGCTGTATTACTTACGACAGAGGAAGTTGGATACATTGGTCGCGTCATTGATGCATCCTCGCAATTCTCCGTCCTGTCCAAAATAGTTGATTCCAATCTGGGGAATTTCCACAAATATTTAGATGGTGAAACTCTAACGAAGTCGTATCAACGTACACATAAGGCTTTCTTCTTTCCAGTGCATTGAGAATATTGAAAGTAGGGCTGTGAAGACTGTTGATTCGGGCCCTGAGCTCGGGGTCCATAGAACTGCTGTTGAGTGGGGGGTCGAGGGGGAAGACCTCCTGTATCGTCAAGAAGTGAGACTATGGTTCTTTAAAGCGAAGCGGTTGAAACGATGAACCTGGAGGTGGATAATATTGCTGGTTTCCACCGTAATTGGACGGAGGCAGGTTTCCTGGATATCCCCCGCTGGTTTGCTGGTGATATTGCTGACCAGGGTAGGTTCCTCTCTGGATCGGTGGGGGACCAGAAGGGGAAGAATAGCTGTAGAGATCACAAGAACAATGTTATCAAGACGAGAAGAAACGAAATCTAAAAGGGAATAAGGCATACGATCCATGGGTAGGAGGGGGGCCGGGAGGAGCACCATAATAGCTATTTCGATGGGTTAGTTTTCAAGATACCGCCGCGAGTAAATGTGCATATACCTAGGAGCACTGGGAAATGAGAGAGTTAAGTCTCTGCGCACAGCTAGATAGCAGGAGACTCACCTTTGTGGAGGAGGACCTCCAGGAGAGGGATAGCTAGAGTGTTGATCATAAATAAATTGACATCAGAAAAAACGATCGATAAACGTACACCGAGGGTGGAGGTCCAGAAGGTGCCCCATATCTTTTGCATATCAGATTTCCGTATAAAACGAACCCAGGATGGATGTCTTACGGTGCATAGCCGGGATTATATCCTCCTGTACTGTTGAAGGTGAGCAAAACGTATGTTTCATGGTCTTGGGGTGGTTCTTACGCGTCAGGAAATCCAGGAGTGTTAGGGAAACTGTGGGATAGTTTGATGATCAGATAAGTGCCACTGGCTTTGGGTGAAGACACGGCCGACGTACGCAGGGGGGTTGTAACCGGACTGATCGTTGTTATTCCACATGTTGAGGAAGATGTTATCTGAGTCAAGGAGAGACTTTATATAGTATTCGATCAACTGCGGCTGTGCAGAGTTATCTACACACCGCCACAATCGGACCAGTGCTAAATCAGTAATAAGGCACGATGCTTGCTCCCCCTTCAACAACTTTCATACTTCGCGATGCCTTCCATAAAGGTCGCCCATCTGCCTTCGTTCCATGTTTTGATGTCAGTCCATTCTGGACTACTCTCCCCGAATATCTGCCTGATCCACATGAGCCTCGCCCCAACCACGAAATCGACGAATGAGGGTTGCTGCCCCAAGAACCACGGCCCGTCCATCTTGCCTTTTTGCAGCCACCCGTCAACGGTCTCGAACCCCTTTCTGACTTTCGCCCACTCCACCTCTCTTGCAGCCCCGGTCGGCGTCAACGTCTCCATCGTCTTCCCAAATATTTTCTCTCTCTGAAGACGGAAATACACCTCACTAGCAGGATTCAAATTCTTGTGCGTTGCGGGGATCGCGAATTGCAAGAGTGGTAGTACCGTCGTCGAGAAGGCGTCGTTGAACATATGTTGCAAGGCTCGAGCCCCTCTGGGTAGCAGCTTGGGGTGGTCAGGATATGTAGCGTCCAGATACTCGGCGATGAGAGCCGATTCGCTGTGAGCTGTATTTGTCGAGGGATCGTAGATAACGGGAAGTGTGTAGAAGGGGCTGCCATCAGCTTCAACACCGGTCGGCGGAGCACCGATCTTTTGGCAGAGGTCTTTGATGTCAGGATACTCGACCCAGACAGTGTGGTAGAGAATCCCCTTATAATTCAAACAGTATCTGCAGGAAATCAGGTCAACCAGGATGGAACTTCTCGAGGAAAACCTACCTCACTTTCCAAGTGTTGGCAGACCAAGATTGGCCAGGCTTTGAGGATGGTATGTCGTAGAAGGTGATAAGGCCTGACATACGGGATTAAATCAACAACTTCAACTGCTCACTCCGTCCTTTTTATATGATCCCAAGTGATCCACACGTGCCGACCTGGTTCTATGCCCATGCCCGAACGCTCGGAAGGAGGGGTGGGGCTGGTCGTTAATCAATTAATCATCCTTCAAGCTTGCACCTTTGAGGCCGACCGAGATTTGAACCTACATGCCACTCCGAATTTTGTCTCGCCTGAATATCGTGAGGTGATGTGCTGAGTGACATAACAATTGCATTTGATTGATTGGAATGATAGAGATCTGTGCAGAACTGGGCTGACTTCTGAGAGTATTCCCGAATCCGTGGTTCGGCGGAGAATGGAAGAGAGAGCACCTGCCCAGATCTTAATCATTCCTCTTTCGCTCTCGTTACATCTGTACTAAACCCGTATTCAAGCTCGTTGTTCGCTTGAGACGCGACATGCAGAAGATAACGCTGGATTCTTGGTACAGCAAACGCTGCAACAGCGATAACCAGCAAGAGGTACCACAAGAGGGGGACCACGGAAAGCGGGAGTACTCCAAAATAAAGGGGCTCCAAAATCAGGCTGAACGGCACAGGACGGGGGCTGGGGCGGGACGGTGGATGGCCAGAGTTTTGTGATGGAGATTTCAACGTTGGCGTGAAAACCCCGGTGTCTACGAGACGTATGCGCGCATATTCCCGACGAGCTGAAGGTTCGAATGTCGACAAGTTTGGTAGTCTCTGTTCGATATGGCCGGAGTGAGCCGAGAGAGCATCAGACTGGTATATCTGAATATCAAAGTCGGCTGGAAACTGCAGCAACCGCTTTGTTTAGAGGGATCTCAATGGAGGAGCAACACGCGCGTACGGAAGCAGGCCATGAAAGTCGCAGGGTGAATTTTGAGAAACCACTCCAGTTTTGGGCCAACTCCAGCACAACCCACAACTCATGGGGACAGGAGCGGCTAAGTTGCTGTGCGTCGTGCATCGAACCCTCGGTATCGCAGACGTCTTTCAAAGGTGTCCCAAGAGCTGCTGGAGGTAGGATCCATTCGTGTTCGTTATCATCGGGTCCCAGGGTTAGCCTATGTAGAGTATAACATCAGAAAACGCTAGAATCATGAATTTAGCCGGCTACCATTGACGGGTAAAAGAAATAGTACGTCCAAGTGCTCGTGAAACCGAAAAATTGACGATTTCTGTATTGGCTCGTACGATAGGAAAGGTGGCGAGCGAGAATAATGAGATGGTAAAGAACATGAAGTTGGTCCAAACAGATGCGGGTACTGAAGGGGCCACACATAAATAGAGCGGCGCTTATAACCAAGTGGTTACGACAGATTAGGTCCATATGGTCCTCTTTGAGGCGCAGGTTCACATCCTGCTGGCGTCGCCTAAAGGCGGGATGATCAGTTTTGCATCTTTTCTGTATATATCATCTGGGGCCCCTGCTTGCGTTGCAATTGCCAAAACTGTCCATATATACGGCATGTGCTCAATCCAAAAAAACCTTTCAATACGGTCGCTACTTTCTGATTTGTTCAACAATATCATGATTATGTAGGATTGTAAGGAGGAGTCCAAGATGACTGCTATGAAGCGATTTAAATAAACGAGCATATCAAGATGGTATGAAAATACTAGACTCAGTCGCAGCAACAAGGTATCAATGTGAACTATCAAGGACAGCCGGTGTCCATGCGAGCAACGGAATAAAGGCCTGGGGATTCGACAGCGAGAGGGATGTTGAATGCACATGGGCTCAGAGAAGTTTGGTCATGCCGTTTTGAGCGTCTGGTGGTTCAAATCCTGAATATGATACATAGGTCCGTGGTCATAAACTCATACCTTGATAGCTTGTCTTGTCGACATTTTCTTCTGGAGATAATGAATCATCCGTTTGATGTCGGGAAGGATGAACAAAGGTATGATGACGGCCATGATCGGGATAGCAATCTCCCAGAAACTAAGTGCATGATTAGCAGATGTTATATATCTAGACCAAGATAGACATACAGCAAATCAGAATGCTGTTGCGTTGACCATTGGTCAACGAAATTCATTCCCTAAGTATAAAAGTTAGGTCGCCGAAATGTGCGAGACATGCGATACATACAAAGTAGCCAGTGAGCAAAGTCAGAGGCAAACAAATGATCGTTGCTAGTGTCAGGCGACGCCTGCGATGCATCAGCCTCAGAGTTCCATTCTCAAGAGAACTTAAGCCACCAACATTACTTCATTCATTTCATAGGAGGTAAGCTGCGGATTAACTTTTGGTCAGTGCTCTTGTAGCTGAACAAAATGACGATAACCCAACATTGAAGGTATAACTGATGAGATTTTCAGCAATAGCTGAGAACATGTCCAAGCTGCTCAAGATGTAATCCATATGATCATTCACATCGGCCTATTCTGCCATAAGGGTCTTGCATTTTTAAAAGTGAAGCGGAACGACTTGCAAGATAAATTTTCGCTTTATGGCTCATGAAACCAACGACTTTGACATTTGCATTGGCAGGGTCAGAAGTGTCGATAAGTGCAGCACAGCGATCTACGTCATATCTTCGTAGACCGTAGATAAGCGTTTTGATGGGCTCGAGTGTGCGTTTGCGAAGGATAAGATCGCCCGAAAGAATATGGACTGAGAAGAGACCAATTAGAGACTGAAAGATTTATTGAAAGCAGGAACCGACTATGTCTGACTGTTTTGACGCTAGGTTTCATCAAAACATCGTGCTCGAATTTGTTTATCATCCCGTGGTATGCGTCAATGACTTCAAGGGCATTATCAACAACTTATGGCGATTGGTTAGGGAAGTCATAACTGTATGGAGAGATACGTACCAAGATCCAAGAGCGCCTGAACGAGAAAGGACGGATCTGCAGACGCCCGGAGACCAGTGTCTCTCTGATGAAGTCGCCTACTGACCGGGGAGGTAAAACTGAGGTCCGATGCGGGATGCAGAGATATGACGACGCCTCAGGTTCACTCAGTACGAGTGCAATGAAATAAATAAAATAAAGACAAGACACGCACCCCCTCTCAACAAAAACACAAACATGGGGGACACGTTGACATTGACGCGCTCGTCCTGTACAATGCTTCCAGGCTTTGGGTAACAACTCTGAATTTGGAGTACTAACCTTCTTCAACGCGTCAAGTGAGATTTGTTCAGCCTTACGTTCCCGGTCCTGCAGAATGTAAGCGCGTGGCCAAGTAGTCGGTATAACAGTCTCACCACCAAGGTGCGGTTCTTCAGCAATCGGGAAAAGCTTGACTGCGAGCGTGGCTCGTTTCCAATCGTTGCTTCCAAGTCACCCGGAGCCTTCGAACGAAGAGGAAAGAAGCGTTTATTCTTCCTAGGGATGGTAGCTAATGAGGGGTCGCCTTCCAACCCTTCGGCTGTCTTGTCTAACACTTCCGCAACAAATGGATCCGGAGAGGCAGACCGGTGTACTCCAGGTAAGAATGAGGTGAGGTGCGACGAGTGTGACGAGCCGGGCTGTTCGCCTTTCGCCAGTTCGTGGCAAAGGACGCGCAGGAAAAGATGTTTCGAGTAATAGTCCGCCTTCGAACGGTTTTGGCTGCGTGTATGAAATACATCTTCCAGAGCAAGAGGGTGCAGTTCTAAAAACCGATACATAGGATTAAAAAAACAGTAGAATAGAGCAGAGGAGCTGGCAAACCATATTTAAGCGAGACGGCTTTGATGACGTCCCAGCTCATCCCTCCAATATTTATCCACCTAACTTTAACCCAGGGCTCCCTTGCGCTCGCGACGGGGTCCTGCATGAGGCCAATGAACTCCTCATTCGTCATGCGTCCAACGCTGCTCCGCACAGCAGAATAGTCCATGATTTCTATCGTGCACCTTTGATGAATGTGGCCATAGAGAAGCTCTGCCGATGCACGTCTCGGATTTATTCCTGGCTCGGCTCCAATCTGTCCGCCATTGGCCAGAACGGAAGTACCGCGATTCATAAACATAACTCTGCGTACTACCGCACGGAACTTCTGCAGTGGTGTGAGACCGTTCCATGGATCAAATGCGCTGGAGGACTTGCGAGCCTTTGTAGGAGAATAGGGATTTAGCAAGTGTTGAAGATGGGTTGATTCACGAGGTTTTAGTAGGGATATGGGGGTTGGTCGAGGTGAAACGCCTCCAGTACGTTCCCTCACCAATTCCTCCTCCAAGTCGGGTGTCAAAGACCGTCCATCCGAGTCACTAAAGCTGTTTTCGCGAGGCATTAGCTCGGAAAGTGATCAGTAAGCCTGAAGCAACACGTCGTCTCGTTGCACGTTGTAACCTATGAAGATGGCGACACGTGGCAAATAGTGAGAGACAGTCAGGCACATCAATTTCACGCACAAACCGCATGTTATTTTGTCGCTCGTACACGATTCAGCAGATCTGCCGTCGATGCATCTCGAGTGTGATTCAGACCAAAACGGCCCACCAATGCAGGCTCATGACTAATGAAGTCACACACCGCGAACTTCTGAACATCCAGACAGTCATTTGTGATTCAAGGCTTTCAGAAGCCTTTGCCGGCCAACAGCATAAACCTTGGTATTCGGAACACTAACGCCAGTCCAGCATGAGGTATATGCACAATATGATGAGGTACTATCAAGGGTGAGAAGGTGACGGTGACGGAACTTTCGAGAGCAGGAATAACGACAATAGGTAGGATTATGCCATCCCAATTTTCTACAGAGGATGCTATATAGTTAGTTATCCAGTAACAGATAGTGTCATCATACCTTCAATACTTGCTTAATAGATATCTTTTTCTCGACGTACTGAATCATGCGCTTGATGTCGGGAATTACGAATAAAGGTATGATGACGGCCATGATCGGGATAGCAACTTCCCAGAAGCTATGCGTGTTTGCGTGATCAGTAGATGTGGTACATATATCTGAGGCGAAGGACTTACAAGAGGTCAGAATGAGATTTAACTGACCACTGTACTTCAAAGTTCATTCCCTGAGGATTCATGTTGATCTGCAAGGATCTGCAAGGCGGGCGATACGTACGAAGTAGCCAGTGAGAAAAGTCAAGGGCAAGCAAATGATCGTTGCAAGTGTCAAGCGACGCCTGCAACACATAAGAATTTGATACTCAAGAGAACATAAAGTCGCCTACATCACTTGATTCATTTCATAGGAGGTAAGCTGTTAAGTGGCTATAGTCAGCAAGGGGTCACAGAACCGGATGATGACAAGCTGACATTGAAAGTATAGCCAATGAGGTTTTCAGCAATGGCCGCGAACATGTCTAGGCTGCTCAATATGTAATCCATATGGTCATTGACATCAGCCTGTTCATCATGAGTCTTGTTTTTGAAAATTAAGAAGAACGGCATGCCAGATATATTTTTGCTTTGTGGCTCATGAAACCAACAACCTTGACATTAGCATTAGCAGGGTCGGAATTGTCGATGAGCGCAGCACAGCGATCAACGTCGTATCTTCGTAGCCCATAGACGAGAGTTTTGATAGGCTCGAGTGTACGTTTGTGAAGGACAAGATCGCCTGAAAGGATATGGACTGAGGAGGAAATCTATTAGCGGCCGAGAGAAATCGATTAAGGACAGAGACTGACTATATCTGACCGTTTCGACGCTAGGCTTCAGCAGAATAGCATGCTCGAATTTATTTATCATTGCGTGATATTCGTCAATGACTTCGAGTGCATTGTCCACAACTGCCACACTCGTTAGTCAAAGTCCTTGTGTTTATCATGATATTGGAGACAGTGCACCAAGGTCCAAAAGTGCGTGAACAAGAAATGACGCGTCTGCAGACGACCTGAGGCCAGTGTCTCTCTGATGAAGTCGTCGGCTGATTGGTGATGTAAAGCTGAGGTCGGACGTGGGGTGTATAGATATCACGATGCCTAGGATTTAGGTAGTATCACGCAATAGGACAGAGTCCAAGCTAGACACACCTCCTCGCAACAGAAAGATGAACATCGGGGATACCTTCACATTGACACGCTCTCCCTGAAAGAAAATTCAGGCCCTTGAACAATGGACGCTGCGGTAGTATTGCCAACCTGCTTCAATGTGTCAAGCGTGACTTGCTCAGCTTTTCGTTCCCGCTCCTAGAGGAACATCAACGCCCGTTCAGTAGACGCATCGAACGACCCCACCACCAGGGAACGGGGTTTTAATAACCTCGCAAGGCTCGAATGTGGGGTTTGCCCATTTCCTAGCATGGCTTCCAGATCACCTGTTGTCTTGGCATGAAAGGGCAGGAAGCGCCTCCTCTTTCTGTAACTCGGACCATTCAGGATCTCCTCTTCATCTGCATGTACACCATCCGTCTTCCCAGGACCCTCTGCGGTTAACATGTCAGGCGAGGCAGATCGATATGCCTCAGGTAACATTGAGGTGACCTGCTGTGAGTGCGACGAGTGGGGCTGTTCTTTCGCTATCTCGTGGCAGAGAACGCGTAGGAAGAGGTGTTTCAAGTAATAGTCCGCCTTTGAACGGCCTTGACTGCGTACATGAAATATATCTTCGAGAGCAAGGGGGTGTAAGTCTGCAAAGACGGTAGGTCTATTAGATCATTAGAATACCGTTGAAAAATATGATTGAACAAACCGTATTTGATCGAGACGGCTTTCATAACTTCCCAACTCACGCCTCCGATATTTATCCATCTAACCTTGACCCAGGGCTCTGCTGCACTCGCGATAGGGTTTTGCATGAGATCAACGAACTCCGCATTCGTCATACGCCCAACGCTACTCCGCACAGCAGAGTAGTCCATGATTTCTACAGTACACTCTTGGTGAATGTGACCGTAGAGGAGTTCTGCAGAATCGCGTCGTGGATCTATCCCGGGCTCAGCTCCAATTCCTCCTCCGGCGGTTGGAAGCGCAGAACGGCCCCGATTCACAAATATGACAGTGCGCACTAAAGCGCGGAATTTCTCCTTGGGTGGGAGTTTGGTCCATAGGTGGGGTGCAGCGGATGACCTGCGAGTTCTGATTGGAGATAGGGGATTTGTGACCTTGTGCGTGTGAGATTTGACTGGCGAAGTGGGTGCTGGTGGTGGACCAGACCCTGTGGATACCAGTAAACCATTGTTACCCTCCCGCCCTAACTCTTCCTCCAGATCGGGTGTCAAAGACCGTCCATCGGAGTCACTGAAACTATTTTCGCGGGGCATGATAACGAACAGGGAGCGGTTCAGAACCTGAGGTAAGCGGGACGAGAACTTTAGCGTCGTGGATAGCAGGGATATGATGCCCGGAGAAGGCCCGAGTCATCACTGCATCATGTTTTCCTCATGTCCGCATACAGTGGGAAAAAGTGATAGGAGGCTGTCGGCGCCACGGTAACTGAGGACAGACGTCGTGGCACTCGATCAGTGACACTGACAGGTGAACTAACACCTCGAGGTCGTGACTTCTGTTTGGGAATCTGTGGAGATTTAGTAACTTTTAAGCTCCTGATGTCGGAAGGAAGCTGGAATCGCAGGTCCTCAAAACCGGTCACCGTAAGTGGAATCATTTCGAGTTTGTTCTTCAAGAACAGTAAATCCATCTCAAGGACAGGACGAAGTTACAGCAGTTGGTAACGCGACTTCTAAAGACAACAAGCAAAAGAGTGTTGAATAGCTAGGCTACGAAAAGAACGTGTAGGTGGCAACTTTATTTAAATGGGCAGATAAGATAATTCGATGCTGCATATGATAGCGTGTTGAGAAAAGAGGCATACATACACTGAAAGCTTAAGTTTTTGATATCCCAAAGAAAACGGTACGTAGAGAACCCAGCATTGGCTCCCCCCATTCCGGAGTTTACAACGGTTGTTGACGAGGCGAAGAGAAGAGAGAAAACACTTTCTCCGCATTCTCTTTATATTTCTTCAACTTCTTCGTCTTGGGTTTTCCCAGCTCCTCTACTGGCGGCGAGGTCTTCAGGGTCTCTGCCTCAGGAGCTCCAGAATCGCCATTACCCGACTGGTCAGACGACTGACTCTGACCGCTCACAGACAACGCAGATTCCTTCGACTTGAGGGAATGAGAACCATGAGATGTGGATGCAAGTCTGCTCGTCGATGACGATGACGTAGCTGATACCGTGTTGGAATTCGATGCAAGGGACTTTCTAGCGCTCGACTTCGACGAGAAAGACGACGGTGGTGTCGATTTGGGTTGCAAAAATTGCCTGCGATTCTTGCGGAAAGGAAGACCATGTGTGCGGCCACGTTTCTGGCTAGGACTCGGAGAATCTGTCAATTCGCTCACAGTAGCCTCAGAAGTCTTCGACGTGCCGGAAAATGATCGGGGGGTGGAACGTTGAGATGGCGTAGAAGCCTTCCTGAAGACAGCTAGCCTGTATCGGTCAACGACACCACGCGCGAAGAGACTGGTGCCTTTCGCTCCGTTCTTGTCTTCACCATCACCAGCTTCCACGAAGTCCCAGTCATCATCTTCATCGTCGTCCTCTCGTTCTGTGACCCCGATCTCTTCGTCCGGGCCATCCGAGAGATAGCGATCCAAAGCAGGAACGCCAGATTTCTCTCTGCGAGAACGTGTGGTGCGGCTGGCAGAGGGCCGAGGGATAAGGCCTTTGGCAGGCTGGGTAACCTTCGGATTGAGGTCCTTGTCAGGTGTTTCGGGTGGAACACCCTCGGTGGAGGTAGGTTGTGGCAGATCTTTACTTATCCTCGGTGTTCCAATTGTTGGTTCAGCAGCGAGAACTGGAACAGTTGTTTCTTTCGGTGGAACAGCTGGTACCTTCTCAGGCTCCGGTTCATTCGCCGGAAGGACCACAGGCCTAGCCTCAGGGGTCTTTGGTTCCGGAACCTCCGGGATCACGTCCTCCGAGATAGGTTCCGCACCAGTAGGAGTAGAGTCCAGCTTCTTCAGAGCTTCAAGGACTTCTTCTTCGTTTTCGTCCTCCTCTACTACGCTCTCCTCTTCCGATCCATCCTCTTCGTCATCCTCATCATCCAAGAGAACGGAATGTCGACCCTTGAACGAATATCCATCGAATACAGAATCATCGGCAACAACTTGCTGTGGGCTTGGGCGAATGGAGGGACTCCGAGACTGAGATGGAGTTGTATTAGACTCCTCACCATCCGTCCTGTCGGTGTCAGTTTGCTCCGTTTCCTGATCCGTGTCCATTTGGTCCTCGTTGAAGTCATCGAGGACCGGTTCCATGTCGAGAAAGGTTTCGTCGAAGTTCTGGGTATCGCTAGCGTTCGATGGATCGATAGGCGGGATATAAGGGGCTGTTATGGAATGAGCAACCTCAGAAGGGAAGATGAACAAGTAGAACATACGTATATAGCGTTTGTAGTACACATGAGACCAGTCTCTGAGAATGCCAAAATGCAGTCAGTCAGCAAGGTTCATAATCAAAGACAAAAAAGAACAGACATCATAGAAAAATATGGATGTTTCTTGATTCTTGGTTCACATATTCTCAAAGCTGGATTCCGTTGAAGTAGCTGGAAGAATGTAAAACCACTATAATCAAGACGGAACGATGTCTAGAACCACTTACTCCACGAATTAAGCTCTTCGTATCTTGATCCATGGCCCGGTCTTCCGGAAATTGGAGTTCATCTTGCAACACCCGCACATACATGTCAGCGTGGTTATTGGCCCAGAATGGGGTCTAACGTTTAAGGACGAGTTAAAGTATCAAATATGGAGAACTTCAAGTGTGACTCACGATACCGGTCAGCATCTCGTATAACATTGTCCCGAAGCTCCACCAATCGACTTCATAGCCATATAGCGCACCCTGTATAACCTCGGGGGCCAAATATTCAGCTGTACCACAAAATGTGGCAGTCGAATCGCGGTATCCTGCACTTTGTCCAGGCCAACCCAATCCCATCTCACCATTGCTGCCATCGACTACCATCCACGATGGAATGGTTGGTTGCGGAGTGCCTGGGACCGAGGAGTAGTAATCCCCGCCGCGATTACCAGCAGGCCTCGATGATGTTGTTTGGGGAGTAAATTTCGGAGAAAACTCCTTTGACAGTCCAAAGTCGGTTAACACGATGTGTCCATCAGCACCGATAAGGATATTCTCCGGTTTGAGATCACGGTAGATGACACCAGCAGCATGAAGGCCTTCGCACCCTTCAACGATCTCAGCGGCATAGAATCGTGCGCGGTCACGGCCAAGGCGTCCCCATCGTGCAAGTTGGGTGGCCAGATCGCCACCAGGGTGGAAATCCTGGAGAGCAAGTAAGGTACAATCCACGAGAAAAATTCGTGTGGCACATCCTACGCACCATAACCAAAAAGAGATTTTCTTTATCATGGAAACTCCACCAAAGTTTGACCACGAATGGATCTGTTGACTGTGCTGCCATCCTCTTCAACACGGACTGCTCCGTCAGGGTGTGCTGCAGTTCTTGGTGAGCCAGGACATGTCTCTTCGTGATCGCTTTCAAGGCATATAAATCCGCAGTTGCTTTGTGCCTGACCAGTAAGACTTTCCCAGCACAACCTTTGCCGAGGACTCGCATCATTTCAAAATCGTCTATGACTACTTTCCTCTGCGACTTTCTGGGCTCTTTCGGGGCCATTGACTTTGAGCGTTTCTTGCGTCCCGAAGTAATTCTTCTTCCACCGGTCGTGGATGCTGATGATTCGTCGCCTGTCTGACAGGATACGCCGTGGGGACTCGACGTCGAAGAGGCAAAGACTCGAGACATTCTCGAGGATTCGAAATCGACGGAATGTGACCGAGTGATTCTTGAGGCAGGAGCCACGGATGCAACTGGAGTGGACGATTCTGTTTCAACCAGGTCGATGACGGTTCCTTCGGGATTAGGTGCGTTGTTACCCTCGCCGGCCTTTTCCTCCGTGGCATCCACAGTAGAGGTCAGGTTTACGTCACTGGCGCTTGCCTTGGGATCTTCTTTGATGGAAACAGTGTCATCATGGGCCTCGTGAGTGTCGTCCCCTCCAACCGACACCTCGAGGGTACCATTTTCGCTTGGTGCCAAGGAAGATTGGGCCATGGCATTTCCCCCGTCATCGTTCTCCTTCGCCTGGACACCCAGATGCGCAGCAAGGTCCGACCGTACCTTTTTAATGGCACGTTCAACCCGCACACTTTGCAGGTCATCAGTACGAACTCGAACAAAGCGTTTCCACACACGGGTTTCGTGCAAGTCGGGAGAATTGGAAATCGCTGTTAGATAAGCTGCGAGTGCTGTGCTGTTGGCAGACGGTCTAACCGGAGTGGCATCAAGAGCACTTGAAACGAAAGGATCACCAATCTCGCCGGAAGGGGAGGTAAGTGGTGTCGGATGAGGGGAGATTGAGTTGGTGAAGAGGCGGCTGGATGAAGGGTTCCGAGATGTCTTCACAGACGTAGGGGAGGCCAGGCGTGAGAGTGTATTGAGGAAAATAGATTTGCGCTTGGGAGGAGGCTGTGGTAAGGACTGGACACCTGCGGGGAATGTAGGGATGTGGACATCGAGATGAGCGTTGCGGAGTCTTCGATCGAGCTCAACGATTTCATGCGCAGTACGGGTGAGTGTCAAATTGTGAGTTGGGGCTGTTGATCGGAGAGGGGTAACAGTTGAGGACACAATAGCAGAAAATGGGATTAGAAAAGAAAGCTTACTCTTTATGTAGAGACTATATGATTGAGTGTCATGAGGGGTCTCTGCAACGCTGACACTCCATGGGCCATCGTGGTCGACGCGCACAGGAGTACGTCGGTGATGATGGGTAGTTTCTATTGTCATCCTTTCCCTGAAAGCGATATCCGCGACTTGTGAGGGATTGTCGACGGCGTTAGAGTGACGGGGGCGGAGATCACGGTGGAAGAATGATATGTGCGAAGAGCTGTTGTCCTTGGTGGTTTTCTTGGCGTATTTTCTAGCTGTATCGAAGCTCTTCCTCGCCAAAGAAGGTCGGGTATTGGTAGGGGTGTCTGTATCCGATGAATCCGTGCTGAGAGCACGAGGACCTAGCGCGTTCCTCAACGTATCCTTTGAACTGGAAGTCTCTGATGGTGCACTAGGCATACAGCTGGTATGCTGAGGAAGAGGTAGATGTCGGTCGCAGACTGGAAGCGATGCAAAAAATGGGGATGAAGACAAAGGGTCAGATGGTGCGTTACCACGAGTTTCTGGAGGCCTCGAGGCTGCGACAAACTTGTCCCGTCTGCGTACGCGTGCGACGGACCAGGCCCTCCGACGACCCTTGTTCCCCGCTAGCCAAAGGAGTGTTTTCCGGTCTGTTTGCGATGCGAGGAGAGTGAGTGTACAACCGGCCCAACCTACAAACAAACACGGGTATCAGGACCCTGGTGACAACTTCCGTCCGCACTAGACGGCTTTCTCGCTGATGACTGCTGCTGCTCTACTCTCCAATTCCCTTTGTGCATTTGAACCGCAGTTTCCAGCATCAATGAACACGCGGACACAATTGACTCTAGAATCCGTCCATTTTGCACCACGAGACTTTGTTCAAGGATCTGGCCTGTTCCTCACTTTTCGGGCAACCTCTGAATTCGAAGGGTCTTCAATCTAGTTCTCGTCTTGTGTTCGCTGCTCAAAACGTTTCTCACAGCCTTAGGAAATAATTGCACATGCCGAAAAATGCATGCGGAACTTTTGTGATTTTTTTTGTCCCGGGTCGGACCTCAAGACTCCAGTCATGTTGGGGCCTTGCACCTAGAAGAGATACAGATTTCTGGTTCAGTCTGGGTGCTTCTCTCTCGTCCGACCGGAATCACCAGACGGTAGCATAACTTATGGGGATCGATTTTTCACGTACTTATTTTGGGACCACAACGTTAACCTGCACAAGATACAATTCTTGATAACAACCGATTAACTCTGTTCTCTCACTGTCGCCGCCTCGTCCAGGTCAGAGTTGCTCGCCCCACAGCTAACCCATGTGATAATGAGTCGCAAACTGAATGATCATCAGCCCGTCTAGGTCGTGCCTGGGCAGAGATAAAGGATATTCGGCGCATACCACACGGATCAATGTCACCACAACCGACTTCGACTCGCTAGTCTGCATCGCAGTTCCTGACGGTGATCCGTGGGCGGATTGACAGGATTCGTCCCTCTTGCTTAAGTCCTGACTTGACCTAAGATCACAGGTCAACTATCACTCCACGATAGTTTCATTATTTGGGTTGGCGTGTTCAAGTGCCATAAATTCCGCATCAATCCTCTCCAATCTGCCCTCCCTTGATCGAGGAAATCAGGTCGATTTGCGGAAAACAGTGGCGCCGTCAATGATCACCACCCATATCAAGGGAAGCAACGCGGTACCAGAGCGATGTACGGGTCAGCCGACCCTATTTCAGGTAACTCTCTTATTCTCTGCAACGTTGGGACATTGGCCCTGTTTCAACACAAATAGGCTATGTTAGGGATAGGTCTTGTGATAGGGTCAGCTGGCAAATCTGTCCACACATAGTGTCCTCCTCTAGGACCCCTGACAGCCAAGCAAAATACTTGAACCGCCGCGGGGATAAAAATATTTTGGGGCTAATCCCTCAGGTCCTACGCGGATAAAAATTGGGCCGGGGGCTGGAAATGCCTAGTCAAAACTGCGGAACCTCGGCGTGAGCCTGCTTTGCGGATAAAGATTATGATTCGGGTGTGAGTCGGACCGATGGCCATCACGTATCCTCTGTGCTTACCGTTTAACCAAGAACTAAAAGCTGCACATAGGGCAATACAGAAGAGACGCAATTTCCTCCCTTTTAATCACCGCACCGTAGCCCTCCCAAATCAGCCATTTTGTTGGCCTCCGCTGTCCAACTCCAATGACAGGTTCCGGACATCAATGGTGTCACAGCAATCCCATTTGGCCCCAAAGAATGAATAGGAACACATCGCAAGGTGCCAGCACCAAATAAAGTCCCAGAAGGACTTGTAGAACACTTTGCTGGGTTGCAGGATGTACCAGACGAGATCAGGAACAAGTACTACTACGCAGACCCTCAACTCAGCGTTGAAGAGTTTCTCAAATACAAGTTTTCAGCGATTTTTTCCAGGCCTAGCCACGGCGAGAAAAATCGTGCGGATAAAACCCGGAAAAAATGTCCTCTTTTCCTCAGGCATTTGTCTTGACTTTCAGGGGCCATCCCCCTCGTCTCGTTCGCGAGGCACTACGCACAAATTCCGTCGGATGTTCACCACTGTTTCGCAACACGAAACCCATGCGCCGGACATCTTGATCTTGAGTTTTCCACGGAATAGAGCTTGCCTTCGTGCTCCAGGTCATAGAATTCAGAGCCGTCAGGCTCCGAAGCTGAGAGGGCACTGACTTTGATAGGCGACGACGACGACGACGCAACTGCAAGACCCTCGCAGACTGACAATCACGACGATTCGCCTCCGGCTCGAGCGGAGCCATCAGCTCCTCGTAGTCTAGCCTGTTGGTAGACCTCCTGCAGGACGCCGACTTTGTGCATCATGATGCCAATCTCAAGCCGCAAATCGCAATTGTATTCAAATGATAGGATAGCCTGGATAGGATAGATGAACAAGTGACGGTGGACGACAGGCGTTCTGAATGCCCGGCCTTCTGTTCGGATCACTCGAGCCCTCTCCCGCTTTAAATTTACAATGCCTTCGCTTCGCGTCATCGCAATTCTCGTGCTCCTTGCAGCATCCGGTGTATCCAGCGCCGTTGTTTCACCCATCAGACGTCGGCCTGAGGATCGCAGTCACATTAAGGAAGAAATTACCGAAGACAGTGATGTTTTCGGTTTTGAATCCCTGGGACAGATCATCGAGGCCCAGGTTCAGCAATGGTCAGTGGTTACACGCACATACTGTTTGTTTTCTCATCAATCCAAGCAGATTTATTGGCGGGTGTCCCGAGCCGCTATAATTAGGAGAGATGGAAAGGTTGGTATGGCTGCCCTTTTTCCTTCTCTCAAGCTGAACGGTTGCTCGTTTGCATCACAGTCGGCGACAATCCTTGGAATAAACTGTTGTAGTTGGCTCCCCTCTCCTATACCTATACCCATGTGTTTCGGACTCCCGACCAATCGTCCCTCTCTCCGTAACCGATATATTCTACCGTAACTATTTATTTGTTTAACTTTCTACATTCATAACTTGTCCCTTCCTTACTTATGTACTGTACCGGATACCTCAGTTGGTTCTATCAAACACCCCGACTGGAATGTTACCCATACCCCACTTACCCTAGCAGTTGCTCGTTTGTATTGCAGTCGGCAAAAGAAACTCGGGAATATGCGACTTCCAGTGTACATGTCATTTGTTGCTTCAGTTACTTACCTCTATGGATAGCATAATATCATGCATGATTTCCACTTCAGACCTTGAGACGAGGTCGATTGATTGAAAGGAAAAACGAAAAAATAATTCCGTACGAGATCGAGAAAACTTGCAAGAATATAATATGTAGCTTGGCTCCCCCCAACCGACATAACCACCTTCCGATTCACCTGAAGAATGAAGTCTATAGAGCGGGTACGTGGAGGGCGGCCTGAAAGTCGCTGGAGCTAACGGGTTCCTAGATCTAGATGACATCGACGCTGGGGAGCCGGAAGGTTTGTAGGATAGGTCGCGGCGCCGGGAGAACCCGGCCAACATGGAGGGTCTTGGAACAATCGAGCTCTGAACAGAGCTCCGGCCACAACTCGAAAGTGATTCTCGTTATCGTTGAAGACAAAGAGCTCCTAGATCTGGACGATATCGACGCTGAGGAGCTGGAAGGGTCGGATCGCGGTGCCGGGCGGACCTGGGGTGGTTGTTTGCTGTGATGGAGTGTGGAAATGTGAGAACCAAGGGAAAGTTAGTAGGGACCTGGGAGTTTGCGAAGCCATCGGGGAGATCAAAGTCGAGATGAGCCCTGGATATTGGACTGCCGCTTCGGATGGCCTATCCGCCCCCCTCACCGTGTAGGAAAGCAGAAGGATGGGCGGTTTGGGATCTGTGAGGAAGGTAGGGCTTGCATAACGGACCTTTTCCTGGTCTACCGAACTGCGTCGAGGGTAGTGGTTTTTAACAACAAACCATTGTTACGATTTCGTAGGTATACAGGTTGTGTAGCCACGCCGATGATAGAGGAGGGGCTGCGTGCCCTCGCCGTCTTTTTCCGCTGTCTGAGTTTCTTCCACACGTTGCACCCTCGCAATGAACAGTTCTGACGAGATGACACCACCCATAATATGCGATGCGCACTCCCCACTAACACGTCCCAATCCCTCCAAAAACTTGAGGTCGTGCAAGGGCAGAGGTCGCGTCACTAGTTTGCAAGATATGGATCCCACAGAGTCCAAGAGAACGGGTATACCCTCCTGAGTGAGGGAATACGCAAGGTCGTCAAACGGTTCTGGGTAGAGATCTGGTCGGGAGAACTTTTCGGCGATGGAGGCCTGCTCTGCCGCAAGCAAGTTGATGACCATATGCGAGGACACGTCCGGGAAAGACTCTCCGAGAGCGACTGCTAGACGAGATGGCACTCGAAGAGCGAAAGAGACGAGAGGGTAGGGTTCCATGGCAATAGACGTGAAGGAAGACAAAGTCGCGCCGTGAAAAGGATGCTGGTTGTTTTTGGCTGGCATCTTGACGGTGGCGACAGCAACGGGCTGGGCTGTACGGCGGAAGAGTTTCCGTATTTTGTCTCCATGGTCGTGGCTGGTGCTGTATCTGCGAAAGAAATGGCACCGCGTCGCCTGGTTGAACATATCAAACGTTTATGTAACGACCCACTTTTCACGGCCTTCATCTCACCTCGTGACGAGGCAGGGAATCATGATCAACTGGAACTGTCAACGTTACTATGACCACAATTCTTTGCGTTGAAATCACAGCATGAGCAGATGTTACAACAGCTTTTAGCTTCCCCACAACGCTTTCTTTGGCTTCGTACTTTGCGTACCCTTGTCTCGCCTCATTTGTTTGTGGTCACTGCTCGTAGAACTCGCTGCTTTAGCTGCAACACGCCATTTCCGGAATCTGCATGTGCTCTGGGGCTTGCTCCCATGCTCTTATCTGGCTTTCGTCTATCACTTGTGGTTGTACTACTTCCGACTATTTCGAAATGGAGCGCGTAACAATCTCCTCTGAGTAGCATGGCGTTGGGCGCTTGGAGACCGGCAAGATCCGTCTTTTACCTCGATCCCAGGAACTATCACTCTCAAGTTCGACTTGGAAAACTTAAAAGTCTCCGCCCCGCGTTTCGGTAGCGCTTGGCTGGGATAACTTTTCCCTGTTCCATTGCTTGCGGGGAGCCTCCATCTTGTGGCCGCGTGGCGCTGACATCGATCTTCTTTCTGTCCGTGATCATCAAGCTGATAGGCTTTTTGTTTCTTACGCTGCTTTTTGGAGCTCAGTGCTCACTGGTTTCTGAACACCGCCTCAGCATGGGGATAACTTGAATTTGCCTTGAACGAGTCGTCATCACCATGTGTAGCAACCTCGTCGTGGA
>Ga0307516_10000459_pt1 | contig 53890 bp, 52 predicted proteins | sample 19_EM_MG_FD_203310 | JGI IMG/M metagenome (GOLD analysis project Ga0307516, IMG submission 203310) | Populus trichocarpa ectomycorrhiza microbial communities from riparian zone in the Pacific Northwest, United States - 19_EM | ecosystem: Host-associated > Plants > Roots > Unclassified | place...
GTCTGGTGCGGTGTGGTTGATGCCTGCTGCGGTCTTGTCGGTGTCTGGTGCGGTGTGGTTGATGCCTGCTGCGGTCTTGTCGGTGTCTGGTGCGGTGTGGTTGATGCCCGTCGCGGTCTTGTCGATGCCTGCCGTGGCGTGGTCGACGAGGTTGGCCTCGTCGCCTGGGTGGCCGAGCACGACCGCGGCAATCGCGCTCAGCGTCGCGGAACCCGGGCACAGATAGCCGTCGTGACCGGTGACGCCGGTGGTCGGCAGCGGTCGGGCACCGAAAGCGGGCGAGGATGGCCGCCGGCCATGACCGAGGTGCCCCACGCGCAGCTGCGGTATCCGCCGGATCCAGTCGTCGGCCGCCAGCGCCGACCAGACCCGGGCGCCGCCCAGACCGGCCGCCGTGCTCGTTCCCATACCCGGCGCGCCCAGCGCGATGACGTCGGCGACCCGGGGCAGGTGTGGCGCGGCCAGCCCCACGACCAGCGCCCCGTAGCTGTGGCCGATGAGTGTCACCGCGGCCTGGGTGGGCAGCGTCCGGACGAAGTCCGTCAGCGCCGACGCGCCGGCCCGGGCGCGCAGGTCGCGGGCCGAGTCCAGGGACAGCCCCTCCGGCGGGTCGTAACCGAGCCAGGCCACGACCGCGACCCGTAAGCCGGGGGCTGTGGAGAGCAGCGCGGTGTACACGGCACGGGCCTGGACGGCGGGCGCCCGGCGGGAGACACCGCCGAGGCCGCGGTCGAAGTCGCGCAGGCGGGTGTCAACGCCGGGGACGAGCACCGCGATCCGGTTGGCGGTGGCCAGATCGCCGAGCACCTCGACGGCCCGGCCGTCGCCGCGCGGATCGAAGGAGAGGAACCGGCGCCCGGACCGCGCCCAGGACGCGTAGGGCTCGCCGGCGGCGGCCATCGAGGCAGCGGCTATCGCGGTTGCGGCAGGGGCGGTGGCCTTCGCGGTGGCGGTAGTGGTGGTGGCAGGTGCGGTGTCCGGCGCGGACACCCCGAGAGGCAGGGCCAGGGTCAGCAGCAGGAGGGTCAGGGAGATTCGCATGGCTCGCACCCTGTGGGGCCGGGGTGGCCGGGAGCGTCACCCCACGGTGCCGACCCCGAGCCCCTACCGCGGAGCTACTCGTTGGCCGTGACGAGGACCGCGGGCTACTCGCTGGTCGTGACAGGGGCCGCGGGGCCACTCGCTGGTCGTGAGAGACCATCGGCACCCGCCGACAAGCGCTCAGACGAGGCGCCGCGTGCAGATCTTGGTCACCGGCGGCTCCAGAGAGTCTTGTGCGGGAGTGCCTCGCTCGCTGTCGGAAACACCGAAGGGTCGATAACAGCGCGAAGATGGCCCGGTGCCTGGTCTCGGTCGCTCCACTCGCCACCCCGTTGCTCCGCCCCGTTTCCCGGCGAATCTTGGAGTGCTCAAGGCGCCTGGGAGTCTTCTGCTTGGCAATCTCGCAGTCGATCCGCAATACCTCGCCTGAGTGACAGCGTGCGCTCGCGAACGACGCATGCGATCCCTGGCAACCAGGGCGGCATCCCCCGATCGTGGTACACGACGCGAAGCCCGAAGGGGATACCGGTGCACCCCCACCGACAAACGCTCAGGCAAGGCGCCGCGAGCAGATCTTGTTGGCGGGCGGCCCACCGGCGCGCCAAAATCCCTCAACATCCATCAAAGTGGCCGATCGCGGCTCGGATAAAAGCTACTTAACGGAAATTTCTGCCTCCGAGAAAATTCTCCGATCAACCGGAGGCTTGCTGCCCGATAGCGTCCTGGACCGAAGTCACCGATCCGGGTACTTGGCAACAGGCTGCCCGCCAACCAAGCGGAAGTCTCCTGGCTGACCCGCAGGTACCAAGGTCTGTTCCGCCGACCTCCGCACCGCCGCGCTGCCCTACCCGGGGCCCGTTTCGGGGCGCGACCTCGGTGAATCGTGGAGCGTGCGGGAGAGCCTCGCTTGCGACCGGCGGCGACATGCCTCCGGAGGTGCTCGGTCGGCGAGGGGAGCCGCGGGCTATTCGCCCGCCGCGACCAGACCCGACTCGTATGCGAACACGACCGCCTGGGCCCGGTCGCGCAGGGCGAGCTTGGCCAGGATGCGGCCCACGTGGGTCTTCACCGTCTGTTCGGCGACCACCAGTTCCGCCGCTATCTCCTGGTTGGATCGGCCGCGGGCGATCAGGCGCAGCACCTCGGTCTCGCGCGGGGTGAGACCGGCCAGTGCGGTGGGTCGTGGATTCGGGCTGCGTGACGGCCGGGCCGCGAACTCCGCGATGAGCCTGCGGGTCACCGAGGGGGCCAGCAGCGCCTCACCGGCGGCGACGACCCGGACCGCGTGCACCAGATCCGCCGCCGGGGCGTCCTTGAGCAGGAATCCGCTGGCCCCGGCGCGCAGGGCTTCGTACACGTAGTCGTCGAGGTCGAAGGTCGTCAGGATGAGCACCCGGACCGAGGAGCCCGGGGTCAGCAGCCGGCGGGTCGCCTCCAGGCCGTCCATGACCGGCATCCGGACGTCCATCAGCACCACGTCCGGATCGAGCCGGCGGGCCGCCGCGACCGCCGCCGCGCCGTCCGGGGCGTCGCCGACCACGAGCAGATCGGGCTGGGCCGCGAGCAGCGCCCCGAAGCCCTGCCGCACCATGGCCTGATCGTCGGCGATGAGCACCCGGATCATCGGACGCCCTGCGAGGACGACGACGGCGCCGACGTGGTTGGCGGCGGCAATGGCAGCCGCGCGGCGACCCGGTAGCCGCCGCTCGGCTCGGGACCGGCCTCCAGCGTGCCGCCGAGCAGTGTGGACCGCTCCCGCATGCCGATCAGCCCGTGCCCGGGCACGCCGGCCACGCCCCCGATCGTGCCGGGTCCGCTTCCGGTCTTCCCGGGCGTGCCGGGTCCGCTTCCGGCCTTCCCGGGCGTGCCAGGCCCGCTGTCGGGCGCCGTGGCTGAACTGCCCGGGCCGTTGCTGATCTCCACGCGCAGCTCGTCTGTCGTGCCGCGGAGCGAGACCAGCACCGTGCCGCCGGGCGCGTGCCGGGCGGCGTTCGCCAGGGCCTCCTGCACGATTCGGTATGCCGCCAGGCCGACCGCCTCCGGCACGTCGCCGATCTCGATGGCGGCGAGGCGGACCTCTATCCCGGCCCGCCGTGCCGTTTCGACCAGCGTGGCCACGTCGGACAGCCCGGGCTGTGGCGCCCGGGGCGACTCGTCGGTCTCCGCGCGCAGCACCCCGAGCAGCCGCCGCATGTCGGCCAGCGCCTCCCGGGCGCCCGCCGCGATGGTGGTGAACTCCGTCAGCGCCGGCGGCGGCAGGCCGGTGATCCGGTAGGGCGCGGTCTCGGCCTGCACGGCGATCATCGACATGTGGTGGGCCACCACGTCGTGCATCTCGCGGGCGATTCGGGCCCGCTCCTCCAGCACCGCCCGGCGGGCCTGCTCCAGCTCGGTCAGCTCGGATTGCCGGGCCAGCTCCTCGCGGCTGCGCCGGCGCCGCGACACCACGTCGCCGGCGAGGGCGATCGCCACCAGCAGCATCGCGGCGCCCCACGCGTTGGCGCGCGGCGCGAACAGGAACACCGGCACGATGGTGAGGGCGGTCACCCAGGCGATGACGGCGGACTCCTCCCGCCCGGCGAGCGCGGCGAGCACGACCAGGAAGCCGAGGATCTGCACGGGGGACCAGGGCCAGGACTCGCCGGGGACCGCGCGGAGCGTGCCCAGGAACAGCAGCGGATAGGCCAGGCGCCAGGCCAGCAGGGGCTGCCGCACGGCGATCACGACCGGCACCACCGCCCAGACCGCCAGCAGCGTGGCCATCAGCTGGCTGAGGTCGCGGTTTTCCAACAGGTAGGTCCCGTTCGCGATGGTCAGGCCGATCAGGGCGACCACGCCCAGCGGTACGCCGTACAGCCGGATCTTGGCCCAGCGCGGCGACCGGGCCGGCGGCGGCCGACGGTCTGGACCGAGCAGGACCCGGCGCAGGGGACCGGCGAACTCCATCCCGGCAGGCTACGGCGACCGGCCCCGGCCCGTCGTGCCCCTGAGGGATGATCTGGACGCCCTACTCAGGTATGACGGGGGCCGGGCTTCGTGCTACCGGGAGGTAACGCCTAGTCTGCGAACGTTCTGTTCTCGAGCGAAGGAGTACGCGTGGCCCGCACCGTGTTGGTGACCGGAGGTAACCGCGGCATCGGCCTGGCCATCGCTCAGGCGTTCGCCAAGCAGGGCGACCGGGTGGCCGTCACACACCGTGGCAGCGGGGCACCCGCGGGCCTGTTCGGCGTCGAGTGTGACATCACCGACTCCGCCGCCGTCGACGCCGCGTTCACGACGGTGGAGCAGGAGCTGGGACCGGTCGAGGTGCTCGTCGCCAACGCCGGCATCACCGACGACACCCTGCTGCTGCGCATGTCCGAGGAGCAGTTCACCCGGGTGCTGGACACCAACCTGACCGGTTCGTTCCGGGTCGCCAAGCGCGCCAGCAGCAAGATGCTGCGGGCCAAGTGGGGCCGGATCATCTTCATCTCCTCGGTCGTCGGCCTGTACGGCGGGCCCGGCCAGGTGAACTACGCGGCGAGCAAGGCCGGGCTGGTCGGCATGGCCCGCTCGATCACCCGGGAGCTGGGCAGCCGTAACATCACGGCGAACGTGGTCGCGCCGGGTTTCATCGACACCGAGATGACCGATGTGCTGTCCGACACCCGCAAGGCGGAGATCCTCAAGGCGATCCCGGCCGGGCGCCTCGCCGCGCCGGACGAGGTCGCGCAGGCGGTGACGTTCCTCGCCGGTGACGGTGCGGCGTACATCTCGGGCGCGGTCATCCCGGTCGACGGCGGCCTCGGCATGGGTCACTGAGCCCACCCGCGGCGGAAAACCCATGCAAAGTCGTTGGATGACCCAGCTCTGCGAAACGGAGAACAGAAAAGTGTCTGGACTGCTGGCCGGCAAGCGGCTGCTCATCACCGGCATCATCACCGACGCGTCGATCGCGTTCTCGGTGGCGAAGATCGCCCAGGAGAACGGCGCGACGGTCGTGCTGACCGGCTTCGGCCGGATGTCGCTGGTCGAGCGGATCGCCAAGCGGCTGCCGGAGCCCGCGCCGGTCATCGAGCTGGACGTGACGAACCCGGAGCAGCTCGCCGGCATCGCGGACAAGGTGCGCGAGCACGTCGACGGCCTGGACGGCGTGGTGCACTCGATCGGGTTCGCGCCGCAGAGCTGCCTCGGCGGCGGATTCCTGGACGCGCCCTGGGAGGACGTGGCCACGGCGTTGCAGGTGTCGACGTACTCGTACAAGTCGCTGGCCACGGCCTGCCTGCCGCTGATGGGCCGGGGCGGCAGCATCGTCGGCCTGACCTTCGACGCCACCAAGGCGTGGCCGGTCTACGACTGGATGGGTGTCGCCAAGGCCGGCCTGGAGTCGGCGTCCCGCTACCTCGCCCTGCACCTTGGCAAGCAGGGCATCCGCAGCAACCTGGTGTCGGCCGGCCCGCTGCGCACGATGGCGGCGCGGTCGATCCCGGGCTTCGAGCAGTTCGAGGAGGCCTGGGCGGAGCGCGCGCCGCTGGGCTGGGACCTGGCCGACCAGGAGCCGGCGGCGCGGGCGGTCTGCGCCCTGCTGTCCGACTGGTTCCCGGCCACGACGGGCGAGATCGTGCACGTCGACGGCGGTTACCACGCGCTGGGCGCCTGACCGGCGCCGCACGGGCCGGGGGCGCATGTGCGTCACCCGGCTCGGCGAGGGAGGATGGGCCGGTGGAGTACGACGCGTTCCTGCTGCTCTCCTTCGGCGGCCCCGAGCACCCTGACGACGTGATGCCGTTCCTGCGCAACGTGACGCGCGGGCGGGGCATCCCCGAGGAACGGCTCGCCGAGGTGGCCGAGCACTACTACCACTTCGGCGGGGTCTCACCGATCAACCAGCAGTGCCGCGACCTGCTCGCGGCGGTGACGGCCGACTTCGGTGCGCACGGTGTGACGCTGCCCACGTACTGGGGAAACCGCAACTGGCAGCCGATGCTCGCCGACACCCTGGCGACGATGCGCGACGACGGCGTCACCTCGGCGCTCGGCTTCGCCACCAGCGCGTACGGCGGCTACTCCTCCTGCAGGCAGTATTGGGAAGACATCGCCCAGGCCCGCGCGAAGGTCGGCCCGGGCGCGCCCGCGGTGGCCAAGCTGCGCCAGTTCCACGACCACCCGGGCTTCGTCGCGCCGCACGCGGACGCGGTCAAGGCAGCCCTGGCCGAGCTGGACCCGGCCCGCCGGGCCGGCACCCGGATCGTCTTCACCGCCCACTCGGTCCCGGTGTCGATGGCCAAGACCGCCGGGCCCGACGGCGGCCGCTACGAGGCCCAGCTGCACGAGACCGCCGCGCTGGTGCACGCCGCCGCCGCGCCCGACCTGCCCTGGGACCTGGTCTGGCAGAGCCGCTCCGGCCCGCCGCAGGTGCCGTGGCTGGAGCCGGACGTCAACGATCATCTGACCGCGCTCGCCGAGAAGGACGTCACCGACGTGGTGGTGAGCCCGATCGGCTTCGTCTCCGACCACCTCGAAGTGATCTGGGATCTGGACAACGAGGCCCGCGACACGGCCGCCCAGCTGGGCCTGGGCTACGCCCGCGCGGCCACCCCCGGCACCGACCCGCGGTTCGTCACGATGGTGCGCGAGTTGGTCGAGGAGCGCACGAGCGGCGTGGCCCGCGCGCGGCTCGGTACGCTGCCGGTCTGGGACCAGTGCCCCGCCAACTGCTGCCCGCCCCCGCAACGCCGAGGAGCCCCATGACCGAGCGTAAGGCCGTCGAGAGCTGGCTCACCGACATGGACGGCGTCCTCGTGCACGAGGGCGAGCCGGTGCCCGGTGCCCCCGAGTTCGTCAACCGGATGAAGGAGTCGGGCAAGCCCTTCCTCATCCTGACCAACAACTCCATCTACACCCCCCGCGACCTGCAGGCCCGGCTGGCCCGGATGGGCTTCGACGTGCCCGAGCAGTCGATCTGGACGGCGGCGCTGGCCACCGCGCAGTTCCTGGCCGACCAGCGCCCGGGCGGCACGGCGTACGTGATCGGCGAGGCCGGCCTGACCACGGCGATGCACGCGGTCGGCTACGTGCTGACCGACTACGCGCCGGACTACGTGGTGCTCGGCGAGACCCGCACGTACAGCTTCGAGGCGATCACCAAGGCGGTCCGCCTGATCAACGACGGCGCCCGGTTCATCTGCACCAACCCGGACCCGACCGGACCGTCCAACGAGGGCGCCCTGCCGGCGGCCGGCTCCGTGGCGGCGATGATCTCGAAGGCGACCGGCGTCGAGCCGTACTTCGTGGGCAAGCCGAACCCGATGATGATGCGCTCGGCGCTGAACGTGATCGGCGGGCACAGCGAGAGCACGGCGATGATCGGTGACCGGATGGACACCGACGTGCTGTGCGGCCTGGAGGCCGGCCTGGAGACGATCCTGGTCCTGACCGGGATCAGCACCCGCGCGGAGAGCGAGCGGTATCCGTACCGCCCGTCGCGCATCGTGGACAGCGTCGCCGACCTGATCGTGGAGATCTGACCGGGCTCACGGCTGCCGGTGGGTCGCCCGCCTCGACTCGTACCAGGTGTCGCCGACCGGCTTTCCCTCCATGTTCCAGCTCCACGAGATCTCCGGCGTGACGCGCAGGTAGATGCCGGGCCCCACGATGCCCGTCCGCTCGACGGGGCCGTCGGCGCTGCCGTAGACGCGAATGCCCCGCGCGACGAACGGGTTCATCGAGACCAGGTCGTCCACCACCAGGGCGACCCGGTGGTGCCCGGCTGCGACGTTCTTGATCTTCTGGGTGCGGCGGACCGACTCGCCCGAGCCGCCCAGCCAGAAGTGGGTCCCGTCGAACTCGAAGGAGAGCGGCACGACGTCGGGCTGCGCCCCCGGCCCGACGGTCGCGAACCGGGCGAGCGGCTGGGATCGCAGGTAGGCGAGCTCCTCATCGGTGAACGACACAGGTTTCCTCCTCGCTAAGCGCTGAGATAGGCCAGCACGGCCAGCACCCTTCGATGGTCGTCGGGTGTGGTGTCCACGTCCAGTTTGGTGAAGATGCCGGCGATGTGCTTCTCGACGGTGCGTTCGGCGATGCCGAGCTGGTGACCGATGGCCTGGTTGGAGCGGCCCTGTGCCATCAACCGGAGCACGTCGGTCTCCCGGTCGGTGAGGGTGGCGAGTGTTTCGGCGTGTCGTCCGGCCCGCCCGGCGAGCAGCGTCACCACGTCCGGATCGAGAACGGAGCCGCCGGACGCCACCTGGCGCAGCGCGGTGGTCAGGTCCGCCACGTCGGCGACCCGGTCCTTGAGGAGGTAGCCCACGCCGCGCGCGTCGGAGCCGAACAGTTCCAGGGCGTAGGTGGCCCGTACGTGCTGGGACAGCACCAGCACGCCGGTCTCCGGATGTTCGGCCCGGATCCGCCGCGCGGCCCGTAGTCCCTCGTCGGTGTATGACGGCGGCATGCGGATGTCCACGATGGCGACCTGTGGGCGCAGCTGGTCGACGAGCGTGAGCAGGGTTTCGGCGTCGCCGGCCGAGGCGACCACATCGAAGCCCGCCTCGGCGAGCAACCGGCTGAGCCCTTCGCGCAGCAGCGCGGCGTCATCCGCTACGACTACCCGCACCGCACCTCCACCTGGACCGTTGTGCCTCCGCCCGCCGGGCTGTGCACTGTCATCCGGCCGTCGAGGGCGGCCACCCGGTCGGCCAGGCCGCGAAGGCCGGTGCCGCGGCCGGCGTCCGCCCCGCCGGCCCCGTCGTCGCTGACCGTCATGGTGACGGTATCGCCTTCCGCGGTCACCTGGATCCGGACGTTGGTCGAGCCCGCGTGCTTGGCCGCGTTCGCCAGCAGTTCCGCGACGACGTAGTAGCCGGCCGACTCGACGGTCTCGGGCAGCCGGTCGGGCGCCGTCCACTCCACGTGTACGGGGACGGATGCGGTGAGGGCGAGCTCGGCGATCGCCGCGCGTAGTCCGCGTTCCACCAGGACGCCGGGGTGGATGCCCTGGCTGAGCCGCCGCAGCTCGTCGAGGGCCCGGGTGAGGCCGGTCTGGGCTTCGGCCATCGCGGATCCGGCCGCGGCCGGATCGGCAGCCAGGCGGGAACGGGCGAGCCCGAGCGTGAACGCCACCGACACCAGCCGCTGCTGGGCGCCGTCGTGCAGATTCCGTTCGAGCCAGCGCCGCTCGGCCGCGGCGGCTTCCACCAGCCGTGACCGGGACGCTTCCAGCTCCGCGAGCCGGACCCGCAGCTCCGCCTGCAACCGGGCGTTCTCCAGCGCCAGCCCCGCGGCCGCGGCGACCGCCTCCACCAGTTCCTCCTCGCCGCGCAGCGCCGCGTCGTGCACGAGCGCGCCGATGCGCCGCCCGTCGCGCTCGACCAGCGTGGCGACCCTGGGCCGGCCGGCGCCGGGCAACGCCGTCGGGCGCCCGTGCGCGTCGACGTAGCCGCTCCGGTCCGGCACCCAGAAGGCCAGTTCGAGCGAGGGGTCGTGCAGCGCGTCGGCGAGTGCCACCCGCAGCCCGGCCACGTCGCCGACGCGTCCCAGCCGCACGATCAGTCCGGCCACGCCGGCGCGACGCAGGCGCACGCCGAGCAGGCTGGCCAGGAACGCGAAGGGCACGGCGGCGAGGGCCAGGGAGAACACCACCCACCAGGCGAGTGCGCGGCCGGGTGCGTACCAGGACGAGACCAGGCTGGCGGCCATCGCCGCGAATGCGATCACCGCCGCCGCCCACACCGCCGCGGGCGGGCGCCGGTCCGCTGTTGCGGCGCGCCTGGCCAGGACCATGATGGCCAGACAGGCCAGCAGCACGCCGAGCGCGCTTTCCAGGTCGTACAGGGCGGCCGCGATCGAATGGTCGCCGCGCACCCACGACGCCGGTGGCCCGGCGCCGGCCGCCAGCGTGGCCACCCATTGCACCCCGACGGCGTCCAGGTAGGCGGCAGCGACGAGCACCCGCACCCCGCGGGAGCCGACGCGACCGTCGGGAAACGCCAGCAGCAGGTGGACGAAGACCGCGGCGTACGCGTTGCGCAGGGGTGCGGCCACGGCGATCAGCGGCGCCACGTGCGTCCAGTCCACCAAGTGCACGAACCACGCCAGCCCGACGCCGAGCAGCAGCACGCCGATCCGCCGCCACCGCCTCCGCAGGCACGCGAGCAGACCCGCGACCCCGAACGACCATCCGACCAGGGGGGTGACCACCACGTGCAGGACGCTCAGCCCGCCGCCCCGGGCGAGAACCGTCGCCGTCATGACGGCACCGAGCGCGACGAAGACGGCGCCGGCCACGATCCCCACGGTCCGCATCCGCACCAAGGTACGTGCTGGCACGTAGGCCGGACCCCCGGATGGCACGCTTCCCGCCCCGGCGGTGCCTGCGGCAGGCTGGCCGCCACCCAGACCGAACGGAGTCCTCATTGTGACGAGACCAAAGCGCCGCTGGCTGGTCGTCCTCCTCGTCGCCGTGCTGGCATTGGTCACAGGCGGTGGCCTGGCGTTCGCCTTCCCATCGGTGGCCGCGATCACCTGCCCGCGATGCTACGGGCTGACCGCGATCGCGGACGGGCTGTACACGGAACGCGGGCGCCCGGAGGCCGACCGGCAGCGGCTCATCCAGCTGTACGGCGACGCGAGCCGGCGCGTCAGCGACTTCTACGGCGGTCGCGAAAGCTCTCCGCGCGTGCTCGCCTGTTTCACGTCCGGCTGCTACGAGCGGATCGGTGGCGGCGGCGAGCGCGGCATCGCGGTGCTCAACCGCGCCGTCATGCTGGCACCGCGCGGAATCGACCCGGTGATCGCCGCGCACGAGTTCTCCCACGTCGAGCTCCACGAGCGGCTCGGCGGGCGGCGCGCCGAGGTGCCCCAGTGGTTCGACGAGGGCCTGGCCGTGCTGGTCTCCGACGACTCGCGCTACCTGCTGCCGAGCACGGCCACCGACCGCTGCCGGGTGACGTCCGACGAACGCCTACCGGAGACCCTGGACGCGTGGCTGAGCGCCGCCGGCGCGGACGAGCAGGCGTATGCCAAGGCCGCCTGCCGAGTGAGCCGATGGGCGGACCGGCACGGCGGCCCGCGGGCGGTGCTGGACCTCATCGACAGCCTCAACCGCGGCGAGCCCTTCACCGCGGCGGTCTCGGACTGACCGGACACGCGTCGCCGCCAATGAAGAAGACCTGCGCGAAGTCTGGGTGACGAGCTTCAGCCTACCCCGGACAACGACAAAGATCATTCGGTCGCCCGGCCGTGTTGAGCTGCGGATTCTCTTCCTAGGCTGGCATCTCGCCGGTCGATCGAGGAGGAAACGCTGTCCGCTGAACACAAGGTTGTCCAGGCCAGGCTGCATGGCCTGGCCCGCAATCCCGCCGTTCCCGCCGATTTGCTGCGGCAACTCGTCACCGAGGCCCATTGGCGAGTGCTGTGGTCCCTCACCCAGCGCAGGGAGTGGACCGAGGAGCAGTTCGAGGTGCTGATGGCGCACCCCGACGTGCAGGTCCGCAAGGCGCTGGCCAGCACCGAACATCTGAATTCCGAGTGGCGCGGTCGGCTGGTCGATGATCCGGATCGCGAGGTGCTGCGGGAGTTGGTCGGGGGCGAGGGCGGGCCGTTGCCGCTGTGGGCGTATGAGCGGCTGTTCGAGCGGGTTCCTTCCCTCGGCTCGTTCGTGGCCGATGATCCGCGCGTGCCTCGGGCGATCCTGGACCGTTTGGGGCTGAGCGAACCGGATGAGGTGCCTGCCGAGCTACCGCCGTTGTCCCGGATGGAGGCGGAGCGGCTCGCGGGCGACGTCGACGAGTACACCCGGGCAGAAGCCGCTGCCGATCCGAGACTGCCCGCCGACCTCGTCGAACGGCTGGCGGCCGATCCCGTGGACGAGGTGCGGCTGGCGGTGTCCATGCGTCAGGAGCTGACCGAGGAGCAACGGGCGGCAATCGACTATCAGGTACGGCCGACCGACCGGATCAGGCCAGTGCGGTGGGCCTGGGATGCCCGGGATCCGCGGGAGCAGCGCCGGTGCATTTCGTCGGCGCATCCCGGCCTGCATCGCAGCGTCGCCTACAACCGCCACCTGAGTTCGGAACTGGTGGCGGAACTCGCCGCGCACGAGGACGAGGTGGTGTGGTTGTTGCTGGTGGAGCACCAGCCGGACGCCCCGGCCGAGACCGTGCTCGCCGTCTATGCGCGCAACATGGCCATCACCCATCACGTGCTGCCGGATCATCCCGCGCTCGCGGGATACCCGTTCGCCCGCCTCGCCGACGATCCCTACCCCCGGCTCCGCGCGCTGGTCACGAGAGATCCCGCGACCGCGCCGGACGTTATCGAACGGCTGAGCCATGATCCCGACCCCGCGGTACGCACCGAGATGGCGCGCGACCGGAGGCTGCCGGTGGCCCGGGTGCTGGAGCTCTTCGATGACGAGTCGACCACCGAGGGCGCGGCCGCCAACCCATGGCTTCCGCTGCCGATCATGAAAGCAGTGCTGAGCCTGGAGTCGCACCCGCCGCGCTGAGCCGCACCCGCCGGTCTGGCAGGCTGGCGCGCATGGCACTGTCGTGGGACGAGTCCTATTTCGGGCAGCTGCGCGCGCTGGCCGGCACCGGCCGCACGCTGATCAGCGTCGGCGCTCGGTGCGTGTTGCGTGACGACACCGGCCGGGTGTTGCTCATCCGTCGCGCCGACAACGGGACGTGGGCGCTGCCCGCCGGGATGATGGAGCTCGGCGAGTCGTTGCGGGACTGCGCGGTGCGCGAGGTGCGGGAGGAGACCGGGCTGCTGGCCCGGGAGCTCACCCCCTTCGCGGTCTACACCCGGGACCCGGCGGCCGGGCCCGACATGTACGGCCACACCTATCAGCACATCACCATGACCGTGCGGATCGACGCGTACGAGGGTGAGCTGCTGCGCGCCACGGACGAGACGACCGACGCCCGCTGGTTCGCGCCGCAGGCGTTGCCCGAGCCCTTGCGGGAGGGTGTCCGCCGTTCCCTGACCGACCTCGCGGCGTTCGAAACCGCGGGCACCTTCACCCTGGAGTGACGACAGTGGGATTGTCCTGGGAAGAGTCCTACATCGGCGGTTTGCGTACCCTCGCCGGCGATGAGCGGGTGCTCATCTCCGTCGGCGCGCATGGGCTGCTCCGCGACGCGGACGGCCGGATTCTGCTGATCCAGCGCTCCGACGACCGCACCTGGGCGCTGCCCGGCGGCACGATGGAGCTGGGCGAGACGTTGCGCGAGTGCGCCATCCGGGAGATCCGCGAGGAAGCCGGCCTGCTGGCGCGCGAGGTCACCCCGTTCGGCCTTTACACCCGGGCACGGGACTGGCTTCCCAACCCGTACGGGCACCGCTATCAGTACATCGCCCTGATGTGCCGGGTCGACGGCTACGACGGCGAGCTGGAGCGGGTCACCGACGAGAGCGTCGACGCCGGCTGGTTCGCCCCGGACGCGCTGCCGGCGGGCTCGGGTGGCCTGGTCACCCGGGCGTTGCGCGACCTGGCGGTGTTCGAGGCGAAGGGCACCTTCGCGCTGGACTGAGCCGCGGCGGGCCGCTACATGCCCGCGGCGACCTGGGCGAGGTAGCGCTTCGCCACCCGGGTGTGCAGGTCGAAACCGAGCGGCTCCGGCGTGCGCAGCACCTGCCAGCCCAGGGCCTCCTTGTTCGGCACCACGGGCGGCAGGTCATCCTCCGTGGACAACGCCGGGAGCAGGCCGAAGATCAGCAAGGTGCCGTCCGGTGCGCTGATCGTGTCGTACAGCCGTACCGAATCGGGGTCTGCCTCCAGGCCCACCTCCTCGCGCAGCTCGCGCGCCGCCGCCTGTTCCCAGGTCTCGCCCACCTCGATGAATCCGCCCGGCAGGGCCAGGGTGTCCCGCGCCGGCGGGATGCCCCGGCGCACGACCAGCAGGCCGCCGCCGACCGGCTGCACCGCGACGGCGACCGGCGTCGGGTTCAGATAGCTGGTCTCGCCGCAGGCGCCGCAGCGGCGCGGCCAGGGCTGGCCGGGCACGAAGCGCGCGCCGCAGAAGGTGCAGTGCGCATACCGGTCAGGCATGCAGCGGGGCGTTGCAGGCCGCGACCAGCGCCTGACGGCAGGCCGTGGTCAGCGGGCGCAGGGCCGCGTCGCGCTGCTGGGCCTCGTAGCCGTTCACCGCGCCGCCGGGGGCACTGTGCTCGGCCAGCACCAGGACCTGATCGAGGACGCTGGCCCGGGCGAAGAGCCGGCGCGAGCGCGGGTCGAAGCCCGGCGGCAGCGTGGCGGTGCTCTCCGGGCGGCGCAGCGCCTGCAGCGCGCCCGCCAGCTCCGGGCGCCAATGCGCGACGTCCAGGCGGGTGAGCTGGGTGGTCGCCTCGGTCAGCGCCGCGGTCAGCTCGGCCTCCGCCTCGGCGGAACCCATCTGGAACGTCGGCTTGAAAGCCGGCACCGGGTAGAAGCGCCACAGCACGGTCTCGAACTCGACGCCCGAGCCGGAGGTGTGCCGGCGCAGCTCGGGCACCACCCCGAACGACGGCGTGACCAGGGCCTCGCCGGCCAGCAGCGCCGCGCCGGTCAGCTCGCCCGGGCCCGGCAGCCCGCGCGGGTCGCCGGGGGCGGGCAGCACCAGCCGGATGTCGTCCGGATGCAGCTTGGCGAACGCGGGCAGCGCGTGGGCGATGGACACGTCGGTCCACGTGCCGGGGGCATCGGCGACGAGGTGCTCCTCGTCGCCGGCGATCTCGTCGGCCAGCTCGTCGAAGGGCACGAGACCGGCCCGCCAGGCGCGTACCCACGCCACGAACCGGGTCGACCGGCGTGCCGTGAGTGTCGCCGCATCTGCTGCGGGGGACATGCGAGCAAGGGTACGTGCCGTCTGGCGAGCTTGTCTCGGTCGGAGCGTCGGAACCGGCGTGTCCGGACCCACAAGTTAACGTGCGGGACATGTATGGCGATGATGTGCTCGCGGGTGAATGGCGGCGCCGCAAGGTGGTGCCCGAGGTGGACGCCGAGCGGGATCTGGTGGTCGAGGACGTCGATTCGGGGTTCTGCGGCGCGGTCGTCGGCTTCGAGCTGGGCGCCGTCGTGCTGGAGGACCGGCGGGGCCAGCGCCGCAACTTTCCGCTGGAGCCGGCCGCGTTCCTGCTGGAGGGCCAGGTCGTGACGCTGCGCCGGCCCGCCGCCAGGCAGGCTGCCCCGGCGCGGCAGCGGACCGCTTCCGGGTCCGTCGCGGTCGCGGGGGTACGCGCCCAGGTCGCCAAGGCCAGCCGGATCTGGGTCGAGGGCGTGCACGACGCCGCCCTGGTCGAGCGGATCTGGGGTGACGACCTGCGCATCGAGGGCGTGGTGGTGGAGCCGCTGGACGGCATCGACGACCTGGCGGGCGCGGTGCGCGAGTTCCAGCCGGCCCGTAACCGGCGGGTCGGTGTGCTGGTCGACCACCTCGTCGCCGGGTCCAAGGAGAGCCGGATCGTGGCCGCGGTCCAGGACCCGAATGTGCTGGTCACCGGGCATCCGTACATCGATGTCTGGCAGGCGGTGAAGCCGGAGCGGGTCGGGCTGCGGGCCTGGCCGGTGATCCCGCCCGGGCAGCCGTGGAAGGAGGGTGTCTGCCGGGCCGTCGGTATCGCCGAGCCGTACGAGATGTGGCGGCGGATCCTGGGCAGCGTGAACAGCTACAAGGACGTCGAGACGCCGCTGATCAACGCGATGGAGCGGCTCATCGACTTCGTCACCGAGCCGAGCTGAGCAGCGCCTCCGCCAGCGCCGTGCGCACGTTGAGGACGCTGCGGCCGTGCCGGTGCGCGGCCACCAGCCCGGCCGCCCGCAGGGCCGTCAGGTGCTGGGAGACCCCGCCGGCCGTCATGCCGGTGCGCCGGGCCAGCTCGGTGGTGGAGCCGGGCGCGTCCAGTTCGAGCAGCAGCCGGGTGCGCCCCCGGCCGAGCACCGCGTCGAGGGCGGCCGAGCTCTCCCGGCGTGCCTCCCACAGCGTGGCGACGCCCCGGGCCGGATAGGCCAGCTGCGGCGCGTCGCCGGCGAAGATGCTCAGCACCGACGGCCAGACGAACACCGACGGCACCAGGACCAGCCCGGTGCCGTCACTCACGTCGGCGGCGGCGCAGTATCGCTTGCTGACCGACAGCGTGCCGGCCTCCCAGCGGACCTCGGAGTGCAGGTCGTTGAGCAGGCCGGCGGCGCCCTCGGCGGCGAGCCGGCGGGCGCGGGCGAAGATCTCGGCATCGAGCAGGAGCTGGATCCGGGGCCAGTGCGGGGCGATGGCGGCGCGCCAGAAGGCCTCGATCTCGGCGCTGAGGCGGGCCAGCCCGGCGGCGGGGTCGGCGTGCAGGTCGCGCAGGGCCCGGGCGCGGTGGCCGTACAGGTCGAGGTCGTGGCGGACCACCGCCGCGGGCGTCGCCCGCAGCCGGGCGAGCTCCGCGCCGAGGTCGGCGGTCAGGCCCGGCGGCGGGGGCGTCAGGAAGTCCGGCAGGTACGCCGGTTCGCGCGGCACCAGCGCCCAGAGCAGCGTGTCGCCCGGCACCGGCACCCGGCGCACCCAGGGCAGGTGGACGGCGTGGCTGCCCGGATCGCGCAGCACCCGCACCGCGGCCACGACCTCCCACAGGCAGGAGACGGCGAAGCGGATGCGCGCCACCGCACCGGCCGACAACCCGATCGCCACCATCGCGGACCCCCGATGTTTCAGCTGGAGCTAAATCATTATCGCGATGACCGGCGCCCGCCGAGACTGGGCCCATGACCGACTTCCGTGACCTGCACGTGCCCGGCAAGCCCCTGATCCTCGTGAACGCCTGGGACGCCGCGAGCGCCCGCCTGGTCGAGGCCGCCGGTGCGGCCGCCGTCGGCACCACCAGCGCCGGGGTGGCCTGGAGCCTGGGCGCGCCGGACGGCGACGCCCTCGCGCTGCCCGCCGCGGTCGCGGCGATCGAGCGGATCACCGCAGTGGTCTCGGTGCCGGTGACGGCCGACATCGAGCGGGGGTACGGCGACGTGGCCGAGACGGTACGGCGGGTGAGCGCGGCCGGCGCCGTCGGCGTGAACATCGAGGACGGCGCCACCGCCCAGCCCGACCGCATCGCCGCGGCCCGCGCGGCCGCCCCCGGGTTGTTCCTCAACGCCCGCATCGACACCTACCTGGCCGGCGCCGGCGACCTCGACGAGACCGTCGAGCGGGCCACCGCCTATCTGGCGGCGGGCGCCGACGGCATCTTCGTGCCCGGGGTGACCGATCCGGCCACCGTCGCCGCCCTGGTCGACCGGATCGACGCCCCGATCAATGTGATGGTCGGGCCCGGCGCGCCGGGTGTCTCGGAGCTGGCCGCGCTCGGCGTGGCGCGGATCAGCCTGGGCTCGTCCGTCGCCCAGGCCGCGTACGGGCTGGTCGCCCGGGTGGCCCAGGCGGCCCTCAGCGACGGCGGCTACGGCGACGTGGGCGGCGCGGCGGACTACGGCATGCTCAACGCCCTGCTCAAGCCGGGTGCCCCGGGTCGCGCCTGACCCCTCGGGCCGGGCTGCTTCGGGGTCGCGGCCTCGGGCCGGGCTGCCTCGGGTCGCGGCCTCGGGCCGGGCTACCTCGGGGCCGCGGCCTCAGGCCGGGCTGCCTCGGGGTCGCGGCCTCGGGCCGGGGTGCTTCGGGGTCGCGGCCTCAGGCCAGGTGCATCGGGTCGCGGCTGAACACGAAGGTGGCGATGTCGAGCCGCGCGACCGTGCCGTCCGGGTCGCGCAGCACGGTCAGCACCTCGCCGGCGTTCGTGCCGGCCGTGCCCCGCCAGCGGTCCCGGGCCTCGCGGACGAACCGCCACGGCGGCCGCCCGGCCGGCCGCATGACCAGGTCCGGGCCGTCGGCGGCCACCTCGAACTCGCCGCCCATCCACCACCAGCGGCCGCACAGCTCAGCGGCCTCGCCCTGCGGCGGGGGAGCGGGCCGCCACGGCTCGGGCAGCACCGGCTCGGCGTCCAGGACCGTGGTCAGCACCTCCAGGCTCAGCGCCCGGATGCTGGTGCCGCGCAGGCCGTACGAGTTGGCGAAGGCGATCACGCCGGTGCGGCTGGGCCGGTGCACCACCAGGTGGGCCACGTAGCCGGGCATCGAACCGCCGTGGCCGGCGTACACCCGCTCGCCGACCCGCATCAGCTCCGGTCCCAGGCCGTGCCCGGCGGTCCAGGCCTCGTCCTGGATGACCACCGGGGTGCACATCTCGTCGACGGTCTCGCGGCTGAGCACGGCCGGCGCCGGGTCGGCCAGGAACGCCGCCCACTTCGCCATGTCGGTCACCGTCGACCAGAGCTGGCCGGCCGGTGCCATCGCGCCCGCGTCCAGCCGCGGCTCCTCGTGCAGGCTGTCGTCCAGCGCGTGCACGACATAACCCCGGGCGTACGGCTCGACCGGGGAGTACGTGGTCCGCTTCATGCCCAGCGGGTCGAGCACCCGCTTGCCGACCAGGTCGGCCCAGGACTCGCCGGTGGCGCGCTGCAACACCGCGCCGAGCAGCCCGTACGCCAGGTTCGAGTAGTGGTAGGTCCGGAACGGCGGCCCGGCGATCTTGTCGAAGGCCAGCTCGGCCAGGAGCTGGTCCACGTCGCCGCCGGTGTTGCGCTCCCACCACGGCCCGTCGGGCTGCCGCTGCAGCCCGGAGACGTGCCCGAGCAGCTGGCGCAGGGTGACGCCGCCGACCGGGGTGCCCGGCAGGTGCCGGTAGAGCAGGTCGTCGAGGGCGAAGAAGCCCTCGTCCCGCAGTTGCATCACCATGGTGGCGGTCAGCGTCTTGGTGATCGAGCCGAGCCGGTACTGGGTCTTGGGATCCGGCGGTGGGGTCTGCCCGGCGCCGGTGAAATGCAGCAGCGAGCGGTCGCGGACGACCGCCAGCGCCAGGGACGGCGCGCGGCCCGCGGACTGCGCGCGGGCGACGATCTCGGTGACACGTCGACCGGTTTCCGGCAGCAGGGACACGGTGAGCCTTTCTCGGACGGGGACGGTCCATGGTCTAACTGAACGGCGCCGATATGGCTACGCCGGGAAGTCGACATGACGCGGCGTCGCCGGGGGAGCGCGAACGTGTCACGATCAGGGGGTGGAAAGCGTTCTCTGGATCGTCCTCGCCATTGCCCTCGCGATCGCCGAGGCCTTCACCGCGACTTTCCTGGTCATCTTCTTCGCCGTGGGCGCCCTCGCGGCGGCCGGCGCGGCGGCGCTCGGCGCCCCCGTGCTGTTGCAGGCGATCGTCTTCGCCATCGTCTCCGGTCTCTCCGTCGCCGCGCTCCGTCCCATCATCATGCGGCACGCCCGGCCGGCGTCCGAGACCGGCGAGACCGCCTTCGGCATCGAGGCCATAGAGGGCTCACAAGCGACCGTCCTCGAGGAGGTCACCGCTGACCACGGTCTCGTGAAGATCGACGGTGAGCTCTGGACTGCCCGCTCCTTCGACGGTGACGAGACCTACGCGCCGGGCGACCGGGTCCGGGTCATCAAGGTGAAGGGCGCCACCGCGATCGTGTGGCGTGACGAGCACCCCAACCTCTGAGCAACCGACTCACCTAAGAGAACAGAAAAGAGGACGCCATGGACGTAATAATCGGTGTACTCATCTTCGTGATCGCCCTTTTCGCGGTGATCACCCTGATCCGATCGGTCCGCATCGTCCCGCAGCAGCGGCACGACGTGGTGGAGCGGCTCGGTAAGTACAAGCGGACCCTGTCGCCCGGGCTCAACCTGCTGGTGCCGTTCATCGACACGGTGCGCACCAAGGTGGACATGCGGGAAAACGTCGTCAGCTTCCCGCCGCAGCCGGTGATCACCTCCGACAACCTCGTGGTCTCGATCGACACGGTGCTCTACTTCAAGGTCGTCGACCCGGTCCGCGCCACCTATGAGATCGCGAACTTCCTGCAGGCCATCGAGCAGCTGACCGTCACCACCCTGCGTAACGTCATCGGCTCGCTGGACCTGGAGCGCGCGCTGACCAGCCGCGAGGAGATCAACCGGCACCTGTCCGGCGTGCTCGACGAGACCACCGGCCGGTGGGGCGTCAAGGTCACCCGGGTCGAGATCAAGGCCATCGAGCCGCCGCCGAGCATCCGCGACTCGATGGAGAAGCAGATGCGCGCCGAGCGGGACCGCCGCGCCGCGATCCTGACCGCCGAGGGTGTCAAGCAGTCGCAGATCCTGACCGCCGAGGGTGACAAGCAGTCCGCGGTGCTGCGCGCCGACGGTGACCGGCAGGCCCGGATCCTGACCGCCGAGGGCCAGGCCAAGGCCATCCGGACCGTCTTCAACGCGATCCACGAGGCCAACCCCAGCCAGAAGGTGCTGGCCTACCAGTACCTGCAGGCCCTGCCGCAGATCGCCAACGGCTCGGCCAACAAGGTCTGGATCGTGCCGACCGAGCTGACCCGCGCGCTGGAGGGCATGGGCGGCGCGCTCGGCGGGCTGGCCAACATGGTCGGCGATTTGCCGAAGTCGACCGTCGACGCCGCCGCAGTCGAGCGCGAGGCCGCCGAGGCGGCCGAGGCCGCGGCCCGGGAGGCCGCCGCCGTCAACGCCCAGGTCCGGGCCGCCGAGGCGCAGGTCTCCGGCGACAATGCCCCGAGGGGCCTGCCGGCCCCGCAGGCCGTGCCGCCGTCCGCGGCGCTCGGCGGCGCCGACTACAACGGCGTGGGGGAGTCCGAACGCGCCTGACCTCCGCCACGGGAGGTGCAAGATCGGAGTGAATACCGCAAAACCCCGCGCCCCGCGCGGGGTTTTGCCATGCTGACCGAGGACTCCGACCGGTACCCCCGGGCCGCTCGGCCAGAGCTCAGACGAGGCTTGCGACCCCTCGTCCACCCTGCGCCAACGACGGTCATCGCCGGGGCGCCACCGGAGGCGATGACATGAGCACCAGCCAGCAGCACACCGCGAGCGGACGCCCGCTGCGCGTGGCACCGGCCTGGGTCGGCGGCGCCCGCTCCCGCGCCGCCGCGGATCACCTCCTGCCGGTCCACGAGGCCGTCTGGATCTGGTCGGTCCGCCGCTACGCCCGGGTGTCGCTGTGGGCCCTGCCGATCGGCGCCGCCCTCTACGGCTGGGCCACCCTCGGCGTCGCCACACCCTCCCCGCTGCTGCTGGAACTCGCCGCCGGCTGGTTCTGCGCGGTCGCGATGATCGGCCTCGCCGGCCTGCTGGCCGGCTCCCGCACCCGCCGCCCGGCGCTCGCGGGCCTGCTCATCGGGCTGGCCGGCTTCGCCATGATGCTGCCGCTGGCCGCGCTGCCCGACGGCGCCGGCCTGGCCGGCGCGGGGATCGACGCCAACCAGGTACACACGGCCGCGCTGGTCGCCGCGGCCACGGCCGGCACCGGCTGGCTGCTGCTGGGCTGGGCGGTGTTCCGCTCCAAGCTGGTCAACCCGGCCGACGGCGTGCTGCTGATGCTCGCGGCCGGGTCGATCGGCGCAGGCTCGTATGCGATCCGCCCGCTGCCGACGGTCGGCGCACTGCTGCTGCTCGCCGCCGGCATGGGCCTGGCCTGGACCGGCTCGCGCCTGATCCCCCCGGCCTGAGCCCTCGGTCCGGCCCAGGCCGCCGCTCCGGTCTGGCCCAGGCCGCCGCTCCGGTCTGGCCCGGGCTGTCGCTGGGCCCGGGCCTTCCGCTGTGCCCGGGTTGTCGCTGGGCCCGGGCCTCCGTCGTGCCCGGGCCTCCGTCGTGCCCGGGTTTTCTGTCTTATCCGGGTGGCATGCTCGGCTCGACGTTGTCACGAGCCGAGGAGTGCACATGAGCAAGGTGGTCGCCGACATCTCGATGTCCCTCGACGGGTTCGTGACCGGGCCCGCGCCCGGCCCGGACAACGGCCTCGGCACCGGCGGCGAGGGCCTGCACACCTGGGCGTTCAGCGCCGACCCGGTCGACCGGGAGGTGCTGGCGTCGACCACCGACGCGACCGGGGCGGTCGTCATGGGCCGCCGGCTCTACGACATCGTCGACGGCCCGCACGGCTGGAACGACGAGATGGGCTACGGCGCCGGCCTGGCCGCCGCTCCGCCGGTGCTGGTGGTGACCCGCCGAGCGCCCGGCACGGTGCGCCTGGCCGACCGGTTCACCTTCGTCGTGGACGGCGTGCGCAGCGCGATCGACAAGGCCAGGGCACTGGCCGAGGACCGCGACGTGGTGGTCATGGGCGGGGGCGAGGTCATCCGGGGCGCGCTGGACGCCGGCCTGGTCGACGAGTTGCGGCTGCATCTCGCGCCGGTGCTGCTCGGGGCCGGCACGCCACTGTTCGCCGGCGGCACCGGCCCGCGCACCCTGCGGCAGGTGCACGTCCGGGCCTCGGCGCACGCCACCCACCTCACCTACCGCGTCGACTGACGGCCCGGGTGACGTTCTGTGGCCGGGGCGTCACGTTGTCCGGCTGTGCTACTCATTGGCCCTCGCACAAGATGCCGGGGGCGTCTGCACAGTCGGGGGACAAGCAGTGCAAACAGCAGGTAGGGGCGACCTCACGCCCGAGTTGATCAATCGTCCACAGTGGGATGACGGGCTCGTCGCCGCCTCGGGGATGGAGGTGCGTGATGTCCCGTTCGTGACAGTGGGCGGCGGCATCGGGTCGTTCGTCACGGTGGACTATCTGCGGATCGCGGGTGTGCCCGCCGATCAGATCCGGGTGCTGTCCAACATCGACCAACCCTGGCAGACCTACGAATATCTCACCCGGGTGTCGCAGATCCCGCGCACCGAACGCATCCGCTCCGACTCGTCGTCGCGGCCGGACAACATCTGGGGCTTCCCGTCGTACGCGCTGGCGGAGGCTTGGCGGGACAGGACCGTGCGGCCGCTGCTGCACGTGCTCGGCGAGCCGCTCTTCGCCGACTACTGGACGCCGCGGGCCGGCGCCGTCTTCGCCAGCCTGGAGCGGGAGTCGAGCCGCATCGGCTATCCGGAGATGCGGGTCAACGGGGTGGTGCGGATGGTGCGCCGCCGGGCCGGCGGTGGCTACTTCACGGTCCTGACCCCGCCCGCCGGCAGTGGCGGCACGAAACGGGTCGTGTACAGGTCGCGCTTCGTGCACCTCGCCGTCGGGTATCCGGGTCTGCGGTTCCTGCCCGACCTGCAGGCGTTCCGCGAGCGCTACGGCGACTTCCACCACGTCGTCAACGCGTACGAGCCGCACGAGCACGTCTATGAGTATCTGAAGACCAGCCCCGGCACCGTCGTGGTGCGTGGCGGCGGGATCGTGGCGTCCCGGGTCCTGCAACGGCTGATGGACGACCGGGAGCGGCACGGGCTGTCGACCGAGATCGTGCACATCTTCCGCACCTTCGTCACGGGCGCGCACGGGCCGCATCTGTGGTCCCGGCGCAAGGGCGGCCACGGCTTCGCCTACCAGGGTTTCAACTACCCGAAGTCGGTGTGGGGCGGGCAGCTGAAGGCGAAGATGCGCCGCCTCGACGGCGACGAACGCGCCGCCGAGTACCGCCGGATGGGCGGCACGAACACCCCGAAGCGGCGCCGCTGGCAGCGGCAGATGCGCGCCGGCCGGTCGGCCGGCTGGTATCGCCCCATGCAGGGCACCGTGGACCAGGTCCGGCCGGGCCCGGAGAACAGCCTGGTCAGCGTCGTCACCGGCCAGGGCGGCACCCGCGAGATTGAGTCGGCCTACGTCATCGACTGCACCGGCCTGTCGGCCGACATCGCCGAGCACCGGGTGCTGGCCGACCTGCTCGAACACGGCGGCGCCGGGCGCAACCCGCTCGGCCGGCTCGAAGTGGAACGGCACTTCGAGGTGAAGGGGACAGCGAGCGGCGACGGCGCGCTCTACGCTTCCGGCTCGGCCACACTCGGCGGCTACTTCCCCGGAGTGGACACGTTCCTCGGTTTGCAGGTGGCCGCGCAGGAGATCACCGACGACCTGTCCCGGCGGGGCTTCGCGCCCCGGCTGGGACCGGTGCGGTCGACCGCCGGCTGGGTCCGTTGGGCCCTCGGGCGCCCGGTGTAAAGGAGATCGACATGGTGCCCATTCTCTGGGGACGGATCCAGACCCGGATCCTGCTGACCGCCGTGGTCGGCGCGCTGGTGACGCTTGCCGTCGTGCCGCTGCTGCCCGGGGACGCCCCGCTCACCGACCGGTATGCCGGCGCGTTCGTCGTCCTCGCGGCGGTCGCCGTGCTGGGCATCGCGTGGGAGCTGCTGTACCACCTGCTGATGCAGTTCCGCTGGGAGAAGGACTGGCCGTCGCTGTTCGGCCTGCTCACCGGCGTGCCCGAGGCGCTCCTGCTCTGGTTGCTCCTGCGGGGCGGTGCGGTGCCTCTCCTGGAGACGGTGCCGTCCGGCGGCGCCTACGCGGTGCACTTCGCCTCGGTGTGGGTGGCGGTCTGGCTGGTGGCGAACGGGCCGCTGCGGGTGCCGTTCCTGCGCTGGCGGTTCCGCGGCGGGAGGCTGGTGTGACCATCATCGTGCGCCCGGCGCCCGGCGCGGGCCTGGTGATGCGGGCCGGTGACCTGCTCGCCGTCTGCGCGGAGTCCGGAGCCGACGCCGTGATCGCCCTGGTCCGGCGGGTCGCCGCGGCCGGTGGCGACGGTGCCGACCTGGTCGGCGCCCTGCCCGCCGACGCGCCGGACTGCGCGCTCGCCGGCCCGGTCCCCGACGGGATGGCCGTGGCGGTCCGCGGCACGGCCGTCGCCGAGGTCGACGGGTGGCCGGTCGCCGGCGGCGTCCACGCTCCGGTCCGCACCGTTCATCTCCGGCTGACCGGCGCCAGCAGGCCGGACCCGCGGACCAGCCTCGACGGCGGAGTCATCGCCGGCGCGGGGCTGGTCGCGGAATTCGCCGTGCGGCAGCCGGTCGTCCGGGCGCCCGACCGCGGGGCGCCGTTCGAGGCGGTCATTCTCCTCCCCGGGTATGCGGACCGGCCGGCCCCGGCCGCGGTCGATCCCGGTGCCGGGAAGCACGCCCTCGTCGAGGGTGTGCTCTGCCGCAACAACCACTTCAACGACCCGCTGCTGCCGTACTGCCAGATCTGCGGAATCTCGATGGCGCAGCTGACCAAGGTGACCCGGCTGGGCCCGCGGCCGTCGCTCGGGGTGCTGCTGCTCGACGACGGCAGCACGCTGCGCCTCGACAGCGACTACGTGGCGGGGCGTGAGCCCGACCAGCACGCGGACGTCGCCGCCGGCCGCGCCCGGCCGCTGCGGCTCGCCGGACCGGTGAGCGGGGTCTCCCGCCAGCACCTGCGGGTCGGCCTCGTCGGCTGGCAGGTCGAGGTGACGGATCTGGGCTCGGCGAACGGCACCCATGTGCAGCTGCCCAGGGCCGGCGGCACGAAAGGGCTCACCCCGGGCGAGCCGTTCGTGATCCGTCCCGGCAGCCGCGTCGAGCTCGGCCGGCGCTGGTTTCAGTATGAGTCGCACCGCAATCCGTAGAGGAGACCAGGTCAGGTGCAGGGCATCGCCGACTACGATTTCGTCCGGCCGCTGGGTTCGGGCAACCACGGGCAGTTCTTCCTCGCCAAACGCCCGCGACGGCTGCCCGTCGACGCCGAGTTCGTCGCGGTCAAGGTGCTCGTCGCCGAGTCGACCGAGGCCGCGTTCCGCCGTGCCACCCGGGAGCTGGCGGCGTTCGCGGCGGTGGCCTCGCCGTTCCTGGTGAGCCCGTTCGACGCGGGCCAGCAGGACGGGGTCTTCTACTACTCGATGGGGTACGAGCCCGGCGGCTCGCTGGCCCGTCCGGCGGAGCCGGTGCCGGTGGAGCAGGCGCTTCGGGCCGTCGCCGACGCCGCGCGGGCCGCCGGCGCGCTGCACCGGGCCGGGATCGTCCACCGCGACATCAAGCCGGGCAATGTCCTGGTGAACGCCGCGGGCGGCAGGCTGTCCGACCTCGGCCTGGCGCAGGTCTTCACCGAGGGTGTGACCGTCACGGGAATGGGCGACCTCGACGCGATCGAGTACGTGGATCCCGAGCTGCTGGTGGGCGGCAGGCCGGGCCCGGCGACCGACGTGTGGTCCCTCGGCGTGTTGCTGCACCGCGTGGTGGCCGGCAGCGGCCTCTACGGCGAGCTGCCGGAAACCGACGGGCTGCTGGCCCTGCGCCGGGTCCTGTCGACGCCGCCGCGGGTCAGCGCCGCCCTGCCCGGGCCGGTCGCCGAGCTTGTCCGCGACTGCCTGGGACCGCCGGCGCAGCGGCCCGACGCGGCGACGGTCGCCGGCCGGATCGACGGGGTCGCGCCGTGACCGCGCACGACGTGGGCCGGCTGCTGCTGGGGCTGGCCGCCGTCATCGTGCTGGCCCGCCTGCTCGGGGCGCTCGCCAAGCGGGTCGGCCAGCCGCCCGTCGTCGGTGAGATCCTCGCGGGCATCCTCATCGGACCGAGCATCGTGGGCGGGCTGGTCAGCGACCGTCTCTTCCCGACGGAGATCCGGCCCGCGCTAGCCGGGCTCGCCAACGTCGGCCTGGTGCTGTTCATGTTCATCATCGGCTACGAGCTGGACCAGTCCCTGGTGCGTGGGCGGCAGCGGGTGGCCGTGAGCGTGTCCGCCGGCTCGGTGCTACTGCCGCTCGGGCTCGGAACCGGGCTGGCGCTGTGGCTGGCCGGGCGGCACGGTGTGACCGAGGTGCTGCCGTTCGCGCTGTTCATCGGCGCGGCGATGGCCGTCACGGCGTTCCCGGTGCTGGCCCGGATCGTGGCGGACCGCGGGCTGATGCGCACCGAGGTGGGCGGCCTCGCGCTGGCCAGCGCCGCCGTGGACGACGTCCTGGCCTGGTCGCTGCTGGCGGTCGTGGTGGCGATCGGCGCCGCGGACGGCGGGGCCCCGTGGCACCTGCTCGCCGCCGTGCCGTACCTGATCGCCATGTTCGGTCTGGTCCGGCCGCTGCTGCGCCGCCTGCTGGCGGCGCGGGACCGGGCGGGCCGGCTGACCCCGGACATCCTCGCGGTGATCCTCGTCGGGCTGCTGCTCTCCTGCTACGCCACCGAGCTGATCGGCCTGCATGCCATCTTCGGCGCCTTCGTCTTCGGCTCGGTGATGCCGCGGGCCGGCGGCGAGGCGCTGCGCCACGAGATCCTGGAACGCCTCGAGCAGGTCAGCGTCCTGCTGTTGCTCCCGGTGTTCTTCGTCATCGCCGGCCTGCAGGTCGACCTGTCGACGGTGGACGCGTCCGCGCTGGTGGAGCTGGCGCTCATCCTGGCCGTGGCGATCGGCGGCAAGTTCGTCGGGGCCTACGCCGGCGCCCGGCTGAACCGGGTCGGCCGCCGCCCGGCCGGCGCCATCGCCACCCTGATGAACACGCGCGGGCTTACCGAGATCGTCATCCTGACCGTGGGCCTGCAACTGGGCATTCTCGACGGTCAGCTGTTCTCGATGATGGTGGTGATGGCGCTCGTCACGACCATCATGGCGGGACCGCTGCTGGCCTGGATCTACCCGCGCCGGCTGGCGGAGGCGGACATCGCCCGCGCGGAGCGGGCCGGGCTGGCCGACGCCGCGGGCTTCCGGGTGCTCGTCCTCGCGCCGGGCGGGCCGACCGCCGCCGCGGTGGTGGAGCTCGCCGGCGACCTGGCCGGCCCGTCCCGGCCCGCGACGGTGACTCTTACCCGGCTGGTGCCGTATTCGGCGTCGCCGCTGGAGGTGGGCAGCGGGCTGTCGGCAGACCTGCTGCTGATGAACGCGGCGATGGCGGAGCTGGCCGATCTGGCCGCGTCGGTGCGCGATCGGGGCCTCGCCGCGCCGGTCGTCGCCCGGTTCACCCGCGACCCGGCCGCCGACCTCGCCGAGCTGGTCCGGGTGGGCGAGCCCGACGTCGTCGTGATCGCGGGTGCCGTCGCACCGCCGCCGGGACTGCCGACGGCCCTGGTCAGGGTGCTGGAGCCGCCGACACACGCCGGCGCCGTGCTGGCCCGGGTCGACGGCGCCGCGAGCGTCGCGGTGGTGCTGCGGGTGGCCGCCGCCGTCGCGGTCGCGCGCGACCTGGCGTTGTTCGTCGATGCCGGGCCGCGGACACCGCGCGAGGTGACGGCGGCGGTCCGCGAGCTGACCCGGCACGGCGTGCCGGCTTCCGTCGGCCGGCCGGACGTCGCGGCGTTGGTCGTGGCCGGTGATCCGGGTGACCTCGTCAGCGGGGCGGAACCGGCACACCTTATAGTCCGATCCGGATCGGAGCGATCCGTGCCGGAGCAGTGGGTCGAGCAACTGGTGATCCGGCCGGACCGGCCACTGACGCAGGCGGAGGCGACATGACCGAGATGGGCCGGCCGCTGCTGCCCGGGGACCCCACCGAGATCGGCCCGTACGAGCTGACCGGCCGCCTGGGCGAGGGCGGCATGGGCAGCGTGTACCTGGCCCGTGACGAGTCCGGCCGGCGGGTCGCCGTAAAGATCATCAAGGCGGAGCTGGCGCATCAGGACGAGTTCCGGTCCCGGTTCCGCAGCGAGGTCGAGCGCGCCCGCGAGGTGCCGCCGTTCTGCACCGCCGAAGTGCTCGACGCCGACCCCGACCACGAGACGCCGTACCTCGTCGTCGAATACGTCGACGGGCCCAGCCTGGCCGCGGTCGTCGCCGAGCGCGGCCCGCTCACCCCGTCCAACCTGCACGGAGTCGCGATCGGGGTGGCGACGGCACTGACCGCGATCCACGGCGCCGGTGTCATCCACCGCGACCTCAAGCCCAGCAACGTGCTGCTCGCCCCCGGCACCCCCAAGGTGATCGACTTCGGCATCGCCCGGGCGGTGCAGGCCGCCGACGGCCCGACCCGCACCAACCAGATGATCGGGACCGTGACCTACATGGCGCCCGAACGGCTCGAACAGCAAGCCGGCCGGACGGTCACCCCGGCGGCCGACGTGTTCGCCTGGGGCGCTGTCGTCGCGTACGCGGGCACCGGCCGGTCCCCGTTCGCCGCCGAGATGCCGTACATGGTCGCCGTCCGCATCCTCACCGCGGAGCCGGACATCGACGGGCTCACCGGGCCGCTGCGTGACCTGGTCGCGGAGACGCTGGCCAAGGACCCGGCGGCGCGGCCCTCCGCGCGTGAGGTGCTGGACCGGCTGCTCACCATGGGCCCGCACCGGGTCGGCAACTCGGCCGCGGTCCTCGACCGGCAGCCCGCGCTGCGTCAGGCGGTCGCCGAAGCGCGCGCCGCCACCGACGTCCAACCGGTCCGCGAGCTCACCGAGCACGCGGCCCCGGCCGGGGGCGTGCCCGTCGTGCCGGGTCAGGGCGTGGCGACGACACGGTTCCACGGTGTCGGGTCCGCCTCGGCCCCGCCCGGGGAACCGCCGGCACCGCCGACTGCTCCGGTCCCCGCGCCGTCGACTGGGCCCGCGCCCGTCCAGGACCCACCCCGGCGGCCGCGGCGCTGGGCCCGCTCGGGGGCGATCGTCGGCACCGCGGTGATCGCTCTGGTGCTGCTGGCCGGGGTCGTCTTCGACAAGATTCCGCTGTCCTGGCCGGCGAACAAAGACCAGGCCGCCGGGAGCCCGAGCACGCCCGCCAGCGCCGCCGGGCCGCAGCCCAGCACCGGCACCGCCGCGCCGCTGTTCACGGAATCGCTCACGGTGGCGGGCAGAGACTGGCCGCTGGACGTGAACTCCGCCGAGAAGGCCACCTGCCGTATCGACGAGGGGCTCATAGTCGAGAAGCAGAAGGCCGGCCCGTACCGGTGCAAGGGCACGCGCCGGGAGTTCGGCGACCTCGCCGCGACCGTGAAGGTGACCCTGCACAACACCGCGAGCTGCGCCGGTGTGTGGTTCCGGTTCACCCGGTCCGCCGAGACCGGCGAGGACGCCGGCTATCTGCTGCGGGTCTGCGACGACACCACCACGCTGCTGGTGCACGGGGCCCCGACGCCGAGCACGATGTCGGTGCTCGCCACCTTCCCGAACGCGACCCCGGCCACCGCCGGAGAGCCCGTCACGGTCGGCGTGACCGCGCTCGGTGACGAGCTTACGTTCACCCGCGACGGGCAGCCGGTCGGCGAATGGGAGGACCCGACGTTCCAGGCCGGACGAGTCGTCCTCGGCATCGTGGGCAAGAAGTCCGCAGAGCCGCCCTTCCGCGTCTCGTACACGGACCTGACGATCGGCGCGGCGTAGCAGGGCGGCTGCGGGCTCTCCGTGGAGGTGATCAGCCTCGGATCTGCTTGGGGCCGCTGTCGCCGGTGCCGATGCTGATCTTGCGTGGCTTGGCCTTCTCCGAGACGGGGATTCGCAGGGTCAGCACACCGTTGTCGTAGCTGGCCTGGAGATCGTCGGTGTTGAGGGTGTCGCCGAGGAACAGCTGCCGGCTGAACACACCCATCGGGCGCTCGGAGATCACGGTTTCCACGCCGTCGCGCTGGAAGCGCTGGCGCTGGGCCTTGACCGACAGCACGTTGCGTTCGACGGTCAGCTCGATGGTGTCGGGATCGACGCCGGGCAGGTCGAAGTAGACGTTGAACCAGTCGCCGTCGCGCTCGGCGTCGATGTGCATGACGGACGGCCGGCCCGCGGTGCCGGCGAGCTGCTCGAACATGCGGTCGATCTCACGGAAGGGGTCGGTACGCATCAGCATGGTCATCTCCTCCTCGGTGCTCCTTCACCAGGGCTGGTCCCGGATTCCTCCGGTGGTTGAGTCCCCTCGACTCAACTTACTTTCTGATTTACAACGAAGCCATGCCGCTGTCAAGTCACGGCTTGCGGGCGACACCGCCATAGAGGGCCACCTGGGCGTCGGTCAACGGCTCCTCGCGCTCCGGACGCCAGCGCAGCAGGGGCACGACGCCCGGCTCGACGAGCTCCAGGCCGGTGAAGAACCGGGCGACCTCGTCCCGCGAACGCATCCGGGTGGTGATGCCCTGCCGGCGCATGATCTCGTTGAAACGCTCCCACGACTCCGGATCGAAGTCGGCCGTGATGTGCGACACGACCAGGTAGCTGCCGCTGGGCAGCGGTGCCATCAGCTTCTCGACGATCGCGTACGGGTCGGCGTCGTCGTCGAGGAAGTGCAGGACCGCGAAGAGCAGCACCGCGACCGGCCGGCCGAGGTCGAGGTTCTCCAGCAGTTCCGGCGCGGCCAGGATCCGGTCGGCGTCGCGCATGTTGGCGTCCGCGTACGTGGTGCGGCCCTCGGGCGCGCTGGTCAGCAGGGCTCGCGCGTGGGTCAGCACGATCGGGTCGTTGTCCACGTAGACCACCCGCGCGGACGGGTCCACCCGCTGGGCGACCTCGTGCACGTTCGGCGCGGTCGGCAGCCCCGATCCGATGTCGAGGAACTGGCGAATGCCCGCCTCGGCCGCCAGGAACCGCACCGTACGCTGGAGAAAGGCCCGGTTTTGCAGGGGCGCGGTCGCCGCGTTGGGGTTGACCTTGATCCCTGCCTCGGCGGCCGCCCGGTCCGCGGCGAAGTTGTCCTTGCCGCCGAGCAGGAAATCGTACACCCGGGCCGGATGCGCCCGCCCGGTGTCCAAGGGCTCAACCACGACCACTCCCGGCCAGTCGACAATGTTCCCGACAGCATAGACATCGCGCCGCAGTCTCGATCGGTCCGGAAACCACCCGGCCGGCTCCTGGCCGGCCGCCTCCGCCTCAGTAAAATTCTACAAACGGGATTAGGTTGGCCCCCGGTCAGGCAACTCTGGCTAAAATGGCGAGGGCGTTTCGAAGAACCGCAGCATGTGACATAGTACTGCCGTGTCCGCTCACCTCCGGGCCCTCGTCGTGGGGGCCGGCATCGTCGGCGCCGCGACCGCCCGGGTGCTGGCCCGCGCCGGCTGCGACGTGGTCGTCGTCGACCGTGGCGCCACCGCGGGCGGCACCTCGGCGAGCGGGGAGGGCAACATCCTCGTCTCGGACAAGGGCCCCGGCGCCGAGCTGCTGCTGACCTGGCGCACCCTCGCCGCCTGGGCCCGGGTGCGCGAGGAGTTGCGCGACGAGCTGCCGGCCGGGTTCCCCGACCTGGAGTTCGACCGCAAGGGTGGCCTGGTCGTGGCGACCAGCCCCGAGGGGGCGGAGGCCCTGCTGGCCTTCGCGCGGACGCAGCGCGCCGCGGGCGTACGCGCCGAGATCGTCGACGACGCCCGCGCCCACGAGCTGGAACCGGATCTCACCCCCGACCTCACGTCCGCCGTCTTCTACCCGGAGGACGCCCAGGTCCAGCCGGTGGTGGCGACCGAGGCCCTGCTCGCCGCGGCCCGCCGGCACGGCGCCCGGGTGCGCCAGCGGGTCGAGGTGACCGGCCCGCTGCTCGCCGGCGGCCGGCTCGCCGGCGTCCGCACCACGGCCGGCGACCTGTTCGCCGACGCCGTCGTGCTCGCCGCCGGCCCGTGGTCCGCCGGCGTCGCCGAGCGGCTCGGGGTCGCGTTGCCGGTCCGGCCCCGCCGCGGCACCGTGCTGGTCACCTCGCGGATGCCGGCGCGCGTGCGGCACAAGGTCTACGACGCGGACTACGTGGGCGCGGTCGGCTCCGGCTCGGCGGACCTCCAGGTGTCCAGCGTGGTCGAGTCGACCGCGGCCGGCACGGTACTGATCGGGTCGTCCCGGGAGCGGCGCGGCTTCGACGACCGGATCGAGGCCCGGGTGCTGGCCGCGCTCGCCGCGAAGGCGCTGGTGCTGTTCCCGTTCCTGGCCGACGCCCAGGTGATCCGGGCCTACGGCGGGTTCCGGCCGTATGTGCCGGACCATCTGCCGATCATCGGCGCCGACCCGCGGCTGCCCGGCCTGTGGCACGCCACCGGGCACGAGGGCGCCGGGATCGGGCTCAGCCTGGCCACCGCCGACCTGCTGCACGACCTGATCCTGGCGCCGGAGACCGCCGACCCGCTGGCCGACGCGTTCCGGCCGGACCGGCCCGGCCTGCCGCAAGAGCATCCGGACGGGGCAACGTGATGGCATCCGACGCCGAGACCGTCCGGATCGAGGTGGCCGGTGAGCCGGTCGACGGCCTGGCCGGGCAGACCATCGCGGGCATCCTGATGGCCGGCGGCCGGCTCTCCTGGCGGCGCAGCCGCACCGGCCGCCCGCGCGGGGTGTTCTGCGGCATCGGTGTCTGCTTCGACTGCCTGGTCGTGGTGAACGGCCTCCGCGACGTCCGGGCCTGCCAGCGGCGCGCCGTCGACGGCGACCGGGTCGAGTTCCAGCGAGACGACGTGGCAGAGCACGCCGGGGGGCAGGAGGACGACCATGGCTGAGCAAACCGTCGAACAGGTCCCAGTGCTCGTTGTGGGCGGTGGCCCGGCGGGGATGGCGGCGGCCCGCGCGGCCCGCCTCGGCGGCGCCCGCGTCGTGCTCGTCGAATCGGGCGACGACCTGGGCGGCCAGTACTGGCGGCACCTGCCGGCCGAGCGGCAGGCGGCCCGCGAGCAGGGTGGCCGCGTCGCGGGCCGCCCGCACCGAGGCGTGCACCAGGACGTGCCGCACCCCGGTTGGGCCCGGTTCCGCCGGATGCGTGACGACCTCCTGCGCGACGCGGGCTGCGAGGTCGTGCTCGGCGGGCACGTCTGGTCCGTGGACCGCCGGGACGGGGCGCCACCGCTGGTCCACGTGCTGGTCGGGCCGCCGGACGGCAATGGCCGGCAGCCGCGCGCGTTCGAGCCCGCCGCGCTGGTCCTCGCCACCGGGGCGCACGAGCGCACCCTGCCGTTTCCGGGCTGGGACCTGCCCGGCGTGTTCACCGCCGGCGCCGCGCAGGCGCTCGCGAAGGGGGAGCGGGTCGCGGTCGGCCGCCGGGTGCTGGTCGCCGGGTCCGGGCCGTTCCTGCTGCCCGTGGCGTCCAGCCTGGTGCGCACCGGCGCCCGGGTGGTCGGCGTGGTCGAGGCGGCCGGCCGGGCGCAGCTCGCCCGCGGCTGGGGCAGCCGGCCGTGGCGCCTGCTGCCCGCCCTGGCCAAGGGCGGTGAGCTGGCCGGATACGTGCGGGACCTGGCCGCGTACCGGATTCCCTATCGCACCGGCGCGGCGGTCGTCGCCGCGCACGGCACCGACCGGGTCGAGGCGGTCACCGTCGCCCGGCTCACCCCGGGCTGGGCGCCGGTGCCGGGCTCGGCACGCCGGATCGCGGTCGACGCGGTCTGCGTCGGCCACGGCTTCGTGCCGCGCGCGGAACTCGCCACGTCGGCCGGCTGCGCGCTCGGTGCCGACGGCTCGGTCGTGGTGGACGCCGGGCAGCGTACGTCGGTGCCCGGCGTGCTGACCGCGGGCGAACTGGCCGGCATCGGCGGTGTCGATCTGGCCCTCGCCGAGGGGGAGATCGCCGGGTCGGTCGCGGCCGGGCGGGCACCGTCGCCCGCGGCGGTCCGCACCCGTTCGGTGTTCCGGGAGTTCGCGGCCCGGCTCGCCGCCGCGCACGAGATCCGGCCCGGGTGGCAGGCCTGGGTCGACGATCACACCATCGTCTGCCGCTGCGAGGATGTCACCGCCGGGGAACTGCGGTCGGTCGCCGCGCTGACCGGTTCCCGGGGGCTGCGTTCGCTGAAGCTCACCACCCGGGCGGGCCTGGGCAGCTGCCAGGGCCGCACGTGCGGCCGGTCGGTGGAGGAGATCCTCGGTCCGGCCGGGCTCGTGGACGCCGGCCGCACCGCCCGCCGCCCGCTTGCGATCCCCGTCCGGCTGGGAGAAATAGCCGCTACCGCCGCTGCAGGAGAGGACGTCCGATGAGTATCGACCTTCGTGGGGTCATTGTCGCCACCGCGTTGCCGTACCGGGAGGATCCGGCCGCGCCCGCCGGCCTGGCGGTTGATTTCGACCGGTTCGCCGAGCATTGCGACTGGCTGGTGAGCAACGGCTGCCGCGGCGTCGGGCCGAACGGCTCGCTGGGCGAGTACTCCGCGCTCACCGACGCCGAGCGCCGCCGGGTCGTGCAGGTGGCGGTGGAGGCGGTGGCCGGCCGCGGCATCGTGGTGGCCGGCGTGCACGGACCCGGCTGGCATCAGGCGCGGCACTGGGCCGAGTTGGCCGCCGAGGACGGCGCCGACGGTGTCCTCGCGCTGCCGCCGACCATGTACCGGGCCAGCCGCGCGCAGATCGTCGAGCACTACGCTCGGATCAACGAGGTCGGCCTGCCGATGATGATCTACAACAACCCGATCGACACCAAGATCGACCTGGTTCCGGAGCTGGTGGCGGAGATCGCGCAGTTGCCGAACGTCTCGGCGATCAAGGAGTTCAGCGGCGACGTGCGGCGGCTGTTCGAGATCTCCGAGAAGTGCGACATCGACGTCGTCGCGGGCGCCGACGACGTGCTGTTCGAACTGATGGCGGACGGCGCGGTGGGCTGGTTCGCCGGCTTCCCGAACGTGTTCCCGCGCGAGTCCGTCGTGCTCTACGAGCACATGCTGGCCGGGCGCTTCGTCGAGGCTCGCGAGCTGTACCGGCACCTGATCGCCGCGTTCCGGTGGGACTCGCGCACCGAGTTCGTGCAGGCCATCAAGCTCGGCATGGAGATGGTCGGCCGGTACGGCGGCCCGTGCCGCCCGCCGCGCGGCCCGCTCACCGCCGAGCACACCGCGCAGGTCCGCGCCGACGTGGAACGCGCGATCGCCGGCCTGGAGGCCTACCGGCCGGCGGCGGTCTAGATGCGGGCGTCGCGGCTGTTCTCCGCGGTCGACTCGCACACCGAGGGCATGCCGACCCGGGTGGTCACCGGCGGGTTCGGCGTCATACCCGGCGCCACGATGAACGAGCGCCGGCTGCACTTCATCGAGCACCTGGACCACCTGCGGCGCCTGCTCGTCACCGAACCGCGCGGACACTCGGCGATGAGCGGGGCGATCCTGCAACCGCCGACCCGGCCGGACGCCGACCTCGGCGTGCTCTACATCGAGGTGTCCGGCTGCCTGCCGATGTGCGGGCACGGCACGATCGGGGTGGCGACCGTGCTGGTCGAGACCGGGATGGTCGAGGTGACCGAGCCGGTCACCACGATCAGGCTGGACACCCCGGCCGGGCTGGTGGTCGCGCGGGTGGCGGTCCGCGGCGGGCATGCGGAGAGCGTCACCCTGGAGAACGTGCCCTCCTACTGCGACCGGCTGGACGAGACCGTCAAGGTGCCCGGGTACGGCGAGGTCGGCTACAGCCTCGCGTTCGGCGGCAACTTCTACGCGATGGTCGATCTGGCCGCGCTGGGACTGCCGTTCGACCGCACGCACAAGGACGAGATCCTGCGGGCCGGGCTGGCGATCATGGAGGCGATCAACGCCGGGGCGCCGCCCCGGCACCCGGAGATCGAGGGTGTGGACCACTGCCACCACGTGGAATTCATCGCGCCCGGCTCGGACGCCCGGCACTCCCGGCACGCGATGGCCATCCACCCCGGCTGGTTCGACCGGTCGCCGTGCGGCACCGGCACCTCCGCCCGGATGGCGGAACTGCACGCCCGCGGCGAGTTGCCGGTGGGGCAGGACTTCGTCAACGAGTCGTTCATCGGCAGTCGTTTCACCGGCCGGCTGGTGGGAGAGACCACGGTCGGCGGCATTCCCGCGGTGCTGCCGACCATCACCGGCCGGGCCTGGGTCACCGGCATCGGCCAGTACATGCTGGACCCGACCGACCCCTATCCGGCCGGTTTCGAGTTCTGAGCTTTCATGGAGGCGTACACAGTGGATTTCGAGCGGATTCTGGCGGCCGCGGACGAGGCCCGCCCGGCCCTGCGCCGCGGCGACCCGGTGGACCGGGCGGCCTGGCTGGAGGCCGCGGCCGCGGCGCTGGACGCCGCGTCCGACGAGTTGGTCGCGCTGGCCGGCGCGGAGACCCACCTGCCGGCGGCGCGGCTGACCGGCGAGCTGCGGCGGACCAGGTTCCAGGCCCGGCTGTTCGCGCAGGGCCTGCGGTCGGGGGAGCTTCTTCCGGTACGCGTCGACGCCGCCGACCCGGACTGGGGCATGGGCCCACGCCCGGATCTGCGCCGTACGGTCATCCCGATCGGGCCGGTGCTGGTCTTCGCGGCGAGCAACTTCCCGTTCGCGTTCAGCGTGTTCGGCGGCGACACCGTGTCGGCTCTGGCGGCCGGCTGCCCGGTGGTGGTCAAGGCGCACCCCGGCCACCCCGAGCTGTCCCGGCGCACGGCCGCGATCGTCGCCGCGGCGCTGCGCGCGGCCGGGGCGCCCGACGGCACGTTCGCGCTGATCGAGGGCATCGAAGCGTCGCTGGCCGCGCTGCGTGATCCGCGCATCCGGGCGGCCGCCTTCACCGGGTCCACCGCGGGTGGCCGGGCGCTGTTCGACATCGCCGCGGCCCGGCCCGACCCGATCCCGTTCTACGGCGAGCTGGGCAGCGTCAACCCGGTGGTGGTGACGCCGGCGGCGTGGGCCGAGCGGGGGGCCGCGATCGCCGAGGGCTGGGTGGGTTCGCTCACCCTGGGCGCCGGCCAGTTCTGTACGAACCCCGGCGTCGTCCTGGTACCCGAGCCGGACGCGTTCCTCGCCGCGGTGGACCTGCCGGCGCCCGGCCGGATGCTGACCGAGCGCATCGAGCAGGGCTTCGCGAGCGCGGTGTCCCAGGTCGGCGCCCTGCCCGGCGTGCGCGTCGCGGCCGTGGGCCCGCAGAACGCCGAGGGGGTCCGGGCCGGCGTACTGAGGGCCGCGGCGGCCGACGTGCTGGCCGACCCGCGGGCGTTGGAGATCGAGATGTTCGGCCCGGCCGGCCTGGTGGTCGGCTACTCCTCGACCGACGAGCTGATCGGCGTGCTGCGCCGGCTGCCGGGGCAGCTCACCGGGACGGTGCAGGCGCACAGCACGGAGGCCGACACGGTCGCGGCGGTGGCGGTCGACGCGCTGACCGAGACCGCCGGGCGGATCATCTACAACGACTGGCCGACCGGGGTCACCGTCTCCGGGGCGCAGCAGCACGGCGGGCCGTACCCGGCGACCACCGCGCCGACCACCACCTCTGTCGGTTTGTCGGCCATCGCCCGGTTCCAGCGGCCGGTCGCCTACCAGGGCGCCCCGGCGTCGGTGCTGCCGGCCGAGCTGCGAGATCGGTAGAGGGCTGCGCAGTGTGACATTGTATTATCGGGCGGGAGTGCGCCGCATGAGCCGCCCTTGTCCTGGAGGTTGCAAATGAATCAGCCTTCAGGCCAATTGAGGGCGGTGGCGGGGCGGTCGGACGGGCGGTCTGCCATCGGCCCCGTGGTCGTGGGTATGAGTCTGCGCGGCACGGTGGAGGACGCGGTCGCCGTCGCGATCGTCTCCGGCGAGCTGGCGCCCGGCACCCTGGTCAGCGCGCCGACCCTCGCCGTGCAGTTCGGAGTGTCCGCCACCCCGGTCCGGGAGGCCCTGCTCAACCTCCAGAAGCGCGGCTTCGTCGACGTGGTGCGGAACAAGGGTTTCCGGGTCACGGAGGTCAGCGAGCAGGATCTGTGGGAGATCGTCCGGCTGCGCCAGCAGTTGGAGGCGCCGCCGATGCGGGAGATCGCCCGCATCCTGCAGCCCGAGGCCGCGGCAGACCTGCGGACCAGGGCGCAGGTGATCGTGGACGCGGCCGCAGCCGCCGACCTGTCCGGGTATCTGGCCGCCGATATGGCATTCCACCTGCGCCTGCTTGAGCTGCACGGCAACCGGCGGCTGGTCGCCCTGGTCCAGGAGTTGCGCCAGCAGACCCGCATGGTGGGGCTGGCCGACATGATCGGGACGGCCCAGCTGACCCGCTCGGCGGCCGAGCACCACAGCCTGGTCGACCTGCTGGAGGCGCGCGACGGCCGGGGCGCGGAAGCCCTGCTCACGGCCCACATCGGGCACGTGCTCGGCTGGTGGAACGGCCGCGCCGAGGATTAGTCGCATTGCCCAACCGGGCCGGTCATCCCATCGGGGTGGCCGGCTCTTCTCATTGAATGTCACTGATGGGGAAACAGTTTGCGCGGGACCCTTCTCCAGCGAGGTGTGACATACTACTGTTCCCCCATCGAAGGTCACCGCGGGTAGAGACGCTCCCCGCCGGTGACCCGCCCGGTTGATGGACGACCGCGCGGCCCGCGTCATTCCGGAAGGCAGGACTCTTGACCAGAACCTCACCCCCGGTGGCCCTGGCCGGGCTGCTCGTCTCCGCGCTGGCGCTGAACGCGTGCTCCGGCGGCGGGGGCGGCACGTCCGGCGACAAGAACAGCGGCGGCTCGGCCGTCAAGGGCGGCACAGTCAATGTCCTGCAGGTCAGCGACTTCTCCTATCTGGACCCGGCGCGCGGCTTCGACGGCGGGGTCAACGCGTTCTACCGGCTCGTCTACCGCACCCTGGTCACCAAGGCGGCCAACGACGCGAGCGACCCGAACGCGATGGTCCCCGACCTGGCGGAGGGCCTCGGCACCGCCGGCGAGAACGGCAAGACCTGGACCTACAAGCTCAAGGCGGGCGTCAAGTTCGACACCGGCGCCCCGATCACCGCCAAGGACGTCAAGTTCGGCATCAGCCGCGGCTGGGATCCGGAGATCGGCATCGGGGCCCCGTATCTCAAGCAACTGCTCGACGCGCCGGCCGGCTATCAGGGGCCGTACCGCTCGGGTGAGCTGTCGGCCATCGAGACGCCGGACGACCGGACCGTGGTGTTCCACCTCAAGGCGCCGTTCCCCGAGTTCGACGCGGTCCTGTCGATGCCCAGCGCGGTCCCGTTCCCGGTCGGCACCGGCGGCGGCGACAAGTTCATCAAGGACATCGTCGCCTCCGGCCCGTACGACCTGGCGACGTTCACCCCGGGCAGCACGATCGAGCTGAAGCGCAACCCGCAGTGGGACGCGGCCACCGACCCGGTCCGCAAGGCCTACCCGGACAACTGGAAGTTCTCGATCGGCATCGAGGGCGCGACCATCGACGAGCGGCTCATCGCCGGCCAGGGCGCCGACGTCAACGCGATGGCCGGCAGCGTGCAGACCGCCACCATCGCCCGGCTCCAGACGCCGCAGTTGAAGGAGCGGGTGGTCAAGGCGCCGTCCACCTGCCTCACCTACATCGGGCTCAACACCACCAAGAAGCCGCTCGACGACCTGCGGGTCCGGCAGGCGATCAACTACGCGGTGGACAAGAGTTCGGTGCTCAACGCCACCGGCGGCAACCAGTTCGCGACCGTGTCCAACACGATCATCCCGGCGTCGGTGTCCGGGCACACCGACTACGACCTCTACCCGAGCGCCGGGGGCACCGGCGACGTGGCCAAGGCCCAGCAGTTGCTGACCGAGGCCGGCCACCCGAAGGGCTTCAAGCTCACCCTGGACATCCGGGCCAACCCGGTGATGCAGCGCCAGGCGGAGTCCCTGCAGCAGAGCCTCAAGCGGGTCGGCATCGACCTGTCGCTCAACGTCATCGACGTGTCCACCTACTACGAGACCATCGGCACCCCGTCGCAGCAGCACGACGCGGCGATCACCGGCTGGTGCCCGGACTGGGCGTCGAGCGCGTCGACCTTCCTGCCGCCGCTGTTCGACGGCCGGCAGGTCACCGCGAAGGGCAACCAGAACCTGGCCCAGCTCAAGAACGACGCGGTGAACGCGGACATCGACCGGATCCGGGCGATGACCGACCTGGCCGCCGCGAACACGGCGTGGTCCGCGCTGGACCGCAAGATCATGGAGCTGGCCCCGATCGTCCCGCTGAACGTGGAGAACCGGATCTACCTGCCGGGCGCCAACCTCGCGGGTGTGGTGGCGCCGCAGGGCGACGTCGACTACGGGATCATCGGGCTCAAGGACCCGTCGAGGGGCTGACGTGACGATCTCGTCGACTCCGTTGGAGGCGGCGGCGGCCGATCCGGTCGTCGCCACCACCGATCCCCGGCGCAGCGTGGTGCGGGTGCTGCTGCGCGACCGGGCGGCCGTGGCCTGCCTCGCGTACATCGGGCTGGTGGTCGCGATGGCGGTGTTCGCGCCGCTCATCGTCCGGATCAGCGGCTGGGACCCGTACGAGTTCGACCAGAGCTCGATCGACCCGAACCTCGGCAGCATCCCGATCGGGTCCTGGGGTGGCATCTCGGCCGAGCACTGGCTCGGCGTCGAGCCGGGCAGCGGGCGGGACGTCTTCGCCCGCATCGTCTACGGCGCCCGCTCGTCGATGCTCATCGCGCTCAGCGCCACCCTGCTCACCACCGTGCTGGGCGTCGTGTTCGGCCTGCTGGCCGGCTACTTCGGCGGCCGGGCCGACACGCTGATCTCGCGGGTCATGGAGTTCCTGATGGCGTTCCCCGCGCTGATCTTCATGATCGCCATGCTGTCCGCGCTGCCCGCCGACGACCGGCAGTTCCTGCTGGTCGCGGTGATCTCGGTGTTCGGCTGGCCCTACCTGGCCCGGATCGTGCGGGCCCAGACCCTGTCGCTCAAGCAGCGGGAGTTCGTCGAGGCGGCCCGCGCGTCCGGCGCCTCCCGCGGCCAGGTCGTGTTCCGGGAGGTCCTGCCCAACCTGCGCTCCACCATCCTGGTCATGGTGACGATGGCGGTGCCCGGCTACATCGGCACCGAGGCCGGGCTGTCCTTCCTCGGGGTCGGGCTGGTCCCGCCGACGCCGTCCTGGGGCCAGATGATCGCCAGCTCGGTGAGCTGGTATTCGGTCGTGCCGACCTACTTCCTGGTGCCGGGCGTCTTCCTGGCGCTGCTGGTGCTGTCCTTCATGGTCCTGGGCGACCATGTCCGCGCCGCGGTCGACCCGGGAGGTCGCTCATGACCCGCTACCTGGTGCACCGGGTCGCCGGGATGCTCGTGGTGCTGTTCCTGGTGTGCCTGTTCACGTACGTGGTGTTCTTCGTCCTGTCGCCGGACCCGGCGGTGCAGATCTGCGGCAAGAACTGCACCCCGGACCGGATCGACCAGATCCGCGCCAACCTCGGCCTGGACGATCCGTTCTGGACGCAGTTCTGGCAGTTCCTGCACGGCCTGGTGGCGGGCCGGGTGTACGGCTCGGGCGCGTCCGTGGTGAACTGCCCGGCGCCGTGCCTGGGCTACTCGTTCCAGACGTCGCAGATCGTCACCGACATGATCGTGCAGCGGCTGCCGGTGACCGCGGTGGTGGCCGTCGGCGCGGCCGTGCTGTGGCTGTTCGCCGGGGTGATCGGCGGCCTGGTCAGCGCGGTCCGGGAGGGCCGCTTCGCCGACCGGTTCATCGCCGGGCTCACCCTCGGCGGCATGTCGGTCCCGAACTACGTGCTCGCGCTCGCCCTCCAGTACGTCTTCGTGGTCCAGCTCCAGTGGCTGCCGTTCCCGCAGGCCGTCCCGTTCGCCGACGACCCGGTGCAGTGGTTCCTCAACTTCGTGCTGCCGTGGACGGTGCTGGCGATCGGGTACGCGTCGGCGTACACCCGGCTCACCCGGGCCAACGTCATCGACACGCTGGGCGAGAACTTCGTGCGTACCGCGAAGGCCAAGGGGCTGCGGCCCGACCTGGTCTGGCGGCGGCACGCGCTGCGCCCGGCGCTGACCCCGGTGGTCACCATCGCCGGCATGGATTTCGCCGGCCTGCTCGGCGGCGCGCTGATCACCGAGACCGTGTTCGGGATCAACGGGGTGGGCAAGCTCGCCGCCGACTCGATCACCAAGAACGACCAGCCGGTGATCATGGCGGTCACGCTGCTCGCCGCGTTCTTCGTCGTGGTCGGCAACATGGTCGTCGACCTCTTGTACTCGGCGATCGATCCCCGGGTGCGGGTGGGCGCGGCATGACCGCCTGCACCGAGCGGCACCAGCCGCACCAGTCGACAAGCCTTCAGTCCGGCTTCGGGTGGCGGGCGGGGCGGTTGGATGGGGCATCGAAGGCGAGGGCCAGAAGGGCATGCCCAGGAGGCTCAGCGTGAGCGACACCTTGCTCGACGTGCGGGAGCTGTCGGTCTCCTTCGGGGACGTGCGCGTCGTCGACCGGATCGGCTTCGACCTGCCGCGCGGCGGCGCCCTCGGCATCGTGGGTGAGTCCGGCTCCGGCAAGTCGATGACCAGCCTCGCCGTGATGGGCCTGCTCCCGGCCGGGGCGACCCGTTCCGGCGGCATTGTCTTCGACGGCGTCGACCTGACCACGCTGACCGAGCGCCGGATGCGCGCGATCCGCGGCGACCGGATCGCGATGGTGTTCCAGGATCCGCTGTCCTCGCTGAACCCGTACTACACGGTCGGGACCCAGATCGCCGAGGCGTACCGGTCGCACCGCTCCGGGGTGGGCCGCCGCGCCGCCCGGAAGGCGGCGATCGAGGCGATGGAGCGGGTGCACATCAGGGAGGCCGGCCGCCGGGTGGACGACTACCCGCACCAGTTCTCCGGCGGCATGCGGCAGCGCGTGATGATCGCGATGGCGCTGATCACCGAGCCCGAGTTGATCATCGCGGACGAGCCGACCACCGCGCTCGACGTCACCGTGCAGGCCCAGATCCTCGACCTGCTCGCCGAGGTGCGCCGGGACACCGGCGCGGCGCTCGTGCTCATCACCCACGACCTGGCCGTGGTCAGCGCGGTGGCGGACCGGGTGGTGGTGATGCACCGCGGCCGGGTCGTCGAGGCCGGCGCCGCCGAGCAGATCTTCTCCGATCCGCGGCACGAATACACCCGCGGGCTGCTCGACGCGGTGCCCCGGATCGACGACGAGATCGGCGAACTGCGCGGCACGGGAGGAGACCGATGACCGGCGAACCGCTGCTGCGCGCCCGCGACCTGGTGAAGGAGTTCCCGGTGGCGGGCACGGCCCGGCTGCTGCTGCCGGCGAAGAAATTCACCGCCGTCGACGCGGTCTCCTTCGACCTGTATGCGGGCCGCACGCTCGCGCTGGTCGGCGAGTCCGGGTCGGGCAAGTCCACCACCGCGCGGCTGGCCGCCCGGCTGATCGACGTCACCTCCGGAACGGTGCACCTGGACGGGCGGGACATCACCGCCCTGCGCGGGCGCGACCTGCGCGAGGTCCGCCGTGCGGTGCAGATGGTCTTCCAGGACCCGTTCTCCTCGCTGAACCCGCGGCACACCGTGGAACGGATCGTCACCGCGCCGCTGGTCTACCAGAAGCGGCCGGTGCCCGGCGGCACCCGCCGGTTCGCCCAGTCGCTGATGGAGCGGGTCGGGCTGGAGCCGGAGCACGTCGACCGCTACCCGTCGCAGTTCTCCGGCGGCCAGGCCCAGCGGATCGGCATCGCCCGGGCCATCGCCATCGGCCCGCGGGTGCTGGTCTGCGACGAGGCGGTGTCGGCGCTGGACGTGTCGGTGCAGGCGCAGATCATCAACCTGCTCCGCGGCCTCCAGCGCGAGGAGGGCTTCGCCTGCCTGTTCATCGCGCACGACCTCGCCGTGGTGCGGCAGATCGCCACCTCGGTCGCGGTCATGACGGCCGGTAGGGTGGTCGAGGCGGGCGATCGGGACGAGGTGTTCGACCGGCCGCAGCATGAATACACCCGCACGCTGCTGGCCGCCGTGCCGCGGATCCGCCCCGAGTGGGAGGCCGCCCGGCGGCGCAACGCGCGAGCCTACGCCGAGAAGGAGACCGCCCGGTGATCGAATATCCGATCCCCGGTGCCTGGGTCCGGGAGTTCACCGTCGAGGTGCCGCTGGACTGGAACGACCCGGACGGGGGCACCATCCGGGTCTTCGTCCGCGAACTGGCCGACCCGGACCGGCGGCACGACGACCTGCCGCTGCTCACCTTTCTGCAGGGCGGTCCGGGCGGGGCCAACCCGCGGCCCACCGCGGTGGACGGCTGGCTGGCCGAGGCGCTGCCGCACTACCGGGTGGTGTTGGTCGACCAGCGTGGCACCGGCGGCAGCACCCGGGTCGACGGCACGGTCATCGCCGGCTTCCCGGCGGCGGCCGACGCGGCCCGGTATCTGCTGCACTTCCGGGCCGACTCGATCGTGCGCGACCTGGAGCACGTCCGGCGGCAGCGGTATGCCGGCCGGCGCTGGGCGACCCTCGCGCAGAGCTACGGCGGATGGCTCACCCTCACCTACCTGTCGTACGCCCCGGAGGCGCTGACCGCCTGCTACGTCTGCGGCGGCATCCCGGGCCTGCCGGCCGACCCGGAGGAGGTCTACCGGCGCACCTTCACCCGGGCGGCCGGCAAGACCGCCGACTTCTACGACCGCTACCCGCAGGACGTGGCCACGGTCGCCGCCATCGCCGACCGGTTGGCCGCCGGCGACGTGGTGCTGCCGGACGGCTCGCCGCTGTCCGTACGCCGGTTCCAGACGCTCGGCGGCGAGCTCGGCATGGGCCCCGGCCACCTGCGGCTGCACTGGCTGGTCGCCGAGGCGTTCGCGCCGGGCGGCCACCTGACCGACGCGTTCCTGGAAAACGTCCAGGTCAAGACGTCGGTCGCGGGCAATCCGCTGTTCTGGACCCTGCAGGAGTCGATCTACGGGGACGGACCGAACGGGCCGTTCCGCTGGGCCGCCCAGCGCGAGCGCGACCGGCGGCCGGAGTTCGCCGGGGACCGGCGGCCGCTGCTGTTCACCACCGAGATGACCTTCCCGTGGATGTTCCAGGAGATCCGCGCGCTGCGCCCGTTCGCCCCGGCGGTGGCGGAACTGGCCGCGCTGAAGACGTGGAGCCCGCTCTACGACCCGGACCGGCTGGCCGCCAACGAGGTGCCGCTGGCCGCCGCGGTCTACGCCGACGACGTGTTCGTCGACGCCGGGCTGCAACAGGACACGCTGGCCCGGGTCGGCGCGGCCCGGGCCTGGGTGACCAACGAGTTCGAGCACGACGGCATCGGCAGCGGGCGGGTGTTCACCCGGCTGCGCGAGATGGTTCGCGATCGCGGAGGAGAGCACCGATGACCAGTGACACCCGTCCGCCGTACGCCGGAACCCGGCCGCCCAAGCTGGCCGACGACAGCCCCGGCTTTCTCGCCCGGATCGGCCACGGCTGGGCCGAGCGGCACGTGCCCGCGCCGGTCGGCGACGCGGCGGCGAAGGCCGCGGCGGCGCACCGCGCCCGGCTGAGCGAGAGCTTCCCGGGCCGCACGCTGGTGCTGTCCGCCGGGCATGCCCGGCACCGCAACGGCGATGCCGACTACCCGTTCCGGCCGGACAGCGACTTCGTCTGGGCAACCTCATGCCAGGCCGAGGGCGCGGTCCTGGTGCTGCGGCACCGGCCCGGCGGCCACGACCCGGTCCTCTACCTGACGCCACCGGCCCGGCCGGGGGAACGCGACTTCTTCGCCAGCGCGGCGCACGGCGAGCTGTGGGTCGGCCCGTCCGCCGGCCTGGCCGCCTGGTCCGCGGCGCTGGATCTGCCGGTCCGGCCGATGAGCGAGTACGCCGCCCCGGCCGAGGCTGTGGAGCCGGCCGAGGTGTCCGGGGTGGTCTCCGGCCTGCGCATGATCAAGGATGACTGGGAGATCGCCCAGCTGCGCGAGGCGGTCGAGCACACGGTCGGGGGGTTCGCCGCGGTCGCCGCCGAGGTGCCTCGCGCGGTCGCCGGGAAGCTGGGCGAACGCTGGCTCCAGGGCACCTTCGACCGGCACGCCCGCACCTTCGGCAACGGGCCCGGCTACAGCACCATCGTCGGCTCCGGCGAGCACGCCCCGGTGCTGCACTGGGTTCGCTGCGACGGCCCGGTCCGGCCCGGCGAGGTGCTGCTGCTCGACATGGGCGTCGAGGCGAAGTCCCTCTACACCGCGGACGTCACCCGGACGATTCCGGTCGGCGGCGGGTTCTCCCCGACGCAGCGCGCGGTGCACGATCTGGTCGAGGCGGCCCACCGTGCGGGGATGGACCGGGTACGGCCCGGCGCGCAGTATTCCGACTTCCACTTCGCCGCGATGGAGGTGCTGGCGCACGGGCTGGCCGACTGGGGGCTGCTGCCCGTGTCGGTGGACGAGGCGCTCGCCCCGGAGGGCCAGCAGCATCGCCGGTTCCTGGCCTGCGGCATCGGCCACCACCTCGGCCTCGACGTGCACGACTGCGGCAGTTCCGAGTACGAGCAGTATCAGGGCGCGCCGCTGGAGCCGGGCATGGTGCTGACCGTGGAGCCCGGCCTGTACTTCCACGCGCACGACGAGACCGTCCCGCCGGAGTTGCGCGGCATCGGCGTCCGCCTCGAGGATGACCTGCTGGTCACCGAGACCGGCCAGGACGTGCTGTCCGGTGCGCTGCCGATCGACGCGGCCGGCCTCGAACGCTGGGCCCGGGAGCAGACCCGCTGACGGTCAGCGCAGGAGTTTCGCGACGCCGAAGTCGAAGCGCTCCTCGAAGGACTCCTCGGTCAGCGCCGGGGCCACGCGCCGGAGCGCGGGGCGCTCTCCCACGTCGAGTTCGCGGGTGAAGCGCCCGGGCAGCGCCTGCTCCTCCTGGGTGAGCCCGAGGACGAAGTAGACCAGGCTCCAGCAGGTCCAGGCCGCGTCCCGCTCCGGCAGGCCGCCGTTGAGCAGCGCCGCGACCAGCGCCTCGGCGAAGTCCAGGGTGGCCGGCTCGGCCGCGGAGGTGCCGGCCACCACCGCCGCGCCGTCGCGATGGGCGAGCAGGGCGGCCCGGTAGCGGCGGGCGAGCTCCGCGGCTCGCTCCCGCCAGTGCTCCGGCAGGCCGTCGAGCGAGGCGCCGCCGACGATCGCGTCGGCCATCAGCTCCAGCAGCCGGGCCTTGCTTTTGGCGTGCCACAGCACGGTGTTCATCCGTACGCCGAGCCGCTCGGCGATGGTGCGCATCGAGACGGCCGCCGCCCCGCGCTCGTCGAGGATCTCCAGGGCGATCCGGACGACATCCGCTTGACTCTTGGTCACTGACCTAGTCTACTCGACCCGGATGTGTTGGTCAGTGACCAAGGGAGGGTTTGCGATGGAAGACGTCGTCATCGTGGGAGCCGGGCCGGTCGGCCTGTGGCTCGCCGGGGAGTTGCGGCTGGGCGGGGCCTCCGTCACGGTCCTGGAGACCCGCGGGGAGCGGGACCCGAACTCGAAGGCGCTGACGGTCCACCCCCGTACCATCGAGATCTTCGACTGCCGAGGCATCGCGGCGCCGTTCCTGGCCGAAGGGCTGCGCATCCCGAACGGCCACTTCGGCGGCCTGCCGGACCGGATGGATTTCGCGGCGCTCGGCACGCCATACCCGTTCACGCTGGCGCTGCCGCAGGCCCGTACCGAAGAACTGCTCGAAGCCCGCGCCGACCGGATGGGCGCGACCATCCGCCGGGGTTGCGAGGTCGTCGGCCTTGCCGGCGCCGGCGTGGAACTGGCGGACGGAACGGTGGTCGAGGCCCGCTACGTGGTCGGTTGCGACGGCACCCGCAGCACCGTCCGCGCCGCCGCCGGCATCGACTTCTCGGGCACGGACGCCACCACCTGGGGCTGGCTCGGCGACGTCGTGCTCGACGTGCCGCCCGAGCGCGGCTTCGCGAGCTTCGCCGGTGCGGCCGGCGGCCTGATGGTCGTGCCGCTGCCCGGCGGGATCCACCGCCTCGTCGGTGGCGACCCGGGCACCGACCGGCCCGAATGGCCCGGCGAGTTCACCCTCGACGAACTGCGCGCGACCGTACGGCGGATCGCCGGCACCGACTTCGGCATGCGCGACCCGGTCTGGCTGTCCCGCTTCGGCAACGCCACCCGGCAGGCGGCGGCGTATCGCAGGGGCACCGTGCTGCTGGCCGGGGACGCCGCCCACATGCACTTCCCGACCGGCGGCGTCGGCATGAACGTCGGCATCCAGGACGCGCACAACCTCGGCTGGAAGCTCGCCGCGGTCGTCACCGGGCACGCGGACGAGACGCTGCTGGACACCTACCACGAGGAACGGCACCCGGTCGGTGCCGACCTGCTGGAACACACCCGTGCGCAGACCGCCCTGATCACGGCCTACACACCCGAGGGCCGCGCGCTGCGGGCGGTGCTGAGTGGACTGATCGCCGCCGCGCCGGACATGTCGCGGGAACTGGCCGAGCGGCTGTCCGGGCTCAGCGTCGCCTACGAAACCGGCAAGCGCGTGGCCAACCTGGAGTTCCCGGACGGCAGCACGCTCTTCGAGCGACTGCGCACGGGCGAGCACGTCAAGACCGAGGCCGGACTCGTCCGGCCGGACGGCCACCTCGCCGCTGTCGAACGCTGATCGGTCTAGGTGGGTTCGGTATCGGGCTCGGCTGAAGCTTGCGGACTGTGCAAGGTATCATGCAAAGTATGCAAGGAAGGTCTCGTCTTCTCCCGCTGCTGCGCTCGCCACTGCTGGGCGAGCTGCTGGCGTGGCTCTACCTGCACCCGGAGACAAGCTACTCGGTGACGGAGCTGGCCCGTCGACTCAAATCCTCCCAGTCGACCGTCAGCCGCGAAGCCGACCGACTCGTCGAGGCAGGCCTGGTCAGCGAGGAACGGCGGGGAAACTTGCGCCTGCTGCGGGCGGATCTCACCAGTCCAGTCGCTCGGCCACTCACCGAGGTGCTGGCGTTGACCTACGGCCCCGCCGCGGTCCTGGCTGACCTGATTCCGTCGTTGGACGGGGTGGATGAGGCATTCATCTACGGGTCGTGGGCGGCACGCCATGCCGGCGAAGCCGGCCCTCCGCCGCGCGACGTCGATGTGTTGGTGGTGGGCGACGCTGATGAGGATGACCTGGCCGACGCGGCGTTGGTCGCGGAGCGGCGGCTGGGCCGGGAGGTCAATATCCACCGGGTGTCCGCAACGGCTTGGCGGTCGCCCGGCGGCGATCCGTTTCTGACGTCGGTGCGATCGCGCCCGTTGTACCCCATCGTCGAGCATGGAGACCGCACATGAGGTGGCAGCAAGGCCGTGAAGCCCTCGACGGCATGATCACGCGGGGGGAGTTGGAGAGGGTGCCGCCCAGCCGCGAGCATGCGGACCTGATGCTGGCACAGGCGCGCCGGCATCTCGCCTCGGCGGTGGCCATCGCAGACTCGGACCCGGCCGGCGCATACCAGCTGCTGTATGACGCCGCGCGCAAGGCCTTCGCCGCTGTGTTGGAGAACCAGGGAGTACGGGCGACGAGCCGCGGTGGGCACATCGCGGTGCGCGATGCGGTCTCCGCCCAGCTCGACCCACCGCTGGGCGGGGTGTTGCGCCCGTTCGACCGCCTCCGGCGGCGCCGCAACCAGGTTGAGTACCCCTCCTCGTCAGCGCCCAGCGTCGGTGCGGACGAGGTCGAGCGTGATGTGCCCAAGGTCGAGCAGATCGTCGACGTCGCAGCCCGGGTGCTAGACCAGATGAGTCCGCTGTAGCTCCCCTTAGCCGAAACCCGGGCGCGTCCTCAGGCTGGCTCGGTGCGGGATAGCTCCCAGAAGGCGATCGCGGCCGCGGTGGCGACGTTGAGGGAGTCGACGTTGTTGTGCATCGGAATGGCGACGCGAACGTCGCTGGCCTGGAGCGCCTCGCGGCTGAGGCCGGGACCCTCGGCGCCGAACAGCAGGGCGGGCCGGTCCCGCTGGGCGGCGGTGAGGTGCTGCAGCGCGACGGCGTCGGGGGCCGGGGTCATCGCGAGCAGGGTGAAGCCGGCGGCACGGATGGCGGCGAGGGTCTGCGGCCAGTCCTCGGTCTTGGCGTACGGGATGGCGAAGACCTCGCCCATGCTGACGCGCACCGCGCGGCGATAGAGCGGATCGGCGCAGGTGGGGGAGAGCACGACGGCGTCGATGCCGAGGGCGGCCGCGCTGCGGAAGAGGGCACCGAGATTCGTGTGGGTGTTCAGTCCCTCGAGCACGGCCAGGCGCCGGGCGCCGGCCAGGAGCTGGCCCAGCGGGGTGAGGTCGCGCCGGTGGAACGAGGCGAGGATGCCGCGATGGACGTGGAATCCGGTGACCGACTCGAGGACACTCGGCGCCGCGGTGTAGAGCGGTGCGTCGGCGGGCAGGTCGCTGACCTGGTCGACACGCTTCTCGTCGACCAGCGCGGAGCGCAGCCGGTAGCCCGCGCGCAGGGCACGGTGGATGACCAGCTCGCCCTCGGCGATGAACAGCCCGTTCGGCGGCTCCCACCGGGTTCGCAGCTCGAGGTCGGTGAGGGCCCGGTAGTCGGCGATCCGCGGGTCGTCGGGGTCGGTGATGCTGAGTGCTGGCACACACCCCATTCTGCCCACCGACAACGGGTCCGCCGCTGCCGGTAGCCTTCGGGGAGCCGGGACGCGAGGATGAAATGATGTTTGCTGACTCGCTGGAGACCCTCCGCAAACGCCGCAGCGCGAAGTGGCGAACCTACCCGGCCGACGTCCTGCCCCTGGCCGTCGCCGAGATGGACTGCTCGCTCGCCCCGCCGATCACCGCCGCCCTGCGCGAAGCCGTCGACGCCGCCGACACCGGCTATTCCGCGGCGCAGCCGGACCTCGGCGTCGCGATCGCCGGCTTCGCGGCCCGCCGCTGGGGCTGGGAGCTGGACCCGGCCGCGATCATCGCGGTCGCCGATGTCGGCGTCGGCGTGGTCGAGCTGCTGCGGATGCTCACCCGCCCGGCGGACGCCGTGGTGATCAGCCCGCCGGTCTACCCGCCGTTCTTCGAATGGCCGCGGGAGGCCGGCGCCCAGCTCCGTGAGGTGCCGCTCACCGCGGAGTTCCGCCTTGACCTGCCGGCCCTGGAGGCGGCCTTCGCCGCCCATCCGGCGGTCTACGTGCTCTGCAACCCGCACAACCCGGTCGGCCGCGTGCACACCCACGACGAGCTGGCTGCTCTGGTCCGGCTGGCTCGACTGTACGGCGTGACGATCGTCAGCGATGAGATCCACGCGCCGCTGGTGCTGCCCGGCGCCGAGTTCACGCCCCTGCTCTCCATCCCGGGTGCGGCCCAGGTGGCGATGAGCGTGGTGTCGGCGAGCAAGGCCTTCAACCTGGCGGGCCTCAAGTGCGCGGCGATCGTCACCGGCGACCCGGCAATGGCCGCGCTGGTCGAACGCTTCCCCAAGGACGTCCGCTGGCGCACCGGGCACCTCGGCGTGCTGGCGACGGTGGCGGCCTTCACCGAGGGCGACGCCTGGCTGGATGAGCTGCTCACGGAGCTGGACGCCCGGCGCACCGAGCTGGGCGAGCACCTGCGCACCCGGCTGCCGAAGGTCAGCTGGCTCCCGCCGGAGGCGACCTACCTGGCCTGGCTGGACTGCCGCGCGCTGGGCGAGGACAACGAACCGCGCGAGCTGTTCCTGTCCCGGGGCCGCGTCGGGCTGGAGCCGGGCCCCCGCTTCGGCGCGCGCGGCGCGGGCTTCGTTCGCCTGAACTTCGGCACGCGCGCGGATATCCTCGACGAGGCGACCGCCCGGATGGCGAGCGTCACCGTCGGGTAGCGGCGGCAGCCCGGACGCGGCGGCAGTACGGTTGTACTGTTCGCGTCGTTCTGCCGTTCGGGGGTGCGCAGGTGTCGTCCGGATCAGACCCCCACTTGCTGGCGCTGCTGCGAGCCATCAGGCTCCGGCTGGCGGCACCGGAAGCGGCCGCCGCGGGCGCCGCCGACACAGCGGCGGCCCTGACCGCCGAGGAACCGTCAGCGAAGCCGCCCATCGGCGAGCCGGTCCACCCCGACTGGCTGATGCACCCCGAATGGCCCGCCGCGGCGGACGGCCGGCCACCGCAGCCCCCGGCGGATCAGCTCCGCCTGGATCAGTTCCGCTCGGATCAGTTCCGTCCGGATCAGCTCGGCCCGGATCAGCACCGTCCGGATCAGCTCGGCCCGGATCAGCACCGTCCGGATCAGCTCCGCTCGGATCAGCTTCGGTCCGGATTGTCGCAGTCCGACGCTGGGGCGGCTGACGTTCCGGCGGCCGGTGGCCAGTTGGCCGCGGCCGGGGGAGCCGAGCCTCCGGCGGCCGGCGATTGGTCTGAGCTGCCTGCCGCGCATCCGTTCCGGGACGCCAGGGCCGGCGGCGTGCCGCGCGCCGACCGCGCGGCGGCGGACGCCGAGGCCCGGACCTTCCGCGCGAGTGTCGGGCCGCTGCCGGGCGGTGCGCGCCCGCCCGCACCTCCGCCGGCGCCTTCCTCCCCGGGCACGGTGCCCTCGCCGCCGAGCGGTCCGGTGCCCTCCACGCCCGCGCCGGCCCCAGGCGATGGTGGCGGCCCTGGCCAGGCTGGTCCGGGCTCCGGCGGTTCGGTGCCGGTGACGCCTTCTCCCGGCAGCGACCTGGCGGATCTCCTGACTCCTATCCTGTGGCTGACCGACTCACCCGGGCGGGTGCCGGGTCGTTCGGGCGTGACGCCGCCGGGTGGCGTGCCGACGCGGCCTGCTCCGGCATCGGATCCTGATATTTCCGGCGAGGGTGGCAGCGGCGGCCCGGGACGGGTGATCTCGAACCCGACTGGTTCGGGGCCCTCTGGCTCGGGCTTCCCGCGGGGGTCCGGCGCGGGTCCGGCCTTTCCGTCGGCCTTCAGCACCACGCCTGTGCCTGGTACGGCTCCGTTCGGTCCCGGCTCGGGCGGGGTTCCTGGGTCGGGTGTGGGCTCGGGTTCTGGTTCGGGTGGGGTTTCCGGGTCGCCGCCTGGCGCCGGTCCGACCCGCGGTGCGGGTTCAGCCTTGGGCACTGGCCCGGGCGCTTCCGTTCCGGGCGCTTCTGTTCCGGGCGGTTCTGTTCCGGGCGGTTCTGTTCCGGGCGCGAGGGTCTCCGGTGGTGTGTTTCCCGGCGGCACCACCTCGGGTGGCCTGGCTTCCGGTGGCCTGGGCGGCCCGATTTCCGGTGGCCCGATTTCCGGCGGTGGCCCGATTTCCGGCGGCGGCCCGATTTCCGGCGGCGGCCAAGGCCCAGGCGCAGGCCAGGGCACTGGCGGTCAGACACCGGGCGGCCAAGCGCCGGGGACTGCCCCGGGTGGTCAGGTGCCGGGTGGCGGGCCGGGCGGTGTGGGATCGGGTGGTCAGGTGCCAGGTGGCGGGCCGGGCGGTGTGGGATCGGGTGGTCAGGTGCCAGGTGGCGGGCCGGGCGGTGTGGGATCGGGTGGTCAGGTGCCGGCTGGCGGGCCGGGTGGTCTGGGTCTGGGTGGTCAGGTGCCGGCTGGCGGGCCGGGTGGTCTGGGTCTGGGTGGTCAGGTGCCGGGTAGCGGGCCGGGTGGTCTGGGTCTGGGTGGTCAGGTGCCGGGTAGCGGGCCGGGTGGTCTGGGTCTGGGCGGCCAGGTACCGGGCG
>Ga0307516_10000460_pt1 | contig 53821 bp, 44 predicted proteins | sample 19_EM_MG_FD_203310 | JGI IMG/M metagenome (GOLD analysis project Ga0307516, IMG submission 203310) | Populus trichocarpa ectomycorrhiza microbial communities from riparian zone in the Pacific Northwest, United States - 19_EM | ecosystem: Host-associated > Plants > Roots > Unclassified | place...
CCACGATTGCGGCGCGGCGTCGCCCGGTGCGAGCCGGTGGATCGCGCAGGCCTCGATGTCGACCCACCACAGCGCGCGCTGTGCCGCATCCCACAGCGGGCTCTCGCCCACGCGGTCGCGGTGACCGGGAAGCACGCGCTCGACGCGCACGACCGTCACTTGCCGGGCCCCTGGCGCACGAAGGCGCCGCCCTGGTAGATGACGGCCGGATCGGTCGGGTCGCCAGGCGACGTGCTGCGTTCGATCTCCGCCACGTAGGGCGCGGAGCTGTCCTGCGGCAGGTAGCCGATGTGCGCCGCCGGGGTGTTGTCCCACCAGGGTTGCGGGTTGGCGCTGACGCCGCAGATGATGCTGTGGCCGACGTTGCTGGCCGTGAGCGCGGCCACGACCAGGCGCTCCAGGTCGTCGAAGCTCATCCAGGTGTGAAGCATGCGGCGATCGCGCGGCGCGGCGAACGACGAGCCGATGCGCAGGCTGACGGTCTCGATGCCATGACGGTCGAAGTACAGCTGCGCGAGGTCTTCGCCGAACGCCTTCGACAGGCCGTACAGGCCATCGGGCTTGGGCGGCGCACCGGCGGGGATCACCTCGTCCTGGCGGTAGAAGCCGGTCACGTGGTTCGAGCTCGCGAACACCACGCGGCGCACGCCCTTCCGGCGCGCGGCCTCGTACAGGTTGTAGGCGCCGATGATGTTGGCCGGCAGGATCGCCTCCCACGGCTGCTCGGTGGAGACGCCGCCCATGTGCACGACGGCGTCGACGCCGTCCAGCAGCGCCAGCACGGCGCCGGCATCGGCCAGGTCGGCAGTCATCACCTCCTCGGCCTGCGCGGGGGCGCCCAGGTCGACGACGTCCGACAGCCGCAGGACGTCGCAGTGCGCGGGCAGGCGACGGCGCAGCTCGCGGCCGAGGCCGCCGGCGGCGCCGGTCAGGAGCAGGCGGTGGAACGCGTGGGAAGGCATGGCGGGGCGTCTTGTCTCGGTTGCAGGCTTTCATCGGCCTGTCATAAGTTGTCGTACAACTAAGACGAAATGTAGAGGCATCGTTCAGACCGGTACAGAGGGTTAACCCAAACACCGGTTCTGCATTGGCTGAAACTACCTTGGAGAGAGGCGCGGAGTGTCGCGCTCCCCGGGCTTTCCCGAGGTTAAAGTCGAGTTCATTGTTATACGATGACTGACAACAAAGAATCAGATACCGATTCCGGACCGGCTGCCACCAGGCGGCGGCCGACAACGGCGGAGACAAACGCGATGACCCCCCAAGAGCTCAAGTCCGTGCTGCAGGCCGGCTTGCTGTCGTTCCCGCTGACCGACTTCGATGCCGCACTGCGCTTCGCTCCCGCCGCGTATGCGCAGCGGCTCGAATGGCTGCAGCCCTACGGCGCCTCGGTGCTGTTCGCCGCCGGCGGCACCGGTGAGTTCTTCTCGCTGGAACCGCGCGAGTTCTCGGACGTGGTCAAGGTCGCGCTCGACACCTGCCGCGGCCGCACGCCCATCGTCGCCGGCGCGGGCGGCGGTACCACGCTGGCGATCCAGTATGCGCAGGAGGCCGAGCGCCTCGGCGCGCAAGGCATCCTGCTGCTGCCGCACTACCTCACCGAGGCCAGCCAGGCGGGCCTCGTGGCACACATCGAGACGGTGTGCCGCAGCGTGAAGATCGGCGTGATCGTCTACAACCGCGGCGGCTGCCGCCTCACGCCCGCCAGCCTGCAGGCGCTCGCACAGCGCTGCCCCAACCTGATCGGTTTCAAGGACGGGGTGGGCGACATCGAGAAGTTCGTCGCCGTGCGCCAGACGCTGGGCGACCGCTTCGCCTACCTGGGCGGCCTGCCCACCGCCGAGGTGTTCGCCGGCGCCTACAAGGCGATGGGATGTCCCGTCTATTCGTCGGCGGTCTTCAACTTCGCGCCGCGCATGGCCATGGACTTCTACGCGGCCCACGCCGCCGGCGAGTCGGCGACCTGCGACCGCCTGATCCGCGACTTCTTCCTGCCCTACATCGCGCTGCGCAATCGCGGCGAGGGCTACGCGGTGTCCATCGTGAAGGCTGGCGCGGCGATCGTCGGGCACTCCGCGGGGCCGGTGCGGCCACCGCTGTCCGACCTGCAGCCCGACGAGTTCGAACAACTGCGCGCGCTGATCGCGACGCTGGGCACGCAGTAGCCGTTTCCTGGACAAGGCGTCGCATTGCGACAGAGGTCTCTCGTCTATCTCGCCCCGCCTCCCGACCGTGCAGGCGAAACCAATCACAACCATTACTCAGGAGACTTTCGATGATTCCAAGGACAGTGTCTTTTCGCATGAGCCCGGTCGCGGCCGCACTCGTTTCGGCCGGCCTCCTGGCCACGGCTGGGACCGCGCGAGCCGATCAGCTCGACGACCTGCAGGCCGCCGTGCAGAAGCTGCAGGCCCAGATCGACGACCTCAAGGCGCAGCAGGCCGCCACCGCGCAGAAGGTCGTGGCGGCGCCCGCGCCAGCGGCGCCTGCACTGGTCGTCAACCCGCCTCCGGCCATTCCGGCCGCGACGGATATCGGCCTGGGCGCGGCCCTGGTGCCCGTGCCGCGCCTGCTGCAGCTCAAGACGGCGGGCGGCAGCTTCATGGTCTACGGCGACATCGACCAATATCTGAACCACATGCGCAGCAGCAGCGGGGCCAAGATCAACTCGCTGCAGGACGGCGCGATCCTGCGCAGCCGGCTGGGATTCACCGGCTCGAAGGATTTCGGTTCGGGCTACGGCGGCGCCTTCACGCTGGAGACCGGGCTCAACGCGACCAACGGTACGCAGGCCGACCAACCGAACGCCAACGCCACGGGCCTGACCACCAGCGGACGCCTGTTCGACCGGCAAGCATGGGGGGGGCTGACGACCCCTTATGGCGAACTCCGCGTCGGCCGCCAGAACGCCGAGATCCAGGCCAATGGCAACTACATCGACTACACCGAGCGCAACCTGGGTTCGGTGGTGAACTCGTTCGGCGTGCCGTCCCGCTATGACGGCGACATCGCCTACATCTCGCCGCGCATCGGCGGCGCCCAGGTGGCGGCGCACTACGCGATCGGCGGCGGCGGCCAGCAGAACACGAGCACGTTCAACCAGGGCGTCTACCAGCTGCGTGCCGACTACATCACCGGCCCGGTCCGGGTCGCCTACCTGGGCCTGGTGGCCAAGGCGGCCAACGGCGCCGTCCACGGCAACGAGGTCTACTATCACAACGTCTACGCGAACTACGACTACGGGCAGGGCACGATCTATGCGGTCTACGTCCATTCGAACAACGGCGGCGGTGCGCTGAACAACACGGGCGGGAACGAAGTCGGCAACATTCCCACGGTGCTGCCCGGAACCAACGCCACGGTCACCACGGCCTACGACATCTACCAGGTCTCGGCCGACTACCGCGTGACGTCGACCCTGCGAGTGGGCGGCCTGTACGGCAAGATCAAGGACACCGTGAATTCGAGCGGGAGCGCGTCGGGCTGGTCGGTGGGCGCCTACTGGCAGGCCTTCTCGAACGTGACGCTCTACAGCCTGGTCGATTCGATCGACAACAACGCGACCGCCGGGTTCGGCCTGGCCGGGTCGGCGGGGTTGACGAAGAACTTCTCCGGCGGGAACCTGACCGGCCAGCGTATCACCGGACTGCAAGTGGGCGGGCTGTTCCGCTTCTGAGCACCGATTTGCCGGGGCCCGGGCGCGACGCCGCCCGGGCGGCGGCTGCCTTATGATCCGCGGGAAGCCCGATGCGAACGCCAACCTCGACAGGTTGGCGTTTCGCTTTGGGCCGTCGACCGCAACCCGCCCGATCTGAAAACCCATGCCCGCCACCCTCACCGCGCTGCGCGCCGACGCGATCCGCGTCACCCATGAAGACGTGCACTACGAGCCGATCGGGACCGATGCCGCACTCGGCGCGCTGCTGTTCGCGCTCGACCTGCTGGGCCGCGACGCCGTGGATGTCGCCGCGATGCGCTACGCCGATCGCGTCGCGCTGGTGCCGGCGCTCGACGCTGCGCGCCAATACGGGCTGATCCTGAAGCGCCACGTGGATCGCGCGGATCGCAGCAAGCCGCTGCTGCCGCAGTCCGTCCAGGTCGACGACGCGCACACCTGGGTGCACGCCGCCGCGGTGGCGGTGCCCGAGGCCGAGCGCGACCGCTTCTGCTGGCGCCTTGCCCGCAGACTGGGCGTCGATCCGTGGTGCGACGACCGGCCCGCGATCGCGCTCGCGAACCAGCAGTTCGGCATGTTCGAAGAGGGCTTCGAGGAGATCGAGGCGCGCGCCGCCGCGACCGCGCACGCCGATACCGGTGTCGAAGCGCAGGCCGCCGGCGACGTCGAGCCGCCTGCGCAGACGCCCGCCGAGACGGACGGCGTCACGCCGACCTGAGGACAGGCCCCAGGTCTCGAGCCTCAGCCCTGCGCGCCCGCCAGCACCGCGTTGAACGTGGCGCTGGGGCGCATCGCCGCGCTGGTCTTCTCGACGTCGGGCATGTAGTAGCCGCCGATGTCCACCGGCTTGCCCTGCACGTCGGACAGCTCGCCCACGATGGTCTTCTCGCGCGACGTGAGCGTGGCGGCCAGCGGCTTGAAGTGGGCCTGCAGCTCCAGGTCCTCGCCCTGCGCCGCGAGTTCCTGCGCCCAGTACAGCGTGAGGTAGAACTGGCTGCCGCGGTTGTCGAGCTCGCCGGTCTTGGGCGACGGCGACTTGTTGTTGTCGAGCAGCTTGCCCGTGGCGGCGTCGAGCGTCTTGGCGAGCAGCTTGGCCTTGGCGTTGCCCGTCTTGATGCCGAGGTCTTCCAGCGACACTGCCAGCGCCAGGAACTCGCCGAGCGAGTCCCAGCGCAGGTGGTTCTCTTCCACCAGTTGCTTGACGTGCTTCGGGGCCGAGCCGCCGGCGCCGGTCTCGTACATGCCGCCGCCGGCCATCAGGGGCACGATCGACAGCATCTTGGCGCTGGTGCCCAGCTCCATGATCGGGAACAGGTCGGTGAGGTAGTCGCGCAGGATGTTGCCGGTGACCGAGATCGTGTCGAGGCCGCGGATCACGCGCTCGAGCGTGTAGCGCATCGCGCGCACCTGCGACATGATCTGGATGTCCAGGCCCGTCGTGTCGTGATCCTTCAGGTACGTCTCGACCTTCTTGATCACCTCGGCTTCGTGCGGACGGTACGAGTCGAGCCAGAACACGGCCGGCATGCCGGAGTTGCGGGCGCGCGTGACCGCCAGCTTGACCCAGTCGCGGATCGGCGCGTCCTTGACCTGGCACATGCGCCAGATGTCGCCTTCCTCCACGTGCTGCACCAGCAGGACTTCGCCGGTGGCGATGTCGACGATGCGTGCCTCGCCGGCCTCGGCCACCTCGAAGGTCTTGTCGTGCGAGCCGTATTCCTCGGCCTGCTGCGCCATCAGGCCAACGTTCGGCACGGTGCCCATCGTGACCGGATTGAAGTTGCCGTTGGTCTTGCAGAAGTTGATCACCTCCTGGTAGATGCGGGCGAACGTGCTCTCCGGGATCACGGCCTTGGTGTCCTTCGGACGGCCGTCGGCGCCCCACATCTTGCCGCCGATGCGGATCATCGCGGGCATCGACGCGTCGACGATCACGTCGTTGGGCGCGTGCAGGTTGGTGATGCCCTTGGCCGAGTCGACCATCGCCAGCTCCGGGCGGTGCTCGTGGCACGCGTGCAGGTCGCGGATGATCTCGTCGCGCTTGGAGGTGGGCAGGGTGGCGATCTTGTCGTACAGCGTGGCCATGCCGTTGTTGACGTTGACGCCCAGCTCGTCGAACAGCTTGCCGTGCTTCTCGAACGCCTCGCGATAGAAGATGCGCACGGCGTGGCCGAACACGATCGGGTGCGACACCTTCATCATGGTGGCCTTGACGTGCAGCGAGAACATCACGTGCGTCTTGCGCGCATCCTCCATCTCGAATTCATAGAACTCGAGCAGCGCCTTCTTGCTCATGAACATGCTGTCGATGATCTCGCCGGCGAGCAGCGACACCTTGGGCTTGAGCACCGTCGTCTTGCCGGCCTTGGTGACGAGCTCCATGCGCACGTCGCGCGCCTTGGTGAGCGTCATCGACTTCTCGCCGTGATAGAAGTCGCCGTGCTTCATCGTGGCCACGTGCGTCTGCGATGCCTGGCTCCACACGCCCATCGAGTGCGGGTTCTTGCGCGCATAGTTCTTCACGGCCAGCGGCGCGCGGCGGTCGGAGTTGCCTTCGCGCAGCACGGGGTTCACCGCGCTGCCCAGGCACTTCGCGTAGCGGGCGCGGATCTTCTTCTCGGTGTCGTCGGCCGGCGCTTCGGGGTAGTCGGGGACCGCATAGCCCTTGCCCTGCAGCTCCTTGATCGCGGCCTGCAACTGCTGCAGGGAGGCGCTGATGTTGGGCAGCTTGATGATGTTGGTCTCGGGCAGCAGCGTCAGCCGGCCGAGCTCGGCCAGGTTGTCGGGCACCTTCTGCGCGTCGGGGAGGTAGTCGGGAAATTCGCCCAGGATGCGGGCCGCGACGGAAATGTCGCTGGCGGTCACGGCGATGCCTGCCGGCGCCGTGAAGGCCCGCACGACAGGCAGGAACGCGTGCGTGGCGAGCAGCGGCGCTTCGTCCGTCAGGGTGTAGATGATGGTCGGCTGTTGGGTGGTCATCGGCGCTGTTCCAGGGTGTAAAGGGGCGGAACCGCGAGCGACGACCGGCCTCGGTGGAGGCGGGCGGCTTCACGGTTCCCGGGGGGCATTTTCCACCGATATGGAACCTGCGGGGGACGCCGGGCCATCAAGCGGGTTACAGACCCGCCGGCCGGTCGGCCGGCGTCGATCAGCCCAGCTTGTTGATCTCGCCCTGCACGGCCCAGCGATCCGCCTCCGGAATCGCCTCCAGCAGCGTCTGCACGAAACGGCCTTGGCTGCCGCCCGCGGCGTCGGCGGCGCGCTTGACCATCACGCGCGCGATCGGGCCCATCTTGCGGGTGACGATCTGCAGCACCTTGGCCTTGAAGTCCTCCGAGATCGGATCGGCCGCGTGCGCAGTCGCCGCAGCGCCGCTGGACAGGGATGCCGCGTGCGCGGGCACCGGCGTCACGTGACTGCCGCCGCGGGCCGCGTCGATGAACTGCCGGCGCTTGCCCTCTTCCTGGATGTGGCGCGCGACCGCGGTGGTCAGGCTGTCGGTGTCGGCGTGGCTGCGCGCGGCCTCGCGCACCATCACGCGCGCCATCGGGCCCACGTGCGTGGCGAGCGCGCGCTCGATGCGGCTCAATTCGGCCGGATCCCAAGCCACGAGCGAAGCGGAAGGCGCGTTGGCGCCCGATGCGAGCACCGGGTCGCGCGGCGACGGCGTCTCGCGCGGCGTGGCCACGCTGGGCGAGACGACGCTGGGCAGGGCGTTGGACAGGACGACCGGGTCGCCGTCGCGCGCCGGCAGCGGCAGGATCACCGTGGCCTTGCTCGACGCCGTCGCGGGGCTGCGGGAGAGCGCCTGCAGTGCGGCGCGCATCGCCTGCGCATCGGGGTAGCGGTCGGCCGGCTTCTTGGCCATCGCGCGCGCGACGATCGCGTCGAACGCCTGCGGCCGCGCGCCGTTCGTGACGATGCTGGGGGCCGGCGGCTCCTCGTTGAGGATCTTGTACATCACCTGCTGGGTGGCACCGGTGAACGCACGTCGGCCGGTGAGCATGCGGTACAGCAGCACGCCGCAGGCGAACAGGTCGGCGCGGTGGTCGATGCCCGTGCCGGTGAACTGCTCGGGCGCCATGTACGCGGGCGTGCCGATCATCGACGACACCTGCGTCAGGTTGGCGTCCTCCAGCCGCGCGATGCCGAAGTCGGTGAGCTTGACCTGGCCCTGCTTCGTGACGATCAGGTTGGCCGGCTTGATGTCGCGGTGCCAGACGCCCTGCCCGTGGGCCACGGACAGCGCCTCGAGCAACTGGTCCATGATCGCCAGCACGTTGGCCTCGGACAGCATCTGCGGCACGCCGAGGATCTCGTCCAGCGTGCGGCCGTCGACGAACTCCATCGCGATGAAGGTGACGTCGCCGTCCTCGCCGAAGTCGTAGATCGCGACCACGCCAGGATGCGCGATGCGGCCGACCGCCTTGGCCTCGTTGCGGAAGCGCGCGGCCATCGAGTCCGTGGCGGTCGAGTCGCCGAGCAGCTCGCGGTGGATGGTCTTGATCGCCACCAGGCGGTGGATGTGCGGGTCGAACCCCTTGTAGACCGTGCCCATGGAGCCGCGGCCGAGGACTTCGGAGATCGTGTATTTGCCGATGCGCTCGGGGATCGGAGGGGTCGCGGTCATGGTCAGGGAGACAGGAGGGGAGTTCAGCTATCGAGCATCTTCATCGCGTGCGCCAGGCTCGTGCGCATGCGATTGAACGATTCGGAGAGCACGCCGATCTCGTCGTTGGACTTGACGGAGAACTCGGGCGCCTCGAACTCGCCCAGCGACACGCGGTCGGCGATTCCCGAGAGCGCGCTCACCGGCCGGATCACCAGGCGGTACAGCATCAGGTTGAGCGCGGCGCCGATCAGCAGGAACACGCCCGTGAGCACGCCCACGACGACCATCAATTGGTTGTCGGCATGGCGCAGCGGCAGCGTCAGCGGTACCGACACCACCTGCGCGCCGAGCGGCTCGTTGAGCGTCCAGCCGAAACCGTTGGCCGGGCCGTACTTGTCGGTGAGCGTCTTGGGCGCCGCGTCGGGCGTGCTGTGGCAGGCCAGGCAGCCGGGATTGGTGATGACGATCGGCCGGGCGATGTACAGCGCGGTGCCGGTGGGCGTCTCGCGCTCGCCGATGAATTCCTTCAGGTCGGCCGTCTTCTTGAAGGTCGACACGATGTCCTCCTCCCACGCCACCGCGCGGTCGCGCGGGTTGGTCGGGTTGAGCATCGCCGACTTGAAGGAATAGTCGGGATAGGTCTTCTGGAGGTGCCCCAGCACCTCGGCCGCCGAATAGGCCGGGATCGACTGCGGCAGGAAGGTGTACTTCATCTGCGTCTCGAGCAGCGGCTTGATCTGCGTGGCCGTGTAGGTGCTGACGCCGATGGCACCGGTCATCAGCAGGCGGGCGCGGTCGACCACATCCTCCTTGGCGGCCTGGCGCAGCAACTGGCGGGCGATCAGGGTCGAGGCGCTCAAGCCCACGAGGAACACGAGCAGGAACACCAGGTTGAACTTGACGAGGAGTTTCATGGCTTGGCGGGTGGCTGGCGGGTCAATGGACGGGGGCGGACTGCGGGACGCGAGGGGGCGGATACAGGATGGGCGTCCATTCGGGATGCGCCTTCAGTCCGCCGACGAGGCCGCTGCGGAACGCGGGATCGGCCGCCAGGCGGCGCCAGCGCTCGGCGAACACGCGGCGCAGGGGCGCCTCGGCGTCGATCCAGGGCTGGGCGTCCGCGTAGCTCATGTCGCCCAGGCGGCGTGGTGGCACGTCGGCGGAGAACGCCGCGTAGCGCGCGGGCAGGGAATCCATGAACGTGCGCGGCATCGCCTGCACGAATGTCGGCGACGCGCCCTTGGCGAGCGCCGGCCTGGCGTTCCCGGCGGACAAGGTGAGCATTTCGCCGGACTTCAGCGCCTGGGCGGGCGCGCCGGGCGCGCGCGGCTGCATGCGCGAGGGGCCGGACTCGGCGAAGGCCTGGGCGTCGCCGCCCTGCAGCGACAGGATCAGCGTGCCGCCGGTGGTGTCGGAGTCGGCGACACGGCTGCGGAGCGCGCCGGAGACGCCGGACGGCGCCGTCAGCTTGACCCAGCCGGACAGCATGTAGACGCCGGCACGCATGTCGTCGCCGAGGTCGGGCGTGAGCATCGCGCGGCTGTCGGGGCCGAAGGCCACGCCGACGCCGCCGGGGAACTCCACCCGCAGCAGGCGCGTGCCGGGGCCGGTGGCGAGCAGGTCGCCCGCTTGCAGGCGCACGCCCTCGGCGAGGGCGAACCGGGCGCCGTCGCGCAGCAGCGTGGCGTCGCCGTCGAGCATCGTCACCAGCGGCGGCCGCGGGGCGGCGGCGACCGCGAGGGTGCAGCCGGCCAGCAGGGCGGCCAGGAAGGTGCGGAGGCGGATCGACGGCATGTCGGCGATTATGGCCACCTCGCGCGACCGTGCGGCGTGACTTATCGACGCTTTGACAGGCCGCGACCCCCCTAATCGGGGTCGTTCAACGTGCGATGAGACGGGCGCGGACGGAGGCCGGCTGCATCAGGCGGTCGATCAGGCCGTAGAAGACCTGCTCGGTGTCCTGCGCGTCGAGGGCGTAGAGCGCGTGCAGCACGTCGTCGAAGAAATAGCCCGTTTCGCCATCGGCGCCGACGTTGTCGCGGCTGCGCAGGATCTCCGACTCGGGGATGTCGAGGCGCAACGCCGTCTTCAGGGCGATCATCGGGACGTCGGTCTCGCCGCCGTCCAGCAGATCCTGCAGGACGTCGAGCAAGGCCTGCTGGCGCGGCGTCGCGTTGTGCCAGGGGTCGCTCCAGCCGGCCCAGTCCATCTTGCAACTGATGCCGTTCGGGAGCGCGTGGTAGGCCGCGGCGCGCGCTGAGTTCGCCGCCTTGGCGGCGGCCAGGGCAGCGCGGAGCGCGCCCAGGTACTGACGGGGTTTGGCCTGACTCATCGGAGCTTTCGGCAAGCGTTGGAAAAGCAAGCCTCCGGGGTGCGTTTTCGCACGATCGGACGGTTGCTGTTCCCCTTGTTATCGGCGCGCCCCGGGAGCTCTTTAACCGGCGGGCGGCCGCGTTTCCGGCTGGAGCAATCCGCGTGACATCGGCCACTGGAAAGCCGTGTCGTTGCGCGTCTCGATGGCGGGCACGGGGCCAGACCGGAGTAGGCTATGGGGTGTCCGCGCCACGGCATGGCGGGAGCTCAGCCAGGGCCCTCCGGCATCCGGGGACGATCGGCAACGAGGTCGGGTTTTCGACATGTACTTTCTCGGTGAAGGACTTCGGTCACGACTGGCCCGGGCGCACCTGGCGGTGCTGGGCTGCGTGGCGGCCTGCCTGGTGTCGGCCGTCGGCGTCGCCGCTGCGCCCGACGCGCCCGCGTTGCACCTGCGCATCGTGGGCGGGCTCGGCAGCCTGAACCAGTTCACGCGCCACGAGCAGCCGTTCTGGGAGGTCGCGCTGGGCCGGCTCAGCGGCGGCCGCTACACGGCGGAGATCGTGCCGTTCGACCGCGCGGGCATCCGCAGCCAGGAGGTGCTGACGCTGGTGCAGCTCGGCGCCGTGCCCTTCGCCACGCTACCGGTGTCGGGCGGCATCACCAAGGATCCCGAGTTGACCGCGCCCGACCTCGCCGGCCTGAACCCCGACATGGCCTCGATGCGCCGGTCCGTGGCCGCGTTCCGGCCCTATCTCGAAGGCATGATGCGCGAGCGCTACGGCATCGAGGTGCTGGCGCTGTACGTCTATCCAGCGCAGGTGGTCTATTGCAGGAAGCCGTTCGCCGGCCTGAAGGGGCTCGCAGGCCTGCGCGTGCGCACGTCGGGGCCGGCGCAGTCCGACTGGATCGAGGCGCTCGGCGGCAAGCCCGTCACCCTCGGCTTCGGCGATATCCTGCCGTACCTGAGCCGGGACGAACTCGATTGCGCCATCACCGGCACGATGTCGGGCAACACGATCGGCCTCGACGAGGTCACCACGCACCTCCATCCGATGGCCGTCAGCTGGGGGTTGTCGCTGTTCGCGGCCAACGGCGCGGCGTGGAATGCGCTGCCGGCCGACCTGAAGGCCCTGATCAAGCGCGAGCTGCCGCGAGTGGAGCGCGAGATCTGGGACGAGTCCGAGCGTGAGACGGCTGCCGGCATCGCCTGCAACATCGGTGCGCCGGCCTGCACGGGCGGCAAGCCGGGTCACATGACGATGGTGCCGCCCTCGGCCGCCGACGAACGCCTGCGCCGCGAGATCTTTGCGGCTACCGTGCTGCCGCGCTGGCTCCAGCGCTGTGGCCCGCAGTGCGCCGCGATCTGGAATCGCACGATCGCGCAAGGCGCGGGGATCGAGGCTCGATGAAGGTCGCGTTGGGGCGCCCGAGCGCAATCGCCTGGGTGACGACTTGCCTGCTGCTCCTGGCCATCGTCGCCACCGCCGCCTGGGTCGTGGCCTCGGAGCGAGGCGATGCCATCGTGCGCGCCAACGAGGTCGTCGCGCAGACGGCCGCCAGCTCGGAGTCCGAGCTCAATCGCGCCCTGTTGGCGCTGGACCTGCAGCTCACCACCCTGCCGGACGTCATCGCGCCGGCCTGGCGCGGACCGGCCAGGCTCGACGCCGAGGTCGCCCATCACGCGATGGCGGCCTTCAAGGATCGACAGCTGCTGTTCAACGATGCGGCGCTCATCGACGCCGACGGTCGCACCCTGTCGGCCAGCTTGCCGTCCAGCGACCGCAACGGCATGCGGCTCCCGGCAAGCTTCACCGCGCGGCTGTTCTCGCAGTCGGTGCCGCAGCTGATGATCAGCGATCCGGCGATCAGCCCGGCCACCACCGAACCTTCGGTCTACATGGCGCGTACCGTGACGCTGCCCGACGGCCGGCGCGTGCTGGCGGTCGTGGAAGTGCCGACGACCGGGCTGGCCGCGATCATCGCGCATGGTGGCGCGAGCCGCGGCCTGGGCATCACGCTGGAGCGCGGCGACGGGCAGTTGCTGGCCAGCGTGCCGTCCGGCGCCGGGCTGCGCTCCCACCAGGTCGCGCCGCCGCTGCCCGAGGCCGCGTTGCAAGGCCGCCCGGTGCTCGCGCCGTCGCGCATCACGGGCGCGCCGGCGATCGTCGCCGCGCGGTCGACGCTGTATCGCTCGCTGTGCATCACCGTCAGCCTGCCGTTGTCCGACGCGCTGCTGGGCTGGCAGCGGAACCGCACCATCATCGTGGCGGCCACGTTGGCGCTGATTTTCCTCACCTTGCTGGGCGGCGCGCTGTCGCAGTGGCAGTTCAACCGCCTCGCCGACGCGCGCAGCGCGCTGGCACGCTCGGTGGAGACGCTGGACCAGGCGCTGGCCGTGATACCCGACGGCTTCCTGCTGTGCGACAAGGACGACTGCGTGCTGCGCTGGAACGGCCGCTACGTGGAGATGTTCCCCTGGCTGAAGGACGTCGTCCGCGTGGGCCAGCCGTTCCGCGAACTGTTGAAGGCGGTCGCCGAGACCACGCTGCTCGACGCGCCCGCCGAGGAGCGCGGGCAGTGGATCAACGACCGGTTGCGGATGCACCGGGCCGGCGACGGCGAATGGGAGCGTGATCTCGGCAACGGCCTGGTCGTCTTCGTCACCGACCGGCGCACGCAGGAGGGCGGGGTCGTCAGCCTGTTCCACGACGTCACCGCGGCCGAACGGCGGCTGGCCCAGGCCAAGATGAATGCCGAGGCAGCCAACCAGGCGAAGTCGCAGTTCCTCGCCACGATGAGCCACGAGATCCGCACCCCACTGAACGCGGTGCTGGGCCTCAACGAACTGATGCTGCACTCGAACCTCGACTCGCAGCAGCGCCGCCACGCCGAGCTGATCGGCAGCTCCGGACGCCTGCTGCTGGCGTTGATCAACGACATCCTGGACGTCTCGCGCATCGAGGCCGGCCACCTGCAGCTCACGTCGGCGCCGTTCAGCATCCGCACGGCGGCCGAGGGCGTCGTGGCGTTGATGCGCGAGCGCGCGGTGGCCAAGGGGCTCGCGTTGCGGTTGGAGATCGTGCCGAACGACGACGCGTTGATCCAGGGCGACGCGATCCGCATCCAGCAGATCCTGTTCAACCTGATCGGCAACGCCGTCAAGTTCACCGACCGCGGGAGCGTGGTGGTGGCCGCCGCCGTCGAACCCGGCGCCGGGCGCACGCTGACGCTGCGCCTGACGGTCAGCGACACCGGCATTGGCATTCCCGAAAGCGCGATGGCCACGCTGTTCGACCGCTTCACGCAGGCCGATTCGACGACCATGCGCCGCTATGGCGGCAGCGGGCTTGGCCTGGCCATCACGCGCGAGATCGTGCAGATGATGGGCGGCACGGTCACCACCACCAGCACGCCGGGCCTGGGCAGCCGCTTCACTATCGCGATCCCCAGCCGCTTCGTCGAGCGCGGCGAGCTCGTGCCCGCGGCCACCGAGTCCGACGCCGCCGAGGCGGCACGCCCGGCGCTGCGCATCCTCGTGGCGGAAGACAACGACGTGAACCAGATCCTGATCAACGCCGTGCTCACGCGCATGGGACACGTGGTGCACCTGGTGGGCGACGGGCACCAGGCCGTCGAGGCGGTGCGCTGCGGCGACTACGACCTGGTCCTGATGGACCTGCAGATGCCCGGCATGGACGGCATGGAGGCCACGCACGCGATCCGCGCCCTCGACGGTACCCGGGCCGAACTGCCTATCATCGCGATGACCGCCAACGCCTTCGAAGAAGACCGCCAGGCCTGCCTGGCCGCCGGCATGGACGACTACGTCGCCAAGCCGATCGACGTGGCCCGCCTGGCCGATGCGATCGCGCGCTGCAGCGTCGCGGTGGGCTGACTGCCTTCGTGTGTTGCAAGATGTCAGCGCAAGAGGCCCGCGCGCAAGCATCAAGACCTGACCCCAAGCGGAATGAAAAAAGGCGCCGAGGCGCCTTTTCGTTGGATGCGTGAGGGCTCAGGCCTTGGCGCGGCGACGGGCCAGGCCGCCGACGATGCCCAGGCCGGCCAGCAGCAGGGCGACGGAGCCGGGTTCAGGCACGGTGGTGATCGAGGCCGACACCGAGCCGCTGTTGTCGTCGGTGAAGGTGTCCCAATAGAACAGCTTCAGGGCGCCGGACGCATTGGCCGTGCCATTGAAGCTGGTGCCGACGGCGAAGTACGCGCCGTTGCCGATCTGGCCGACCAGCTCGCCGAAGGCGAAGCTTCCGAGCAGGCCGAAGTTGGTGCCGATGACGGTGCCAGCGGCCTCGCCGGATTCGTCTGTGCCGGTGGCCAGCAGCGTGCCGGTCAGGCCGTTCGCGTTGGACCAGCGCGGCAGCGCGCCGGCGTTCCACAGGTCGGTCGAAGCGACGGTGACGGCGAAGGACTCGCCCGCGCCGAGCGTGATGCCGGTGTCCAGGCCCGTGCCGGCGCCCGAGTTCCAGGAGTCGGCCTTTGCGTCGACGACGACGGTGGCGGCGTTGGCGGCGCCCGCGAGCAGCAGTGCCGCGGCGGCGGAGGTCAGGGTCTTGATCATGCGAAGCCTTCCGGAGTGGCCATTACAGCCGTTGACAGTTGATGCATTGCACTGCAATTGCTGCAGGTGCACATCCACAAAAAGTTGAGAAGATGCGACACAGCCAAAACACAATGCGCAAGCACCATCGCGTTTCGACGATGGACATGCGAGGGGATCCATGGATACAACGACAACGGGGCGGAAGTCCCGCGCGCCGCTGCTGCCGGACGGCCGCGGCGTCGCCAGGCCAGCGCCGTCATCCGGGCGTGCCCACGAGGCGGCGGCACTGACGCGCCTGGTTCTCGGCAACCTCGAACTGGCGGCGCTCGACACCGAGCTCGCCTACCGGGGCCCCGAGCGCCGCAACGGGCCGGCGGCCAGCCTGGCGCAGCTGCTGGCGTGCGTGCTCGACGAAGTCGACTACGGCCTGTTGATGTTGTCGGCGGACGGCGCGGTGGTCCATGCCAACCATGCGGCGCGCACGGAGCTGGCCTCGAGCACGTCGCTGCGGCTGGTCGGCCAGCGCCTGGTGGGCCGCACGGCGACGGAGCAGCGCCAGCTCGATCGCGCGCTCGCCGCGGCGCGAGACGATGGCGTGCGCACGATGCTGACGATCGCCACGCAGGGAACCGGCCGGTTTCGCGTCGGCCTGTCGATCGTGCCGCTGCCGGTGGCCCTCACGAAGGCGCACGCCGGGCACGCCGTCCTGATCTCGTTCGAGCGCAGCCGCATCGCGCAGACGCTGTCGGTGGACGCCCATGCGCGCGAGCACGGCCTCACGCTGCGCGAGGGGCAGGTGCTGGCCGCGCTGTGCGACGGCCTGCGCGCCAAGGAGATCGCGGCGCGCCTGGAGATCGGGGAGGCCACGGTGCGCACGCACGTCAACAACATCAAGGCCAAGACCGGGTGCGCGAGCATCGTCGACATCGTCAAGCAGGTGTCGCGGCTCCCGCCGATGGTGGCCGCGCTGCGCCACCGGGCGCATCCGCGCGTGGGCGACGCGGCACCCCTGGAGGCGAACTGACGCCGGGGCCGGTGGCCATACGCTAGTCGCGATGCGCACTATTCGAGATCGTGCATGACCAGCGTGTCGAAATCTGACACGATGGCGCCTGCCACTTCCTCCACCGCGCCTGCTGCCATGGGTTTCCTGACCACGCACGTCCTCGACACGATGAACGGTTGTCCCGCGGCCGGCATGCGCGTGGCGCTGTATCGCCTGGCGGGCGACACGCCGCAGTTGCTGCGCGAACTGGCCCTCGACGGCGACGGCCGCGCCGGCGGCCCGCTGCTCGAAGGCGACGCGTTCCAGGTCGGCCGCTACCGGCTCGCGTTCGAGGTCGGCGCGTATTTCCGCGCACGCGGCGCGGTGTTGCCGACCCCCGAGTTCCTCGATCGCGTGCCGCTGGACTTCGGCATCGCCGACGCGGGCTCGCACTATCACGTGCCCTTGCTGGCCAGTCCCTGGTCGTACTCGACCTACCGCGGCAGCTGAAGCCATCCTGGCGCGGCTCTTGCATCGCCGACCCCATGGATCTCTACCTCCTCGACTGGGTCAACTTCCTCCTGCGCTGGGCGCACGTGATCGTCGCCATCGCCTGGATCGGCTCTTCGTTCTACTTCGTGTTCCTGGACTCGAGCCTGGTCGAGCCCACCGATGCGCAATTGCGCGAGAAGGGCGTCGGTGGCGAGCTGTGGGCCGTGCACGGCGGCGGCTTCTACAACCCGCAGAAGTACCTCGGGGCACCGAAGCGGCTGCCAGAGCACCTGCACTGGTTCTACTGGGAAAGCTATTCGACGTTCCTGACCGGCTTCGCGCTGTTCACGGCGATCTACCTGTTCCAGGCCGACGTCTTCCTGATCGACCCGCGCGTGCATGCGTGGTCACCCGCGCCCGCGGTGGCGTGCGCACTGGCCTTTCTCGGGGTGTTCTGGGCCGGCTACGACGCGATCTGCCGGCTGTTCGACCAGGGCAGCCAGGCGATGGCCGGCGCGCTGGTCGCCGCGCTGGTGGTGTTCGCGACGTGGCTGGCTTGCGACCTGTTCGCCGGCCGTGCCGCCTTCTTGCTGGTGGGCGCGATGATGGCCACGACGATGAGCGCCAACGTGTTCTTCTGGATCATCCCGGGCCAGCGCCAGGTCATCGCGCAGATGAAGGCGGGCGAGCCGGTGGATCCGGCGCACGGGCGGCGCGCCAAGCAGCGCAGCGTGCACAACACGTATTTCACGCTGCCCGTGCTGGCTGCGATGCTCAGCAACCACTACGCGTTCCTGCACTCGGCATCGGGCAACTGGATCGTGCTGGTGATCGTGATGGCCGCGGGCGCGCTGATCCGCATGTCTTTCGTCGCTCGCCATCGCGAGCGGGTGCTGGGCAAGCGGGTGCCCTGGGAATATGCGGGCCTGGGCTGCGCGCTGCTGCTGGGACTGGGCGTCTGGCAGGCGCCGTCACCCACGCACGCGGTCGCGCCGGCCGCGGTGGCTGTGCCGACCTTCGCCCAGGTGCAGGGCATCGTCAAGGAGCGCTGCAGCCTGTGCCACAACGCGCAGCTCGCCAACAAGGGCGTCCGCCTGGATGCGCCCGACCAGATCCTGGCGCACGCCCCCCAGCTTTACCAGCAGGCGGTCGTCCTGAAGGCCATGCCGCTGAACAACGTCACGCAGATCACCGACGCCGAGCGCGGCGTGCTCAAGCAATGGTACGAAGCCGGGGCGCATCCGGGCTGATCGCCGCCGCGCGCGCCGCGGCCTCCTGCATCAGCTGGGCGACCACGGCCAGCGCGATCACTTCGGGCTGCTTGCCGGTGATGCCGGGAAGCCCCACCGGACACTGCATGCGCGCGACGCGTTCGCTGGCCATGCCGCGCTGCGCGAGCCGGTGGCGGAAGCGCTCGCGCTTGGACTTCGAGCCGATGACGCCGACGAAACCCGCATCATCGCGCCGCAGCGCGGCCTCGACGATGCGGAAATCCAGCGCATGGTCGTGCGTCAGCACGAGGAAGAACGTGCCTGGCGGCGCCGCGGCCACCTCACCCTCGGCGCCGTCGGCGACGCGGCGCCGCACGCTGTCGGGCCAGGGCGTGCCCAGCGTCGTCGTGGGCGAGAACGCGTCGTCGCGTTCGTCGATCCAGTCGACGTGGACGTCCAGCGTCGTCAGCAGGGTCGCGATGGCGTGGCCCACGTGTCCGCCGCCGTGCATCTGCAGGCGCATCGACGGCGCGCCGTCGGGCCAGCGGGCGATGGCGCTGTCGTCCAGCAGCGCGAACCCGAGCTCCACGACGCCGCCGCAGCACTGGCCCAGCGCGGGACCGAGGGGGTAGCGCTCGCGCCGGGGCGCCGTGTCGCGCGCGGCGAGCATCGCCCTCGCGGTGGCCAGTGCCTTGAATTCGAGGTGACCGCCGCCGATCGTGCCGATCGCCCGCACGGCCGACACCAGCATGCGCGCGCCCACGCCGCGCGGCGCGGAGCCGCGCGCGTCGACGATCTCGACGACCACGGCGGGGGTGCGCTGCTCCAGCCAGTGCATCGCGGCGAGGCGGGTGTCGCGGTCCATGGTGTCAGGCCTTCACGCGAACGGCGTCGATCGCGTCGAGGATGGCCTCGGACGTCGCCGGCGCCCGCAACGGGGGGTCGGTGCGATGCTCGCCCACGGCCGACACCGCGTCGCGGATCGCGAGGAACACCGAGAACGGCAGCAGCAACGGCGGCTCGCCGACGGCCTTGCTGCGGTGGATGCTGTCCTCCACGTTCTCGTTGTCGAACAACTTCACGTCGAATAGCGGGGGGCAGTCGTTGGCCGTCGGGATCTTGTAGGTGCTGGGTGCGTGCGTGGCCAGCGCACCCGTCGTCGGATGCCACACGAGCTCCTCGGTCGTCAGCCAGCCCATGCCCTGGATGAAAGCGCCCTCGATCTGGCCGATGTCGATCGCCGGGTTCAGCGAGCGTCCGACGTCGTGCAGCACGTCCGCGCGCAGCAGCCGCCATTCGCCGGTGAGCGTGTCCACGGCGACCTCGGACACGGCCGCGCCATAGCTGAAGTAGTAGAACGGCTGCCCCTTGGTCGCCGCCGGGTTCCAACGCAGGCCCGGCGTCGCGTAGAAGCCGTCCGACCACAGCTGCACGCGGTCCTCGTAGGCGCGACGCACCAGTTCCGGGAATGGCAACACCTGGTCGTGCACCTGCACGGTGTCCCCTTCGAATCGCACGTCCGCCGCGACGCCGCCGAAGGTGCGCGCCGCGAATTCGGCGAGCCGGCGCTTGATCGTCCGCGCCGCGTCCTGCGCGGCCTTGCCGTTCAGGTCGCTGCCCGTCGAGGCCGCGGTGGCCGACGTGTTGGCCACCTTCTGCGTGTCGGTGGCCGTCACGCGCACGCGGGCGTACGCGACGCCCAGCTCGTGCGCGACGACCTGGGCCACCTTGGTGTTGATGCCCTGGCCCATCTCGGTGCCGCCGTGGTTCACGAGGATCGAGCCGTCCACGTACACGTGCACCAGGGCGCCGGCCTGGTTCAGGTGGCGTACGTTGAACGAGATGCCGAACTTCACCGGCGTGAACGCGAGGCCGCGCTTGATCCACGGGCTGCGCGCGTTGAACCCGGCCGTCGCGGCGCGGCGCGCGCGGTAGTCGCTGGTCGTGACGAGCTCGTCGGTCAACGCGGCGATCACGTTGTCCTTGACCGGCTGGCCGTACGGCGTGGTGTTGCGCTCGTCGACGCCGTAATAGTTGGCGCGCCGCACGTCCAGCGCGTCGAGCCGCAGCCGGCGCGCGATCGAGTCGAGGATCACCTCGGTGACGATCGCGCCTTGCGGCCCGCCGAATCCGCGGAAGGCCGTGTTGCTCTGGGTGTTGGTCTTCGCGGAGAAGCCGTGCAGTTCGACGTCCGGCAGCCAGTACGCGTTGTCGACGTGGCACAGCGCACGCGTCATCACCGGGCCGGACAGGTCGGCCGAATGCCCGGCCCGCGAGATCATCGTCAACGCGAACCCCAGGATGCGGCCCGCGTCGTCGAAGCCGACCTCGTAGTCGTAGGCGAAGCAGTGGCGGCGGCCGGTGATCAGGAAGTCATCGTCGCGATCCAGGCGCAGCTTCACCGGCCGGTTCGTGCGTCTCGCGGCCAGCGCTGCGACGCAGGCGAACAACCCCGACTGCGACTCCTTGCCGCCGAAGCCGCCGCCCATGCGCCGGCACTCCACGTGCACGTGGTGCGACTGCAGGCCCAGCGCGTTCGCGACGAGGTGCTGCATCTCGGACGGATGCTGCGTGGAGCAATGCACCTTCATGCCGTCGTCCTCGGTGGGCACGGCGTAGCTGATCTGGCCCTCCAGGTAGAACTGCTCCTGGCCGCCGACCTCCAGCGAATCGGCCAGCCGATGCGGCGCCGCGGCGATCGCGGCACGCGCGCCGCCTTCGATCGTGTTGCGCGACAGATGAATGGGCGGGATCACGTACAGGCCGCGGGCGTGCGCCTCGCGCGGTGCGATCACTGCCTCCAGCGGTTCGATGTCCAGCACCTCGCGCGCGCTCGCGGCCGCGCGGCGCGCGTCTGCGCGCGTGCGGGCGACGACGGCGAAGACCGGCTGGCCGACGTGGCGCAGCTCGCCATCGCACAGGATCGGATCGTCGTGCAGGATCGGCCCGCAGTCGTTGTGGCCGGGAATGTCGGCGGCGGAGAAGACGTCGACGACACCCGGCAGCGCGCGGATGCGATCCAGGTCCATCGAACGAAGCCGGCCGTGCGCCACCGGCGACAAGCCGAGTGCGCAGTGCAAGGTGCCGGCGAGCTCCGGAATGTCGTCGATGTAGGTGGCACTGCCGGCCACGTGCAGGTGCGCGGATTCATGTGGGCGCGCGGCGCCCACGCCCGCGCTGGCGTGCGGGGGTTCGAGGTGGCGGGGGGCGGTGGCGGTCATCGGCGGGCCCCCGTTCGGGACGAACCGAAGGCCGAGGGGTCTGGCACAGGGTCGAGGTGTCTGGCATCTCCTCCATCCGCGCCGCGATGCAGGCGACCGCGACACGAGCCGATCGCGGATGGAGGCGATGCCTGACGCCGATCGTGAGCGGGATCGGCGTCAGGCATCGCCTCGAATCGCGGCCAGCGTCGTGGCGTCCGACGAAAGCCCGGCGCGATTCGCGGAGATGCCAGACACCTCCGGCAACGGCCCGGCTTGGCGGCGCTCATGCCACGCTCCAGATCGACGTCGCGACGGCGCTCGTCGAGGCATCCGCCTGCGTCTCCAACCAGAACCGCTGCAACAAGTTCTGCGCCACACGCAGCCGATACGCGGCGCTCGCCCGCATGTCGTCCAGCGGCGTGAAGTCGCGCGCCAGCGCAGCCTGCGCGGCGGCCAGCGTCGCGGCGCTCCAGGGCTGGCCGCGCAGCACCGCCTCGGCGGTGGCGGCGCGCTTGACGACCGCGGCCATGCCGCCGAAGACGAGACGCACGTCGGCCACCGTGTCGCCGTCCAGTTCGATGGCGAGCGCCGCGAACACCGCGGAGATGTCGGAGTCGAAGCGCTTGCTGATCTTGTACGCGCGGATCTGGCGCGTCCACGGCGCGTCGGGCACGAGGAGGGCGGTGACGAACTCGCCCGGCTCCAGGCGGTTGGCCTGGTAGCCCGTGTAGAAGTCGTCCAGCGGCAGCCGGCGCACACGGTCGCCCTGGCGCAGCTCGACCTGCGCGTCCAGCGCCATCAGCACCGGCGCCGAGTCGCCGATCGGCGAGCCGTTGGCCACGTTGCCCCCCAGCGTGCCGGCGTGGCGGATCGGCGGCGACGCGAAGCGGCGCCAGGCCTCGGTGAGCGCGGGCGCGCGTTCGGCGAGCGCCGCCCAGGCAGCTTCCAGCGTTGCGCCCGCGCCGATGCGCAACTCGCCGTCGGTGTGCGTGATCGTCTTCAATTCGTCGATCTCCGCGACGGAGATGACTTCACCGAGCTCGCGCAACTGCTTGGTCACCCACAGGCCGACGTCGGTGCCGCCGGCGACGAGGCGCGCCGTCGGCGCGGCGGCATAGCGTCGCGCGAGCTCGGCGACGGTGCGCGGCGCGCTCGTGGGCGTGCCGTCGGCCATGGCGCGCAGCGCGGCGATCACCGGCGTGGTGTCCAGCGCGACGGTGGGGTGGTCGAACATCCGCGCGCCGGCCTCGAGGATGGGCCGGTAACCCGTGCAGCGGCACAGGTTGCCGGCGAGCTCGTCGGCCAGCTGGGCGCGGTCGGGCCGTGTGCCCGCGGCCGCGTGGTTTTCGTAGCTGCACCACAGCGTCATCGCGAAGCCGGGCGTGCAGAAGCCGCATTGCGAACCGTGGCAGTCCACCAGCGCCTGTTGCGCCGGATGCAGCCCCAGCGGGCCACGCAGGTCCTCGACGGTGAACAAGGCCTTGCCGTCCAGTGACGGCATGAACTTGATGCAGGCGTTGACCGGGCGCAGCCGCAATCCCCGCGTGGCCTGGGCGGGCGAGTCGGTGTGTTCTGGAAGTTCGCCGATCACGACGGTGCAGGCGCCGCAATCGCCCTCGTTGCACCCTTCCTTGGTGCCCGTGCAACGGCTATCCTCGCGCAGCCAGTCGAGCACGCTGCGGGTGGCCGGGACGTCGCGCAGGCGCACGACCTGTCCGCGGTGGAAGAAGCGGATCTCGCGGGTCATTGGAAAGTTCGCCGGCACGGGCAGGGGATCGCTCATGATGATGAACTTACCGCCGCGCGGCGCGATCTGAATATACTCACTCTTATATTAAGTATTTGAGGGATCATATGGCGCTGCGCACGGAGTTCGACAAGATCGAGCTCCACCTCATCCGCGTCCTCCACACCTTGATCACCGAACGCAGCGTGTCGCGCGCGGCCTTGCGCCTGCAAAGCTCCCAGCCGGCCGTCAGCGCTCAGTTGAAGCGCCTGCGCGACCTCACCGGCGACGCGCTGCTGGTGCGCGCCGGCAACGGCATGACGCCCACCGCGTTCGCGCTGCAGATGCTCGCGCCGGCCACCAGCCTGCTTCACGAGGCCGACCGCCTGTTCAGCCAGCGCACCCGGCGCACCGGCTTCGATCCGCAGACCAGCACCACCACCTTCCGCATCGCCGCCAGCGACTTCATCGATCCCGGCTTCCTGCCGCAGCTGGTGCTCACGGTGAAGCAACGCGCGCCGCAAGTCAAGATCGAGCTGCTCACGCTGTCGAGCCACTTCGACTACCGGCGCAGCCTGGCCCAGGGCGAAGTCGACCTGGTGATCGGCAACTGGCTCACGCCACCCGACGAACTCCACCTTGGCCGGCTCGTCAGCGACGAGGTGGTGTGCCTGGTGGCCGAGGATCACCCGATCGTGCGCGCGGGCGTCGGACGCGCGTGGACCACGGAGCGTTACCTGTCGTGCGAGCACGTGGCCCCCATGCCCAACTACGAGGGCGCGCGCGGGGTGATCGACGACCACCTGGTCAAGCAGGGCCTGCTGCGCGACATCGCGGTGCGCAGCGCCCATTTCTCGCTGATTCCTTCGATGGTGGCGGGCAGCCTGCTCGTGCTCACCACCGGGCGGATGTTCTGCCAGCGCTACGTCGACGTGCTGCCGGTGCGCATCGTGCGGTGTCCCGTCACCTTCCCGCCGCTGGCCTACTACCAGTTGTGGCACGACCTGACCCACGAATCCGCGTCGGTGCGCTGGCTGCGCGAATGCGTGCGCGACGTTGCGCGCAACGTGGCCCAGCGTCCGCGCATGAGTCTCGTGACATGACTGCCTGGGCTCGCTCCCGAGGTGCTCAGGCCCGCTCCCTCCGGAGCGGCCGCGCGTACGCGGGCCCGTCACTGGCGCGGTTCGCGGGCTACCCGCCTAGGAACCACTGAGATGGCGACGGCTATCCTGGCACCGACGCGCGTCGCCCTGCGCGGCGACCTGCTCGATTTCACCGCCACGCCCGCGTGGGGCGACGTCGATCCCGCCGGCCTGCGCTGGCGCCCCGACCATTGGCTGCTGATCGAGGCGGGTCGCATCGTCGGAGCGCAGCCGGGCCACCAGCCGCCCGGCGACGACTGGCAGAAGCACGAGCATCCCGGCCGCCTGATCCTGCCGGGCTTCATCGACACCCACGTCCACAGCCCGCAACTCGACGTCATCGCCAGCTACGGCACCGAGCTGCTCGACTGGCTGGACACCCACACCTTTCCCGCCGAGATGCGCTACGCCGAGGAGCAGGTCGCGCGCGAGGGCGCGGCGCGCTTCCTCGACGCGTTGCTGGCCCACGGCACGACCAGCGCGGTGGTGTTCCCGACGGTGCACAAGGTGAGCGTCGACCGCCTGTTCGAGGCGGCCGCGGCGCGTGGCATGCGTCTTGTCGCCGGCAAGATCCTGATGGACCGGCATGCGCCGCCCGACCTGTGCGACGACGTCGCCCAGGCCGAGCGCGACTGCACCGAACTCATCGAGCGCTGGCACGGACGCGACCGCCTCGCCTACGCCGTCACCGTGCGCTTCGCGCCCACCAGCTCGCCGGAACAACTGGCGATGGCCGGGCGGCTGTGCACGCGTTTTCCCGGCGTCTACATGCAGACCCACCTGGCCGAGAACCGTGCCGAGGTCGAGTGGGTGCGCACCCTGTTTCCCGAGGCGCGCAGCTACCTCGACGTCTACGCCCGCAACCACCTGCTGTACGAGCGCAGCGTCTTCGCCCACGGCATCTGGCTGGACACGGCCGATCGCGCCGCGCTGGCCGACGCCGGCGCGCAGATCGCGCACAGCCCGTCGTCCAACCTGTTCCTGGGCAGCGGCCTGTTCGACTGGCGCGCCAATCTCGATGCGGGCGTCGCGGTGAGCCTCGCGTCGGACGTCGGCGGCGGCACCAGCCTGTCGATGTTGCGTACCATGGCCGACGCGTACAAGGTGCAGGCACTGCGCGGCGAGCGCCTGACGGCCTGGGTCGCGCTGCACGCCGCCACACGCGGCGCCGCACACGCCCTGCATCTCGGCGACGAGCTCGGCAGCCTGGAGGCGGGCGCCGCCGCCGACGTCTGCGTCTGGAACGTCGCGGTGGGCCCGGTGGCCATCCAGCGCGACGGTTTGGCACGTAGCTTGCATGCAAGATTGTTCGCCTGGATGACGCTCGCCGACGACCGCAACCTCGTCGACACCTGGGTCGCGGGCGTCCGCCGAACCCCCGCCTGACCTGTCCTCTTGAACCCCCCGATGCTTCGCCTCGAACTCATCGACATCAGCAAGCAGTACCCCGCCGTCAAGGCCAACGACCGCGTTCGCCTGCGCGTCGAGCCGGGCGAGATCCACGCCGTGCTGGGCGAGAACGGCGCGGGCAAGTCCACGCTGATGAAGATCATCTACGGCGCGGTGCGGCCCGACGAGGGCGAGATGGTGTGGGACGGACGCCAGGTCGAGATCCGCAATCCGCAGGAGGCGCGCGCGCTGGGCATCGCGATGGTGTTCCAGCACTTCAGCCTGTTCGACACCCTCACCGCCGCCGAGAACGTCTGGCTCGGCCTGGACAAATCCTGGACGCTGGCCGAAGTCACGAAGCGCATCGTCGAGGTGGCCGGCGTCTACGGCCTCGACGTCGATCCGCTGCGCCCGGTGCACACGTTGTCGGTGGGCGAGCGCCAGCGCGTCGAGATCGTGCGCGCGCTGCTCACCAAGCCGCGCCTGCTGATCCTGGACGAGCCCACCTCGGTGCTGACGCCGCAGGCCGTGCAGGCGTTGTTCGTCACGCTGCGCAAGCTCGCCGACGAGGGCTGCAGCATCCTGTACATCAGCCACAAGCTCGACGAGATCCGCGCGCTGTGCCACAAGTGCACCGTGATGCGCGGCGGCAGGGTGACCGGCGAGGTCGATCCGCGCCGGGAGACCAACGCCAGCCTGTCGCGCCTGATGATCGGCGCCGAGCCGCCGCAACTGAACCACCAGAAGGCCGCGCCGGGCGAGCAGGTGCTGGCCGTGCAAGCGCTCTCGCTCGCGCGCACGGGTGCGTTCGGCGCGGACCTGGACGGCATCACGTTCGACGTCCGCAAGGGCGAGATCCTGGGCGTCGCCGGCGTCTCGGGCAACGGCCAGCAGGAGCTGATGGCGGCGCTGTCCGGCGAGGACGAGCGCGCGGCCGACGGCGCCATCCGCCTGTTCGGCAAACCGATCGGCCGCCACTCGCCGCGCCGCCGCCGCCACGAGGGCCTGCACTTCGTGCCCGAGGAGCGGCTGGGCCGCGGCGCGGTGCCGTCGATCTCCTTGTCGCAGAACACCCTGCTCACGCGCACCGAGTCGGTCACGCCGTTCGGCTGGATCAGCATCGGGCGCACGGCGGCCCTCGCGAAGCACCTGATCGCGCAATACAACGTCAAGGCCGGGGGGCCCGACGCGACGGCCAAGAGCCTGTCCGGCGGCAACCTGCAGAAGTTCATCGTCGGTCGCGAGATCGACGCAAATCCGAAACTGCTGATCGTGTCGCAGCCCACGTGGGGCGTCGACGTCGGCGCCGCCGCGCAGATCCGCGGTGCGTTGCTGGCGCTGCGCGATGCCGGCTGCGCCGTGCTGGTGGTCAGCGAGGACCTGGACGAATTGTTCGAGATCTCCGACCGCCTCGTGGTGATCGCGCGCGGCCGCGTGTCGCCGTCGGTTCCGGCCGCGCAGGCCACCCGCGAACAGATCGGCCAGTGGATGAGCGGGTTGTGGGACGACAACGCCGGCGCGCCGGCCAAGGAGGCCCTGCATGCTGCAGCTTGAAGCGCGCCCCGCGCCCAGCAAGGCGATGTCCATGCTGTCGCCGGTGATCGCGCTGGCGATCACCGTCGTCGCCGGCATCGCGCTGTTCGCGCTGCTGGGCAAGGATCCGTCGCGCGGGCTGGCGATGTTCTTCGTCGAGCCGTTCCGCGGCGCGTATGCGGTCTCGGAGCTGTGCGTGAAGGCCACGCCGCTGATGCTGATCGGCCTGGGGCTGGCCGTCTGCTATCGCGCCAACGTGTGGAACATCGGTGCCGAGGGCCAGTTCGTGCTGGGTGCGATCGCGGCCTCCGGCGTCGCGATGCATGCCGGCCCCGACTCGAGCCACTGGATCGTCGCGCCCATCCTGCTCGCCGGCGCGCTTGGCGGGATGGCGTGGGCCGCCATCGTCGCGTTCCTGCGCGACAAGGCCAACGCGAGCGAGATCCTGGTGAGCCTGATGCTGGTCTACGTCGCCAACCAGTTGCTGAACTACCTGGTCTACGGCGACTGGAAGGATCCAGCGGGCTACAACTTCCCGCAGACGATCACGTTCCTGGACGCGACCAAGGTCCCGCGCCTGTTCACCGGCCTGCGCGTGAACATCGGCTTCGTCGCGGCGCTGCTGTCGGTGGCCACGTTCTGGCTGTTCCTGTTCCGCGTCTACGGTGGCTTCCAGATGCAGGTCGGTGGCCTGGCCGCAGCGGCCGCGCGCTACGCCGGCTTCTCGTCGCGGCGCGCGCTGTGGGTGGCGCTGCTGATCTCGGGCGGGATGGCAGGTCTCGCCGGCGCGTTCGAGGTCGCGGGTCCGATCGGCCAGCTCACGCCCTACGTGCCCGCGGGCTACGGCTTCGCCGCCATCATCGTCGCCTACGTCGGCCGGCTCAATCCGGTGGGCATCCTGTTCTCGTCGCTGCTGATGAGCCTGTTCTACATCGGCGGCGAGCTCGCGCAATCGCGCCTGGGGCTGCCCAAGTCGCTCACCGGCGTGTTCCAGGGCGTGCTGCTGTTCTCGCTGCTGGCCAGCGACACGCTGATCAACTACCGCGTGCGCTGGCACGCCGCGCATCCGGCGCACCCCGTGAAGAGCCCAGTCGCCTGATGGACACCTACGCACTCCTCCTGGCGGCGACGCTCAACGCCGGCACCGTGCTCGCGATCGCGGGGCTGGGCCTGCTCGTCAACGAGCGCTCGGGCATCGTCAACCTCGGCGCCGAGGGCATGATGCTCGTCGCCGCGATCGCCGGCTTCGCGACCGCGGTGCACACCGGCAGCGACTGGCTGGCGTTCGGCGCGGGCGCGCTGGCGGGCGCGATCATGGCCGGCGCCTTCGGGGTGCTGGTGATCTGGCTCAACACCAACCAGTACGCCACCGGCCTGGCACTGAGCCTGTTCGGCAGCGGCTTCTCGGCCTTCGTCGGCATCCACTACACGCAGGAGCGGCTGGAGTCGCGCCCGCACTTCGCCGTTCCCTGGCTCAGCGACATTCCGTTCTTCGGGCCGGCGCTGTTTCGCCAGCATCCGATGGTCTACCTGACGATCCTGTTCACGGTCGGCCTCACGTGGTTCCTGTACCGGTCGCGCGCCGGCCTGGTGCTGCGCGCGGTGGGCGAATCGCCCGAGTCGGCGCATGCGCTGGGCTATCCGGTGCGCCGCATCCGCCTGATCGCGGTGATGTGCGGTGGCGCGCTGTGCGGCGTCGCCGGCGCCTACATCTCGGTCGTCTACACGCCGTTGTGGGTGGAAGGCATGGTCGCCGGCAAGGGCTGGATCGCGCTGGCGCTGACCACCTTCGCCACGTGGCGCCCGTCGCGCATCCTGCTGGGCGCCTACCTGTTCGGTGGCGTCACGATGCTGCAGTTCCACCTGCAAGGCGAGGGCGTGGCCATCTCCAGCCAGTTGCTGACGATGCTGCCCTACCTCGCCACGATCGGCGTGCTGGTGCTGATCTCGCGCAATCCGGTATGGATCCGCGCGAACATGCCGGCCTCGCTCGGCAAACCGTTCTTCCCAGGCAGTTGACCCATCCACCGTTTCCCGATTCGACCAAAGAGGAGAGTTCCCATGACGACATCCACCCGCCGCAGCGTGCTGCGCGCCACCGCCTTCGGCAGCGTCGCGATGGCCGCCGCGCTCGTCGGCTGCAGCAAGAAGGAAGAGGCACCGTCCACGTCCGTCGCGGCGTCCGCCGCGGCCGCCGCCGCGCCCGCGTCCGGCGCCTCGGCCCCGTTGAAGATCGCGTTCGCCTACCTCGGCCCGGTGGGCGACGGCGGCTGGACTTTCGCGCACGACAACGGCCGCAAGGCGCTCGAGAAGGAACTCGGCAGCCAGGTGGAGACCAAGTTCGTCGAGAGCGTGCCCGAGTCGGCCGACGCCGAGCGCGTGTTCCGCGACATGGTCGCCCAGGGCAACACGCTGATCTTCGGTACCAGCTTCGGCTACATGGAGCCGATGCTCAAGGTCGCGGCCGACAACAAGGGCGTGCACTTCGAGCACGCCACCGGCTACAAGACCGCCGACAACATGCGCGTGTACGACAACCGCACGTATGAGGGCGCCTACATGGCGGGCGTGATCGCCGGCGGCATGACCAAGACCAACACGATCGGCGTCGTCGGCTCGATCCCGATTCCCGAGGTCATCCGCAACATCGACAGCTACACCCTCGGCGCGCAGAGCGTGAACCCGAAGGTCAAGGTCAAGGTCGTGTGGGTCAACGAATGGTTCAACCCGCCCAAGGAGACCGAGGGCGCGCAGTCGCTGATCGACGGCGGCGCCGACGTGCTGCTGCAGAACACCGACTCCAGCGCGGTGCTGCAGACGGCAGAGAAGAACGGCAAGTACGCGTTCGGCTGGGACTCCGACATGACCCACTACGGCCCCAAGGCCCACCTGGCCTCGGCGGTCAACAACTGGGGCCCGTACTACATCAAGGCCGCCAAGGACGCGCTGGCGGGCACGTGGACGACCGGCCACACGTGGTGGGGCGTCAAGGAAGGCGCGATCGACCTGGTCTCGATCTCCGACAAGGTGCCGGCCGATCTCAAGGCCAAGGTCGACAAGGTCAAGGCCGGCCTGAAGGACGGCTCGTTCGCGATCTGGAAGGGTCCGATCGCCTCGAACGACGGCAAGGAACAGGTCAAGGCCGGCACGACGGCCGACGATGCGTTCCTCGGCAGCATCAAGTTCTTCGTCAAGGGCGTCGAAGGCCAGGTGCCGGGCGCCAAGTAAGCCGATCCAATCCGCTCGGAGGCCACGCGACGCGTGGCCTTTTTCATTCCAAAGCGGACCCTTTTTTCATGGCGCATCGTCGAATCGCGGCGACCCGAGGTGTCTGGCATCTCCTCGTCCGCGCCAAGGTGTCGATGGCCGCAATGACGTCGCTCGCGGATGAGGCAATGCCTGACGCCGATCGAGAGCGGGGCCGGCGTCAGGCATTGCCTCGATCGCGATCAGCGCTGCGGCTTGCGGTGACTTTTCGGCGCGATTCGAGGCGATGCCAGACACCTCCGGCGGCGCCCCGGCTCGCCGGCGCCTAACGCCCGTCATGAGCGGAACCGATCTCCCAACCGCAGTTCAGCGATGCGGTGCACGTTGCGCAAACACTCCTCGAACTCTGTATCGGGCTCGTTCGACAGACGCGACTCGAATGTCCCGATGATCTCGGCGCGCGTCAGTCCTTGGCCGGTCGGGCCGCGCACCGCGAGGATGAACGGCCAGCCGAAGCGGGCGTCGTAGGCGTCGTTGAGCGCGTGCAGGCGTGCGAACTCCTCCGGCGAGCACTGCGTCAGGCCCGAGCGGGTCTGTTCGTCGGTGGACTCCGCGGTGAGCGTGCGGGCCACCATCGCCTTGCCCGCCAGGCGCGGATGCGCGCGCAGCAGCGCGAGTTGCGCGTCACGCCCGCCCGCGCGCGTCGCGTCCACCAGCGCGCGTGCGAGGTGCGCGAGATCGGCGAACGGGCGTTGCGCCAGCGCGGCCTGCGCGATCCACGGCGAATGTTCGTAGATTCCCTCGAGCAGGGTCGCGGCATCCGCAGGCGAGGCGGCGTTCAGCCGTGCGATCGTGGGCGTCATGGCGTGGCGGCGGCGGGGGCCGGGAAGTGATGGCGCCAGTGGCGCGCGATGTCGATGCGGCGGCACACCCAGACGTGGTCGTGCCTGGCGACGTGGTCCAGGAAGCGCTGCAGCGCGACGATGCGTCCGGGCCGCCCGAGCAGGCGGCAGTGCATGCCCACGCTCATCATGCGCGGGGTCTCGGCGCCCTCGGCCCAAAGGGCGTCGAAGGTGTCGCGCAGGTAGACGAAGAAGTCCTCGCCGGTGGCGAAGCCCTGCGGCAGCGCGAAGCGCATGTCGTTGCAGTCCAGCGTGTACGGCACGATCAGGTGCGCCACCGACGCGCCGTCGGTGCGGCGCACGTGGGTCCAGAACGGCAGATCGTCGCCGTAGTAGTCGCTGTCGTACTCGAAGCCACCCACGTCGCACAGGAGCCGGCGCGTGGCCGGGCTGTCGCGTCCCGTGTACCAGCCGAGCGGCCACTGGCCGGTGAGCTGGCGGATCGCGTCGATGCCGGCGAGCATGTGCGCGCGCTCGGTGGCCTCGTCCACCTGCTGGTAGTTGATCCAGCGCCAGCCGTGGCACGCGATCTCGTGGCCGAGGTCGACGAAGGCCTGCGTGACCTCGGGGTGGCGTTGCAGCGCCATGCCCACGCCGAACACCGTGAGCGGCAGGCCACGGCGCTCGAACTCGCGCAGGAGGCGCCACACCCCGACGCGCGAGCCGTATTCGTAGATCGACTCCATGCTGAGGTGTCGATCGGCGTACGCCGGCGGGCTCGCCATCTCGGAGAGGAACTGCTCGCTGGCGGCGTCGCCGTGCAGCACGCTGTTCTCGCCGCCCTCCTCGTAGTTGAGGACGAACTGCAGCGCCAGGCGTGCGCCGCCGGGCCATTGCGCGTGCGGCGGCCTCGGGCCGTAGCCCACCAGGTCGCGCGGGTAGTTCATCGACGAGGAAGTCATTCGCGGGCGAGAAGTTGAAGTCGATCGGGATCAGAACCGATGCAGGTTCCGGGCCCGTTTTAGCACCTTGTCGCGATGGCGTCTTGTATGCCAGATTGACCCCGATCTGGCATACATCGTGCTGCTTGCGGGGAGCCACCAACCAAAGAGGAGCAGCATGAAACGACAATCCCCATTCGCGGGCAGGACCGGCCTCGCGGTCGCCGCGATCAGTGCATTCGCCGGTCTCGCGTTCACCCCGCTGGTGCGGGCCGCCGACTGGAGCGACACCGCGCTCAGCCTGCGCTACGGCACCACGTTCGCCGAACCCTTCGACAACAACGCCGACGGCTCGCGCACCGACATCAAGAAGGCGATCCTCGCGCTGACGAACGTTACCGGCTACAAGTACGGAACCACGTTCATCAACATCGATTTTCTGCAGTCGGACTCCAAGGACCCGGGTGGCGGCATCGCCGGCCATGCGGGCGCGCAGGAGGTGTACGGCGTGTTCCGCAACACCTTCGACATCGGCAAGATCACCGGCGCGAAGCTCGCGATGGGCCCGGTGCGCGGCTACGGCCTGACCGCCGGCATCGACGTCAACACGAAGAACGACGGCTACGCGTCCAAGAAGCGCATGTTCGTCGTCGGCCCGACGGTCATGTTCGACGTGCCCGGCTTCCTGAGCGTGTCCGCACTGCTGTTCGACGAGAGCAACGCGCCCAATGCGATCGCCTCGCGCTACCACTACAAGAACCACGCCGCCTTCGAGGCCGACTGGGGCATCGGCATCATGGACCTGCCGTTGACGTTCAACGGCTACGCGCTGTTCATCGCCGCGAAGGGCAAGGACGAGTTCGGCGCGCAGACGGCGCCCGAAACGCACCTCGACGCCAACCTGATGCTCGATGCCGGCTCGCTGGCAGGGCTGTCGAAGAAGACCTGGCTCATCGGCGTGGAGTACGAGTACTGGCGCAACAAGTTCGGCAATAAGACGGCCACCGGCCCGTTCCTCGCCGGCGACGGCGCGACGGCCAGCACGCCGATGGTGCGGTTCGAAGTCCACTTCTGAAACGACAAGGCCCGGCGCGACGCGTGTCGTGCCGGGCCGGCGCGGATCCGTGCGGGCTACTTCTTCGCGGCCGGCGCGGAGGCGGTGAGCGCTTCGAGCTCGCCGGTCAGGCGCGCCATGCGGGCCACCAGGGCGCGGTAGGGCGCTGGCGAGGCCATGTCGAGGCCGGCCTTCTTCACGACCAGGTACGGGTCGTTGGAGCCGCCCGACTTGAGCATGTCGAGGTAGCGCGTGCGCAGGTCGTTGTCGCCCTTCTCGATGCCTTCGGCGAAGAACGCGGCGGCGCTGATCGACGTCGCGTACTGGTAGACGTAGTAGTCGGTGTAGAAGTGCGGGATGTACTCCCACTCGGTGCCGTACAGCTCCTCGATCTTCATCACGCCCTGCGCGTCGCCGTGATAGCGGCGCAGCAGGTCCAGATAGATCTTCGTGAGGGTTTCGCCGGTGAGCGGCTGGTCCTTCTCGACGGCCTCGTGCGTCTTCAGCTCGAACTCGGCGAACAGCGCCTGGCGGAAGAACGTCGTCCGCAGGCTTTCGAGCTGCATCGTGATCGCGTAGATCTTCTCGGCCGGGGTCTTCGCGTTCCTGGCGACGTCGTCGGCCAGCAGCATCTCGTTGGTCGTCGACGGGATCTCCGCAACGAAGATCGGGTAGTCGGCGGTCTCGTATGGCTGCGCGCCATTGGCGAGCACCGAGTGCATCGCGTGGCCCCACTCGTGCGCGACGGTCGTCACGCTCCCGTAGTTGTTGTTGAAGCTCAGCAACACGAACGGGTGCACGTCGTACGCGGCGCCGTTCTCGTAGGCGCCCGAGCGCTTGCCCTTGCGCGGCACGGCGTCCATCCAGCCCTCCTGGAAGTGCTGGCCCAGGGCCTTCACGTACTCGTCGCCCAGCGGCGCGACGGCCTTGAGCGTCAGCGCCTCGGCCTCGCCCAGCGTGTAGGTGCGCGGCGCCTTCACGAGTTCGGCGTAGACGTCGGAGTACTTCTGTTCCTTCAGGCCCAGCAGCTTGCCGCGCAGCTTCAGGTAGCGCTGCAGCGTCGGCAGGCCGGCGTTGGCTTCGGCCACGAGCGTGCGGTAGACGGTGTCCGGGGTGTTGTTGTCGGCCAGCCTGGCCTGCAGCGACGTGTCGAACTTGTGCGCGCGCGCATCGAACACGACGCCGCGCAGGTGGGCCGCGTAGACCGCACCGATCGTGCGCTCGAACGACTTGAAGACGGGCCAGAACGCCTTGAAGACCTGGTCACGCACCTTCGGGTCGCCGTCCCCGCGCAGCTTGACGTAGGTCTCCTGGTCCAGCGTCACCTTCTTGCCGCGCACGGTGATCGTGGGCCAGGGCAGGTCGGCGTTGGTGAGCAGGCTGTAGATCTCTTCCGGCTGCGACAGCGGGTCGGCGGCGCCGGCCATCAGCGTCTCCTCGCTGGCGGGCAGCGTGTGCGCGGCCAGGCGCAGCATCTTGTGCAGCGCGTGGACGTGGGGCGCGAGCTTGGGTTCGGCGGCGATGTAGCCGTCGACCTTGGCCTGGCCGATGGCCGCGACTTCCGGCGCCTCCCAGGCCGTGGCCTGCGAGAACTGGGAGCGCGCCGCGGCGGCCTGTTGGTTCAGGGCCTCGTTGGCGGTGACCTGCTTGTCGGCATCCGCCTTCAGGCTGGCGTAGACCTCGAGGCGGTTCAGCTCGCGCGACGCGTCGGAAAGGGCCTGCATCGCATGCAGCAGGCTGGCCGCGCTGGTGCCCAGCGTGCCTTGCAAGGCCTTCAGTTGCGGCATCTGCGCCACCAGCTTCTGGCGCGACGCATCCCAGGCGGCGTCATCGGCATACAGCGCCGTGAGGTTCCACAACGCGGGCGGGTTGTCCGCGGTGCCCGTGCTGGCGGCGGCGGGGGGCGCGGTTGCCGGGGTGGTGGCAGCCTGGGTTTGCGGCGCGGCGAGCGCGGTGGCGAGCGATGCCGCGAGGGCGATGACGGTGAGTTTCATGGGTCCCGAGCAAAAAGGAAAAATGCAACGCAGGACGATACGCCCGTCCGGCGCCCGTTCCACGGTCCACGGGGCGTCGGGGCGACGAATTGCAGAACAAGGGGGCCCAGTCGCGGGGGTGAAAACCCGTAGCCGGCAGGCCGGACGACCCGGCACGTCCGCGGGCATCTCCATTGCCTCGGCGCGTCCTGTCGCTGTCGGTCGTCCGGTTCTTGCACTGCCCACGCCCGTCGATCGACGCTCTTGCCGATCGCCTGCTGACCTCTTCCAAGGATTTCCGCCCCATGCTTCCCACCGGCAGCCCCCTGCTCCTGGCGCTCGCCGCCGCCTTCCCCGCGGCCGCGATGGCGCAGGATCCGGCCACGTGCGCCGGCCTCGACGACGCGAAGCGCCTCGCCTGCTACGACGCGATCTACCGTCCCGCCGCGCCCGCGAACACGAAGCCGATCGCTTCGCCGGCGGCGCGCAACGAGCCGAGCGCGCTGGAGGCGGTCGCGACGACTCCCAGCGGCAAGGGCCTGGCGGCCGACGACTACCTGACCAAGTTCTGGGAACTCGATCCCGGGTCCAAGCGCGGCACCTTCGTCGTGCGCACCTACCAGCCGAACTTCCTGCTGCCCGCGCACTTCTCGAGCAACATCAACAAGATGCCGACGAGCCCGACCCACCCGGAGGGCGCCTCCGGCTCGAGCTACCGCGAGACCGAGGCCGAGCTGCAGTTGTCATTGCGCGCCAAGGTCGTCGAGGACTTCCTGCTGCCCGATGCCGACGTCTGGTTCGCGTACACGCAGCAGTCGATCTGGCAGCTGTGGAACGGGCCGGGCTCCTCGCCGTTTCGCAGCAGCGACTACCAGCCCGAGGCGATGGTCGTGGTGCCCATCCCTGAGCGCGTGGGCGACATCGGCGGCGGCTGGCGCTGGCGCATGGCGCTCGCGGGCATCGCCCACGAATCCAACGGCCTGGCCGATCCGCTGTCGCGCAGCTGGAACCGCTTCTACCTGGGCACGGCGTTCACGCACGACGACATCGCGCTGCAGGTGCGGTTCAACCAGCGGATCTTCGAAAGCGGGGTCGACGACAACCCGCACATCACCGACTACATCGGCAATACCGAGCTGACGGCGTCGTGGTTTCCCGGCGAGACGACGATGCAGTTGCTGGCGCGCACGTCGTTCAAGTCAGCGAAGCGCGGCTCGCTGCAGTTCAACTGGACGCATCCGGTCTTCGCCGGCAAGCCCGACGGCCTGCGCTGGTACGTGCAGCTGTTCACGGGTTATGGCGAGACGATGCTGGACTACAACCATCGCCAGAACAGCGTCGGCCTGGGCTTCACGCTGTTCCAGCTCTGAGGCCTAGGAAGCGTCGAACGTGTAGACCGAACGGCTGCGATAGACGTCGCCCGGCCGCAGCACGGTGCTGGGCCATTCGGGGTGGTGCGGCGAGTCGGGACTGTGCTGCGGCTCGAGGCAGACCGCGGCGCCGCGCTGGTAGGTCTCGGCGTCGTGCCCCACCAGCGAGCCGTCGAGGAAGTTGCCCGAGTAGAACTGCAGCGCAGGCTCGGTGGTGCGCAGCGCCATCGTGCGGCCGGACACGGGATCCTCCAGGCGTGCGGCGAGGCGCAGGGTGCCGATCGCCGTGTCGTCCAGGATCCAGTTGTGGTCGTAGCCACCGCCGAGTGCGAGCTGCGCGTTCGAGTCGCCCAGGCGCGCGCGGATGGGCGTGGGCGCGCGGAAGTCGAACGGCGTGCCCTCGACGTCGGCGATGCCGGTCGGGATCTGGGCCGCGTCGACCGGATTGAAGCGGCTCGCCGGCAGCGTCAGCACGTGGTCCAGCGCGCTGCCGCGACCCGCGAGGTTGAAGTAGTCGTGATGGCTCAGGTTGACCACCGTCGCACGATCGGTGGTGGCCTCGTAGTCGATGCGCCACGTGCGTTCGGCACCCAGCGAGTAGGTGACGAGCGTCTCGACGCGGCCCGGAAAGCCCTCGTCGCCGTCGGGGCTCACATGGCGCAGCGTCACGGCCGGGCCGCCCAGCGCGGCGTCGTGTTCGCGCGCGGAGGCGATCTCCCACAGCCGCGTGCCGAAACCCCCTGTGCCGCCGTGCAGGCAGTTCGTGCCGTTGTTGCGCGAGAGCGCGTGCGTGTGCCCGTCGATGACGAGCTCGCCGAGCGCGATGCGGTTGGCGTAGCGGCCCACGATGATGCCGAAGAACGGATTGCGCTGCACGTAGTCGTCGAGGTTGTCGAAGCCGCGCACCACGTTGGCGGCGACACCGTCGCGGTCGGGCACCCACAGCGTGGTGACGATGCCGCCCAGCGTGATCAGGCTCAGCGTCAGGCCCCCGTGGGACAGCGTGATCTCGTGGACGACGCGGCCGTCGGGCAGGTGGCCGTAATCGCGCTGGTGCAGGCTGACGGGCGGGTGGGCGATCGGGGTCATGTCGTGAAGCTCCGGCTGTGCAGCCGTTCGAGGTGGGCGCCGACGGCGGGATGGGTGGCGGCCTCGGCCTGGACGCGCCGCGCATGCTTGAGCCAGCGCCCGCGGCGCCAGCGTTGCAGCATGTACAGGCCGCGCAGCCATTCGTCGGCGATCAGCGCGATCCACACGCCGATCAGTCCGAGCCCGAAATGCGTGCCCAGCAGCCAGGCACCGAACAGCATGATCCCCCACTGCGAGATCAGTCCGGCCATCAGCGGGAAGCGGCTGTCGCCACTGGCGCGCAGTGCGTTGATGATGATCAGGTTGAAGCTGCGGCCCGGCTCCAGCAGCAGGCCCAGCAGGAGCAGCGTGCCTCCGAGCGCGACGATCTGCGGGTCGGTGGTGAACAGGCCCAGCGCCCATTTCCCCAGTACCGCGAACACGATGGCGACGCCCACGGTCACGATCAGCCCGAGCCGCATGTTGGCCAGGCACCGTGTGCGTGCCTCCTCGAAGCGGCCAGCGCCGATCAGGCGTCCAACGATGATCTCGTTGCCGATGCCGATCGACAGGCACGCGAGCATCTCGATCTGCGCGATCTGCATCGTGTAGGCCTGTGTCGCCAGCATGCGCTCGCCCATGCGCGCGGTCAGCGCCGTGATGATCGTGAACGACGCGAACCAGCTGAGGTTCTCCAGCACCGCGGCGAAGCCGAGCGCCAGCAGCCGGCGCAGGTCGGCGAGGTGGATGGAGACGAGGTCGCGCGGGCGCAACCGCAGGCCGATGTGCCGGTTCACGAGCACCCACAGCGCCGCGCAGGCGAGCAGCCGGCTCATGGCCGCGCCGATCGCGATGCCGGTCACGCCCAACGCGGGCAGGCCGCCCAGGCCGAAGATCAGCAGCGCGCTGAGGGCAGCGTTGACGACGTTCTGCGCGAGGATCACGAACATCACCTCGCGCGTGTGGCCGTGCGCACGCAGCACCGCACACAGCCCGAAGTTCATCGATTCGAGGAACAGCGTGCCCCCCATCCAGTGCAGGTAGGGCACCGCGTAGGCCATCAGCGGCGGCGTCAGCTGTACCCACCTCAGCAGCGTCGGCGCGCTGAGCGCCAGGGCCACGCTGAACAGCGCGCCCAGCCACAGGTTGGTGGCGACCGCGCCGCGCGCGAGACGGCGCGCGCCGGCCAGGTCGCCCAATCCCAGGTGGTGGCTGGTGGCGATCGACGCCCCGACGGCCAGCACGTTGAAGCCCATCAGGAACATGACCAGGATCTGGCTCGCGCTGCCAAGCGCCGCGACCGCGTTGTCGCCGATCCGGCTCGCCATCAACGTGGACACCACGTTGGTGAGCATGTGCAGGGACTGCTCGGCGAAGATCGGCCACGCGAGTCGCAGCAGGCCGGGCGGGGGCGCATCGGGGTCGCGCATGCCGGGCAGCAGGGAGGCGGTAGTCATGGGACGGCAGCTTACCGGTGATTGGTTACGAGCGATTACAGCGCCAATGTGCGGACCCGTTGGTACCGGAGAGTTTGCAAATAAAGTAATACTATAAATAAGACAACGGCGCTATTTCGGCGTACACTTTGCACTGCCTCCAAATATAGTCATACTTTAATAGACTCATGCCTGAACCCTTTCCACCCCTGCGCTCGGCAGCCTGGTTCGGCACCGCCGACAAGAACGGCTTCATGTACCGCAGCTGGATGAAGAACCAGGGCATCCCGGATCACGAATTCCAGGGCAAGCCCATCATCGGCATCTGCAACACGTGGTCGGAGCTGACGCCCTGCAACGCCCACTTCCGCAAGCTCGCCGAACACGTGAAACGCGGCGTGCTGGAGGCCGGGGGCTTCCCGGTGGAGTTCCCCGTCTTCTCCAACGGCGAGTCCAACCTGCGCCCCACCGCGATGCTCACCCGCAACCTCGCGAGCATGGATGTGGAGGAGTCGATCCGCGGCAATCCGATCGACGGGGTCGTGCTGCTCGTGGGCTGCGACAAGACGACGCCCGCGCTGCTGATGGGCGCCGCCAGCGTCGACGTGCCGGCGATCGTCGTCAGTGGCGGACCGATGCTGAACGGCAAGCACCAGGGCAAGGACATCGGCTCGGGCACGGCGGTCTGGCAATTGTCCGAGCAGGTGAAGGCCGGCACGCTGAAGCTGAGTGAATTCCTCGCGGCCGAGGCGGGCATGTCGCGCTCGGCGGGCACCTGCAACACGATGGGAACCGCATCGACGATGGCCTGCATGGCCGAGGCGCTCGGCACGAGCCTGCCGCACAACGCCGCGATCCCCGCGGTCGACGCGCGCCGCTCGGTGCTGGCGCAGCTGTCCGGGTCGCGCATCGTCGAGATGGTGCGCGAAGGCCTCGTGCTGTCGAAGATCCTCACGCGCGAGGCGTTCGAGAACGCGATCCGCGTCAACGCCGCGATCGGCGGATCCACCAACGCGGTGATCCACTTGAAGGCGATCGCCGGGCGCATCGGCGTGAAGCTGGAGCTCGACGACTGGACCGAGATCGGCCGCGGCACGCCGACGCTGGTGGACCTGTTGCCCTCGGGCCGCTTCCTGATGGAGGAGTTCTACTACGCGGGCGGCCTGCCGGGCGTGCTGCGCCGGCTCGGCGAGGCCGGGCGCCTGCCGCATCCCGACGCGCTGACGGCCAACGGCCAGTCGCTGTGGGACAACGTGAAGGACGCGGCGATCCACGATGCCGAGGTGATCCGGCCGCTGGACAAGCCCCTCGTCGCCGACGGCGGCATCCGCGTGCTGCGCGGCAATCTCGCGCCGCGCGGCGCGGTGCTCAAGCCCTCGGCCGCCAGCGCGCACCTGCTCAGGCATCGCGGCCAGGCGGTGGTGTTCGAGAACCTGGAGCACTACAAGGAACGCATCGTCGACCCGGATCTCCCGGTGACCAAGGACTCGATCCTCGTACTCAAGAACTGCGGTCCGCGCGGCTATCCCGGCATGGCCGAGGTGGGCAACATGGGCCTGCCGCCCAAGCTGCTCGCGCAAGGCGTCAAGGACATGGTGCGGATCTCCGACGCCCGCATGAGCGGAACGGCGTACGGCACCGTGGTGTTGCATGTCGCGCCCGAAGCGCGCGCCGGCGGCCCGCTGGCGGTGGTGCGCGAGGGCGACTGGATAGAGCTCGATTGCGACGCGAACCGCCTGCACCTCGATATCACCGAGGACGAACTGGCCGCGCGGCTGGCCGTCTGGCAAGCCGAACAGGTGCCCGACCCGGCCGACGCGAGCGGCTATCGTTCGCTCTATGTGCAGCACGTGTTGCAGGCCGACGAGGGCTGCGACTTCGACTTCCTGCGCGGCTGCCGCGGCTCGGCCGTCCCGCGCCATAGTCATTGACAGCCCCACGTGCCCCCAAGGGGCCGGCCGCGACGGGCCCGGCAGAGCCGGATCCCGCGCTCCCTTGAACTTCTTTTGCGTTGTGCCAGCGGCAGCGCCGGCAAAATTCCCAGGCCAACATCCGAGGAGATGGCAACGATGACGAATTCAAACCGTGCACCGGCCCGCTATCGCGGCGTCTTTCCCGTGGTGCCGACGATCTTCAACGAGGACGGCTCGCTCGACCTCGCCGGCCAGAAGCGCTGTGTCGACTTCATGATCGATGCCGGCTCCAACGGCCTGTGCATCCTCGCCAACTTCTCCGAGCAGTTCGTGCTGGGCGACGACGAGCGCGAGACGCTGACGCGAACCATCCTCGAGCACGTGGCCGGCCGCGTGCCGGTGATCGTGACCACCACGCACTTCTCCACCGACATCTGCCTCTCACGCGGGCAGCGCGCGCAGGCGCAGGGGGCCGCGATGGTGATGGTGATGCCGCCGTACCACGGCGCGACGCTGCGCGTCGGCGAAAAGCAGATCCACCACTTCTACGGCCGCCTCAGCGACGGCCTGAAGATCCCCATCATGATCCAGGACGCGCCGATGGCCGGCACGCCGCTGCCGGCGGCGTTTCTCGCGCGCATGGCCGGGGACTTCGAACAGGTGCGCTACTTCAAGATCGAGACGGCCGGCGCGGCGAGCAAGTTGCGCGAGCTGATCGAGCTGGGTGGCGACGCGATCGAGGGCCCGTGGGACGGCGAGGAGGCGATCACGCTGCTGGCCGATCTCGACGCCGGCGCCACCGGCGCGATGACCGGCGGCGCCTATCCGGACGGCATCCGGACCATCGTCGACGCGTATGCCGCGGGCCGGCGCGACGAGGCCGTCGAGGCCTATGGCCGCTGGCTGCCGTTGATCAATCACGAGAACCGCCAGGGCGGCTTCCTCGCCGCGAAGGCCCTGATGAAGGCGGGCGGCATCATCGCCTGCGACGCGCCCCGCAGCCCGTACCCGGCCATGAACCCGCACGTGCGCGCCGGCCTGCTGGATGCCGCGCGTCGGCTCGACCCCCTGGTATTGCGCTGGGGTCGCTGAGGGTCGCATCGTGGTAGCTTCGCGGGTCAGCTCAACCACAATCCACGACATGTCCAGCCGCGCCGAGCAGTCACCCTATCGCACCAAGCCCGAGGGCAAGAGCATGCACGGCCGCATCGTGCGCGAGCTGGGCCTGCGCATCCTCGCGGGCGACCTGGCGCCCGGCGACCGGCTGCCCGCGGAGTCGGAGCTGATCGAGAAGTACGACGTCAGCCGCCCCGTGCTGCGCGAGGCGGTGCGCGTGCTGGTGGCCAAGGGCCTCGTGATGTCGCGCCAGCGCGCGGGCGCGATCGTGCGGCCGCGCAACGAGTGGCATCTGCTCGATCCCGACGTGCTGTACTGGATGATCCAGACGCGCCCCGCCCCCGAGTTCGTGCACACGTTGATGGACATGCGGCGCGTGTTCGAGCCCGGCATCGCGGCGCTCGCGGCGGTGGCTGCCAGCGACGAACAACTCGCCGGCATCGCGCAGGCCTACGACGGCATGGCCGCCGCGCCGGACGCCGACGCGTTGCTGGAGCCCGACCTCGCGTTCCACCGCCGCATCGCCGAAGCGACCGGCAACGACCTGATGGCCTACATCGGCAACATGCTGTCGCTGGCGCTGCGCGAGTCGATCAAGCTCAGCAGCCGGCTACCCAACACGCACGCGATGTCGCTGCCACGGCACAAGGCCATCCTCACGGCGTTGCAGAACCGCGACGCGACGGCTGCACACCAGGCGACCGTGCTGCAGCTGGACGCGACGCAACTCGACCTGTCGGCCGTGATCTCCACCGGGATCGACCTGCATTGAGAAGGCGTTCCGAGCCCTACGGCGACTCGGTCACCACGACGAAGCCTTCATCGAACGGCTGGATCGGCGCCATCGTGTCGGATCGTCGCAGCCGCGTCTCGGCGGCCTTGTCGGCAGCCGTCGCGGCGAACGCGTTGGACGCGGGCGCCGAATGGCAGCCCGACATCGCCACGAGAAACAGCGCCGATGCGGCGGCGAGAATCAACGTGCCGAGCGTGACGTAGCCACCGTTGGGCGGCCGGGTTCGAGACGCTGCGCGCAGCGTCCCTGTGGAGCAGGTGTCCTGCATCATGAAGCTCCCTGATGCGGACATCTGGCGGCCCGCTGCAAGGTCGATACTGTTCCTTTGTGCGACGCAGCACATCCCTCATGATGGGGGGAACGCGCGCGAGCCTGAATCGCCGCTGACGTCGCAGCTCATCCTCAGGAAGGTCTCCCCATGAACTCCTCTCACAAGGTCGCCGTCGTCACGGGCGCAGGCAGCGGCATCGGCCAGGCCTGCGTGCTCGCCCTGGCGCGCGCCGGCTACGCCGTCGTGCTGGCCGGCCGGCGCGCGGACGCGCTGCAGCACGTGGTCGAGCAGGCCGGCGGCGGCGCCCGGCTGCTGGCCGTGCCCACCGACGTCACGCAGCCCGCGCAAGTCGACGCTCTGTTCGCCGCGACCCTGGAGCGCTTCGGCCGCGTCGACATGCTCTTCAACAACGCCGGCATCAGCGCCAACGGCATCGCGTTCGAGGACCTGACGGTCGACACCTGGCGCTCGGTGGTGGACGTCAACCTCACCGGCATGTTCCTGTGCGCGCAGGGGGCGTTCCGCGCGATGAAGGCACAGTCGCCGCGCGGCGGCCGCATCATCAACAACGGCTCCATCTCGGCCCACGCGCCGCGCCCCGATTCGGCGCCGTACACGGCCACCAAGCACGCAGTCACGGGGCTGACGAAGTCGATCTCGCTCGACGGACGCGCGTACGACATCGCCTGCGGCCAGATCGACATCGGCAACGCCGTCACCGAGATGGCCGCGCGCATGGCCAAGGGCGTGAAGCAGGCCAACGGCGAGATCGCGGCCGAGGCGATGCTGGACGTGAGCCGGGTGGCCGACGCTGTCGTGCACATGGCCGACCTGCCGCTGGAGGCCAACGTGCAGTTCATGACGATCATGGCCACGAAGATGCCTTTCGTCGGCCGCGGCTGAAGCGCGGCCCGCCACGCACCGCCCCCATGGTCAAACGACGCCGCCGCGCGAGCGGCTGGGCCGGCCTCGTCGCGCGCGGCATGAAGGCGCTGGCCACGCTGGTGCCCGCGCCGCCGCGCAAGCGCACCAAGGCCGCGACAAGGCGCATCCAGGTCGCGTCCAGGCGGCCTGCCGCACGATCGACCATCAAGCGTGCCGCGAGCGGCGCCGGCGACTGGCTGTCCGCCGTCGCGCTGAGTCCGACCGGCGCCCGCCGCTACCGGCTCTATCGTCCACCGGGCATCGATCGCACCGGGACGCTGCCGCTGATGGTGATGCTCCATGGCTGCGGCCAGGATGCGGAGGCGTTCGCGGACAGCACGCGCATGAACGCGATCGCGGCCCGTGAGCACTTCCTGGTGCTGTATCCCGAGCAGGACAAGCTGTCGAATGCGCAGGGCTGCTGGAACTGGTTCGCGACGCGCTCCGGGCGTGCCCGCGGCGAGGTCGCGGCGATCCTGGCGGCGATCGATCAGGCCTGCACGCTGTATCGGGCCGATCCGGCACGCGTCGCCGTCGCGGGGCTGTCCGCGGGCGCAAGCATGGCGGCCCTGCTGGCGGTCGCCCATCCGACGCGATTCGCGGCGGTTGCGATGCATTCGGGCGTCGGGCCGGGGATGGCGCAATCGAGCGCGACGGCGCTGGCGGCGATGCAGGGCCGGCGACGCGCGGAGCCCATCGAAGTCGCGGGTGGCGCGGCGCTACCTCCGTTGCTGGTGATCCAGGGGACGGCGGACCGCATCGTCGCGCCATCCAACGCCCGGGCGGCGGCGCAGTCGTGGGTGACGGCCGGCGACGCGGTCGACAGCGTTCCAGCGCGCGAATCGGCGCGCCGGCGCGTGCAACGCGGGCAGCGCTATCCGATGGACATCGTCGACTTCAAGCGCCGCGGCCGCCTCGTCGCGTCGTTGATCGAGGTAGCCGGGTTGGGCCATGTGTGGAGCGGCGGCGCGGCCAAGCATGCGTTCAGCGATCCCGCCGGGCCATCGGCATCGCGGCTCGTCTGGGCATTCGCGGCGCGCCAGTTCGCGGCGATCTTTCCCTGAGGGCAGGGATTCAATCACCGGTACCCGGATGCACCCGGCCTGCCACGACGCCATCCATGGCCTCCGGGTGAAGCCATGGACGATACCCAATGGGGTAAATACCAAGTGCCGTATCTCGGACGATGCCGGCGCCGGCCGTCGAAAGTCTGCTGGACAGTGGGCGAATGTCGCGAATCGGGTGATGTTTCTCGCTCCAACAGGTTTTAACTTTGGCCCCGGGAGACGATAACGCTACTGAGGGACGGCCAAGCACAGGCCTCCCGCAAAGGCATACCCGTTCGAAAGTCGGGGACGCAAAGCTTCCGGTCTAACGCCGCCGACACGTATCGACCGGCCATGACAGCGGGGTTGCCGCCAGACGAGCGAGGCCTGCCTCTCGCTCGTGCTTGTCGTCGACAAATCGCTGCTTTGGATGATCGGGACTTGCATCTCCGTCCCTCGCGTGGGTCTGCAGACCTGAATGCAGCGGAGACATGTCATGGGCAACATCGAACGTTTCAAATTCGCCGCCGGCAGCGATTCCGGCGATTGGATCAACCCGTGGGCGACGCCCGAGCAGAGCCGCGCCAGGCCGCCGGTTCCCTGGACACCGGAGGACGTCACGCAACTGCTGGCGTCGATCTATCCGCGTGCGAGCGGACTCCCTGGCGACCAGTCGGCATTGCGCCAGCAGTTGTCCAGCGCCTTCCTTGCCGGTGTCGCGCAGGCGCAGGAGGAGCGCGCCGGAGAGATGCCTGGTTCGATGGCAGCCGCGTCGGTGCGCGTCGGGCGCGCCCTGCTCAAGAATCGCGCATCGCCGCAGCCGGACCGTGTCTGGCATGCCTTCATGGCCGGCCTTCGCCTCGCGCGCGGCCCGGGCGATCCGCGCACAGCAGGCATTGCGCGCACGGATCCGCAGGCCCTCAGGCTGTTCATCCGCCAGCCCTTCACCGAATCGGGACAGGAACAGAAGGCGCTGATCGAGGCGGTGCTGAAGCGCATCGCGGAATGTGACGGCGCCCCACGTCGATTCGACTTCCTCACGGGCCGCAGCGCCGAGAGTGCCGACACCTTTCGCGCGTCTTTCGAGGCCGAGCGGGGAGAACCGTTTGCGCCGCATGCGTTCCGCACGCATCGACTGAACCTCCTCGCCACTGCCGACGCCTTCGTCAACATCCGAGTGGGCATGAGCGAGAGCAGCGCCTTCGAACTGTCGTACCACGTGTTTCGCGGCGCCTGCACGCCCGTGCTGTTCCTCGTCTGGAAACACGCGCCGATCAAGACGACGCTGCTGAAGGATCTGGACCGGCTGTGTGACGTGACATACCTGGAGTTCGAGCATCCGGACGAATTGCGCCAGGGTATCGCCGACTTCTTCCAGCTGTTCGGCCGCAGCCGCCGACCGGTCCGCCCCGTGCTCGACGCGGTCAGCGGCTGAGCAGGCCCACGCATCCCTTCAACTGCAACATTCAAACACCCATCGTCATGCTCGCCAACATCAAGATCAAGACTCTCATCGTCGGCGTCCTCGGCGTGCTGCTCGCGGCCGTCCTGTCGATCGGCGCGCTGGGCCTGTACGGTACTGCGCACACGCGGCAACTCTTTCGCGAGGTGTCGCTGCGCGACACGAAGTCGGAGAACACCTTCGTCCAGGTTCGCCTGCTGATGGAGACCAACCGCAGCCAGGTCCTGCAGGCGCTGCAGCACAACCCCGATTTCGGCTGGGCGAAGCTCCACGATCATTCGCTCGACGTCCACTTCACCGCCATTGCGCAAGCGTCGGCCAACATCGAGAAGCTCTGGCAGCAGTACTACTCGGGCATCGAATCGCCCCAGGAAAAACTGCTCGCCGACGCCTGGTTCGAGAAGAGCGGCGGACTCGGCGTCCAGGGCGTATCCGATGCCGCAGGCGCCATCAAGAGGGGCGCCTGGGACGACGCCGAGCACCTGCTGATCGCGAAGATCAATCCGACCTACCGAGCCGGCGGTACGGCGTCCGCCGAACTGTCGAAATTCCTGGCGGAGCGCGCCGCGAACAACGACGTCGAGGTCGAACGCGGCATCGATCGACTGCGCCTGGTGCTGGCCGTCGCGGTGGGCTTGTCATTGCTGTTGACCATCGCAACGATGATGGTGCTCATCCGGGGCATCACGCAGCCGCTCGCGGAAGCGATCAGGATCGCGAGCCGCGTTGCGGCCGGCGACCTGGGCTCGCAGATCGAGATCCGCAGCACCAACGAGCTGGGCGACCTGCTGCGTTCGCTGAAGAACATGAGCGACGGCCTGATCACCATCGTGGGCAGCGTGCGCCAAAGCAGCGACAACGTCGCGACCGGCGCGGCCGAGATCGCCACCGGCAACGCGGATCTGTCCCGCCGCACCGAACAGCAGTCGAGCAGCCTGCAGGAGACCGCCGCCGCCATGGAACAGCTGACGTCGACGGTGCACGCCAACGCGCAAGCCGCCGTGCAGGCCGAGCAGCTCGCCAAGCGCGCGAGCGCCGTGGCGGCGCAAGGGGGCGCCACCGTGGGGCAGGTCGTCGCGACCATGGACGAGATCAGCGCGTCCAGCCGCAAGATCAGCGACATCATCGGGGTCATCGACGGCATTGCGTTCCAGACCAACATCCTGGCGCTGAATGCTGCCGTGGAGGCGGCACGCGCCGGCGAGCAGGGCCGCGGCTTCGCCGTCGTCGCGACCGAGGTGCGCAACCTGGCCCAGCGCAGCGCGCAGGCGGCACGCGAGATCAAGAAGCTCATCGGCGAAAGCGTCGAGAGGGTCCAGGTGGGTAGCCGCCAGGTCGACGATGCCGGGCGCACCATGGGCGATATCGTGGCTCAAGTGCAGGGTGTGAGCGACCTCATTGCCGCGATCAGTTCCGCCACGCATCAGCAGAGCGGAGGCATCGCGCAGGTCGGCGGCGCTGTCGCGCAGTTGGACGAGGTCACGCAACAGAATGCCGCGCTGGTCGAGCAATCGAGCGCCGCCGCGGAGAGCTTGCAGCAGCAGGCGCGCAAGTTGGTGGAGGCGGTCTCGGCGTTCAAGCTGCAGCCATGATCCCCTGACGCCTCCCCCGATCCAGCCCGCGCATGGCGACGAACGAATTGCATCTGGCGGCGCACGCGCCATTCAGGCACTATTTGCGTTCCGCTGCTTCGATGCGTGGCCACGCCGACGCCCATGGACACGTCCCGAATTCCCGCCTCGTCGCCAACGGCACTGCGCCAGTTCGACGAACTGCCTGGTCCCCGCGGCGTCCCGTTCTTCGGCAACATCCTGCAGATCGATTCCACGCGGATGCACCTGCAACTCGAGCAGTGGTGCGAGACCTTCGGGCCGGTGTTCAAGCTTCGGCTGGGTCGCCGTCGCGTCGTGGTGATCGGTGACCACGCGCTGATAGCGGCCGCGCTGCGGGACCGGCCCGACGGTTTCCGGCGAACCACCCGTTTCGAGGAGGTGTGGACGGAGATGGGGCTTGTCGGCGGTGTCTTCGGCGCGACCGGAGAAGACTGGAAGCGTCAGCGTCGCATGGTGATGGCCAGCTTCGACCCGGCGCACGTCAAGAGCTATTTCCCGTCGCTGCAGCGCGTGGCGCAGCGGCTGGTGACACGCTGGCAGGAGGCCGCGCGCGACGGCGTCGTGATCGACCTGCAAGCCGACTTGATGCGCTACACCGTCGATACCATCGCCGGGCTGGCTTTCGGCGCGGAGGTCAACACGCTCGAATCGGACGAGGACGTCATCCAGCAGCACCTGAATCGAATCTTCCCGGCGCTGTCGCAGCGCTTGTTCGCGCCGCTGCCGACATGGCGCTGGTTCCCTTCGGCCGCAACCAGATCGCTTGCGCACAGCGTGGCTGAAGTCAATGCATCGGTGGACGATTTCGTCAGGCAGGCGCGAGCGCGCCTGGAGGCCGATCCGTCGCGGCGGGCGCATCCGCAGAACCTGCTCGAGGCCATGCTGGTGGCCGCCGACGAGCCAAGCAGCGGCATCACCGACCGGCAGGTGTCAGGCAACGTGCTGACGATGCTGCTCGCCGGCGAGGACACCACCGCGAACACGCTCGCCTGGACGATTCACTTGCTGTGGACGAATCCGGCAACGCTTGCGCGCGCCGTCGACGAAGTGCGGCGCGTGTGCGGCGATGCCTCGATTCCCACGCTGGCCCAGATCACGCAGCTCGACTACGTCGAGGCTTGTGCACATGAGGCCATGCGGCTGAAGCCGGTGGCGCCGCAGACCGGCATCGAAGCGCTGCGCGACACGACGCTCGGGGACGTGCGGATTCCAAAGGGCATGGTCGTCATCGGCGTGATGCGTCGCGACGCCACCAGCGAACGTCTCGTGGCCGATGCGTCTGCCTTCCAGCCGGAGCGCTGGCTCGGGGATGCGTCCACGACCCCGAGCTCGGCCAAGCGCGTTTCGATGCCGTTCGGTGCCGGGCCGCGAATCTGTCCTGGGCGCTACCTGGCGTTGCTGGAGATGAAGATGGCGCTGGCCGCGCTGCTCGGGCACTTCGACCTGACCTCGGTGGGAACGGTCGATGGGCGGCCGCCGCGCGAGCTGCTGCAAGTGGCGATGGCGCCCGTTGGATTGCAAATGCAATTGCGCGATCGCGGTCGCGTTGGCGCCGAAGTCGCTCGAGCAGACTGCCGGTGAATCAGGCGGCACTGGCGAAGACTGCGTCCATCATCGCCTGGGTGCCCCGGGAGAACTCCAGGGTGCAGGGGTAGGTGCCGCCGTCGCGCACCGCCCGGTTGAAGGCCGCCGCCTGCAGTTCGTAGTGGTTCACGGCCGGCCATCGTTCGATGATCGTTTCCATTCCGCGGTGCAGTTCCAGCCGCGCCTCTCCGAAGACGCGCGCATTGAACGGCACGGGCAGGCGCAGCACCCCCTCGTCGCCATGGAAAGTGATCTCCTGGCGCGGATGCATCCGGATCGAGGTGAAGCTGACGTAGTCCGCATCGCCGAACTTCGCCGTGATCGCGGCATACACATCGACGCCGTCTTCCCACTGGATGCGGGCCTGCACGTCGGTCGCTTCCAGCCCGGTGGCGAAGCGCGCGCCGCCCATGACGTAGACGCCGATGTCGCGCAGGCTGCCACCGCCCATGTCGGCCCGGTTGCGGATGTTGTCCGGATCCCGGTTGTTGAAGGAGAACGCCCCGTCGATGCGCCAGAGCCGACCCACGGCGCCCTCTGCCAGCAACTGGCGCGCGCGCTGCCATTGCGGATGATGAACGATCATGAAGGCCTCCGCCGCCAGTACACCCGCCGCGTCACGCGCGGCGATCAGCCGGTCGAAGTCTCCTGCCTGCATGGCCATGGGCTTTTCGCAAAGCACATGCTTGCCGGCCTTCATGGCCTTGAGGCTCCACTCCACATGGAGCCGGTTGGGCAGCGGGATGTAGACCGCATCGATCTCGGGATCGGCGAGGAGCGCGTCGAAGCTGTCATGCACGCGCAGGCCCGGGGCGAAGACACGAAACGGCGCGGCCTTTGCCGGGTCCGAGGTCGCCAGCGCCGCGACGCGGCCACCCACGGCCAGCGTCAGCGCCGGCCCCATGAACTCCCGCGCGAATTTCGAGCCCCCCAGAATTCCCCAACGCACTTCCGACATGATCCGAGCCTCCGCGAGTTGCGCTTGAAGGTCAGCATACCGCGCCGCGCGCCGCCGCCGGCAGCCAGGCCAGCCCGACATCGGTGCGACCCGCGGGCTTGTATTCGCACCCGATCCAGCCCGCGTATCCCAGGCGCTCCAGCTCCGCGAACAGGAACTCGAACCGGATCTCGCCGGTGCCCGGCTCGTGGCGGCCCGGGTTGTCGGCCACCTGCACGTGCGCGATGCGCGGCAGGTACTTTGCGATCGTCGCGGCGAGCTCGCCCTCCATGCGTTGCGCGTGGTAGGCGTCGTACTGCACGAACACGTTGGGCTCGCCCACCTCGTCGAGCAGCGCCACGGCCTGCGCGGTGCGGTTGACGAAGAAGCCGGGGATGTCGAACGTGTTGATCGGCTCGAGCAGCAGGCGCAGGCCTTCGGACGCGAACGTGCGTGCCGTGAAGCGCAGGTTGTCGACCAGCGTGCGGCGCAGCGCGGCGGTGTCCGCATCGGCGGGCGCGATGCCGGCCAGGCAGTTGACCTGGCGCACGCCCAGCGCGTGCGCGTAGGCGATCGCGCGCGGGACGCCCGCGCGGAACTCGTCCGACCGGTGCGGCAGGCACGCGAGGCCGCGGTCGCCGGCCGACCAGTCGCCGGCGGGCAGGTTGTGCAGCACCATCGCCAGGCCCAGGCCGTCCAGGCGCGCGCGGATCTCGGCGGCCGGCGCCTCGTACGGGAACTGGCATTCGACGGCGGCAAAGCCGGCGCGCGCCGCGAGCGCGAAGCGGTCGAGAAACGGCGCCTCGGTGAACAGCATCGAGAGGTTGGCGGCGAAGCGGAGCATGGGCGGTCCTCGGGTCGGCCCGCCAATTCTCGCGCGCCGTCGGCCTGGGGCGCCGCACGTGCGGTTTTGCCGGAATCGGCGCGGCTGCAACGCAACCGTGGCTGGACGGAAATACAGCTCGCCTAGAATCGCGCCCCTTCGCCTCTGCTTTTTATCCGGCCCCGCACATGTTCAAGAACGTCATCGTCTATCGCATCGATCAATGGGAACAGCCGCCGATGGCGGAACTGGAGACGCGCCTGGATGCGGCGCGCTTCGTGGAGTGCGGCGCGTCGCAGCCGGAGTCCTCGGGCTGGGTCGAGCCGCGCGGCGAGAAGCACGGGCCGCTGGTGGAGAACGTCGGCGGGCAGTGGATCCTGAAGCTGTGCACCGAGACCAAGGCCGTGCCCGGTGGCGCCGTGAAGACGCAGCTGGAATCGCGCCTGGACAAGATCGAGCAGGAGACCGGCCGCCGCCCCAAGGGCAAGCACGCCAAGGAGCTGAAGGAGGAGATCGTGCACGAGCTGCTGCCGCGCGCGTTTCCCAAGCGTGGCACGACGCCGATCTGGATCGACCTCGAGGCGAAACTGGTGATCATCGGCGCGGGCAGCGCCAAGAAGGCGGACAAGATCATCACGCTGCTCACCGAGCTGCTGTCCGGCGGCATTCGCCTGGAACTGGTGCAGACGCAGCTGTCGGCGGCAACGGCGATGGCCGAGTGGCTGGCGTCCAAGGAGGCGCCGGCCGGCTTCACGATCGACCGCGAATGCGAGCTGAAGCAGCCCGACTCCGAGAAGGCGCTGGTGCGCTACGCGCGCCACACGCTCGACATCGACGAGGTGGGCGAGCACATCAAGCAAGGCAAGCTGCCGACGCAGCTCGCGCTGACATGGGACAGCCGCGTGTCGTTCGTGCTGACCGAGCAGTTCGCGATCAAGAAGATCAAGCTGCTCGACGTCGTGCTCGAAGGCCAGGAGGCCTCGGGCAAGGGCGACAACGGTTTCGACGCCGACGTCGCCATTTCCACGGGCGAGCTGGGCAAGCTGATTCCCGACCTGGTCGACGCGTTGGGCGGCCCGCTGAAGCTGGGCGAGGCCGGCACGTCCACCACCGACAAGGTGATCGCCGCACTGACGGGCCAGACGGCCACGATGGCCGCGTCCTCGCCGTACGCGCCGGCCAACGCCGAGGACGCGTCGGCGCCGTTCTGAGCGGGTGATGCGCGTCGCCGCCTGGCTTGTCGTCGTCCTGGGTTGCGCGGCGTCCGTCGCTCACGCCGGCGCGCGTCCCGCGTGGGCGTCCGACGCGCTGGTCGCCACGGTTGCTGTGCACGAGGCCTCCGGCAACGACGCGCAGATGGTCGTCATGACGTTCCTGCCGCCCGGTCCGGGCCCGTTCCCGGTGGTGGTGTTCTCGCACGGCCGCGACCCGTCGGCGGCTGGCCGCGCCAGCCTGGCCGTGGGCGTGAGTCGAGCGCAACGGGTGTTCTGGCTGGCCCGCGGCGTTGCCGTGGTGTCGCCGCTGCGGCCGGGCTACGGGGCCAGCGCCGCGAGCGATCTCGAGGGCGCGGGTGCCTCGATCGACCGCGCGGGCCATTGCTCGGGACATGCCGATTTCCGCAAGGCCGCCGATGCGGCGGTGTTGTCGGTCGAGGCCACGCTGCAGTGGCTGCGCGGCCAGGCTTGGGCCGACACCAGCGCGGTGCTGCTGGTGGGCCAGTCGGCCGGCGGCCTGGCCACGGTGGCCGCCGGTGCGCGAGAGCTTCCCGGTGTCATGGGCTACGTCAATTTCGCCGGTGGCACCGGCGGCAATCCTGAGCGCGTCCCCGGCGCGAGTTGCGATCCGGGCCAGCTGCAGGCGCTCTACGCGGACTACGGGCGGTCCACGACCGTGCCCAACCTGTGGTTGTACGCATTGAATGATCAGTACTGGGGCCCAGCCATGCCGCGTGGCTGGCATGCGGCGTTCGCGCGCGGCGGCAGTCCCACCACGTTCGTGCAGGCACCGGCGGTGCCGGACGGCGACGGGCACGGGCTGTCCCGACACGCCCCCGCGCTGTGGGCGCACGCGGTGGACGAACTGCTCGCGCGCCTGGGTTTCCCGTGGGATGCGGCAACGGCGCCGCGTCCGGTGCTGCGCATGGATCCTGGAGGCACTTGAAATGATCGACACCTTGAAGTCCGTCGCGTCGGCCGCCCTGGCCGCCGCTCTCGCGTGGGGCGCCTGCAGTCCTGCGCTGGCGCAGGAGGAGGCAGCGACCGCTGCATCGGCCGCCAGGGAGCCGCTGCCAGCGGGCGACACGATGTCGATCCCGATGCCGGGAGCGGGCTTCTTCGGGGGCGATCTTGCGATGGTGTCCCAGGTGTTCCGCCCCCCCGGCGCAGGCCCCTTTCCAGTCGTCGTTTTCTCGCACGGCCGTGCGCCGGACGCTGCCGAGCGCGCGCGGCTGAAGGTGGGCGTCAGCAATGCTCAACTGCGCTACTGGCTGGCGCGGGGCGACGCGGTCGTGGCACCGATCCGGCCCGGCTACGGCGCCACCGGTGGCGGCGACCTTGAAAGCAACGGCGCGCACTTCAACGCGTTCGGTGTCTGCACCAGCGTTCCGGAT
>Ga0307516_10000461_pt1 | contig 53797 bp, 44 predicted proteins | sample 19_EM_MG_FD_203310 | JGI IMG/M metagenome (GOLD analysis project Ga0307516, IMG submission 203310) | Populus trichocarpa ectomycorrhiza microbial communities from riparian zone in the Pacific Northwest, United States - 19_EM | ecosystem: Host-associated > Plants > Roots > Unclassified | place...
GAGGCGCCGACCATCGTGAGCGTCAGCGAATGCGGCGTGAAGGCTTCCTTGCCGTAGCCGATGCGCTTGCCGATGCAGTACGCGCCCACCAGGCCCGCGACGGCGGCGTTGATGTGCACGACGGTGCCGCCGGCGAAGTCCAGCGCGCCCCATTGCCAGATCATGCCGGCGGTGGCGTTCACCTTGTCGACGACATCGGCGCTCGTGTAGGCATCCGGGCCCGCCCAGAACCAGACCATGTGGGCGATCGGCAGGTAGCTGAACGTGAACCACAGCACCATGAAGACCAGCACGGCCGAGAACTTGATGCGCTCCGCGAACGAACCGACGATCAGGCAGCAGGTGATGGCCGCGAAGGTCGCCTGGAACACGACGAAGGCGATCTCGGGGATCATCACGCCCTTGCTGAACGTGGCGGCCTTCGTGAACGTGCTCGCGGCCGGATCGAAGATCCCGTTCAGGAACAGGTGCGAGAACCCGCCGATGAACTTGTTGCCTTCCGTGAACGCCAGGCTGTAGCCGTAGACGAACCAGAGGACCACGATCAGCGAGAAGGTGACGAACACCTGCATCAGCACGGACAGCATGTTCTTGCTGCGCACCAGGCCGCCATAGAACAGCGCGAGGCCGGGGATCGACATCATGATGACGAGGACGGTGGAGACCAGCATCCAGGTGGTGTCACCCTTGTTGACGGTCTCGACGATCGTCGGCGTGGAGGCTGCACCGGAGGCGGCAGCGGCGGCGGCCGGCGCGGAGGCGTCGGCTGCAGGTGCGCTGGCGGCGGCCGGGGCTGCAGCGGTGGCCGGCGCAGAGGCCGGGCCGTCTGCCGCGAACGATGTCGCGGAGAACCCCAGGACGGCGAGTCCGAGGGCGAGGGAAGCGAAAAGCTTTCTCATGGTTGCAAGGCTTTCAGGAGTTGGAAGCGTGTGGCGTTGCGGGAACGTGCGGGAATCGTCTGGAGCCAGGCCGCCTTCAGAGGGCGTCCTTGCCGGTCTCGCCGGTGCGGATGCGCACCACTTGCTCGAGGGTCGAGACGAAGATCTTCCCGTCGCCGATCTTTCCGGTGCGAGCCGAGGTCTCGATGGCTTCGATGACCTGGTCGACGAGCGTGTCGTCGACGGCGGCCTCGATCTTCACTTTCGGAAGGAAGTCCACGACGTACTCGGCGCCGCGGTACAACTCCGTGTGGCCCTTTTGGCGACCGAAGCCCTTCACTTCGGTCACCGTGATGCCCTGCACGCCGATCGCGCTCAGGGCCTCACGCACTTCGTCGAGCTTGAAGGGCTTCACGACGGCAGTCACCATCTTCATGGTCGGTATCTCCAGGCTTGCGTGTGCTGGCGCACCCGCTTCTTGTCCAACAAAACGACCCGGGTCGCCCCGGGCCCACGAGAGAATCAGGCGACGCTCAGAACGAGTACTTCACGCCGGCGACGACGCCGGTGCGGCCGGTGAACTTGCCCGACGAGGTGAAGTAGTCGTTCTTGTCGGCGTCCGTGGCGATGACTGCCAGCGAAGCGGAGAGGCCCTTGCCGAAGTCCTTGCCCAGGGTCAACGAGTAGTCGGCGTAGGACAGGCCGGCGGCCTTGGCGACGGAGCCCTGGATTTTCTGGTAGCCGGCGTGGGGCACGAGGTTGAAGCCGGAGCCCAGGTCGAAATTGGCGCTCAGGTCGTAGTACTGGCTCCCCTTGCTCTTGGGCACGCCGAACAGCGGGGTGGCGCTGACGGAGACCTTGCCGGTGAACACGCCGTACGTCAGGGCGCCGTAGAACTCGCCGGTGTCCGGGTTGGACAGTCCGATGTTGTGGAACTTCTGGCCCAGGTAGACATAGGCCAGCACGCCCACGTCGTACGTCAGGCTGTCCTTGATGATGTCGCCCTTGGTGCCGCCGTACAGGTCCCATTCCACCGGTGCGTCGCCGGAATCGGCGCCGGCGATCTTGCCCGTGTCCTTGACCCACTGGATCGTGGAGGCCCAGGTGCCGACGTAGAACGGGCCGACGGCGTAGTCGATGCCGCCTTGGAGGGCCGGCTCGAACTTGGTCTGCGTCAGGCCGCGATAGCGATAGTCGCTGACCGCGCCGATGTTGTACGTGATCGGGCTGGCGGCGTCGTCGGCGAACGCGAACGTCGGAACGAGCGAGGCGCCGAGGCTGGCGACGAGGACAAGCGCGGATTTCTTCATCAGGACACTCCGATAGTTTGGGAAAAAGGTGGGTGGAATCTGTTTTATGTCGGAAGCGTTGACGCAGGTTCCGTGCCACACGGTCGAGCGCGAAAGCCTCGCGAAGGCCGGCCGCGGCGGGACGCTAGAAGGAGCAACCGGGTGTTACGGGCACGGATCCCGGGAACATCGCGGTGCTTCGCTTTCGCGGTGGATCCTGCGGAGACAGGGCCACTTCACGCGGTGGACGGGATCGGATCCCGTCCGCCTGCGGAAGCCGCGTGGCACCTGTTTGGTGCGAAATAACCCTTCGCGCAGCACCGCAGCGCACTCGATTGGAGCGCCGGAACGCCGCTAAACCTCGATCTGAGGCGCGGGCGGTGCACGGAGGGTGACCGCAGAATGAAATGCGTCCTTTTGGGTACGCGTGAGGCCCGGAGCGGGCCTGTTTCGAATTGGGGCCATGCAATTCGCGCGCCAGAAATGCCGCCGTCTGGCCCGGCTCAGTCTGGCCCCTGTTTAATCGATGCCCGACGCCTGCGCGAGCCGGGGTCACCTTGAAGGTCTTCCGCAATGAGCTTGTCCGTCATCCACACCCGTGCGCTCGTCGGGTTGCATGCGCCCGAAGTCGTCGTCGAGGTCCACCTCGCCAACGGATTGCCCAGCTTCACGCTGGTCGGCCTCGCCGACGTGGAGGTGAAGGAGGCGCGAGAGCGCGTGCGGGCGGCGCTCTCGCAGAGCGGCTTCGCCTTTCCCCACAACAAGAAGGTCACGGTCAATCTCGCCCCGGCGGATCTTCCCAAGGAGTCGGGCCGCTTCGACCTGCCGATCGCGCTGGGCGTGCTCGCGGCGCAGGGCCTTCTCGACGCCGCCAAGCTCGCCCGGTGCGAATTCGCGGGCGAGCTGTCGCTGGCGGGCGAACTTCGTCCCGTGCGCGGCGCGCTGGCCCTGGCGCTGGCCGTGCGCGAGAGCGGGTGCGCGCGCCGCCTCGTGCTGCCTGCGCAAAGCGCGGCGGAGGCGGCGCGCGTCGAGGGCGTCGACATCCGCTCGGCGCGCAACCTGGGCGAGGTCGTCCAGGCATTCCTGCCCGGCGACGGCGATACCCCGGGCGCGCGCGAGCTGCCCGGCCCGACACGCGAGCAGGAAATCGCGCCGCCGCCGCTGCCCGACCTGGCTGACGTCAAGGGGCAGGCCGGGGCGCGGCGCGCGCTGGAGGTCGCCGCGGCGGGCGCGCATGAACTTCTGTTGATCGGCCCGCCCGGCGCGGGCAAGTCGATGCTCGCCGATCGCCTGGCGGGTCTGCTGCCGCGGATGTCGCCCGCCGAGGCCCTGGCCAGCGCCGCGCTGCTGAGCGTGTCATCGCAAGGCCTGGATGTGCGTCGCTTCGGGCAGCGGCCGGTCCGGTCACCGCATCACAGCGCCAGCGCCGTTGCCCTGGTCGGCGGCGGCTCGCCGCCCCGGCCCGGCGAGATCTCGCTGGCGCACGCCGGGGTGCTGTTCCTCGACGAGCTGCCTGAATTTCCGCGCAGCGCCCTCGAGGCCTTGCGCGAGCCGCTGGAGACCGGGCACATCACGATCTCGCGTGCCGCCTTCCAGGCGTTGTATCCGGCGCGATTCCAGCTCGTGGCGGCGATGAACCCGTGTCCCTGCGGCTGGCTGGGCGCCTTCGCGGCCAGCGGCCGGCAATGCCTGTGCAACGGCGAGGCGGTGCGGCGCTACCAGGCGCGACTGTCGGGGCCGCTGCTCGATCGGATCGACATGCAGATCGAGGTGCCCGCACTGCGGCCGGCCGAGCTGCTGCCGTCTGCGACGGGGCGCGCCGCGGATCTTGCCGCCCCGGCGCAGGAATCATCCGCGACCGTGGGCGTGCGCGTGCGTGAGGCGCGCGAGCGCCAGCTGGCGCGCCAGGGCGTGCCCAATGCGTTGCTCAGCGCGGCCCAGATCGAGTCCGGCCTGCGGCTCACCGAGGGATCGCGCGCGCTGCTCGAACAGGTGGCCGACCGCCTGGGCTGGTCGGCGCGCAGCCTGCACCGCGTGGCCAAGATTGCACGCACGGTGGCCGATCTCGCTGCCGCGGGCGCCGTGGAACCCGGGCACATGGCCGAGGCAGTTCAGTATCGGCGCGGGTTGCCCGGAGGCTGACCGCGTCGCGGCAACCGGGCGCGCGCCGCGGCACTCACGAATCGCCCAGCGACGTTGCGGCGAGCGCCGGCTTGGGGCGCGCGCGGGCGAGGCCGGTCGCCGGCTTTTCGATGAAGTGCCAGGAAGGCACCGCCAGCAGCAGCGTGAACACCATCGCCGCGCCGAACAGCCCGATGGGCCCCAGCGTCGGCCACAGGTGCACGAGGCTTTGCTGCACCGGGTAGGCGTAGATGTAGACGCCGTAGGAATAGTCCCCGAGGCGGTTGTATTGCAGGATGGGGCCGCCCGGGAGATACGCCGCGCAGAGCATCGCGTACGGCAGCGCCAGGCAGTACACGATTCCGAAGGCCATGCCATGGCCGGCCGCCAATGCGACGACCACGACCACGGCCAGCAGTCCCGCCCACGACAGGACGATGCGATCGCGCAGCAGATAGAGCATCGCCCCGGAACAGAACATGAGCCACAGGCGAGCCGGCGCATCCTCGATGATCATGGTGCGCAGCGACCAGGCCACGCTGGCGAACAGGGCGACCCAGACGCAGGCGACCGCCCAGCCCAGGCTGGCGGGCCGCTTCAACGGCTGGAGCAGCAGCCAGATCGCCAGGAGCGCGACGTAGCAGCGCACTTCCCAGGGCAGCGTCCAGAGCGACCCGTTGATGGCGGACGGCCATGCATTCGTCGCGAACACGCCAGGCAACACGTAGTCCACGGCCTTGAACAGCGACAGGTTCAGGTAGACATATCTGGCCGTGGCCCTGTCGGTGAAATAGGTCGAGAGCGGGACGGTGGTGAAGACCGGACCGAGCACCAGCACCGTGAGGAGGACCGCGACGATGAGGCCCGGCCAGATCCGGAAGAATCGCGCCTTCGCGAAGTCGACGGCGCTGCTGCGCCGGACCAGGCTCATCGTGACCAGCATCCCGCTGATGAGGAAGAACAGGTCGACCGCGATCGAGCCGAAGGTGCATCCGTAGGCAGCGCGCAGCGGCTCGGTGTGCTTGTCGCCCGTGGCCAGCGGAAACGAATGCGAAAAGAGCACCGCCGACGCCGCGATGAGACGGAGCAGGTGGAAGTTGTTGTTGCGGCCGTGAACGACGTCGGAGAGGCGGATCATTTGATGGAAGGGCATCGGCCGATTGGCCGGCGTCTGCACGGCCGCCCGAGGCATCGCGCGGATTATGGACGAGGCCTCCGCAAAGGGCGTGGACGCGACGAAAGGGGCCCGGCGCGGGGCCTCCGGACGACTGCCGGGAAGGGTCATAATCGTCGCATGACCGACAAAAAAGTAGCCCTCATCACCGGCGTCACGGGCCAGGACGGCGCCTACCTGGCCGAGTTCCTGTTGAAGAAGGGCTACGAAGTCCACGGCATCAAGCGCCGGGCGTCGTCCTTCAACACGGATCGCATCGATCACCTGTACCAGGATCCGCACGTCGACAACCGCGACTTCGTCCTGCACTACGGCGACCTGACGGATTCCACGAACCTGACGCGCATCGTCCAGAAGGTGCAGCCCGACGAGATCTACAACCTGGCCGCGCAGAGCCACGTGGCGGTCAGCTTCGAGGAGCCCGAGTACACGGCCAACGCCGACGGCCTGGGCGCGCTGCGCCTGCTCGAGGCGATCCGCATCCTGGGTCTGGAGAAGAAGACGCGCTTCTACCAGGCCTCCACGTCGGAGCTGTACGGCCTCGTGCAGGAAATCCCGCAGCGCGAGACGACGCCGTTCTATCCGCGCAGCCCGTATGCCGTGGCCAAGCTCTACGCCTACTGGATCACGGTGAACTACCGCGAGGCCTACGGCATGTACGCCTGCAACGGCGTGCTGTTCAACCATGAGAGCCCGCTGCGTGGCGAGACCTTCGTCACCCGCAAGATCACGCGCGCCATCGCGCGGATCGCGCTCGGCCTGCAGGAGTCGCTGTACCTGGGCAACATGAGCGCGCTGCGCGACTGGGGCCATGCGCGCGACTACGTGCAGATGCAGTGGCTGATGCTGCAGCAGGAGCAGGCGGATGACTTCGTGATCGCCACGGGCGTGCAATACAGCGTGCGCGACTTCGTGCGCATGTCCGCGGAGCGGCTGGGCATGACCGTCCGGTTCGAAGGCGAAGGCGAGAAGGAGGTCGGGATCGTCGACACCGTCACGGGCGACAAGTCCAGGTGCAAGCCGGGCCAGGTCATCGTGCGCGTCGACCCGCGCTACTACCGTCCGACCGAGGTCGAGACGCTGCTGGGCGACCCCACCAAGGCCAAGGAAAAGCTGGGCTGGACGCCGACCACGACGCTGCCGGAACTGGTGGCCGAGATGATCGATGCCGACTACCTCACCGCGCGTCGCGACGCGATGGTGAGCATGGCCGGCTTCCAGACCTTCAGCCACCATGAGTGAGGGCGCGAGCATGCCGGGCAAGGACGCGGCGATCATGGTCGCCGGCGCCCGCGGCATGGTCGGCTCGGCGCTGGTGCGGCGCCTGGAGTCCGCCGGCTACACGAATGTGCTGAGCCCACTGCGCGCGGAGCTCGACCTGCAGGATGCGGCCAGCACGCGCGCGTACCTCGCGCGCACGAAGCCGGCCTACATCTTCATAGCGGCGGCCAAGGTCGGCGGCATCCATGCCAACAACACCTTTCGCGCGCAGTTCCTGCACGAGAACCTGGCCATCGCCGACAACCTGATAGCCGGCGCACACCAGGCAGACGTCCAGCGCCTGATGTTCCTGGGCTCCAGCTGCATCTACCCGAAATTTGCGCCACAGCCCATTCGCGAGGATTCGCTGTTGACGGGCCCGCTCGAAGAGACGAACGAGCCCTACGCGATTGCCAAGATTGCCGGTGTCAAGCTGTGCGAGGCCTACAACGCGCAGTACGGCCGCCAGTACATCAGCGCGATGCCCACCAACCTGTACGGGCCCAATGACAACTACGACCTGCAGACCAGCCACGTGCTGCCGGCCCTGATCCGCAAGGCGCACGAAGCCAAGCGGCGTGGCGATGCCGAGTATGTGGTGTGGGGCTCGGGCACGCCGATGCGCGAATTCCTGTACGTCGACGACCTGGCCGACGCCTGCGTGCACATGATGACGCAGGGCTACGACGGTCCGCTGGTCAACATCGGCACCGGCGAGGACGTCACGATCCGCGAGCTGGCCGAGACGGTGATGGACGTCGTCGGCTTCACCGGACGCATCGTGTTCGACGCCGCCAAGCCGGACGGTACGCCCCGCAAGCTGCTGGACGTGGGCCGCCTGCACGCCCTGGGCTGGAAGCACAAGGTCGACCTCAAGCAGGGGATTGCGCTGGCGTACCGGGATTTCATCACCCGCTTCGGGCAGTGAGTTCCCGCGAGGCCGGCACTTTCGCACTTTCCAGGCGCCATGACCCCTGCTTTGCACGCCCGGCCCTGCCGTCGCGAGTTTGACGCACGTTAGTCTCTACAATCGTCCGTTTGCCGCACTGCGGCCGGGCGAGCCATGTCTGTCGTGCGCGCCTGCTTTTGATTCGTGGCGCAGCGCGCCACGCCACGGGCCGGAAAAGGCCATGAGGGGCTCCCGTCGATGATGCGTTCCGAAAAGATGACCAGTCGCGCCCGGATCGGCGCCGTTGCCTTGGCCGCGATGGCCGCGATCCTGGTCGTGGGCTGTGGCCAGAAGAAGGATGTCGCCCCGGGCGATGCCGGCGGCGAAGTGATCGCCAAGGTGAACGGCGACGAACTGACGGCCAGCCAGCTGACCATCGCGCTCCAGAAGCAGCGCGGCATGCGCCCGGACGCCGGCGATGCCGCGTCCAAGGACACGCTTGACCAGTTGATCAACGAGCAGATCGTCGCCCAGAAGGCGATCACGGCCAAGCTCGACAAGGATCCGAAGGTCATCGCGCAGATCGAATCGGCCCGTCGCGACATCCTCGCGCGCCGCTTCATCGAGCAAGCCGCCGAGACCACCGGCAAGCCCGCCGACGATGCCGTCCGGAAGTTCTACGACAGCCGCCCGACGCTGTTCGCGCAGCGCAAGGTCTATACCCTGCTGCGCCTGGACATCCAGGCTCCCGAGGAGCGCCGAACCGAAGTCGATGCGCATGTGCAGTCGCTGAAGACGTCCGCCGAACTCACCGACTGGCTGAAGGCGCAGAAGCTCACCTTCACGAGCAAGCAGGAGCAGGACGCCTCCGAGCAACTGCCGCCCGCCGTGCTCGAGAAGCTGTCCGCGATGAAGGACGGCGAGTCCATCGTCGTGCCGTCGCAGTTCGGCGTCTCGGCGTTGACGCTGGTCTCTAGCGCCTCGGCGCCGAAGACGCTGGCCGACGCCCGTCCGGCGATCGAGCAGTTCCTGAGCACCCAGGGCCGGCGCGAGTTCCTCATGAACCTGCAAAAGACCGTCCGCGACGGCGCCAAGGTGGAATACCTCGGCCGCTTCGCGGCCCTTGCCCCGGCGACCGGCGACGCCGCAGCGCCTCCTCCGGCCTCGGCGCTTCCCGCCGCCCCCGCAGCCAGCACCGCCGCACCTGCGGCTTCGCAGAACACCCCGGCCAAAAAATGAACTTCCGATCGGTTTCCAAGGTTTCGTTGTCGCTCGTGTGCGTCGCATCGCTGCTGGCGGCGTGCGGCAAGAAGAGCGAGGACACGTCGGCGGCCGTCGCCACGGTCAACGGCGAGAAGATCAGCCAGAACCAGCTGGACTTCGCGGTCAAGCAGATCGCCGCGGCCCACCCCGGCGCATCGGCCCCCGCGCCCGCCACGGTGCTGCAGAGCCTGGTCGAGCAGCGCCTGGCGGTGCAGAAGGCCGAAAAGGACAAGCTCGATCGCAATCCGGGCGTGCTGCAGGCGCTCGAGGCGGCTCGCAAGGACGCGCTGGCCCGCTACTACGTCGAGCAGTTCGCGGCCAAGGTGCCGAAACCGACCGCCGACGAGGTCAAGCAGTACTACGACGCCCATCCCGCCAACTTCGGGCAGCGCAAGGTCTACGTCATCCAGCGGGTCGACGCCCGCGTGAGCGCCGACCAGGCCGGGCCGCTGTCGGCCAGTGCCCAGGCGGCTGCAGGCGCGGCAGCGGTCGCGGACCTGCTCAAGGCCAAGGCCAGCGCCACCCAGGTGACCCAGTCGGCGCAGCCGGCCGAGTCGCTGGGCCCCTTGTTGCCGAAGATTTCGTCGATGAGCGTCGGCCAGACGATCGCCATTCCCCAGCAGCAGGGCCTCACCGCCCTGACGCTGGTCGAGATCAAGGACCAACCGGCGACCCTCGAACAGGCCAAGAGCCCCATCGAGCAGGTTCTCTGGAACCAGAAAAAGCGCGAAGCGCTCCAAGCCGAAACGAAGGAGCTGCGCGCCAAGGCACGCATCGACTACCTCGGCAAGTTCGCGCCGGGCACGACGCCTGCTACTGCCGCGTCCGCCCCCTTCGCCGCCAGCGCAGCCTCGCAGTAATCCATCCGCGCCAAGTTTTGGTGCGCGCCCAGTTCATTCCTCTCACCATTCACATCTCATGAAAATCACAGTGATCGGAGCCGGCTACGTCGGATTGGTCTCCGGTGCCTGCCTGGCGGAAATGGGCAACCACGTGGTCTGCCTCGACGTCGATCCGCGCAAGATCGACATGCTCAACAATGGCGGCATCCCGATCCACGAGCCGGGCCTGGACAAGGTCGTCCAGCGCAACGCGGCGTCGGGACGCCTGCAGTTCACCACCGACATCGGCGTGGCCGTCGCCCATGGCACGCTGCAGTTCATCGCCGTGGGCACGCCGCCCGACGAAGACGGCTCGGCCGACCTGCAGTACGTGCTGGCCGCGGCCCGCAACATCGGCCGCCTGATGACCGACTACAAGCTGGTCATCGACAAGAGCACCGTGCCGGTGGGTACCGCCGACAAGGTCAAGGCGGCGATCCAGGCCGAACTCGACGCCCGCGGCCTCACGCTCGAGTTCTCCGTCGCGTCCAATCCGGAATTCCTGAAGGAAGGCGCGGCCGTCGACGACTTCATGAAGCCGGATCGCATCGTCGTCGGCGCCGACGGCGAGCGCGCCATCGAGCTGCTGCGTGCGGTCTATGCACCGTTCCAGCGCAATCGCGACAAGCTGGTGGTCATGGACGTGCGCTCGGCCGAGCTGACCAAGTACGCCGCCAACGCGATGCTGGCCACCCGCATCTCGTTCATGAACGAGCTGGCGCTGCTGGCCGAATCGCTGGGCGCCGACATCGAGCTCGTGCGCCAGGGCATCGGCTCCGATCCGCGCATCGGCTACCACTTCCTGTATGCCGGCTGCGGCTACGGCGGCTCCTGCTTCCCGAAGGACGTGAAGGCGCTGATCCGCACCGCGGCGGAGACCGGCCGCGACCTGAAGGTGCTGCAGGCTGTCGAGGATGCGAACGACGCGCAGAAGCAGGTGCTGGTGCAGAAGATCGTGCGCCGCTTCGGCGAGGACCTGAGCGGGCTGCGCTTCGCGATCTGGGGCCTGGCGTTCAAGCCCAACACGGACGACATGCGCGAGGCCAGCGCCCGCGTGCTGATCGGCGAGCTGCTGGCACGCGGCGCCACGGTGACGGCCTACGACCCGGTGGCGATCACCGAGGCGCGCCGCATCTTCGGCGACGAGCCGCGCATCCGCTACGCGGAGAACCCGGACGGCGCCCTGGTGGGCGCCGACGCCCTGGCGATCGTGACGGAGTGGAAGGAGTTCCGCAGCCCCGACTTCGCGCGCATCGCCAGCACCTTGAAGACGCCGGTGATCTTCGACGGCCGAAACCTGTATGAACCGAAGGTCGTGCGCGACGCCGGACTCGACTACCAGCCGATCGGGCGCGTGTAAAAATCAAGGAGGCCCGTCAGGGCCGGGGAGAGTGGGTCTCATGACGAACAAGAACACGACGATGCGTCACACCGTATTGACGGCAGCCTTGGTTTCCTCGGCGGTGCTGCTGCTGGCTGCCTGTACGGGCCACAAGAAGGACACCACGCAGTCCGCCGCGCGCGTGGACGGCACCGAGATCACGGTGCACCAGATCAACTACCGCCTGCAACGCGAACGCGGGCTGCGCCCCGAACAGCAGGAAGAGGCCGGCCGCAAGATCCTCGAGCAGCTGATCGACGAGCAACTGATCGTCGAGAAGGCCGAGAAGACCAAGATGGACCTGGAGCCGGGCGCGCAGCAGGCGCTCGACGCGGCGCGGCGCGAGGTGCTGGCGCGCTCCTACGTGGAGCAGGCGGCGCAAGGCGTGGCAGCGCCGACCGACCAGACGATGCGCGCGTACTACAACGCCAACACCGAGTTGTTCGCCAACCGCCGCGTCTACACGATGCAGGAATATCTGGCCAAGGTGCCGGAGGCGCAGATTCCCGCGCTGCGGGCGATGGTGGAGGGCGGCAAGCCCACGGCCGAGATCGAGGCGTGGTTCAAGGCCGGCAACTATCCGTTCCGCGGCCAGCAGAGCACCCATCCGGCCGAGCAGATTCCGCTGAGCGCCTTGAAGACGCTGGCCGCCGTTCAGGATGGCCACGGGTTGCTGGCCTCCGCCGGGGATCAAGTGCATGTAACCTACATCACGTCGAGCACGTCGGCCCCCGTCACCTTCGACAAGGCCAAGCAGGTGATCGGGCAATACCTGTCGGTCGAATCCCGGCGCAAGGCCACCGAGGGCAACCTCGGCGCGCTGCGCAGCGTCGCCCAGGTGACGTACAGCGCGCCGTACGAATCGCTGGCGGCATCGGCCTCGACGTTCTCGATCAAGGACGTCGAAGCCGCGTCGGGGGCCGTCGCCGCCAACGGAACGCGCGTCACACTCCCGGCCAACGCATCGTCCGGTGTCCAGGTGACCCTGCCGAACGACGCGTCGTCGAGGGTGCAGGTCAGCCTGCCGTCCGTCTCGCAGACGCCTGGCGTGCGGGTGAGCCTCCCGGATGCGGCGGCATCGAGGGTCGAAGTGCGATTGCCGCCTCAGTCCGGCGGCGACGCCGGAAAGAAATGAAAGGGAATGCCATGACCATGACCACGACTCGCTCCACTTCTCGACGCGTCCGGACCTTCGGCGCCTTCCTCGCGCTGGCCGTCGCTTTCGCGCTGCCCATCGCCTCCGCAGTCGCGGCAACCGGCACTGCCGCGCCCGCTCCCGTCGTCGCGCCGGCGCGCGCGGGCGCCACCACCGCGACGCCCGCTCCCGCGGTCGCGCCCGCCGTCGCCACGACGGAGCAATACCGGATCGGCGCCGGCGACACGCTGCACATCACGGTCTACCAGAGCCCGGATCTCAGCATCGATGCGCGCGTCAACGAGGCCGGGGACATCAGCTATCCGCTGCTCGGGCGCGTCAACCTGGGCGGACTGACCGTCAACGCCGCCGAGGCGCGCCTGGCGCAGGCCTTGAAGAAGGGCGAGATCGTCAAGGAGCCGCAGGTCATCATCGTGGTGACCAACGTGCGAGCGAACCAGGTCAACGTGCTGGGCCAGGTCGGCAAGCCGGGCCGCTTCGCGCTCGACCTGGCCGGCATGCGCCTGACCGAAGTCATCTCCCTGGCCGGCGGCGTCATTGCCGGCGCCGGGTCCGACACGGTCGTGCTGATCGGCCGCCGCAACGGCCAGGCCTATCGCTATGAGGCCGACCTGCCGAAGATCTTCGGGCCGGGTGGCAGCAACGACGACATCGTCGTGATGCCGGGCGACACGATCTGGGTCGATCGCGCACCGCAGATCTATCTCTACGGCGAGATCCAGCATCCCGGCGCCATGCGCCTGGAGCGCGGCATGACCGTGATGCAGGCCATCGCCGCCGGCGGCGGCGCCACGCCGCGCGGCACGCTGAAGGGGCTCAAGATCACCCGCCGCGGCCCGGACGGCCGCATCCAGACCATCGAGCCGTCGATGGAAGACGCACTCAAGGATGGCGACGTGATGCACATCCGCGAGAGCCTGTTCTGACGATCGAGGCCATCTCATGAATCTCTCCCACCTCTTGGCAGTGATCCGGGCGCGCTGGGCGCCCGCACTGGCCGTCTTCCTCCTCGTCGTCACGGCAGCGATCCTCTATGTGATCTTTGCGACGCGGATCTACACCGCCACGGCCTCCCTCCTGATCGACTCGAGACCGGATCCGGTGAGCGCGCTCCTGACCGGCGGCCAGACGTCGCCCGCGGTGATCAACACGCAGATGGAAATCATCCGCAGCGACCGCGTGGCGCAGCGTGTCGCGCAGAACCTGAAGCTGGCCGACACGGCCGACCTGAAGGCAGCGTGGGAAAAGGGCGGCAAGGGCGGTGGCACGTTGCAGGAGTGGTTGGTCAACTTCGTGCAGGCCGGCCTCGACGTGAAGGCCGCGGTGCCCGGCGGCACGGTGATCAACATCAGCTACAAGTCGGCCGATCCGCGCTTCGCGGCCACCGTGGCCAACGCGTATGTGCAGGCCTACCTGGAGACGTCGATCGAACTGCGTGTCGATCCGGCCAAGCAGTACTCCGGCTTCTTCAGCGACCAGCAGAAGGCGGCGCGCGACGCGCTCGAGGCGGCGCAGAACAAGCTGTCCGCCTTCCAGAAGGACAAGCAGATCATCGGCAGCGACGATCACCTGGATCTCGAATTGAGCCGCCTGAATGCGCTGACGCAGAACCTGGTGACGATCCAGCAGGCGCGCGTGGACGCCTCCACCCGCCAGGGCCAGATCGGCAATGCCAGCCAGATGGCCGAGGTGCTGGGCAGCGGCACGGTCAGCGGACTGAAGGCCGAGTTGTCGACGGCCGAGCTCAAGCTGCAGGAACTGTCGTCTCACTTCGGCGACAAGAACCCGCAGGTGGTCGATGCCCGCGAAGCGGTGGCATCGCTGAAGAACAAGATTGCACGTGCCACGAGCGACGTCACCGGCGCCGTCGGCATCGACGCGCGCGTCAGTCGCCAACGCGAGGCCGAGATCTCGGCCGCCCTGGATGCGCAGCGCACCAAGGTGCTCGCGATGAAGGAAACCCGCGACCAGGCCGCCGTGCTGGCACGCGACGTCGACAACGCGCAACGGGCCTACGACCAGGTCTTCGCCCGCGTGAACCAGACCAACCTGGAAAGCCAGAATCGCCAGAGCAACGCGACCGTGATCAGCCAGGCGAGCACGCCGACCGAGCCGTCGTCGCCCAAGGTGATGGCCAACCTGGTGCTGGGCATCTTCGCGGCCATCGCTGGTGGCCTGGGCATCGCGCTGCTGATCGAGCAATTCGACAAGCGTCTGCGCACCACGTCGGACGCGATCGACTTCCTGGGCCTGCCGGTGATCGGCATCATGCCCAGCCCGACGATGAATCGGCGGCTGAAGGGCCAGATGGCCTTGATCCAGGAACGCGTGATTTCCGGCCGACGACTGACGGGACCTGACAGAGGGCAAGCATGAGCGAAAAACTAGAGGGGCCCGATCTCTACATCGGGGAGGGTCAGGCCCAGGAGGGTGCTGCGAAGTCGAAATCGATCGGGGAGCTGATCCAGGACGCGCGCAACCTGTCGGCCGATGATCTCGACCGCATCGGCCGCTACCAGCGCGAGAACGACCTGCGCTTCGGCGAAGCGGCGATCGCCCTGGGGCTCGCCGATACCGAGGACGTGCTGCAGGCGCTGGCGCAGCAGTTCAAGTACGCCTATGCGGACGAGGAAGCCCGCAAGAGCGCGCCCGAGCTGGTGATGCTGAACCAGCCCTTCGGCCACCAGGCCGAGGCGTTCCGCGCGATCCGCAGCCAGATCCTGATGCGCACGCCGGGCGAGTCCAAGGGACAGCGCCGTCCGCTGGCCGTCGTCAGCCCCAACAGCGGCGACGGCAAGACCTACTTCTGCGCCAATCTCGCCGTGGCACTGGCCCAGTTGGGCGGCAAGGTGGTGGTCATCGACGCCGACATGCGCGGTGCGCGCATCGACCAGGTGTTCGGCGTGCCGGGCGGCACGGGGCTGTCGGGCGTGCTCTCGGGTCGCGGCGGCAAGGGCATCGTCAAGTCGGTGCCGGGCATCCCGAACCTGTACGTGATCCCGGTCGGCGTGCAGCCGCCCAATCCGCTCGAGCTCGTCGAGGGGCCGTCGTTCGGCATGCTGCTGCGCGAGGTCTCGATCAAGTTCGACCACGTGATCGTCGATACCCCCGCCGCCGTCTTCGGCAGCGATGGTGCCGTGATCGCGTCGCGTTGCGGCTCGGCGCTGGTCGTGACGCGCAAGGACGCCAACAAGGTGCAGGCCCTGCAGGACATGGTCGCGACCCTGCAGGCCGGTCAGGTGCGCCTTGCCGGCGTCATCATGAACGAACTGTGAGCCCGTCATGATCGCCCTGCGCCAGTTGGCGGCACCTCGAACCATCCCCTGGTGGATCTGCGTGCTCGGGCTGTTGACGCTCTATGTGCCGACGATCGTCGACCTGGTCCGCAACATCTGGTCGACCGAGGAGCAGAGCCAGGGTCCCATCGTTCTGGCGATCTGCGTGTGGCTGACCTGGCGCGCGTGGGATCGCATCGACGACACGAGCGTGGACACCCCCAAGCCCGTCCTGGGCTGGATCCTCCTGATCATCGCGCTGGTGTTCTACGTGTTCGGGCGCTCGCAGCGCATCCTGAGCTCGCAGACGCTGTCGGTGGTCTTCCTGCTGCCGGGCCTGATCCTGTTGATGCGCGGCTCGCGGCAGCTGCGCGCCGCGGCGTTCCCGCTGTTCTTCATGATCTTCCTGATCCCGTTGCCGGCCACGCTGGTCGACTCGATCACGCAGCCGCTGAAGCTCGCGGTCTCCAGCGTCGCCACGACCTTGCTGTTCGGCGCCGGCTACCCGATCGCGCGCTCCGGCGTCATCCTGCAGATCGGCCAGTACCAGTTGCTGGTGGCCGACGCCTGCGCGGGCCTGCACACGCTGTTCTCGCTCGAGGCCATGGGCCTGCTGTACCTGAACGTGGTGCGCCATACTTCCTTGATGCGCAACATCATGCTGGCGGTGCTGATCGTGCCCATCTCGTTCATGGCCAACGTGATCCGCGTGATCGTGCTGGCGCTGATCACCTATCACTTCGGCGACGAGGCGGGGCAGGGCTTCCTGCACGGTTTCGCCGGCCTCGTGCTGTTCATGACGGCACTGATGTTCATCATCGCGACCGACAGCGGCTTGCGCTGGCTCGCGTCGCGAACCGCAGCGGATCCGCAGCATGCCTGACGCCAAACTCACTCGCCGGGCCGTCATCGCGGCCGTGATGATGTCCGCCGCCGCGGCGGCCGGCCAGGCCATGGTCCCCACCAAGCGCCTGGCCGCCCTGCGCGGCCCATTCAAGCTCGAGGAGCTCGTGCCGGGCAGCTTCGCGAACTGGCGCATCGACGAACGCACGGTCGGCGGCATCGTCGATCCGCAGACCGCGGCCATGCTCGACAAGCTCTACAGCCAGATCCTCAACCGGGTCTACTTCGACGACTCGGGCCACCGCATCATGCTGTCCATCGCCTACGGTGCCGACCAGGCGGACGACGACGTGCAGTTGCACTACCCCGAGGTCTGCTATCCCGCCCAGGGATTCCGCGTGAAGAGCAACCACCTCGACCAGGTACTCGTCCCGGCAGGCACCGTGCGCGTGCGCCGCCTCGAAACGCAGTACGGCGACAGCCGTTTCGAGCCGGTCACGTACTGGACGATCGTCGGCGACCAGCAAAGCCTGAGTGGCTGGGATCGCAAGGTCTCCGAGATCCGGCATGGCCTGCGCGGCGAGATCGTCGACGGGCTGCTGTTCCGCGTGTCGTCGATCGACCGCGACTCCGTCGCCGGCTTCCGCGCGCAGGACGACTTCATCCGCGCGCTGGTGCAGGCCCTGACGCCCGCAGCTCGACGGCAACTGGTGGGCCTGAGTTGAGCTCCGCGGCGTCCTGGCGCCGCGCCGCCAAGCTCATCGGTACAGCGGCATTCGCGCTCGCCTTTTTGGCGGGCGCAGCTTTTTCTGCAAATCGTGCCCTGCTCGACAGTAGCCGACCGGTCGCATCACCTATTACAGAAAGGGCGCGTTTTGTAGCGATCGGCGCGTGTGCCGAGCATGCTGCAGCGTTACTTACGACTCGTTTCGTCGAAAGCGGAATTGATCGGGCACTTGCCGCTTTATCGTATTCAACTAGGACGTCGGGACTGCCGAAGAAGGGAGTGAAACCGCACGGTCTGGCGATTGGTATCGCCACCAACTTTCTGAGTGCGTATCAATCCCGAGACTTCCACATGCCTTTCGATTTCCGCAGAACGCTGCGCACTTCTGCCTATCTGGTTGGCCTGAGCTCCGCCCTTGCTGCCTGTGGGGGCGGCAATGGCGGTGGAGATGACACAACCGGTACCGCGTCCACCGTGACGGCGATCACCGGCAGCAACACAGCAACTGGTGTACCCAGCGGGGCAGACGTCTCGTCCATCGATGCGGTCGTGTCGCCCAACAAGCCTGTCGACGAAACGACGACGGTGTCGACGGACCTCGCGACGGCCCAGTACGCGACGCTCGGCACCGATTCGACCGCGTCGACGGGGCTGGTGTCCGTCGCCGCCACGTCCGGCCTGACGACCGCGCCGGTAGAAGCGAGCCCTGCGGCGACTCCGAGTTCCGTCGCCGCCACCTACGTGGCCAGTCCGAGCCCGACGGCGCCCATCAGCGCCGCGTCCAGCCGCAGCGGGATCGGCATCAACCTGGGAAACCTCACAACCGTGTCGCCCGAGATTCCCTCGATCGACCTGATGAAGCGGGCCGGCGCCTGGTACGTGGGTTGCAACATCTCGTCGAGCCCGACCTGCACCGGCTTCAGCGGCCTCGCGCGCTCGTTCGACACGCTCGAGGAAGACAAGCTCGACCTCGATGCGCAAGGCTGGATCAAGAGCCTGCCCGCAAGCTCGGACACTTCCACCAAGTTCCGTTTCGCGACGACAGTGCTGTCGTCGGCGATCGCGCCGGATGGCAAGTACGTCGTTCGCTACGACGGCTCGGGAACGATCACCTATTCCGGCATGGCGAAGAAGCTGACCGCTGAATCGACTCCGGGCCGCGACGTCGTCCAGCTGACGAATTCCGTCGCCGGCGGCTTCTTCCTGACGATCAACGCGACCAACCCCGCGAACTACCTGCGCAACATCCGGGTCTACGCGCCCGGTGGCGCGTGCGCCAACGACTACACGACGTTTGCGGCGTCGGCCAGCGCCTGTTCCAGCGCGAAGGGAGCCTTTGTCCCGTTCGAATCGTTCCCGGCGAACCAGCAGTGGTACCCGCCGTTCATCTCGGACGTGAAGGGCTTCCGCACGCTGCGCTTCATGGACTGGATGAAGACCAACTCGACCCTCAACGCCGATTGGGCGAATCGCGCGCTCCCGACCGACCGCACCTGGTCCGGCGTCAACGGCGCGCCGGTCGAGACGATGGTCGACCTCGCGAACGCCGCGGGTTCCGATCCGTGGATGAACCTGCCGGCACACGCGACGGACGACTACGTCCACCAGTTCGGCCGTCTCGTCCATCAGCAGCTTGCGACGAACCTGCACCTGAACCTCGAGTACTCCAACGAGACCTGGAACTACGCGTTTGCCCAAGCCACCTGGATGAGGACCCAGGGCGCCACCCAATGGGCGAGCGAGCTCGCGAAGGGCGCGAACCCGTACACGCTCGGCTACAACTGGTACGCGCGGCGCCTGGTGCAGGTCTGCCAGATCGTCAAGCAGGAGTTCGGTGCCGACGCGGCGCGCGTGCGGTGCATCGCCAACACCCAGGCCGCCAACGCCGCCGTCACGTCCCAGGTACTGGCCTGCACCTACGCGGCGCCCGCGCTGGGCAAGCCGTGCGGCAAGCTGATCGACGTCGTCTCCATCGCGCCGTACTTCGGCTACTACATCGGCAACGCATCCTACCGTCCGACGGTGCAGAAGTGGTACGCCGACGCCGATGGCGGCCTGACCAAGCTGTTCACTGAATTGAGCGGCGTGGAGAGCACCGGCAAAGCGCTCGCAGCGCCTCTGATGCCCGCGTTTCCGGCCGGCGCCCGCGGCATGAGCCGGGGCTGGATGACGACGACCAAGGCGGTCGCCGACACCTACGGCTTGCCGATGTGGGCCTACGAAGGTGGCCAGCACCTGGTGCCGCCGAACGGCGACACGGATGCGAAGTTCCTTGCCCTGATCACGGCGGCCAACCGCGACCCGCGCATGGCCACGGCCTACGACCAGGACATCGCCGACTGGAAGACCGTCGGTGGCCAGACATTCGTCTTCTTCAACCACGTCGCGCAGCCGTCGAAATTCGGGATCTGGGGCGCCAAGGAAAGCTTGACGGACGTCAACGCACCGAAGTGGAAGTCCGTCGTCAAGGCACGCGACTCGTCGGCTTGCTGGTGGGCGGGTTGCTGACAGTCGGCAACACTTCTTCCCTGCACTGAGCGCCGACCCACCAGGGAAAGCGCTGATTCCATCGGCTAGACTGAGGGCCTCTTCCGAGAACGTCCGCAACTGGTTGAACGGCAAGGCGGCTTCGGCCGCCTTTGCGCTTTTGCGGGCTCGAACTCGGCACTTTCAAGATCAAGACGAGGTCGATCCCCCAAGCCATGAGTGAGCCCGCCCCGCTGCTGACGACTCTGCTCGTGAGTTTCAACACCCGAGACCTCCTCACGCCCTGCCTCACCGCGCTGGCGGCGGCGCGCGCCCCGCTCGGCGAGTCGCCGGTGATCGTCGTCGACAACGCGTCGGCGGACGGCTCCGCGGAGTATCTCGAGCAGCACCACCCCGACGTTCGCCTGATCCGCTCCGGCAAGAACCTCGGCTTCGGACGTGCCAACAACCTGGGCCTGCCGGAGGTGCGCAGCAAGTACCTGCTGCTGCTCAACACCGACGCCTTCGTGCCGCCGGACGCCCTCACGAAGACGCTGGCGTTCATGGAGTCGACGCCGGACTGCGGCGTCCTCGGTGTGCGCCTGGTCGGCCGCGAGGGCGACCTGCAGCCGTCCTGCCGCTATTTCCCGACGCCGTACAACACCTTTCTTTCCCGCAGCGGGCTGGCTCGCTGGTTGCCCTCGACGCGCATGGTCGACGACATGGCCTGGGCGCACGACGAAGTGCGCGAATGCGACTGGGTGCCCGGTTGCTTCTACCTGGTCCGCAGCGAGCTGATAGCCCAGGTCGGCCTGTTCGACCCGCGCTACTTCCTGTATTACGAGGAGGTGGATCACTGTTTTGCCGTGAAGGCCGCGAAGTCCAAGGTCATGTACTACCCCCACGTCACCGTCGTCCACATCGGCGGCGAGAGCGCCAAGTCCCTCGGAGCCATCAACAAGTCCGGCCGCCAGGTCGAAGTGCTGCAGATCGAGAGCGCGCAGATCTATTTCCGCAAGCAGTTCGGCCTCGCCGGCTTGCTGCGGCATCTTTTCCTGGAGGAGGTGGCCGACCTCGTCCTCATTGCCAAGGCGATCCTGAACCGCAGGAAGTGGGCCAGCATCGGCTACCACCTGCGGCGCATGGGCGGCACGCTCGCCATCGCCAGCCGCACGCGATTCGGCCAGCAGGCGACTCGCTGACATGGCGTTCGACCTGATCCGGGCCGATTTCCGGGCGCACGGCCGCAAGATCGGCGCGCAGGGCTTCTGGGCGATGACGGTCTATCGCTACGGTCGCTGGCGCTACACTGTGCGCCCCGGCTGGCTGCGCAAGGTCTTCAGCCTGATCTATCACGTGCTGTTCAAGTTCGTGCAGATCCTGACCGGCATCGAGCTGCCTTGCGAGGTGGTGGTCGGCGACAACTTCGTCATCGACCACTTCGGCGGCATCGTCGTCAGCGGCTATGCGCGCTTCGGCGCCAATTGCCGCATCCGCAACGGCGTCGTGGTGGGCCTGAAGAACGTCGAGGAACCGATCGCGCCGGTCTTCGGCGACAACGTCGACATCGGCGCCGGCGCGAAGATCCTCGGCCCGATCCGCATCGGCAACAACGTTCGCATCGGCGCCAACGCCGTCGTCCTGTGCGACGTTCCGGACGACCATGTGGCCGTGGGCGTGCCCGCGGTCGTCAAGCCGATCCGGGTTCGCGCATGAGCGAGGCCAGCGTCATGACCGCGGCCAAGCCGAAGAGCCTGCGCCATCGCGTCGCCAAGGCCGGCTCCTGGGTGCTGATCGGCCACGTCGTCACGCAGGTCGTGCGGCTGGGTTCCAACGTGTTGCTCGCACGCCTCCTGTCGCCCGACGCCTTCGGCCTGATGGCGGTCGTCTACATCCTGATGATCGGCATGGCGCTGTTCAGCGACATCGGCATCACGCGCAGCGTGGTGCAGAGCCGGCGCGGCAATGACCCGGAGCTGCTCGACACCGCCTGGGCGATCCAGATCATCCGCGGCCTCGGCCTTGGCGTGGCGAGCCTGTTCGTCGCGGGCGGCTTCTTCCTGGCCACGCGATGGGGGCTGACCTCCGCCAGGACGGTGTATGCCGACGCGCGCCTGCCGTGGGTCGTCGCCGCGTTCTCCGTGGTCGCGGTGCTGCAAGGGTTCGAATCCATCCGCAACGGCGTCGCCAAGCGCGACATGCAGATGAAGATGCTCACGAAGATCAACATCGCCAGCCAGATCGCGGCGGCGGTCGTGATGGTGGCGGTCGCCTGGGTCTTCCATTCGATGTGGGCGCTCGTCGTCGGCGCGGTCGTGGCTGGCGCCGTGCGTTGCTGGCTCGGCCACGTGGCGCTGGAAGGCCACCGCGAGAAGTTCAGGCTGATCCCGAGCGCCACGGCGGAGTTGCTGGACAACGGCAAATGGATCTTCCTGTCGTCGATCCTGGGATTTGCCGCCGTCAACGGCGACCGGCTGCTGCTGGGTGGTCTGATCGACACGCGAACCTTCGGCCTGTACACCGTGGCCTTCATGCTCGTGAACATGCTCCAGGTGGTGGCCACCACGCTGTGCATCAACGTCGCCTATCCCGCCATCGCCGAGGTCTACCGCGACCGGCCGCGCGACCTCGCCGGCACGCTGCAGAAGTTCCAGTGGCTCTACGACGGCATCGTCGTGTTCCTCGCGGCCATCCTGATGACCGCCGGCCCGGCCATCATCCATGTCCTGTACGACGCCCGCTACCAGGGCGCCGGCTGGATCATGGTGGTGCTGGCCGTCGGCGCCGTCGGACTGCGCTACCAGATGGTGGAGCAGGCCTACCAGGCGATGGGCAGCCCGCAGTACGTGACGCTGGCCAACCTCATCCGCCTCATCGCGCTGGGCCTGGGCATCCTCGTCGGCCACCATTTCTGGGGCATCGTCGGTGCCGTCGCGGGCATCGCGCTGAGCCAGTACGCGGCGTGGCCGCTGGCCTGGTGGTTCAAGGCGAGACATCGCGTGTTCACCTGGCGTTCCGAGGCGGTGTTCTTGCCAGCGTTGGCCGCCGGCGCCCTGATCGGCTGGCTGGCTGCCATGATCATGGCCTGGCTGCTGCCCGCACATTTCTTGCATTGAAGAGACCATGAGTCAACCCGCTTCCCAGTTCGGCATCCTGACGCTGGCCACGCCCAACGACTACCTGAAGGCGATCGGCCTCGCGTTGTCGGTGCGCGTCAGCAATCCCGGCGTGCCGATCGCCGTGGCCTGTTCGGCCAAGGCCCGACCGCTTCTCGAGCCCTGGTTCGATCACGTGATCGAGGAGAAGCCCGGCCTGCGCGGCTTCGTGCACAAGATCTACCTCGACGAGTATTCGCCGTTCGAGGAGACGATGTTCTTCGACTCGGACGTGCTCGTGTACAAGCCGGTGCAGCCCTACGTGGACGTCTGGCGCAAGCATCCCTACACGGCCGCGGGCAAGATCATGTCCACCGGCAAGAGCTCGTTCGGCATGGATCGCGCCGAGATGTGCCGCAAGCTCGGCAAGAGCGAGCTGGTCGTGATCGACGGCGCCGGCCACGCGTTCTTCCGCAAGCCGGCGTGCCAGGAGATCTTCGACGCGGCACGCGACGTCGCGGCCCATCACCAGGAGATCATGGGCCCCATCAAGTTCGCGGACGAGGACGTCATGGACTACGTGCTGACGAAGTACGGGATCCCGCCCATGCCTCGCCCGGACTTCTTCTCGCGCTATCGCAGTGCCGTGCCCGGCACGATGAAGCTCGATGCCACGAAGGGCCTGTGCGAGTTCGTCTTCAAGGACACCGGCCAGCCGATGCGGCCCTGCATGATGCACTTCGCCGCCAACGAGGCCGCGCTGCAGTATCACTGGCAGTTGCACAAGCTGTTCCGCAAGTTCGGTGTCAAGGCGCCGGGCCTGTTGTCGAGCGCCTTCCACGACTTCTACGAACTCGAAGTCCACCTGCGGATGCACAAGTTCAAGAAGCGCCTGAAGGCCAAGTGACGGCGATGACGGCTCGCGGCAACACGGCCAAGGCCGGTGGAGGCGGCGCCTCGCACCGCACGGCGCTCGACGGACTGCGCGCGCTGGCGATCATCGGCGTCATGTTCGTGCACGCCGGCACGCCCGGGTTCCGTTCCGGATGGATCGGCGTCGACCTGTTCTTCGTGCTGAGCGGGTTCCTGATCACGACCCTGCTGGCGATGGAGTCGTCGGCGTCGGGAACGATCGCCTACGGCCCCTTCATGGCGCGCCGGGCGCTGCGCCTGATGCCGGCTTATTTCCTCTACGCCATCTTCATCACCTCGCTGGTGTGGTGCTGGCCGGGAAGCGTGCGTTCGGAAAACGGGGGCTGGAGCGCGGCCGGGTTCACCGCGGCGATCTGGACCTACACGATCAACTTCGTGCCCCAGGGCGGCATCTGGAACGGGCAGGGCCTGACGGTGCACCTCTGGTCGCTGGCGGTGGAACAGCAGTACTACCTCGTCTGGCCAGTCGTCATCCTCGCGCTGCATTCGCGTGCCGCCGCGCTGCGCTGGGTGGCCGTGGCGCTTGCGATGGTCACGATTGCAGCGTTCGTGCTGGCGCCGGAAGGCCTCTACACGGAACACATGCTGTACACGCGGGGGTTCAGCCTGGTGGTCGCCTCGGCGTTGGCCTTGTGGGTCTTTCACCGGCCGAGCCTGGTACGCCACGCCCTGTTCAATCGGGCGCTCGACGTGGCGGGCGGGCTGTTGCTCGTGGGGTTGGCGGCTGCCCCTTACACGCTCGACTGGCCCGAAAGCCGGGTGCATGGGGTCTTCGTCCCCTTGCTGGTGCCCGTCTTCGCCTTCTGGATCGCCCGCCTCTGGAGCGTGGGCGGCGACAACTGGCCGCGACGCCTGCTGCAGGCCCGCAGCGTGGTCTATGTCGGCAAGATCTCCTACGGTATCTACCTGTACCACGAGGCCGTCCGCGTGGCCGTCTGGTTCACGATGAAGCCGTGGATGGAACAGTGGCCGCCCGCCGCGGGCTTCGTCACCCGCATGGCGGTGTACTTCGTGGTCACCTTCGTGCTGGCCGCAGTCAGCTACGAATTCTTCGAGAAGAAGTTCCTGCGCCTGGCCGACCGTTTCCGTCCGGCCCGTGCCAAGTCGGGAACCCCCGTTGGCAGCACCGCTCCGGCCTGAGCGGCGCTCAGGCCGCCTTCTGCGCTTGCACCGACGAGTCCAGGCGCTTGACGAGATAGCGGCCGAGATCCACCGACCAGGCCTCCAGCGTGCGCGAGGAAGCCCAGGCCACGGCGATGGTTCCGAGCCCGACGCCCGCCAGGCCGAGACCGAAACTGGTGAATCCGGCGGCGTGGGGCAGGAGTGCCGCGAGCAGGTCGATCACGGCGAAATGGAACAGGTAGGCCGAATACGAGATCCGGCCCAGGAAGGCGAAGAAAGGCCATTCGAAGCGCTTGAGCATCACCGCCGTGAACGCCAGCATCCCGACGATCTCGGCCCACAGGCCCGGACGCGTCGGCCATCCCTGGGCCTTGCCCAGGACGGCGACGACCATCCACAGCGCCGCGACGGCCAGCAGCGTGCGCAGCGGCACGCGGCCGCCATCGAACAGCATCGCGAACAACGCCATCGCAACGACGAAGATCGGCAATTGGGTGAGCAGCGAGTAGTAGACGACGATCTCGTCGATCGCGTAGTGGTGCAGCAGGACGTACGCGACCAGGCTGCAGGCCAGGTAGATCGCGAATGCGGCCCACAGGCGTTGCGGCACCGACTTGAGCCGCATCACCATCAGCGGGAACAGGACGTAGAAACCGACCTCGGCGGCGATGCTCCAACCGCCCGGCACCACGAGGTTGATGGCGTGCGCCGAGAATCCGTGCACGAGCAGCACCGTGAGCAGAACGTCGGAGGCGCCGGCGGGCTCGAGCACCGACAGGCCGGTCTGGCGCCATGCCAGGTAGAACGCGGTCGCGAACCAGAACGGCGGCGCGATGCGGCACAGCCGGCGGATCAGGAACTTGCCCGTCTCCCAGGTCTCGCTCTTGCGGGCCGACCACATGTAGCACATCGTGATGCCGCTCACGATGAAGAACAGCTGGACGCCGTTGTAGCCGAGGTGCGCGAGCTGGCCGACGAGGCCGGGGGCGCCGAAATGCAGCTGCACGTGGTAGACGATCACCATCGTGATGGCGATGCCGCGCAGCGTGTCCAGCCCGCGCAGCCGGCCTCCGGGTTGGTTGATCGTGACGGGAGCGGTCGGGGCGGCAGGGGGCATGGCGGACGGAGCAGGGACAAGGCACTCTCACATTGGTGCCGCGCCGGGGAGCCGGCTAGTCTACATGGGGCTCGTCTAGAATCGGCCGCCCTGCCCGGGGTCGTCCGGCGCAGCTTCGCGCCCGCATCCGGCGTCGCGCAGATCCCCGGGGTCGTGCCCAGGCCATCCCGTCGATCGAGAGTTGAATGAGCAGTTCCCACACAAGCCGACAGCTGGATATCTTTCGAGGTTTTGCCGCCATCCTGATGGTGTTGAACCACGCCGGCGTCCAATGGCTGGCACCGGTCGACGCGACGACCGGCATCGACGGCATGGCCGTATTCCTGGGCAGCGCGGCGCCTGCGCTGTTCTTCTTCGCGACCGGCGTCGGCATGGGCCTGAGCCGGCGCAGCGCGGTGGATTGGCCCGGCATCGCGCGCAAGGTGGTGCTGCTGCTGATCGCGGACCTGTTCCTGGGCTGGAGCGTGCACCGCTGGATCGGGCTCGACTTCTTCGCCTTCTGCGCGATCTCGATGCTGGCCGTCGCCCTCGTGACGGCGACGCGCCGGCCCGTGCTCACCGCGGCGTTGATCATCGCGGCCTGCCTGCTCGTGCGCTATGCCTTCGTGGCGCAGCTGCACACGCTGGCAAGCGACTACCCGATCGTCGCCTTCGTGTCGGGCATCGACGGCGTCGTGGACGTGTCCTATCCGCTGTCGCCGTGGCTGGTCTTTCCGCTCGCGGGCTTCATCCTCGGGCGGCTCAGCGCACGCCGGGAGGGTGCGGCGCCCACGCTCTCGCCGCGAGCCGGCGTCGCGGTGCTGGCCGCGGCCTGTGGCGCGGTGGCGTGGTGGCTCGATTCGCGCGGGGCGCCCATGCACCGCTGGAATACCGTGTCCGTGGCGTATTTTCTTTTCGCGATCGCGTTCGTTGGCGTGGTCTGGCTGGTGGCCGACGCGCTGGCGCTGGCATCCGACTCGCGCCTGGTGTCCGCCTTGCAGACCCGCGGCCCGGCGAGCCTGTTGATCGTGCCGGTGCATTACGCGCTGATCGGGAGCGCGGCGGCGGTGTTTCCGCCCCCCTGGAGCGGCGCCGCCTGGCTGCCCGCGGTGCTGGTGCTGTGTACTGTCGCGTTGGCTGCTTCCAAATGGATCGCAACTTGCTTGCGGCGATGGGTCGAGTCGCCGCAGGTGTCAAGGGGGCTGGCACTCTCGTTGCCAGCGTGCGCGGCCGTGATCGCCATTTGCGTGGTGGCGACGCCGCCGCTGGCCTGCCTCCTCGTCGCCTGCCTGGGCCAGGTGGTGGTCGCGGCGAACCTGGCGCGGCCGGACGCCGTTGTCACACGACCCGGCATGGGCCGGACGATATGATTTGGAATCTGTACGGGAGTATGCAAAGTGAGTAGTCAAATCGGTGCGTTCCAGCAGGTGACCCTGCCGATCGACCTCAGCAATGGGCTGAAGATGGATGCCGCGGAGGCCAAGGCCCTGGGCTCCCTGTTCGTGGAGGAATACAACAAGGCCAATCCGTTCGAGCACATCGTCTTCGACGGCATCCTTCCTGATGAGTTGATCGCCAGGATCCTGGCCGACTTTCCGGCCGCCACGCGCGCGAACGGCGCCAACGACAAGGTGTTCACGATCGGCTATGGCGGCGACCACAAGCGCCAGGTCATGCCCGAGGATTGCGATCGCTTCTCGCGCGAGTTGTTCCTGTTCTTCAATTCGCGGCCGATGCTGCAGTTCCTCGAGGGCCTGACGGGCATCGACGGACTGCTGCCGGACCCTTATTTCATGGGCGGCGGCTACCACGAGATCACCAAGGGCGGCCGGCTGGGCGTGCACGCGGACTTCCGCATCAACACGCAGCTCCATGTGCGGCGTCGCCTGAACATGCTGATCTACCTCAACCCCGATTGGAACGACGACTGGAAGGGGCAGCTGGAACTCTGGTCGCGCGACATGAAGGAGTGCGTGCAACGCGTGTCGCCGCTGCTCAACCGCTGCGTCGTGTTCAACACGGAAGCCGACACGTGGCACGGCCACCCGGACGCGCTGGAGCCGCCGGAGGGCGTCTCCCGCAAGTCGATCGCCCTGTACTACTACACTGCGTCGCGGCAGGTGTACGAGGAAACGCCGCACCGCTCGACGATGTACGTCTCGCGTCCCAACGATTCCGCCCAGGACAAGGCCGAGGCGCGCAAGTTCCGGACCGAGGAATACCTGAAGGAGTGGTTGCCGCCGGTGGCCTATCGTGGCTTGTCCAAGGTCCGCAGGGCACTGAAGAAGAAGGCTTGACCCTTTGCTGAACGGCCGGACCGGGGCGCGCTCGCCTCCCGGCCGGTGCCGGCCCCCGAGGCTGGCATGACATCTCTTCCGCGCTCCGAACCGCGGTGAAACGGAACCCTGGTGATCTACGCGATCAAGCTGCTTCTCCCCACTCTGTTCGTCTGCGGACTGGCCTGGGTGGTGCTGCGCGCGTCGTTCGCGCCGCTGTTGTCCAAGATCGAATACCAGCGCGCCTGGGTGGTGCTGATCGCGACGACGATGGTCGTCTACCTGGGCCACACGCCGATGCTGTTCACGATCGGCGTCGGCCTGATGGCGCTGTTCGCGCAGTCGTTCCTGGGCGGAGGCATCCGCGGCAAGCTGGCCGCGTTCATGCTGATGATCATGATCCTGCCGCCGATCACCTGGCAGGTGGGGGGTGTGGGCGACATCAACTACGTGCTGGCACTGACCGGGCCGCGGATCCTCGCGCTCCTGCTCCTGACCGGCCCCGCGCTGAAGCTGCTGGGCGACGGGACCTACAAGCGCGAGCGCTGGGTACTGCTGCTGGACGTCGTCGTCATCGCCTACCAGGTCCTCAAGATCGCCTTGATGGCGCCGCACATGACCACGACGGGCATGCTGCGCATGCTGGTGGAGAGCGTGCTCGACGTGCTGCTGCCCTACTACGTCGCCTCGCGCGCGATCCGCACCGAAAGGGACCTGCGCTTCGTCCTGACCCACCTCGCCCTGGGCCTGGCCCTGGCGGCCAGCGTCGGCTTCGTGGAGTTCTTCATCCATCGCAACCTCTACAGCGAGCTGCAGTACGTGTACGGCTACAAGTGGCAGCTGACGATGACCCTGACGCGCGGCGATTACCTGCGCGTGCAGGCCGCGACCCCGCAGCCCATCGTGCTGGCGTTCGAGATGATCTTCGCGACCGGCGTGTGGACCTATCTTCGCGGCCAGGACTGGCGCCGCATCTCGGTGCTGCTCGTCTACGGTGCGTTCCTCTCGTGCCTGCTGTTCACCTTCTCGCGCGGCCCGTGGATCGGCGGCATGATCTTTGGTGCGGCCCTGCTCGGACTGCGCAGGCTGGGCGTGAAAACGTTCGTCTGGCTGTTCCTGCTGCTGCTGGCGGGCGCGGTGACGGCGAAGGCGATGGGCGCCGACGAGCAGGTGGTGGCCGCGCTGGGCGCCGTGTTCGGCTCCAGCGAGCACGACCTGAACACGATCAACTATCGCCGCCAGCTCCTGGACACGGCGCTGGCGTTGCTGAAGCAGAGCCCTTGGCTGGGCGTGCCGGACTACGCCTCGCAAATGCAGGACCTGAAGCAGGGCGAGGGCATCATCGACCTCGTCAACAGCTATATCGCAATCGCGCTCGACACCGGCCTGATCGGCCTGGCGATCTACCTGCTGCCTTACGCGCTGGCGTTCCGGCGGATGGTGGGCGTGCCCGGCATCTCGCTGCGCCAGCCCAGCGACGCGGGCGCGGGCTGGTTCGCGGCCACGTTCCTGGCGCTGAGCATTTCCTGCGTGCTGACCATCTTCACGACCTCCACGTTCTCGACGATGCCGTTCCTGCTGATCATGCTGGTGGCGCTGCCGATCGCGCGACTGACGATGAAGGACACGCCCATCGACGTCCCGCTCGACCTGGCACCCGAGAGGCCGTACGGCCTCGACGGCCTGCCGCTGGCACGTCGCTGAGCGACCGAGGCGTAGGGGCCATGCAGGACATCGGGACGACGGCGGACATCTCGGCGGAAACCGCCGACTGGTCGCGCGAGCACAAGCCGGTCTGCGCCTGGAAGCCGTCCCGGTCGCTCCTGGCCAGCATCCGCGCCTACCAGCGCCACACCGGTCGCGGCCCGATCCACGCGCTGGCGCGAGGCATCGCGGTGCTGCGCCACGCGTTCTGGTCCGTCGTGAGCGGTGCCGACATTCCGTTGAACTGCCGCCTCGGTGGCGGCCTGCTGCTGCCGCACCCGAACGGCGTGGTGATCCATCCGTCGGTCGACGTGGGGCCCAACTGCCTGGTCTTCCAGCAGGTGACGCTCGGCGCGGGATCGCGTCCGGGCTTCCCGCGCCTGGGCGGCCACGTGGACGTCGGCGCCGGCGCCAAGATCCTGGGGGGCGTCACGATCGGCGACCACGCACGCATCGGTGCGAACGCCGTGGTCATGATCGACGTGCCGGCCGGCGCCACGGCCGTGGGCATTCCCGCACGCATCGTGTCGCAACGGGAGCAACTCCTTGGATGAAGCCGCCTCGATGGCCGCGAAGCCGCTGGCGCTCGCCGCCATGGGCGTCGTCATCATCGGCCGCAACGAGGGGCAACGCCTGGTGCGTTGCCTCGAGTCGGTGCGCGGCGCCGTCGCGCAGGTGGTCTACGTCGACTCCGGATCCACCGACGGTTCCGCCGCCAAGGCGCGCGACCTGGGTGCCGACGTCGTGGAACTGGACATGCGCCGCCCGTTCACCGCGGCGCTTGCCCGCAACGCCGGTTGGCGTCGCCTCGTGGAGATCGCACCCCAGGCGACGACCGTGCATTTCCTCGACGGCGACTGCGAGGTCGTGCCCGGCTGGCTGCCCGCCGCCCTCGGGGCCTTGACGGCCCATCCGGAGCGCGCCGTCGTCTGCGGGCGCCGTCGCGAGCGCTTTCCCGACGCGTCGGCCTTCAATCGCCAGTGCGAGATCGAATGGAACGCCGGCGCGGGCGAGATCCGCTCGTGCGGCGGCGACGCGCTGATGCGCCTGGACGCCCTGGCGGCCGCCGGGGGCTACCGGGACAGCCTGATCGCCGGCGAGGAGCCCGAACTGTGCGTGCGCCTGCGTGCCGCGGGCTGGAAGATCTGGCGGCTCGACCGCGACATGGTCTGGCATGACGCCGCCATGACGCGCTGGTCGCAATGGTGGAAGCGCAGCAAGCGCGCCGGCCACGCCTTCGCGGAGGGCGCGTTCCTGCATGGCGGCCCGCCCGAGCGCCACTACGTCGCCGAGGCGCGGCGGGCGCTGATCTGGGGCGGGGCGTTGCCGCTTGCCATCCTCCTGCTGGGCCTCGTGCACCCGATCGGATTCCTGCTGCTGGCCCTGTATCCGCTGCAGATGCTGCGGCTCGCGCTGCGGCCGCAGCCCGCGGCCCGGGAGGCGAACGCCGTCTGGAGCCGCGCCTTCTTCCTCGTCGCCGGACGCTTTCCGGAGGCGGCAGGAGTCTTGCTTTTCCGCTGGCACAAACTGCGCGGTCGCGCCAGTGCCCTGATCGAATACAAGTGAACGGTCGTCGCGATGCGATGATCGAGCGTGGGCGCTCCGGCGACGCGCGCACGTTCCATTTCCAAATGCAACCATGACACCATCAACCGCCTACGCGCTCATTTCCCCGTGCCGCAACGAGGCCGACTACATGCGCGAGACGCTGGACACGGTCGTCGCCCAGTCGGTGACGCCGGCCCTCTGGGTGATCGTCGATGACGGCTCCTCGGACGCGACGCCGGCAATTCTTGCCGAATACGCTTCCAGGCATTCCTGGATCCGCATCGTCACGCGCAAGGATCGCGGGCACCGGGCGGTCGGCCCGGGCGTCATCGACGCGTTCTACGCGGGCTATGAAACGATCCGTCCCGACGACTTTGCGTTCATATGCAAGCTCGATCTCGATTTGCGTCTGCCGCCCCGGTATTTCGAGATCCTGATCCAGCGCATGCTCGCGGAGCCGCGCATGGCGACCTGCAGCGGCAAGGCCTACATCGAGGAAGACGGCAAGCTCGTGGCGGAACGCCACGGCGACGAGACCTCGCTGGGCATGACCAAGTTCTATCGCGTCGAGGCGTTCAAGCAGATCGGCGGCTTCGTCCGCGAGGTGATGTGGGATGGCATCGACTGCCACGAGTGCCGCCGCCAGGGCTGGATCGCGCGCAGCTGGGACGAGCCGGACCTGCGCTTCGTCCACCTGAGGCCGATGGGCTCGAGCCAGCAGAGCGTCTACACCGGTCGCATGCGCCATGGCTTCGGCCAGTACTTCATGGGCACCGGCATCGTCTACATGGCGGCCAGCGCGTTGCTGCGCATGACCCAGCGTCCGTATGTCGTGGGCAGCCTCGCGATGTTCTGGGGCTACCTCAAGAGCGCCCTGAAGCGCGCGCCGCGCTATGGCGACGAAGGCTTCCGCAAGTTCCTGCGCGCGTGGCAATGGCGTTCGCTGCTCGTGGGCAAGGCCCGGGCGACGGCCGAGATCGACCGGCGCAATGCCGAACGTCCGCCGGCACCCGTTCGAACGGCCGCCGGCCCCGGGAGCGTGGCTTGAAGATCGCCTACCTGGTCAACCAGTACCCGAAGGTCAGCCACACGTTCATCCGGCGCGAGATCCTGGCGCTGGAGCGCCAGGGCGTGAGCGTGGCGCGCTTCGCGTTGCGCGGCTGGGACGCGGACGTCAAGGGCGAGGAAGACCTGGCCGAGCGCGACCGGACGCGCCACATCCTGCGCGATGGCCTGGCGCCGCTGCTGGGGCGCGCGCTGCGCCGCTCGCTGGCGAATCCGGCGCGGGCCTGGCGTGCGCTGCGCAGCGCATGGCAGATGTCGCGCCAGGCGGAGCGCTCGTGGCCCTATCACCTGATGTATTTCATCGAGGCCTGCACGCTCGCCGACTGGCTGGAGCAAGAGGGCGTAGAGCATGTGCATGCACACTTCGGCACCAATTCCACCGAGGTCGCGATGCTGGCGCACCTGCTGGGCGGCCCCCGCTACAGCTTCACGGTGCATGGCCCCGAGGAATTCGACAAGCCGCGCTTCCTCCACCTGACCCGCAAGATCCATGACGCTGCGTTCGTCGTCGCGATCAGCAGCTACGGGCGCAGCCAGTTGTGGCGCTGGCTTCCCGGTCAGGAGTGGAACAAGGTGTCCGTCGTGCATTGCGCGCTCGAAGGCAGCTTCTTCCAGGCGCGCGACAGCGTGACGGCGCAACCGGCGCCGCGGCTCGTGAACGTCGGGCGCCTGTGCGCGCAGAAGGGACAGCTGCTGCTGGTCGAGGCGGCGGCGCTGCTGAAGCAGGACGGCGTGGCCTTCGAGCTGGTGCTCGCCGGCGACGGCGAGATGCGCGAGGCCATCGAGGCGGCGATCGCACGCCACCGGCTGGGCGACAGCGTGCGCATCACCGGCTGGGTCGACAGCGCCACGGTGCGCCGCGAGATGCTCGAGGCGCGTGCCCTCGTCCTGCCGAGCTTCGCCGAGGGCCTGCCCGTGGTCATCATGGAAGCGATGGCGGTCGGGCGTCCCGTCGTCACGACCCGGATCGCCGGCATTCCCGAACTGGTGCGCGAAGGCGTGGACGGCTGGCTCGTCCCGCCGGGCGACATCGTCGAACTGAAGCGCGCCATGCAGGAGTGCCTGCAGGCCAGTCCGGAGCGCCTGCTGGAGATGGGGCGCGCCGCCAACGAGCGGGTGCGCCAGCGCCATGACGCCGACGTCGAGGCGGCCAAGCTGAAGGCCTTGTTCGAGGCGGCGCGCTCCGGCGTTCCGCTCGAGGCCCTCGCGGCACCCGCCGCGGCCGCGACGCCGCAGGCATGACGCTCGCCCGCGGGCGCCGCCCTGCTGGACCGTGGATTGCCCTGGCGAGCGGGCAGCGGCGGCGGCCACGTTCACCCGGAGGGCGCGTGGCAAAATGCAGCATTCCGATGGTGGGCACTCCGCCGAATTCGACAGCCTTGGCACAACGACATCCGATTGAGCGGCACCATGGATAGATCAACGTCATGCGCGACTCCCGGCCCGACGGCAGCGCCGCATCGGATGAACCGGCATGTCTGAGCCGCAACGCCTCTGGCCGCGTCAGCCGCTGCTCAACGTCTGGGCCGACGACCTGTCGATGGACGACCTGCTGGAGCGGCTGGCCACCACCGGCGGCGTGGTGTTCACGGTCAACCCGGACCACCTGTACCACCTGCAATACAACCCGGCCTTCCTGGCGGCGTACCGCTCGGCCGACATCATCACGGTCGACAGCCACTACGTGCGGCTGGCGCTCCGCGCCCAGGGCCGTGCTGTCGTCAACCGGCTGCCGGGCTCCGACATCGTGCCCGCGTTCTGCGCGCGCCAGGCATCCGACCCGCAGACCCGAATTTTCCTGCTCGGGGCGCGTCCGGGCGTGGCCCAGCTGGCGCGCGAGTCGATGAATCGCAAGGCCGGCCGCGAAATGGTGGTCGGCGCGCACGGCCCCTCGATGAATTTCGTGAACGATGCGGTGGAGATCGATGCCGTGATCGAGATGATCGCCGACAGCGGTGCTAACGTCCTGCTCGTCGGGCTGGGCGCGCCCAAGCAGGAAGTCTGGATCGCGAGCGTTCGCCATCGCCTGCCCCAGGTGCGAGTGATGATGGGCATTGGCGCCACCATCGACTACGAAGCCGGGGCGGTCAAGCGCGCCCCCATGATCCTGCGGCGCCTGGGCCTGGAGTGGACGTATCGGGTCTACACCGAGCCTGGACGCTACCTGATGCGCTACGTTCGAAGTTCCAAGTTCCTGTGGTGGATGCTGATGGACCGCCTTGGCCACTACAAGGATCCCTTCGCCAACGCCGCCGCGTCCCTGTCCCGCTGAGCACACGCCGTCGAAACGATGGCCCGGAGGAAAATGAAAATGAAGATGAAGACCGTGGCGACCTGCTCGCCGATGCTCCTGTGTCTCGTCGCCGGAGTTGCGCGTGCGGAACTGGAGCCGTTCTCGTTCGACGCCAGCGAGACCATCAAGCACCACAGCAACGTCTTGCACGACGAAACCGAGCGGACGGCGGACTGGTTGTCGACCACGGAATTCAAGGCCGCGCTCGACCAGGCGATCGGACGTGAGCGCCTCGTGGGCTCGACATCGGTCAACCTGGATCACTACGCCAAGTTGCACAACCGCAGCTCCGTGGGCTACACGGCCAAGGGCGAGTTCGACTGGAGCACCATCGGCGACCTCTCGGGGGCGCTGGGCGCCGACTCGCGCCGTCACCAGTATCTCGATGATGTGGTCATCGAGCACGGCGCCTCCAGCCAGAAGAACCTGCAGACGGACAACCACGCCTTCGCCAACGTGCAACTCGGTGGCCTGGCGCGCTGGTCGATCTTCAGCGGCTTCGACGCGTCCGAGCGCAAGTATTCGGATCCGGCCTTCAGCGTCGACGAAGTCCAGCAATGGGCGGTCAGCGGTGGCACGAACTACTCGACGAGCCCCGACCTGTCCTTCGGCCTTCACGGTCGCTACGTGCGCGGCAAATACCCGCACAACAATGACCAGGCGTTCTCGCTCAAGACACTGGGCGTCAACACCAAGTGGACGATCAGCGGCAACACCTCGTTCGACGGCAACGTCGGCTACACCCAGCAGCGTACCGACGACCAACCTGACCAGCACTTCGTCAATGGCGCGATGAACTGGCGCTGGACGCCGCCGTCGCACTTCACCGTCACGCTGGGCGTGTCCCGCGATTCGAGCACGAACGCGGGCGAGGGCGCGACCATCACGAACATGAACAACAGCGTCACCGGGCGCTCTCTGAACACGATCGCGCATCTCGACGTCAGCTACGCCCTGACTGCCAAGATCACGCTCGACGCCATCGCGCAGTACATCCATCGCCAGTACACGGATGCGCATGTGCCCACCGGCCTGAGCTTCGGTGGCGTGCCGCTGACCGAACTGGCCAACGGCTCCAGCAACACGTCGCGCTACACGCTGTCCGCCCATTACCTGCCGACCCGCACCACCGCGGTGGGCTGCGGCTTCTCGCGCGAGATGCATACCGCCGACCAGTCGATCAGCGGCCTTTTCAAGCCCTACACCGACAACACGGTGATGTGCACGGCGTCCATCCACTTCGACTGATCCTTACCTCTGCGAGCACACGCCATGACCATCGTCGCCATCGTGGGCCTGGGCTATGTCGGCCTGCCTCTCGTCGTTGAATTCGGCAGGCTCGGCCGCACCATCGGGTTCGACATCGCCGTCGACAAGGTGGCCAAGTGTCGCGCCGGCACCGATCCGTCGCGCGAGATCCCCGACGCCGACATGCAGGCGGCGGTGCACGCCGAGTACACCTCGGACGCCACCGACCTCGCGCAGGCGGACGTCATCATCGTGGCGGTGCCGACACCGGTCGACAACGCCAAGATCCCCGACTTCGGGCCGCTGATCGGCGCGAGCCGCGCCATCGGGCCGCACCTGAAGGCGGGCGCGATCGTCGTCTACGAGTCGACCGTCTATCCCGGCGCGACCGAGGAGGTCTGCATCCCCGAGCTTGAACGCAGCTCGGGCCGCAAGTGGAAGAAGGATTTCTTCGTCGGCTACAGCCCCGAGCGCATCAATCCGGGCGACCGCGAGCACATGTTGACCAACGTCATCAAGGTCGTGGCTGGCGACACGCCCGCCACGCTCGAGAGCGTGGCCGTGCTTTACGAGCGCATCGTCAAGCCGGGCGTGCATCGCTGCTCCAGCATCAAGGCGGCCGAGGCCTGCAAGGTCATCGAGAACACGCAGCGCGACCTCAACATCGCGCTGATGAACGAGCTCGCGATCATCTTCGACAAGGTCGGCATCGACACCACCGAGGTGCTGGAGGCCGCCGGCACGAAGTGGAACTTCCTGAGGTTCAAGCCGGGCCTGGTCGGCGGACATTGCATCGGCGTCGACCCGTACTACCTCACGCACAAGGCGCAGACGCTGGGCTATCACCCGGAGGTGATCCTGGCCGGCCGGCGCATCAATGACGGCATGGGCAAGTTCATCGCCGAACAGACGATCAAGCAGATGATCGCCGCCGGCAGCCCCATCAAGGGCGCCAAGGTCACGGTACTGGGCCTGACGTTCAAGGAAGACTGCGCCGACCTGCGCAACAGCAAGGTCGTCGACATCATCAACGAGTTGAAGTCCTACGGCGTCGAGGTGTTCGTCCACGACCCGCAGGCGGACGGCGCCGAGGCGCAGCACGAATACGGCGTCGAGTTGACGGCGTGGGACGACCTGCCGCGCGCCAATGCCATCGTCGCGGCCGTCGCCCACCGCGAGTACCGCGCGCTGGGCGTCGACCGGATCGCCGCGCGGCTCGAGCCCCACGCCTGCTTCATCGACGTGAAGGCGGCGTTCGCGCAGGCCGAACTCGAATCGCATGGGATGCGCGTCTGGCGCCTCTGAACCGCGCGAGGCCGACGATGAAAGTCCTGGTCACCGGCGCCGCCGGCTTCATCGGCATGCACGTCGTGCAACGCCTGGTGGCGCGCGGCGACAGCGTGGTGGGCATCGACAACCTGAATGCGTACTACGACCCGTCGCTGAAACAAGCGCGCCTGGCGCAACTGGCCGGGCTGGCGACATTCCGCTTCGAGCGGCTGGACATCGTCGACGGCGCCGCCCTCGACGCGCTGTTCGCGCGCGAGCAGTTCGACCGCGTGGTGCACCTGGCCGCCCAGGCGGGCGTGCGCTACTCGATCGACAACCCGCTCGCCTACGGCGATTCCAACCTCCGCGGCTTCCTCAACGTGCTGGAGGCCTGCCGCCACCACCCGGTCGAGCACCTGGTCTACGCCAGCAGCTCCAGCGTGTACGGCGGCAACGCGAAGATGCCGTTCTCCGAGGCCGACAGCGTCGACCATCCCGTGAGCCTGTACGCGGCGACCAAGAAGGCCAACGAGCTGATGGCGCACACGTACAGCCACCTGTACGGCATTCCCACCACGGGCCTGCGCTTCTTCACCGTCTACGGACCCTGGGGCCGGCCCGACATGGCCTACTTCTCGTTCACGCGCGACATCCTCGAAGGCAAGCCCATCGCCGTCTATAACGACGGCAAGATGATGCGCGACTTCACGTACATCGACGACATCGTCGACGGCGTGGCCGCCGTCCTCGACAAGCCAGCGACGCCCGACCCGGAATTCGAGCCCCTGGCTCCGAATCCCGGCACGTCGCACGCGCCCTACCGCGTGTTCAACATCGGCAACCAGGGTCCCGTGGCGCTGGGTGACTTCATCTCGACCATCGAGGACGCCCTCGGCGTGACGGCGATCAGGGATTACAAGCCGATGCAGCCCGGCGACGTCGTCGCGACGCACGCGGATGTTTCCGCGCTGCATCGCTGGACGGGCGTGTCGCCACGCACGCCGCTCGCGACGGGGATCCGCCATTTTGTCGCCTGGTACAGGGACTACCGCCAAGACCGAAAGACGGCCGCCCCTGGTGGATAGTTGCCGCCGCAACGCCGTTGACTCCGAGTTCTCGCTTCACTGACATTACGTTTTCAGATCCTGGATGTCGAACTGTCGAGCAGGCATTCGACATGATCTTTCAATCACGTCGGAACTGGCCAGTTGGGGGGATCGATGAACGCAAAGCAGTGGGCACTGGGATCGGGCGTGGGCGCGGCGCTGATCGCCATGCGAGATGCATTCCAGATGCTGGAGGCGATGCTGGGCAAGCCCGAAATTCTTGGCACCCTGGCGAACGACCAATTGGCCGGCCGCCTCATCGCTCGACTCAACAGGCCGGAGACGGCATTTCTCGACGTCGGCGCGCACATAGGCTCCGTCTCGGCCGCGGTGTCGCGCAACGATGCCACCATTGCGATACACGCCTTCGAGGCCGTGCCGGAGAAGGTGGCCGCCTTGCGCCGCAAGTTCCCCGGTTTCGTCGTGCACGAGTGTGCGGTGGGGGACCGGGCAGGCGAGGTCACGTTCTTCGTCAACACCGTGTTGTCGGGATACAGCTCGCTCGGGGCGCCGGCGGGGGCGGCCAGTGGTGCGATCGTCGCCATCCATGTTGCGATGAAGACGCTCGACGAACTGGTGCCTGCAGTGCCCGTCGATGTGATCAAGATGGACATCGAGGGCGCCGAGCTGGGCGCATTGCGCGGCGCGGTTCGACTCATCGAGCGATACCGCCCGACCGTCATGTTCGAAAGTGCGCCCGGGGATCCGAACGGGCTGGGATACACCAAGGAAGCGCTGTGGCAGTTCTTCAACGACATCGGCTACGAGATCGTCGTCCCGAATCGGGTGGCACACGACGGGGCCGGGCTGTCACAGGAAGGCTTCGTCGAAGGCCACTTGTATCCGCGCCGCACGACGAACTATTTTGCAGTCGCGTCTGAACGACGGCGCGAGGTGCGAGACCGCGCACGAAGGCTGCTGGGGATCGACGCCGTGGCGGCGTGACGAGGCGGCAAGCGGCATGTCGTACAGTTCGAGGCAGTGCCTCGATAATCGTCGGCAACATCCCGGCAATGCGCCGATGACGACGGCAATGCCTCACGGCCACGCTGCCTTGGCCGCCCTGGATGTGTCCATCCGCGGTGACCGGCGGTCTCTCTCGAACGAAAGCGCGACATGATCCTCGTGACCGGCGGTGCCGGCTTCATCGGCAGCAACTTCGTCCTCGACTGGCTCGAGAACCACGACGAGCACGTCATCAATCTCGACGCGTTGACCTACGCGGGCAACCTGGCGAACCTCGAGTCCCTGGACGGCGATCCGCGCCATCTGTTCCAGCACGGCGACATCGGCGATCGCAACCTCGTCGAGGCGATCCTGCGCAACCATCGCCCGCGCGCCATCGTCAACTTCGCGGCGGAGAGCCACGTCGATCGCTCGATCCTCGGCCCGGGCGCTTTTCTCAAGACGAACATCGATGGCACGTTCAACCTGCTGGAATCGGCGCGCGCGCACCACGCCACGCTGGAGGGCGACGACAAGGCGTCGTTCCGCTTCCTGCACGTGAGCACCGACGAGGTCTACGGTTCGCTGACGGCCCATGCCGCGCCCTTCACCGAGACGCACCCGTACGAGCCCAACAGCCCGTACTCCGCGAGCAAGGCGGCCAGCGACCACCTGGTGCGCGCATGGCACCACACCTACGGCCTACCGACGCTCACGACCAACTGCTCGAACAATTACGGCCCGTTGCACTTCCCCGAGAAGCTGATTCCGCTCGTGATCGTCAACGCGCTGGCCGGCAAGTCGCTCCCCATCTACGGCGATGGCCTGAACGTGCGCGACTGGCTCTACGTGAAGGATCACTGCTCGGCGATCCGCACCGTGCTGGCCGACGGACGCGTCGGCGAGACGTACAACGTCGGCGGCGAGAACGAGAAGACCAACATCGAGATCGTGCGCGGCATCTGCGCGCTGCTCGACGAGCTGCGCCCCGACGCCGCCGGTCCTCGCGATCGCCTGATCACGTTCGTCAAGGATCGCCCGGGCCACGACCGTCGCTACGCGATCGATGCCAGCAAGCTGGCCACGGAGCTGGGCTGGCGGCCGAAAGAGACGTTCGAGACGGGCCTGCGCAAGACCGTCGAGTGGTATCTCGCCAACGCCGAATGGGTGCAGGGCGTGCAGAGCGGTGCCTACCGTGACTGGGTCAGCACCCAGTACGCGAAGCCATGAAGATCCTGCTGCTCGGCTGCGACGGCCAGGTCGGTTGGGAGCTCCAGCGCTCCCTGCAGCCACTTGGCGAGGTGCTGGCGCTCGACTTCCAGAGCCGGAACTTCGCCGCCGATTTCTCCAGGCCCGACACGCTCGCCGCGACGGTGCAGGCGGTCAGGCCCGACCTGATCGTCAACGCCGCCGCGCACACCGCGGTCGACAAGGCCGAGTCCGAGCTCGCGTTGGCGCAGGCGATCAACGCCGATGCGCCAGGCGTGCTGGCGCGCAGCGCCGCCGCCTGCGGCGCCTGGCTCGTCCACTACAGCACCGACTACGTGTTCGACGGCACCGGCGACCAGCCACGGGCCGAGGACGCGCCCACGGGCCCGCTGTCGGTCTACGGCCGCACCAAGCTCGATGGCGAGACGCAGATCCGCGCCAGCGGCTGCCGCCACCTGATCCTGCGCACCAGCTGGGTCTACGCGGCGCGCGGCGGCAACTTCGCCAGGACGATGCTGCGGCTGGCCGGCACGAAGACCGAGCTGAACGTGATCGATGACCAGATCGGCGCGCCCACCGGCGCCGACCTGCTGGCCGACCTCACCGCGCTGATGGCGCGCGTCGCCCGCGCGCAACCTGACCTGGCCGGCACGTACCACGCCGTGGCCGCCGGCGCGACGAGCTGGCATGGCTATGCCCGCCTCGTGATAGAGACGGCGCGGGCGCGCGGGGTGGCGCTGACGTTGCCGCCCGAGGCCCTCCTGCCGATTCCCACCAGCGCCTACCCCACCCCGGCGCCGCGCCCGTTGAACTCGCGCCTCGATACGCGCAAGCTGCGTGAACGCTTCGGCGTGCACTTGCCGGGCTGGGAGTCCGGGGTGCGTCGCCTGCTCGACGAGATCCTCCCCGCCTGATGGCGCGCACCGCAAGGAAACCCTCTTGAACCGCAAAGGCATCATCCTCGCCGGAGGCTCCGGCACCCGCCTTCATCCGGCCACGCTCGCGATCAGCAAGCAGCTGATCCCGGTCTACGACAAGCCGATGATCTACTACCCGCTGAGCGTGCTGCTGCTGGCCGGCATCCGCGAGATCCTGATCATCAGCACCCCGCAGGACACACCGCGCTTCGAGCAGCTGCTGGGCGACGGCAAGCGCTGGGGCCTCGACCTGCAGTACGCGGTCCAGGACAGCCCCGACGGTCTCGCGCAGGCCTTCCTGATCGGCGAGAAGTTCCTGGCCGGCGCCCCCAGCGCGCTGGTGCTGGGCGACAACATCTTCTATGGCCACGACCTGGGCGGCCGCCTGGTGAACGCGTCCGCGCGCACCGACGGTGCCACCGTGTTCGCCTACCCGGTGACCGATCCCGAGCGCTACGGCGTGGTGGAATTCGACGCCGCGGGCCATGCGGTCAGCCTCGAGGAAAAGCCGGCCAGGCCCAAGAGCCGCTACGCGGTCACCGGCCTGTATTTCTACGATACCGACGTCGTCGCCCACGCGAAGGCACTCAAGCCCAGCGCGCGCGGCGAGCTCGAGATCACCGACCTGAACCGGGTCTACCTGGACGCAGGCAAGCTGGACGTGCAGATCCTGGGCCGTGGCGATGCGTGGCTGGACACCGGCACGCACGATTCGCTGCTGGAGGCCAGCCAGTTCGTCCACACGCTGGAAAAGCGCCAAGGCCTCAAGGCCTGCTGCCCGGAGGAGATCTGCTGGCGTCAGAAGTGGATAGCCGACGCCGAACTCGCCGCGCTGGCGGCGCCGCTGGCCAAGAGCGGCTACGGCCAGTACCTGCAGCGCCTGCTTGCCGAACGAGTGTTCTGACTCAGGCAGCGCCCTGTCCCATGAACTTCTTCAAGTCCATCCCATGATCGTCGAGACCACTGCCATCGCGGACGTCCTGGTCCTGCAGCCCAAGGTGTTCGGGGACGCGCGCGGGTTCTTCCTCGAAAGCTTCAACCAGGCCGCCTTCGACGCCGCGGTCGGTCGCCCGGTGGACTTCGTGCAGGACAACCACTCGCGGTCGGCGCGCGGCGTGTTGCGCGGGCTGCATTTCCAGAAGGGCGCGAAGGCGCAGGGCAAGCTGGTGCGCGTCACCGCGGGCGCCGTGTTCGACGTGGCCGTGGACATCCGCCGCGACAGCCCCACGTTCGGCCGCTGGGTGGGCGTCGAGCTCAGTGGCGAGAACCATCGCCAGCTGTGGGTGCCGCCGGGCCTGGCACACGGCTTCCTGGTGCTCACGGAGACGGCCGACTTCCTCTACAAGACGACCGAGTTCTATTCCCCGGCCGACGAGGGCGCGGTGCGCTGGGACGACCCGGACCTGGCGATAGCGTGGCCGTCGCTGGGGCAGGCGCCGACCCTGTCCGCCAAGGACGCCGTTGCAGGACTGTTGCGCGACATCGCCTAGCGTTGTGGTCTGAAATTCGTTGAAGGCATCATTCTTGCGTCCTGCGTTTTGCGCCCATGCAACGAATTTCCACCCACGCCCTAGCGTCGTGGTTTGAAAATTCGTTGAAGGCAACATCCCTGAGTTTTGCGCCCATGCAACGAATTTCCACCCACGCCCGGCGTCGTGGTTTGAAAATTCGTTGAAGGCAACATCCCTGAGTTTTGCGCCCATGCAACGAATTTCCACCCACGCCCCTAGGACGGGGTTTCGGCCTACACGTTCGGCCCTGGCGGGCTGCGAGAATCCATGGATGAGTGCCACGGTCGCGTTGCTGCGACCGTGCGATTGACGGCACGCCGGGAAACCGACCGGCGCGAGCGCGTCTCCGAACCATTTCTGATCAAAGGAACTGCGATGGCGAAAGCCATGATTCTTGCCGCCGGCCAGGGCACGCGCGTGCGGCCGCTGACGAAGTACATGCCCAAGCCGATGATTCCGATCCTGGGCAAGCCGGTACTCGAATACCTGATCGAGCATCTCGCGCGCTACGGCGTGAAGGAGATCATGATCAACGTCGCGTATTCGCACTGGAAGATCGAGAGCTATTTCGGCAACGGCAGCCGCTGGGGCGTCGAGATCGGCTACTCGTTCGAAGGCAAGCGCGATCACGGCGAGATCGTGCCGAACCCGAAGGGCTCGGCGGGCGGCATGCGCAAGATCCAGGATCACAGCGGCTTCTTCGACGACACCACCATCGTGCTGTGCGGCGACGCCATCATCGACCTGGACATCGGAGCGGCGCTGCACGAACACGCCAGCAAGAAGGCGCTCGCGAGCGTCGTCACACTGGAAGTGCCGCTGGAAGAGGTCAAGAACTACGGCGTGGTCGTCAGCGACTCCGAGGGCCGCATCACGCAGTTCCAGGAAAAGCCGTCGCCGGAGCAGGCCAAGTCGCGCATGGCCAGCACCGGCATCTACATCTTCGAGCCGGAAGCCCTCGACCTGATCCCGTCCGGCCAGGTGTTCGACATCGGCGGCCAGTTGTTCCCGCTGCTGGCCGAGAAGGGCCTGCCGTTCTATGCGCAGAGCCGGTGGTTCAACTGGATCGACATCGGCCGCGTCACCGACTACTGGGCGGTCTGCCAGCGCGTCCTGCGGGGCGAGGTGGCGCAGATGGACATGCCGGGCCGCGAGGTGCGTCCGGGCGTCTGGGTGGGCCTGAACACCAGCATCGATTTCGACAAGGTCAATATCACCGGGCCGGTCTACATCGGTTCATCGAGCGAGATCGAATCGGGCGCCACGATCGTCGGGCCGGCCTGGCTGGGCAACGGCTGTGTGTTGCGCGAGGGCAGCAAGCTGATTCGCAGCATCCTGTTCGACTACACGCGGCTGTCCCAGGGCGAGACCCTGGAAGATATGATCGTGTCGCCACACTATTGCGTCGATCGGCACGGCAACACCACCTATCCGGGCGACGAAGGCACTGTCCTGCGCTGGGGCGACGCACGCGCCTGACCTGCCGAAAGGCGTCCGCCGCGACACCCGGGCGTGTGTCGCGCGCCCTGTATCTCTTCCGAAAGCGTCCTCCATGGCAGCGTCGATCTTGATCCAACCCGTCATCATGGCCGGCGGCAGCGGCACGCGCCTCTGGCCGTTGTCGCGCGCGGGTTTCCCGAAACAATTCCTGTCGCTCGGCAGCGATGACAGCCTGTTCCAGCAGGCCGTGGCCCGCCTGGTCGGCCTCGCCAGCAGCGACATCACCGTCGAAGCCCCGTTGATCGTCGGCAACGCGGAACATCGCTTCCTGGCCCTGGAGCAACTGCGCGAGAAGCGCGTCGATCCGGCGGCCGTGATCCTCGAGCCGATCGGCCGCAACACCGCGCCCGCGCTCACGCTGGCGGCGCTGGCCGCCTGCGAGGGCGGCGCCGATCCGGTGCTGGTCGTGTCGCCCGCCGACCAGACGGTCACCGACCAGGCCGCGTTCACGGCCGCCCTGCAACAGGCCGTGCGCGGCGCCGCCGACGGTGCCATCGTGATCCTGGGCATCACGCCCACCAGCCCCGAGACGGCCTACGGCTACATCCGCAGCACCACGGGCGAGGGCCTGCAGAAGGTGGCGCAGTTCGTCGAGAAGCCCGATGCGGCCACCGCCGCGCGCTACCTCGCCGAGGGCGGCTACACCTGGAACTCCGGCATGTTCGTGCTGCGCGCCTCGGTGTGGCTCAAGGCGCTGCAGCAGTTCCGTCCCGACATCCTCGCCGCCACGCAGGCCGCGTGGAGCGGCCGCACGCCAGACGAGCGCTTCATCCGCCCCACGCGCGAGGCCTTCCTGGCCGTGCCGTCGGAGTCGGTCGACTACGCCGTGATGGAACGCTGCCCCGGCAGCGCCTTCGACATCCGCATGGTGCCGCTGGACGCCGGCTGGAACGATCTCGGTGCCTGGGACGCCGTCTGGCAGGTGGCCGACAAGGACACCGCGGGCAACTCCAGCGTCGGCGACGTGATGTTCGAGGACAGCCGCAACACGCTCGTGCACGCCACCGGTCGCCTCGTGACCGCGCTGGGACTGGACAACGTCGTGATCGTGGAAACGGCCGACGCCGTGCTCGTGGCCGATCGCGAGCGCAGCCAGGACGTCAAGAAGCTTGTCAATCGCCTGGACAAGGGACAACGGACGGAACACACGATGCATCGCAAAGTGCATCGTCCCTGGGGCTGGTACGACAGCGTGGACGCCGGGCCGCGCTTCCAGGTCAAGCGCATCATGGTCAATCCCGGTGCGACGCTCAGCCTGCAGATGCATCACCATCGCGCCGAACACTGGATCGTGGTGCAGGGCACGGCGGAGGTCACCTGCGGCGACCGCAAGATGATCCTCACCGAGAACCAGAGCACCTACATTCCGCTCGGCGAGACGCACCGGCTCGCGAACCCCGGCAAGCTGCCGCTCGAGATCATCGAGGTGCAGTCCGGCTCCTACCTCGGCGAGGACGACATCGTCCGCTTCGAGGATACCTACGGTCGCACCACCTGAAATGGCTCGAACCTTGCATGGCCCATCGCCATCGCGCCCGAAAGGGCGCCGCATCCGAAGGATGTTGCGCCCATCCGGGCGCTGCATAGCTTGACATGTTCGAAGAGCGCAGCGTCCGCAAGCAGTTCCTCAGCGCCCCGCCGTCGATCGGGAGCACGATCGCGTCGCTGCTCGAGCCGCTGGTGGCCGCGGGCATGCTGGGCGTATTCCACGAGGTCTACAACTACCGCATGGACGGCGTCGCGATGGCGCTGGCGATCCTGCTGCTGGTGCTGATGTTCCCGGGCGTGAACCGCTTCGGCCGCATGGGCATCGGGGTGGGCATCGACATCGTCCTGTCGTGGGCATGGGTGCTCAGCGTGCTGGCGCTCCTGGGCTACGCCACCAACAGCCTGGCGTCGTTCGATCCCGACATGCTGATGGCCTGGGCCATCGCGACGCCGCTGGTGCAATGGACGCTGGTGGCCATCGGCACCGCGATCCAGCGCCACCTGTCGTCGCTGCCGGACGCGCGCCGCCCCGCGGTCATCATCGGCGCGGGCCGCATGGGCCTGCGGGTCGCGCAGATGCTGCGCCTGCGCCAGTCCTTCGGCCACGACCTGCTGGGCTTCTTCGACGACCGCTCCGCCGACCGCGTGAACCTGCCGGAGGACGCGACGCTGGTGGGCGCGCTGAAGCAGTTGCCGGAATTCATCGAGGAGCGCGGCGTCAAGGACGTGTTCATCACGCTGCCGTTGACGTCGCAACCGCGCATCCAGTCGCTGCTCGAATCGCTGCAGAACACCACCGCGTCGATCCACTTCGTGCCCGACATCTTCGGCGTCAGCGTGATCCAGGGACGCCTGGAGGACATGGGCGGCGTGCCCGTCGTCGGCCTGCTCGTGACGCCGTTCACGGGCATCAACGGCTTCATCAAGCGCGGCAGCGACGTCGTCCTCTCGCTGCTGATCCTGCTGCTCATCTCGCCGATCCTCCTCGCGCTGGCGATCGGCGTGAAGGTGAGCTCGCCCGGGCCCGTGATCTTCCGCCAGCGCCGCACCGGCCTGGACGGCGAGATCATCGAGGTCTACAAGCTGCGCTCGATGCGCACCACGGACAACGGCCCCGTCGTGGTCCAGGCCACGCGCAACGATTCGCGCATCACGCCGTTCGGCGCGTTCATCCGCAAGACCTCGCTCGACGAACTGCCGCAGTTCATCAACGTGCTGCAGGGTCGCATGAGCATCGTCGGCCCGCGTCCGCACGCGGTCGCGCACAACGAGCAGTACCGCCGGCTGGTGAAGGCCTACATGGCGCGCCACAAGGTCAAGCCCGGCATCACCGGATGGGCCCAGGTCAACGGCCTGCGCGGCGAGACCGACACGCTCGACAAGATGGCGGCGCGCATCGAATACGACCTCGAATACCTGCGCAACTGGACGCTCGGACTCGACCTGCTGATCATCGCCAAGACGATCAAGCTGGTGTTCTTCGACCGCAGCGCCTACTGAAGCCCGGTCGCCGGCGCGCGTCTTGCAACGCGGGACCCTTGCCGCGATCCTGAATCCATCCACCCACGCGGGCGCCCGAAGCGCTCGAGACGACCATGCCACCTTTCATCGCCAACTTCATTCGACGCCGCGCCATGAAGACCGGCAAGGGCAAGAACCTGTTCCGCCGAGTCTCGCGCTCCAGCCGTGAGTGGGGCGACTTCATGAGCAAGTGGGGCGGCCTCTACGGGTGCGGAACGACGCCGACGATCAACATCGGCTGCAACATCACCGACCCCTACCTCGTGCGCATCGGCAACAACTGCGCGCTATCGGCCTGCACGCTCCTCGGCCACGACGCGGTCGTCCACCTCATCAATCGCGAGCAGGGCCTCAAGCTCGATTCCGTCGGCTTCATCGATATCCGCGACAACTCGTTCATCGGGCATGGCGCGATCATCATGCCCAATGTGCGCATCGGCCCGAACTCGGTCGTCGCTGCCGGCTCGGTCGTCACGAAGGACGTTCCACCCGGCACCGTCGTCGGTGGCGCGCCGGCCAAGGTGATCGGCACGTACGACGAAATGGTCGAGCGGCTCAAGAAGCGCAGCGCCGCCTACCCGTGGATCGACCTGATCGAGAAGCGCGAAGGATCGTTCGATCCGGCCATGGAGCCGACGCTCAAGAAACTGCGCGTGAAGCACTTCTTCGAAAGCGGCCCCGCGGCCTGACCTGCGCGGTGGCGTCGTGCCGGCCTCAGCGCCGGCCGACCGACTGCAGGCGCCGACTCAGCGGCGTCTCGATCCATCTCCACGCGGCGTAGCCGACCGCGCCGCAAACGACGATCGCCGTGGCCATGAAGCCGTAGATCGACAGCGGGCTCAACGATGACCCGGTGAGAGGCGCCCACACGATGCGCAGCGCGCCAAGCGCGAAGACGTGGGTGAGGTAGAGCGAGTACGACGAATCGCCCACGGCGCGCAGCAATGGCACATGCCAGTCCGCGAACGCGGCGTGCAGCGCGCCGAACACGAGCAGCGTCGCGCCGATGATCTGCGTGAACGTGCCCAGGGGCTCGGCGTTGCGCATCAACAGCATCGCAAGACCGATGACGATGGCCAGGCCGCTCACGACGCGCGGCGGCTCCGCCTGGTGGCGCAGCCACCAGGTGCCGATGACGGCGCCCAGGACGAATTCCACCATGATCAAGCTCGTGTACACGCGAGCCGGCGCGCTGTCCAGGGGCCCGAAGACGAGGCCCGTCGAGACGAGCGCGACGAAGACGACAAGCAGGGCGGGCAAGCGCCAGCGAACCGGAAGCGCGAGCGACAGCGCGAACACGAGGTAGAAGAACATCTCGAAATTGAGCGTCCACCCGGGCACGAGCAGGGGCCACGCCATCGCCGGGAAGCTGTTCGAGTAGTGCGGTATGAAGAGCAGGCTCTCGACCAGGGTGACCGGCGTCACGATCAGCGTGCGGAACAGCGACGGCGCGACCAGCGCGGCGCCGACCATGGCCAGCGTCAGCAGCCAGTAGAGCGGCACCACGCGGATGATCCGGCGCCGCATGAACTCGAGCGGCGAGATGCGCGTGCCGCTGGTCGTGACGACCATGATGAAGCCGCTGATGACGAAGAAGATGTCCACGCCCGAATTGCCGAAGCTGTTCGGGATGAGCGTCTTCGCGCCGTTCAGTTGCTCCACGCCGTGGAACCAGACCACCATCATCGCGGCGATGCCGCGCAGGTACTGGATGGGGAGGATGACGCGGGAGGTGGGCCGAGGCGCTTCAGGGAGGAGCATCGGGGGATTCTCGTCGAAGGCGGCGCGGACTTCGCATGAAAGTCCGCCGCCGCCTCGGCGCGGTGCGCGTCGACCCGGCGCCCGAGGCCTTATTCGACGAGGCCCAGCGACTTGAGCTTCGCCACGATCGAGTCCGCCGCCTCCTCCGCCGTCTGCGTGTGCGTGTTGACCACGATCTCGGGCGCGTCCGGCGCCTCGTACGGCGAGCTGATGCCGGTGAAGTTGGCGATCTCGCCGCGGCGTGCCTTCTTGTAGAGACCCTTGACGTCGCGCTCCTCGGCCACCGCGAGCGGGGTATTGACGTGGATCTCGATGAATTCGCCCTCGGCCATCTGGCCACGCGCCATCGCGCGTTCCGAGCGGAACGGCGAGATGAACGCGGTCATGACGATCAGGCCCGCATCGACCATCAGGCGCGCCACCTCGGCGACGCGGCGGATGTTCTCGACGCGGTCGGCCTCGGTGAAGCCGAGGTCCTTGTTGAGGCCGTGGCGCACGTTGTCGCCGTCGAGCAGGTAGGTGTGGCGGCCCATCGCGGCGAGCTTCTTCTCGACCAGGTTGGCGATGGTGGACTTGCCGGCGCCCGACAACCCGGTGAACCACAGCACTGCCGGGCGCTGGCGCTTGAGCTCGGAACGCAGCGCCTTGTCGACGTCGACGTGCTGCATGCGCAGGTTGTGCGAGCGGCGCAGCGCGAAATTGAGCATGCCGGCACCGACCGTGTTGTTGGTCATCCGGTTGATCAGGATGAAGCCGCCGGTGTCGCGGTTGGCCTTGTAGGCGTCGAACGCGATCTGGCGGTCGAGCGCGATGTTGACGACGCCGATCTCGTTGACGCCCAGCTGCTTGGCGGCCAGGTGCTCCATCGTGTTGACGTTGATCTTGTACTTCGGCTCGGTGATGGACGCGGTCACCGTCTGCGTGCCGATCTTCATCAGGTACGGACGGCCCGGCAGCATCGGCTCGTCGGTCATCCACACCAGCGAGGCCTCGAACTGGTCGGCCACCTCGGCCGGCGTGTCGGCCATCGACAAGACGTCGCCGCGCGAGATGTCGATCTCGTCTTCAAGTGTCAGCGTGATCGACTGCCCGGCGACGGCCAGCGGCAGGTCACCGGCCATCGTGACGATGCGCGCGACCTGGCTCTCCTTGCCCGACGGCTGGGCAATGATGCGGTCGCCCGGCTTGACGGTGCCGCTGGTGACCATCCCGGCGAAGCCGCGGAAGTCGAGGTTGGGGCGGTTGACCCACTGCACCGGCATGCGGAACGGCTCCTTCTGCAGGCGCGTCTCGTCGACCTCGCAGGTCTCGAGAAAGCCCATCAGCGTGGGGCCGTGATACCAGGGCGTGTGCTCGCTGGCCACCAGCATGTTGTCGCCCTTGAGGCCCGACAGCGGGATCGACGTGATGTCTGCCAGCCCGATCTGCGCGGCGAAGTCGCGGTACTCCTCGTTGATGCGGTCGAACACCTTTTGCGAGTAGTCGACCAGGTCCATCTTGTTGATGGCCAGCACCACCTTGCGGATGCCGATCAGGCTCACCAGGTAGCTGTGGCGGCGCGTCTGCGTCAGCACGCCCTTGCGCGCGTCGATCAGGATCACGGCCACGTCGGCGGTGGACGCGCCGGTGATCATGTTGCGCGTGTACTGCTCGTGGCCGGGCGTGTCGGCCACGATGAACTTGCGGCGATCCGTGGAGAAGAAGCGGTACGCGACGTCGATCGTGATGCCTTGCTCGCGCTCGGCCGCGAGGCCGTCGACGAGCAGCGCGAAGTCGATGTCGCCGCCTTGCGTGCCCCACTTCTTCGAGTCGTTCTCGATCGCCGCGAGCTGGTCCTCGAACAGCATCTTGGACTCGTACAGCAGGCGGCCGATCACGGTGGACTTGCCGTCGTCGACGGAGCCGCAGGTGATGAAGCGCAGCAGGCTCTTCTTCTCGTGCTGCTTGAGGTATTTCTCGATGTCGGTCGAGATGAGGTCCGATTGATGTGCCATTTGATTAATCAGTTCGCATGAAGTTCAAGGGAGCGGCGGATCCGGCTCTGCCGGGCCGCTCGCGGCCGGCCCCTCGGGGGCAGGGAGCGCTAGCGACCGTGGGGCTCAAAAGTACCCTTCCTGCTTCTTCTTCTCCATCGAGGCGGCGGAGTCGTGATCGATCATTCGTCCCTGGCGCTCCGACGTCTTCGTCAGCAGCATCTCCTGGATGACGTCGGGCAAGGTCGCGGCCGCCGACTCGACGGCGCCCGACAGCGGGTAGCAACCCAGGGTGCGGAAGCGCACGCTCTTCATCATCGGCACCTCGCCGGCCTTCAGGGGCATGCGGTCGTCGTCGACCATGATCAGCGTGCCGTCGCGATTGACCACCGGACGCTCGGCCGCGAAGTACAGCGGCACGATGGGAATGTTCTCGAGGTAGATGTATTGCCAGATGTCGAGCTCGGTCCAGTTCGAGATCGGGAACACGCGGATCGACTCGCCCTTGTGCTTGCGGCCGTTGTACAGGCGCCAGAGCTCGGGGCGCTGGTTCTTCGGATCCCAGCGGTGCTGCGCCGAGCGGAACGAGAAGATGCGCTCCTTCGCGCGTGACTTCTCCTCGTCGCGGCGCGCGCCGCCGAAGGCGGCGTCGAAGTTGTACTTGTCCAGTGCCTGCTTCAGGCCCTGCGTCTTCCACATGTCGGTATGGATGGCCGAGCCGTGCGTGAACGGATTGATGCCCTGCTCGGCGGCTTCGGGGTTCTGGTAGACCAGCAGCTCCATGCCCGACTCCTTGGCCATGCGCTCACGCAGTTCGTACATCGCGCGGAACTTCCACGTGGTGTCGACGTGCAGCAGCGGGAACGGCGGCGGCGACGGGAAGAACGCCTTGCGGGCCAGATGCAGCATCACCGCCGAGTCCTTCCCGATCGAATAGAGCATGACGGGGTTGTCGGTCTCGGCGACGACCTCGCGCATGATGTGGATGCTCTCGGCTTCCAGGCGCTGGAGGTGGGTGAGGTTCATGGGATCGTCCGTTGTCGACGCTTGGGGAGTGATGAAGGGCCGTCCGGTCGCCGCGGGCGACGTGGCCGGGGCGGGCGGCGCGGTGGCCGGGAACGGGTCGGCCGCCAGCAGGGGCGGCACGAGGCGGGTGATCTCGTCGGCCGGTGCCCCGCGGCGCGCCAGTGGAATCGGGCACGCGACGACTTGCAGGCGCGGCTGTGTCGCGATCCAGTCGTTCAATTGCGTCGCGCGGCGCAGGTCCAGGCCGTGCAGCCAGGCGACGACGGGGCTGGACGTCTGCGCCTGCAGGCGTGCACAGAAGTCGACGTAGGCTTGCTGCAGGCTCAGCGACGCGACCGGCAACCAGGCGATCTGGCCGCGCGCATCGACCGCGACCAGCAGGCCGCGCGACGTGCCCGCGCTCGCCGCCGCCGGGGCGGGCAGCCCGCCGCACCACCACGTGCGCGGCGCGCCGTTGCTGCGCGCGGCCGCTGGCTGCGCCGCCAGCCACTGCGCGGTCGCGGGCGAGCGCTCGGCCGCGTCGCGCAGCGCCACCAGCGTCAGGCCCCAGCGCGCGAGGCAGCGCGCCACCGCGCGCGGGTGCAGGTCGACGGCGAAGCGCTGCTGCGCGCAGTCGCGCACGGCGTCGGCCGACCACAACGCCACCGTCAGGCCGGCGCCCTCGGGCTGTCCGTACAGGGCCAGCAGCGCCAGTTCGGACTCCTGCGCCAGCGTCAGCGTGCGACCCGTCCCTTGTGGCCGTCCGCGCGCGCCCACGTCCACGGCATGCCACCCGCCTTCGGTGAACGCCTTGAAAGCGCCGATGATCGTCGGCACGCTCAGGCCCGTTTCCGCGCGCACGCGGGTGAGGCTGTGGCCGTCGACGCGCAACTCCACCGCGCGGCGGCGCTGGGCGTTCAGTTGCGACAGGTTGGCGGTCAGGGCGGGCACGAGGGAGCCAGTCGATGTAATCGAGACACTAAAACATTTAGTGGCGCGATTTTGTCATAATCGAGCGCATTCCGCATACCCCTTATGAGCATCATGATCGCCGGCCCGTTGCCTCTCGCCTCCTTGCTTGCCGAGCTGACCCCGCTCATCCACGAGGCCGGGGCGTTGGTGATGCGTGTCTATGCCACCAATTTCCAGGTCGAGATCAAGGGCGACGAGTCACCGGTCACGGTGGCCGACCAGTGCGCAGAGAAAGTGATCTTCGAAGGGCTGCGCCGCATCGCCCCGAACATTCCAGTCGTCGGCGAGGAGGCAGCATCCGCAGGTGATATCCCGGATGTGAGCAATCGCTTTTGGCTGGTCGACCCCATCGACGGGACCAAGGAATTCATCAGCCGCAGCGGAGAGTTCACGGTCAACATCGGGTTGATCGACCACGGTGTTCCGGTGCTCGGGTTGGTGCTGGCGCCGGCGCTCGGCCGCTTGTTCACCGGGGCTGCGGGGCTGGGAGCATGGGTCGAGGACCGCCACGAACGCCGCGCGATCGCCGTGCGCGCCGTGCCCGCCGAAGGGCTGACGGTGGTCGGCAGCCGTCATCACGGCGACGACTCGGCGGTCACGGCCTTGCTGGCCGGACGCCGCGTCGCCGCGCACAGGA
>Ga0307516_10000462_pt1 | contig 53659 bp, 39 predicted proteins | sample 19_EM_MG_FD_203310 | JGI IMG/M metagenome (GOLD analysis project Ga0307516, IMG submission 203310) | Populus trichocarpa ectomycorrhiza microbial communities from riparian zone in the Pacific Northwest, United States - 19_EM | ecosystem: Host-associated > Plants > Roots > Unclassified | place...
TGCGCTGGGGTCGGTGCCGGCGACCGCCGCCGCGGCCTCGTGAACGTCGTCGGGTTCGTACACGCTGCGCTCGGGGTTGACGCCGTGCATCGCGCCGATCCGGGGGCTGTAGGTCTCCGTTCGCACCCGCAGCCGGCCCGCCAGGGCGGCGACCTCGTCGACCGGCACGTGCCACAGCCCGGCCACCTGGGCGGCTGTGTACCAGTTCTCTATCGGCAGGTGCGCCCGCTCCGCAACGGTCTCGTGCCCGACGTCCACCCCGGCCGGCCCGAGATGAGCGGTGAACCAGGCGACCAGCGCCGCCGCCGTCGCCCGTGGCGCCGGGGCCGGCGGACATCGGACGACCGGCCCGGCAACCGTCTCGAGCGCCACCTCGCCGCCGAGGCTGCGGCCCAGCTTGATCCGTTCCACGATGACGACCCGCCGCAGGTCGGACACCGCGATCCGGTCGATGCCACGGATCCGCCGGAGCGTCACCCCCTCCGGCTGCACCTCGATCCAGCGGACCGTGCGAAGCTCATCGCGGCCCAACAGCGCCATGATGGGTACGCCGATCGCCAGCAGCAGCCCGGCCAGCACCGCCACCGTGCGCCAGGCGGCGGAGAAGCCGAAGAATCCCCACACCAGCGGGGTCACCAGGAAGCCGAGGACCGGCAGCCCGACGACCACCGGGGTCACGAAGCCGGCCAGGGCCGCCGCCGCCAGATGCCGGCCCGGATGCCGGATCAGGACCAGCCGCCGATCGCGGACGCTCATGCCGTTCACAATAGACGGCCTATCGTGGACCGGCCGGCGGGCCGAGCGGGGGTGGGGCATGCAGGATGAGCAGTGGCGGGAATGGCTGGGTCGTTCACCGCTGGGCCTTGACCTGCTCGCCCGGTGGCGCGGGGCCGGTGACTATCGGCGCCTGCTCGGCGCTGAGGCGTACCGGCAGCAGATGGTGGAATTGCTGTCGCGAGCGGCCCCGCGCGACTGCGCGGCCGCGGGTTTCGGCTGCACCAGGCGGAACGACCGGGCCTGCCGCGGGCCGGAGATCTGCTCCCAGGAGCCCGGCGCCGGTCCGGTCGGCGAGGGGCGGCGGGAAGGCCCGGTCCCGGGCGCCTGCGACGCGTTCTACGGCTACTACGGCGACGACCTGCGGATCCAGGTCGGCTTCGCGGCCCGGGACCGGCATCGCGCCGTGTTCTGGGCCGACAGCCCGGCCCCGGTGCGGCTGTGGGTCGACGGCGTGCCGGTCGGCACGGAACACCTGCTGGCCACGCCCGGATACTGGGTCGGCGACCGGTTCTTCGTGGTGGACGCCTCGGGCCCGGACGATCACCCGGCGCAGCGGTACGTGCTGAGCGACCTGGTCACCACGATCGTCTCTCTGCTGATCCACGACGCCGAGGAGTCGTCAACACACCTGCTCGTGCCGCGACCCGACGAGCTGTGGACCGACCCGCGCGTCGAGCGCCACGGCGATGTCCTGCACGTCTACCCGGACCGGGCGGCGCGGGAGGCCGGCCGACCGGACCGCACGCTGCCGGTGACTTGACCAGGCTGGGCTTCCTGTCGCGGGCCAGGCCGGTTCATTCAGCGCCAGCGGCGGGCGATGTCGTCAGCAGGACCAAGTTGAACGCGACATCGACTCCTGCGGGGTACTCCGTCGGCGACCGTCTGAAACCCGGCAGTCGCCCGGTCCACCGCCGCGTCGGCGTCTGGCCGGATTCGTCGCATGACCGTTCGGCGGCGGATAGCTCGCGGGATCGCAGCCACCCATGGCGTTGTAGATCAATTCGGCGCGAACCCTTCATCGGACTCGATCCGTCGGCATCACCCTCAGCGTTCACGCAACGCCCTCGACCGAGGCACCGCGTTGATCTTGGTAGTTGGTGGCTCGGAGGCATCTGATCCTGCTAGGTCGCCTTTGTCCGAAACGTCATTGACCGCTTTGATAGATCATGCTCGATTCGGTCCCGGGAGTCGTCTGCATGACTGGGGCCGCCCGTTGATCGCAACCCCGATCAGGCGATCACGCCTAACGGTCTGCGGGAGCCGCGGCCGGATCTTGTGGCAGCGTGGCCCGCTGCGTGCCCGCGCGCATCTATGTCGCTCCGGGGTCGGTGACGCCGGCGGGGATCTTGTTGCGGTGTGGTCTGTTCCGCGCCCGCGCGCATCTATGTTGGTCTGGGGTCGGTGAGACGGCGAGGATTCGGCAGGTTTCAGGGTGGGCGTCAGCTCCGCATCGCCGCCGCACACCATCCGCCCAGCAACGGGGCGAGGGCGGGCCCGTCCACGCACGACCTACCCGAGTGCACCCCGCCAGCCCGCTCGGCCCGGGGCCAGATCTTGCGACGGCGTGGTCCGCTTCGCACCGGCGCGCATCAATGTTGGCTTGGGGTTGGCGACGCGGTGGGGATCTTGTGGTGGTGTGGTCCGCCTCGCACCGGCGCGCATCAACGTCGGCCCAGGTCGGCGACCCTGTGGGAACTTGCGGCGGCACGGTCCGCTCCGAACCGCTACGACACATCTGTGGTGTCGCGGACCGTGAACGGGGATCGGGTGCGTCGCTCGGGGTGTTGCGGTTCGGCGCCCGGGCGCGGGTTTCGTTTGCGTGCTGTCCCGCATCCCCTTGGGACAGATCATCTGGTGCTGCTGAAGACTGGGGGCATGAGTTCTTCGTTTCCCGGACTGGTCGCCCGTACCCAGAATTTCACGCTCGGCCGCCCGCGCCGGTTCGTGGTCGCCCCGGACGGATCGCGGGTGTTGTTTCTGCGGTCGGGTGGGGGTGTGGACCCGGTGGGCCACCTCTGGTCGTGTGAGGTCGCCACCGGGGTGGAGCGTCTGCTGGTGGATGCGGCGGCACTGGGCGCGACCGGGGAAGCGCCGTCGTCCGAGCGTGAGCGGGCCCGGCGGGAGCGGGCGCGGGACCGGTCGGCCGGGATCGGCTCCTACGCCACGGACGCCGCCGTGCGTACGGCGGTGTTCACTGTGGACGGGTGGCTGTACGCGGTGGACGTGCTGTCGGCCGAGGTCAACGAGTTGGGCGCGCGGGAGCCGGCCGCCGAGGCACGGATCGACCCGACCGGCCGGACGGTCGCGTACGTGTGCGAGGCCGAGTTGCGGGTTGTCGGGCGCGATGGCAAGGACGACCGGCCGTTGGCGGAGCCGGACGGGCCCGAGGTGACGTGGGGGCTGGCGGAGCACGAGGCGTCCGAGTCGATGGACCGGTTCGAGGGCTACTGGTGGGCGCCGGACGGCCGGAGTCTCGTTGCGGCGCGGGTGGACAACGCGCCGGTGCAGGTCTGGTATGTCGCCGACCCCGCTCGCCCGGAGCGACCGCCGGCCGCGCTGCGCTACCCGTCCGCGGGGACGCCGAACGCGGACGTCGGGCTGCACGTGCTGGGCCTGGACGGCAGCCGGACGCCGGTGGACTGGGACCGTGCCGCGTTCGAGTACGTGACCCGGGTGGCCTGGGACGCGGCGGGGTTGCTGGTGGTCGTGCAGAACCGGCGCCAGACGACGATGCGGGTGCTGACCGCCGATCCGGTGACCGGCCGGACCGCGGTGCTGCGCGAGGACACCGACCCGGCGTGGACGACGATCGTCGAGGGCGTGCCCGCGCACACCGCCTCGGGCGAGTTGCTGTGGACCGTTGACGACGGCGACACCCGGCGGCTGACCGTCGACGGCGTCCCGGTCACGCCGCCCGGCCTGCAGCTGGAGGAGGTGCTCTCGGTCGACGGGGACACCGTGCTGTTCGCCGGAAGGCAAGAGCCGGCCGAGCGCCACCTGTGGACCTGGTCGCCGGCCGCCGGGCCGGTCCGGGTCACCACGACGCCCGGGCTGCACAGCGGGCGTCGCGCCGGCGGCGTGACTGTTGTGGACGCGCAGACGCTGGATGGTGAGGCGGTGAGCGTGAACGGACAGGAGTTGCGGAGCCTCGCGGCCGAGCCGTCGATCCGCCCGCTGCCGCGGCTGCTGGTGCTGGGGGAGCGGGAGCTGCGTACGGCGGTGCTGTTTCCCACCGGCCACATTCCGGGTTCGGCACGGCTGCCCGTGCTCATGGACCCGTACGGTGGCTCGGCCGGGCAGCGGGCCGTCGCCGCCCGCTCCCGGTACTGGGCCTCCCAGTGGTTCGCCGACCAGGGCTTCGCGGTGATCGTCGCGGATGGCCGGGGCACGCCGGGGCGCGGACCCCGCTGGGAACGCGCCCGCGGCGGCGACCATGCCGGGCCACGGGTGCAGGACCAGGTCGACGCGTTGCGGGCCGCCGCGGAGCGGTTCGGTGACCTCGATCTGGACCGGGTGGGTATCCGGGGCTGGTCGGCCGGTGGCTACCTGGCGGCCCTGGCGGTGCTGCGCCGGCCCGACGTGTTCCACGCCGCGGTGGCCGGTGCCCCGGTGACCGACCAGCTGCTCTACAGCTCCCACTGGCAGGAGCGCACGCTGGGCCTGCCCGCGGAGAACCCCGACGGGTACGCGCACGCCTCGCTGCTCGCCGACGCCCCGAATCTGCGCCGCCCGTTGCTGCTCGTACACGGCATGCTCGACGACAACGTGTTGCCGGTGCACACGATGAAGCTGTCCGCGGCACTGCTCGCGGCGGGCCGACCGCACACCGTGCTGCCGCTGCCCGCCGGCACGCACATGGGCGGCTACGCGCACAACCTCTGGGAGTTCGAGCTGAGCTTTCTGCGCACGGCGCTGGGGATCGACTGATCGGGCTGGTGCCGAACCGGCTCAGCTCCCGCGGGGGAGTGCCGATCGGACCCTTGTGACCTACGTGGCGGCCAGCTCCACGCCCTCCGGCGCGCCCCGGGTGCCGGGCGTTACTGTCCTGGACGAGCTGGGCCGTGGTGCGAACGCCGTGACGTACCGGGTGCGCCGCGACGGGCGGGACTGGGCCATGAAGGTGTACGCCCGCACACCCGGCGGCGGGCGGCCCGCGCTGCTGGTCCTGCGCCGGGAGGCGGCGCTGCTGACCTGGGTCGACCATCCCGGCCTGCCTCGCGTGCACGAGGTCGGCGAGGTCGACGGCCAGGCCTACATGATCATGGATCTGGTGGCCGGCCGGCCGTTGAGCGAGGTGCTCGCCGCCGGCCCGCTGAGCGTGGACGCGGTGGTACGGCTGGGTCGGGCGGTGGCGGAGGCGCTCGCCGCGGTGCACCGGGTCGGCCTGGTGCACCGGGACGTGAAGCCGCCCAACATCATGATCGAGCCGGGTGGGGACGCCCGGCTGATCGACTTCGGGATGGCGGTCCGTACCGACCGGGACACCGGCGAGGCGGCCGCCGGCACGTTCCGCTACGCGGCGCCCGAGCAGACCGGAATGATCAAGCGCCGGGTCGACGGCCGGGCCGACCTGTACGCGCTGGGCGCCGTGCTCTTCGAGTGCCTGGCCGGGGAGCCGCCGTTCGTGGCCGACGACGCCGGCGAGTTGCTGCGGATGCACGCCAGCACGCCTGCCCCGGCGCTCGCCGGGTATCGCCCGGACGCCCCGGCCGAGCTCTGCGCCATCGTGGCCACGCTGCTCGCCAAGGACCCCGACGACCGCTACCAGCGCGCGCCGCTCCTGCTCGCCGCCCTGCGCGCGATGGACGGCGCCCCCGCCGGGGACGACGACACCGAGGCGGGCCGGCTCCCGCTCGCCGGCCGGGACCCGCAGTGGCAGGCGCTGCGGGAGGTCTGGCAGCAGGCTCGGTCCGGCCCGGGCGGCACCGTGCTCGTCACGGGAGGCCCGGGTGCCGGCAAGACCCGGATCGCGGAGGAGCTCATCACCGAGGCTCTGGCTGACGGCGTACCGGTGCTGCATGCCCGGTGCGCGGCGGGAGCGGCGCCGTTGGCCGCGTTGCGCGAGGCCGTCGAGTACCACGCGCTGCACGCGCCGGAGCCCGATCGCGCCGCCCGCGTTGATCACCTCCGGGCGGTGGCCGCCGCGACCGGCACCGCCGCGGCCGTCGGCCGGCTGTCGCCGCTGCTGTCCGGCGCGACCGTTCCGGGCGCGACCGCTCCGGGTTCGACCATCCCCAGCGAGACTGCCGGGCCCGCCGCGCTCGGCCAGGGCATCGTGGGGTTCCTCGCCGGGCTGGCCCACGACGCCGGCGGCGCGCTGCTGTGCCTCGACGACGTCGATGCCGCGGACGCTGCCAGCCTGAGCGTCCTCCGCCAGCTCGCCGGGCAGCTCGACGAGTGCCCACTGCTGGTGCTCGGCACCGCGTCCGAGGACGGGAGCGCCCAGCCTCCGGTACGGGCCGTCTTCGGCGACTCGCAGGCCATCACGCTCGGCCCCCTGGACCCGCCGGCCGTCGCCGCGTTCGTCACTGCCTGCGTCCACGGCCTGCCGGCCGACGACGAGCTGGTGCAGCGCCTGGTGGCGCGCGGCGGCGTCAGCCCGTTCGAGGTCGTCGAGTACGTTCGCGCGGTCGTGGACGCCGGCCTGCTCGCACCCGCCTGGGGCAGCTGGGCGCTGGACACCGAGGGCCTGGACGACGTCACTCTCCTCGCCGATGTGTACGAGCTGATGCTGAGCCGCCTCGACGGCCTGGCGCCCGAGACCCGGCGCCTGCTCACCGTCGCGGCGGCCATCGGCCCGGCCTTCCCACCCGACCTGGCCGCCCGGGCCGCCGATGCGGCACCCGACCTGGCCGCCCGGGCGAATCGATTGGCCGGCCCGGCCGCCGATGCGGCACCCGACCCCGACCTGGTCGCCCGGGCGGACGGGTCGGCCGGCGCCGCCGGTGCCCCCGGGGCGGCCGTGGACGAGGCGCTGGCGTGCCGGGTGGTGGAGAGCCGGGGCGACCGGCTGGCGTTTGTGCACGACGGCATCCGTACCGCGCTGCTCGCCGGGCTGGACGACGACCAGCGCCGGGCGCTGCACCAGAGCATCGCCGAGGCGCTGGAACAGGAACCGTCCGACGACCCCGAACACGTGCACGCGCTCGCCCGGCACTACCTGCTGGGCGAGGTCGAGCGCACACCGGGCCGGCTCGCCGTGGCCTGTCTCGCGGCCGGCCGGCTCGCGCTCGCCAGCCACGCCCCGGCGGAGGCCGTCGAATGCCTGGAGGCCGTGGAGCGGCTCGCCGGCCGTGAGGCGTGGCTCGTGGCCCACGAGGTGGACGAGCTGCTCGGCGCCGCGTACTACCAGGCCGGGCGCCTGGGTGACGCCCAGCGCGTGTTGTCCCGCGCGCTGGCGGGGGTGCCGGCGCCGCTCGACCGGGCGCGGCTGCTGAGCCGGCTCGCCGAGATTCAGCAGGCGACGGGCGACCTCGGGGCGTCGGTGGCGACGGTGCGCCGGGCCCTGGCCGAGCTGCGTCACCCGCTGCCGGCCAACCCGCTGGCGCTGGTCGTGTCGACGCTGTTCAGCTTCCTGGTGGGCCTGTGCGTGGAGCGGTTCCGCGTCGGTTTCGGCACCGCGGATCCCGACCGGCGAGCCGTGCACCGGCTGCGGACCCGGCTCTACAACACCTCCGCGGTCAGCGCGATCCTGATGATGGATCCGCTGAACACGGTCATGTTGACGCTGCGTTCGCTGTATCCGGCGACTCGGCTCGGTGTCTGCGCCGAATACGCCCGCGCCCGGAGCGAGATGGCCGCCCTGCTGCGCTCGACCGGGCTGCCCTGGCGCCGGTCCGCCGCGCTGGCCAGCCGCGCCGCGAGCCTGGTCGGCGAGCGGGGCGTCGTCGAGCACGTCGCCTGGGTGGAGCGCAGCCTGCCGCACGTGCTCGGCCAGGGCGACATCCACCGGCTCGTGGTGGACACGCTCGACCGGACTCATGTGCTCGACACCAGCAACTATCTCAAGATGCTGGAGGGCTGCCTGTTCCTGCTGCTGGACGCCGGCTACACCGACGAGGCGGAGGCGCTGCGGGCGGACGGGGCCCGCCGGGTGGCCGAGGCCGACCTGACGGAGCACTCGGTGATCGTCTGGGGCGTCGCCTCCGCCGCCGCGCGGGGCAGAGTCGCCGAGGCCGACGCGCTGTGGCGGCAGACCGAGGAGCACCAGCCGGCGTTCACCAACCCGGGCGACCGGCAGACCCGGCTGCACACCAGCATCCGCTCGGCGGTCGAACAGCGGGACTTCGCGGAGCTGGACCGCGCGGCGGGGGAGTTCGCCGCCATGGGCATGAACCCGGCGGTGATGCCGCTGTACCGGCGGGCGATCTTCGCGGCGATCGCCTACGGGCGGATCGAGGCGTGCCTCGCGGCACCGCCGGAACGGCGAGCGGCGGCGCTCGCCACCGCGGACCTGGCGGTGCGGGACCTGCGTCGCGGCGCTTCCGGCGGGCGGACGCTCGGCGCGCATCACCTCGTCGCGGGCGCGTACCTCCGGCATCTGCGCGGCGACCACGAGGGCGCGCTCGCCGCGCTGGCGTCGGCGGACCACCGGCTGCGTGCGGCGGACGCGCCCCTGGTCACCTACGAGGCCGTACGGCTGCGAGCCCGGGCCCTCGCCGCACTCGGGCGTCAAGAGGACGCGACAGCGCACGCCGCCACCGCGCTGGCCGTGGCCGACCGGCAGCAGTGGCCGCACCGGGCCCGGTGGATCCGCACCGAGTTCGACCTCGGCGGCGGCGAGCTGACCGGCACGATCCGCGACACGTCGTCCGGGTCGGCCAGCTCGTTCAGCAGCGACCGGCAACGGCTCGCGGCCGTCGAACAGCTCAGCCTCGTGGCGTCGCGCATCCTCGACCCGGCCGAGCTGACCCGGGTCGCGCTGGACGAGATCATCAAGCTGCTCGGCGCCGACCGCGCGTACCTGTTCCTCGTCGACAACGCCGACCGGCTCGTGCCGCATCAGGGCCGCGACGCGGCCGGCACCGACCTGGACACCCCCACCGGGTACGGCTCGACCCTGGTCGAGCGGGTCCGGCACAGCCGCGAGGCGCTGGTCGTCACCGGTACGGAGGAAGGCATCGCGCTCGGCTCGCAGAGCGTGCTCGCGCACGGGTTGCGCAGCATCCTCGTCGCCCCGCTGCTCTTCGACGGGCGGCTGCTCGGCGTGGTGTATCTGGACAGCCGCGTCGCCAAGGGCATGTTCACCGCGGCCGATGCCGGCGTGCTGATGACGCTGACCACCCACGTCGCGGCGGCACTGGAAACCGCGCGGGCGGCCGAACTGGCCGTCGCGGTGCGCTCCGCCCGCCGCGAACGCGACATCGCCGAAACCATGCGCGACGCGGTGACGTATCTGTCCGGCACGCTCGACCCGGCCGACGTCCTGCGCCGGCTGCACGCCACCCTGCGCCGGGCGCTGCCAGCCGGCCGGTCCTGGCTGGCAGTCCTTGACGAGGGCAAGCTGCAGGTCTGGGACGACCACGACGAGCACCACGACGCGGCCCTGGCCGGCCCGGACGCGGAACCCGAGCTGGCCCGCCTGCTGGCCGCCGCCGACCCGGTGACCGGCGCCGCCGGCATCGCACCCCCGGAGCCGTTCGGCCCGGCCGCCGGGAACCCGTGGGTCGCCATCCCGCTGCGCCTGCGCGCCGAGAGCGTCGGCCTGGCCCTGCTCACCTGCCCGGATCCGGCCGGCTACTCCGACGGCCAGATCGAGATCGGTACGGCACTGGCCGGGCAGGGCATGACCGCGTACGAGAACGCGCGCCTGTTCGCCCAGGTCGAACGCCTCGCCACCACCGACGGGCTGACCGGGCTGTTCAACCGGCGCCACTTCTTCGAGCTGGCCCTGCGCGAGCTGGCGCTCTCCCGCCGCCGATCCGGCCCGCTGACCGCCGTGATGCTCGACATCGACCACTTCAAACAGATCAACGACCGGCACGGCCACCCGGTCGGCGACCAGGTCATCGCCACGGTCGCCCAGCGGCTGGCCGCGACGGTACGCGGCACGGACGTGCTCGGCCGGTACGGCGGCGAGGAGTTCGCGGTGCTGCTGCCGGACACCGGCGACGACGGCTCGGGCATCCTGGCCGAACGGCTCCGGGCCGCGGTCGGCGACCGGCCCGTCGAGACCGACGCCGGCCCGCTCACGGTCACGGTCAGCGTCGGCGTCGCCTCCCGGGACACCGACATGTCCGTGGCGGAGCTGCTCGGCCGGGCCGACCGGGCCCTGTACCAGGCGAAGGAGGGCGGCCGGAACCGCGTGGTCGTCTCCGCCTGACCGGTTACCGTCGCGCCGGTGGTGCCTCATCCATCGGCGCGCCAGAGCAGGTGCGCGCCGTAGCCGCGCCACGGCCGCCAGCGGTCGGCGTGCCGCATGAGGCCGGCCGGGTCGGCCGGTAGCCGGTGCGCCCCGGCGGCGGCGCGCAGGCTGCGGTCCGCGGCCGGGAAGGAGTCCGGGTCGCCGAGCGCGTGCAGCATGAGATCCTCGGCCTGGGCGGGACCGAGACCGGGTACGGCGAGCAGCCCCCGGCGTACCTCGGCCCGGTCGGCGCCCTCGTCCAGGCGCAGCTCGCCGGTGGCCAGGCGCTGTGCGAACTCCCGTACCGTCCGCGCCGGGCCCGCCGGCAGGGCGAGATCGGCGGCCGCGATGGCGGCGGGGTCCGGAAACGTGTGGGTCAGCCCGCCGTCGGGGCTGGGCAGGGGGTCGGCGAGCGCCGCGACCACGGTCCGCGCGTGCGGGCCGAGCACGATACGCAGCGCCGTCTCCGCACCGTCCACTGTGCCCGGCAGCCGCAGCCCGGGCAGCGTCTCGGTCAGCGGGGCGAGGGCCGGGTCGGCGGCCAGCACGGACAGGTAGCTGCCGGGATCGGCGTCCAGGTCGAGCAGGCGCCGGCAACGGGTCACGGCGGCACCGAGATCGGCCATGGTGGCCAGCCGGAAGGTCGCGTGCACGTGGTCGGGCGCCGGGCGCAGCGTCACGGTGCCGGGCCCGCCGGGCAGCCGCAACGTCCGGCGGTACGTGCCGTCGGCGTACTCCTCGACGCCGGTCAGCGCGCGGGCCGCCAGCCATTCGACCACCCCGTACGGATCGTATGGTTGCCGGAGGGCCAGCCGGAGCGTGAGGCCACCGCCCGGATGTGGGTCGCCGCGGCGGCGCACGGCCGCGCGCAAGCGGGACGGCGTGGCGTCGAAGACTTCGCGGAGGGTGTCGTTGAACTGCCGGATGCTGGCGAAACCGGCGGCGAAGGCGACCTCGCCGAACGGCATCCGGGTGGTCTCGATGAGCAGCCTCGCCTGGTACGCCCGCTGGGAGCGGGCCAGTGCGAGCGGCGGGGCGCCGACCTCGTCCACCAGCAGGCGGTGCAGTTGCCGGACGCTGACCGCGAGCCGCCGGGCCAGCCCGGGCACGCCCTCCCGGTCGACGACGCCGTCGGCGATCAACCGCATCGCCCGCCCGGCGAGGTCGGCCCGGGTGTTCCACTCCGGCGATCCGGGCACCGCGTCCGGGCGGCAGCGCTTGCAGGCGCGCAGGCCGGCGAGCTGAGCAGCGGCGGCGGTGCGGTAGAAGGTGACGTTGGCCGGCTTGGGGCAGACCGGCGAGGGGCAGCTGGGCCGGCAGTAGATCCCGGTCGTCCGCACGCCGACGATGAACCAGCCGTCGAAGCGCGGATCGCGGCTGCGGGTGGCCTGAAAGCAGCGCTCGAAATCGAGGTCCATCCCGGCGATCATGCCCGACCGCCGGCTCCGAAGGTGTCTGGTTCGAGCGGCCCGTCCTCGGCGGCCGGACGCGGGTCGCTTGGCTCGTTCTCGGCGGCCTGATACCGGTCGCCGGCGGCGGCCAGGTCCCGTGCGAAGGCGAGGGCGGGCACCGCCATCAGCGCGCAGATCGCCAGGACTGTGGCAGCGACGCCGTCCCGCAGGGTCAGCGCGGCCAGCGCGGCGCCCAGCGGCGGGGTGGCCTGCATCAGCGTCCGCAGCAACGCGAACAGCCGCCCGTGCATCCCGGCGGGGGCGGCGCCCATGCGCAGCGTCTGCGCCCACGTGGTCATCGCCGCCGCGCAGCCACCCAGCCCGGCCAGGCCCACCAGCGCGGCCCACGGGGACGGCGCCAGCACGGCGAGCACGGCGACCGCGGCCACCAGCGCCGCCGCCACCACCGACCGCGTCAGCGATGGCCGCCAGGACCAGCGCAGCAGCACCAGGGCGGCAAGCAGCTCGCCGCCGGTCACGGCGGCTATCAGGTAGCCGTACCCGCCGGGGCCCAGCCCGTACTCGACGGCCCGTTCCGGCAGCAGCACCAGCAGGGCGCCCTCGCCGATGTTGAACAGCGCGAACATGATCGTGGTGTCGCGCAGCACCGGCTCGCGCACCAGCAGCCGCACCACCGGCCCGAGCCCACCGCCGGTCCGGGCGGTCTTCTCCGGCCGGGCGGCCTTCTCCGGTCGCGTGGTCTTCTCCGGCCGGGCGGTCTTCGCCTCGGTTCGCGTGCGGACCAGGCACAATGCGAAGATCAGGTAGCTCAGGACGTCGAAGGCCACCACGTATCCGGGCCCGACGGTGGCCACCGCGACACCGGCACCGACCGCGCCGACCAGGCCGGCGATCCCGAAGCTGGCCGACTCCAGGGCGTTGGCGGCCAGCAGCTGCCTCGGGGGCACCAGCTCGGGAATCAGCGCCGGGAAGCCGGCCAGGCTGGTCATCTTGAGCAGCCCGTACACCGCGGCGACGAGGTAGACCTGGACGGCGGTCAACCCGCCCCCGGCGGCGGCCAGCGGGATCGTGGCGAACACCGCCGCCCGCGCCAGGCTGTCCCCGACGAGCAGCCGCCGGCGGTCGTACCGGTCCAGGGCCCAGCCGGCGACCAGCCCGCCCACCGCCACGGGCGCCGTGTACAGCACGGCGAGGGTCGCCACGCTGCCGTCCGGCAACCCCCAGGCGTACGCGACGAGCGCGACCCAGCTGGCGGCGTCCCCGGCCGCCGACACGGTGGCGCCGATCCACGCGCGGCGGAACGGGGCGTTGCGCAGCGGAGAGTCTCTCTTGTCGATCACCCGTCCATGCTCGCGGCGGGTCACGCTCCGGCGCTGGCGGAAATCGGCCGACTCGGTCCGCTCGCCGCCGTGGAAGCCCGCGCCGCGACGACGCTGCGGTGGCGGGCGAAAGGAAGGCTGCCTGACATCATGTGGCCATGAGCGACTGGGAACAGTTCCTCCGAACGATAACGTGGTTTCTGGACCCGGGCGAGAGTGCCTCCGTCGGCGAGCCGCAGCCGTGGGACCGCGGATCAATCGACGGCCTGCCTGCGCTGTCGGCGCTGCTCGCCGCGGCGACCCGCACGCCCGTCTCCGTCGGAGACACTCCCTACGAGCTGCTGGCCTGGGGGCCGACGGACAAACGGCGGGGATGGCTTTGCCGCCCGCCCCACGACACTGTCGACGACTCCGTGCCCGCCATTCACAGAAGCTTCTGGAAGGTCTGCGGCGGGTTCATCGAACAGTTCGGCGGACCTTCCAGCTGGTGGGAGAACCAGAACGAGGTGCTCACGGTCGATGCGACCCGCGAGTCCATCGAGGAGCCGCTCGACGCCTACGGATGGATCTGGGAGAACGACGGCCTGGAAGTCCCCATCGACCCCCGTGAGTACTATCCCGTCGCGGTCGAGGCCAACGGGAATCTGACGCTGGCGCGTCGCGACGACAGCAGGCTGCTTCTCTTCGCGCCGGACCACGCCTTTGAGCGCGTCACGCCCTTTGCCGGCTCACCGCCGTGCTCGCTGCTCACCATGGACGAGGTTCCTGACCTCGCGACGTGGATAGAGGTGTGCTCGGCGGCCTGGCACGACCAGTAGCGGTTGGGCTTTCTTGCATGCATCCCGGCTGCGGCTGGTTGATGAGTTCCGCGCGCCCTGGTTGCCAGTGCGGGCTGGGTGGTCACCTTCCGGGATCTGGCCCGGCTGCCGCGCGGTTTTGCGCCGTGAGGCGCTGTGATTTGAGTGGAGGTGGGAGACCTTCGCCGTCATGGACACCCAGAGCGTGAAACCTCGACCAACGTCCCGCTCGAGACCCAGGGAAGGGCCGAAGTTTCGACGGCACCTCGGCCCGGGCCACGGCTCAGTACACCTTCCGCTGAATACAGCAGCTGCTGTATCGTCGGCGGCATGGAGACAGTGACACACGGCCAGGTCCTGGCCCGCTTCGGCCATGCCCTGTCGGACCCGACCAGGTCCCGGCTGCTGCTCGCCTTGCGCGCGGCGCCCGGCTACCCGGCCGAGCTGGCCGACCTGCTCGGGGTGACCCGGCAGAACCTGTCCAACCACCTCGCCTGCCTGCGCGGCTGCGGCCTGGTCGTCGCCGTCCCCGAAGGCCGGCGCACCCGCTACGAACTCGCCGACACCCGGATCCGGCACGCCCTCGATGACCTGCTCGGCCTCGTCCTGGCCGTCGACCCGGCCGCCTGCCCCGACACCGCAGACAAGGACTGCTGCTGATGAGCCTGCCGCTGATCCCCATCACCCCGGCCGGCCCCGGCACGCAGCGCCGCACGGTCCTCGGCCGCCGGATCCGGTTCCTGGTCGCCGCCACCATCACCTACAACGTGATCGAGGCCGTCGTCGCGATCACCGCCGGCACCGCCGCGGGCTCCACCGCGCTGATCGGGTTCGGCCTCGACTCGGTCATCGAGGTGTCCTCGGCCGCGGCGGTCGCCTGGCAGTTCGCCGGCCGTGATCCCGAAGCCCGGGAGAAGACCGCTCTGCGGATCATCGCGGTCTCGTTCTATGCGCTCGCCGCCTACGTCACCGTCGAATCCTTGCGCGCCCTGTTCGGCGGCGGCGAAGCCGAGCATTCCAGCGTCGGGCTCGTCCTCGCCGCGGTGTCCCTGGCTGTGATGCCGGGCCTGTCCTACGCCCAGCGCCGCGCCGGCCGCGAACTCGGCTCCCGCACCGCGGTCGCCGACTCGAAACAAACCCTGCTCTGCACCTACCTGTCCGCCGTCCTCCTCGTCGGCCTCGGCCTCAACAGCCTCTTCGGCTGGAGTTGGGCCGACCCGATCGCCGCGCTGGTCATCGCCGCGGTCGCCGTCAAGGAAGGCCGCGAGGCGTGGCGCGGCGACGCCTGCTGCGCACCCAACCCGCTCGCCGCCACCACTACGGCCGAGACCGACGGTTGTGCTGACGGCTGCTGCACCGGCGAGCGGTGAACCGATGGCAGCGGAATGGCTGACCAGCGCGATCCTCATCGCCGTACTCACCACCGGGTTCGGACACTTCGAAACGGTTCGGCCCTGGTGGGCCCGCATCACCCGCTGGCTCGCCTACCTCGCCGTCACCGGGCTGCTCGGCCAGTGGGCCGGACGCCCCTGGACCTTTGTCTGGATCTTCTTCCTGCCCATCACCGGCGCCGCCTTCCACGTGATCTGGTGCCGCCGCCACGGCGTCAACCCGCTCACCGCGGAACCCCGCGACCGCTACGAGCAACTCCGCCGCCGCCCACGCTCAACAGCGAATACCAGCGACGCCGGGCGGCGGCCCGGCCAAGGCGCATCCGACGCCGCGGCCAACTAACGGCCGCAGTCACGGCGTTTCCATGTTTCGATGCGGCTGGCTAAGGCGCAGTGCAGTATTTCCGTGCCGGAGGGGTTAGAAGTGCGAATCCCTCCCGGACGGGGAGCATGGTGGTGTACGTCACGATGGCGTCCACGTGAAGCCCCTTTCGAAGTTGATCTCTAGTTAAGACCTGCCTCTACCAGGGGCTCCACGCGGTTCGACGGCAGGGCTCGACCATCGGGGTCAGCGAAGTCAGATCCCTGCGCCACTACACACGGTCACTGCGGTTGCAGGGAATGGCTCACTGCCCAGGCGCGAGTGCCGGGCTGTTGTGATAGGCGGCGATCAGCCACTGGCCGTCCCGCTTCTCGAAGACCCAGGTCGCGTTCACCTTGCCCGTGTCCGGAACCTCAGTCTCGCCGGCGAACAGGATGCCGGATTCGCTGACGACGATCGCGGCGTCCCTGCCGACGAAGCGGAGGCTGAGCTGCTTGTTGTAGGTCGAGCTGCCCTTGAGCGGCCCCGCGAACGCCAGGGCCATGTTCTCGCGGATCACGTCACGGCTGTCGCGGAGCGAGCCGGTCATGATGGCGGTGGCGTCCGCGGTGTAGTTGGCGACCATGCCGTCGGCGTCGCCAGCCTCCCACGCCTTGTAGGAGTCAACCAGTACGGCCTGGATGGCGGCCTCGTCTTCCGCACGACGGTCTGACACCAGATTCTCCCTTATGCACGGCTTGCCGGGTATTCCGGCGAACTCGCGAATACATACCAGCGGCGGGGTCGGAACTCATCGCGCCCGGGTGAAAGAGTTTGGGCGTGCTGGAGAGAGTGCGGTTGCTGACCAGGAACCCGCCGGACAACTGCAGGCCACGCCTGCCGATGAGGAGGGCGGGCGGGCCGCCTTGTCAGGCTTCGAGTGTGGCGGGAAGCTTGAAGGAGGCGAACACCTCGGCGTCCCGGAAGACCGAGTTGCGGCTGATGCCGTTCTTCGTGACCGTGAAGACCTGCAGCGTGTGCAGCTCGAACGCGCCGCTCGGGCCGCGGTTGTAGGCGGCGAACGCCGGCTGCGAATTGGCGCCGACCGGCAGGAAGCGCCACTGGCTGCCGTTCTTGGCGAAGACCCAGTCCATGAACACGCCGTAGTTCTCGCGCCCGACGAACCAGTTGACCATCGGGGGCATCTCCATGAGCACGTCGTCGGTGAGCAGCCTTTTAAGGCCTTCCACGTCAGCCTTCTCGAAGGCCTTCATGTACTTGTCCACCCAGGCGCGCTGCTCGGCTTCGGACGGTTCGGCGACCTGCTCCTGCAGAATCCCCGCCTCTTTGAGCCTGGCCCTGGCCCGTTGCAGGGAACTATTGACCGAGGCGGTCGTGGCGCTCAGGATGTCCGCCGCCTCGACTGCGGAGAAGTCGAGGACCTCACGCAGGATCAACACCGCGCGCTGCCGCGGGGAAAGGTGCTGCACGGCGGCGACGAAGGCGAGCCGGAGACTCTCGCGGTCGATCGTGGCAGTCTCCGGCTCGCCCAGGCTCAGCAGAGAGTCGGGAAGCGGTTGGAGCCAGGTGATCTCCCCGCCGTGGACAAACGGTCGGCGCGGGTCGCTCTCGGTCACCAGGCCGGAGGGCAGTGGACGGCGACTTCGGCCCTCAAGGGCGGTGAGGCAGGCATTGGTCGCGATGCGATACAACCAGGTCCGCAGGGAGCTGCGGCTCTCGTCATACCGGTCCTTCGCGCGCCAGGCCCTCAGATAGGTCTCCTGGACCAGGTCCTCCGCGTCGTGGACCGAGCCGAGCATCCGGTAGCAGTGGGCCAGCAACTCCGACCGGTACGGATCGATCCGGCGATCGAACTCCTCCACCGCCGCCGTCACCACATTCATACCCTACTGGTGTGCCAGGCGACCAGATCGCATCCCATCAGCGGCGCCGCGCAGCCGTGGTCCAGGACAGCCAACTCGTCGAATGACCCCGACCCAAGGCGGGTACGCGACTACATCCTCGGGGGAGTCCGCCAGCGAACTGCGGACCCTGACCGCTGCGCCACGACGAATCCGCCGTGCCCTCACCGCGGCCACCGCCGGTGCACTGGCGCTGCTTGGCGCCGCCGGGGCGTATCTGGCGATGACCGGGGCCGATCAGCGTGACCTTGAGGCGCTCGGCGGAACTTCCCGCGATCCACCTGATCGCCATCGTCGTCGGGGTGCCGCTGCTCGCCGGACGCGACCCGCGCGTCCTCGCCCGCCGCGACATCGACTGACCACGGCCACCTGTTGCCAATGCTGCCCTGACGGGTGGCCGCTGCGGCGGGCGACTGCGGCGACGGAGATACCACCTCGTCCCAAACCGTTGGATCGTCCTCGCGGCCGCCGCGCTGGCCGGATACGGCATCCTGCTTGCCCACTGACCGCCCGGGCCGTCCGGGCAACGAAAGCCGCGATGCGCCTCGGAGGTTCGGAAGCAGAGGCGACGCACAGGAACGCATTCCGACAGCCCAGTCAGGCGGCGACCGATACGGCGAAGGCGGTCTGGTCTCTCAGGGTTACCAGTGCTGTCGCAGGTTCCAGGTCGAGCACGAAGCGCACCGGCATGAACGCCTCCGCGTGCCGGACCTGTACCTGGGCGCCGAAGTGGCGCGCGGATGCGGCAACCACGTCCGGGTCGACCATGGCGGAGCTCTCCACCTGGCTGCGGTGACAGGACAAGGCGGCGATCTTGCGGTCCAGATGCGCGGAGATGTCGACGAACAGGGTCGGCTCGAAGCGGGTAGTGGACGGGCTCCGGTAGTGCAAGATCCGCCGGCTGTTGCGGGCGGCCGAGAGTGTCGCCGCGGCGACCGCGCGGTGATCCTGGTGCGAGTCGTCCGGCGCGTGCACGTAGATCACGTCGGCGTCGACCTGCCGGATCGCCCGCTCGATTGCCGCGATTGTGGCTGTGTCCGGCTGCACCGCGCAGTCCATGAGCGCGCCCCACACCAGCTGGCAATCCAGGCTGCGGGCGGCGGCCTCCGCCTCCGCCCGGCGGTCAGCGCTACCCCCGGGCCCGTTTTGCCCCCCGGTCACCACCAGCATCGTCACGCGGGCACCGGCGGCCCGATGCGCCGCCAGCGATCCGCCGCAGCCGAGCTCGATGTCGTCGGGGTGCGCCCCGATCGCCAACACGCTGTGCATCACCGGGCCCCTGCCCGGCGCTTTGGCGCCACGGTCACCGGCACCGTGACCTGGCTACGGGAGCCTGGTCCGGTCTGAAGACCGGCACCACCGCGCCAGCGCACCGCCGACAACAGAGAGCGCATGCTTACCTCCAAGTCCGCGTCCACCGACCGCTGGAACGGTCACGGTCCTCCGATCGGTCGCGGGCGGGCACGCTTGAGGTTTGTGTTGCTCCGGTCCGTTGCGTTGATCCGATGAGTTGATCGGTGAAGTCCGCACCGCATTCCAAGACTTGCCGGATAACTCCCTGACATCGCTGCCCGACAAAAGCCGATCCCCTCGACCGCGACGGTACGCGCGGCGATAGCAGAAGCGGTCAACTTGGTCATAGCTGGTCAAACCCGCCCTGGACCTACTCAGCGGTGACGCCAGGGGATTTCTGTCCGGCGGGCCCGGCTGGGTGGTGGGTCGGGCGAACGAACCTCGCCGGTTACGGTGGCGGTCGGCGGTCTCTGCCTTCGGGCGTCACGTCGATGACTCGGGCCTGCTCTCGTATGCCGGGCCGAGCGACCACATCCTGAGCGTCTCGTCCCCCACCTCGCCCGAACCTCGCAAATCGCACCACATCGCCGCCACCGTCGCGATCTTGTCGATCGAGGGTTCGGAGCGCGCCAGATCGCTTCAACGTCCGGAGTGGCTCCGCGGACCGCCTTCCTCGGGAGCGGGATCCGCCCGGCCGAAGGGGTACGAGTCGAACCACGCCCGGCCTGCTCCGCGAGTTCCTGTCGAGGCTTTTGACGGTGACGTGCGGGCTGCGCGATGTGGACGGTCGGGTTGTCGAGGGGTGCGGCCAATGTGGACTCGATGGCGGGTTTGTCCCCGACGTCGGGGTCGTCGAAGGTAGTCAGGCCGTCGAGGTATCTCTGTGGCTCGGGGTCCTGGTAGAAATGCGATATGCCCTCGCGACGTGGCACGTCACTGTTGAATGAGGACGGAGCGCGACCTGGTGGCTCGCGGCTGTCGCCCAGAGCCGATCGGCCCGAGGCGGATGCCGCGTCGGGCCTTGCGGTCGGCCACCTGCTGCTCGCGGTGATTGGCGCGGCCGCCGATTCGGGGGAATGGCCCATTTTTCAGCCGGTCAGGGCCACCAGTATTACGGCAACGGAGGTGGCGAGAAATGCCGCTGTTCGCACCCGCGCATCAATCCGACACCTGTCGCCGCCGACAGTGTGAACCCGCAGCCGCATGGTGAGCACACCCGCCGAGGTTGACAGCCTGCTCAGCGCCGCCGATGAGCTCACCGAGCGGGCCGGTCTCGGCCCGGACACCCGGGCGGCCGTCGATCGGGCCGTTGCCGCCGCCCGTGACCTCGGCGATCCGGGGCGTCTGCTGCACGCCCTCGGCCGCGCCACCCTCAACCTCGCGCTCGAACGGTTCGCCGACGGCGGCGACGTCACCGAGGTCCGGGAGCAGGCCGAGGAGGTCATCGCGCTCGCCGATGGTCTGCTCGCCGGTCCGGGCCTCCAGGGCGTCGCCGTGTTCCGCGCCGCGCAGGCGGGCCAGATCCTGGCCGCCAGCGGGCTCGCCGATCGCGGGCGCGATGTCGTCGAACGGGTGTGGCGGTCGGTCGCGCCCCGGCCCGTCGACGGCCTCGACGCCCGCCGCGCCCGGACCGCGGCACTGACCGCACTGGTCACCATGCGCCTCAACGCCGACCCTTCCGGCCTGGGACCGCTCGCCGCCGAGATGGTCGACCTGCAGCGCGGGCTCGCCCGGGACACCGGGGAGGCGACCTCCGTGATCGACCTGGCGGAGGCCCTCGGGATCTTCGCACAGGTGGCCGCGGCGCTGCGGCGGCCGGATTTGATGCGGGTGGCGCTCACCGAGCGGTATTCGCTGATGCAGATGTTCCAGGGCCCGCGAGTGCAGGAGCAACTGGAGCGGATCACGGCGTCGCTGGCGGAGCTGCACCGGGCCGCGCCGGCCATCCCGGTGGTGGTGCCGGGCTCGGGCGCCTGGCGGATGCGCGGCTCCTACCTGGATCTGCTGGCCGAGCCCGCGCCGTCCGGCGGCACCACCGGCGGGTTCGCGGCGCGGCTGGCGGCGGAGTCGCGGCTGACCGGCCCCGCACCCGCCAGCCGCCCGCCCGCCGACCCGTCGGTGATCGCCGACTGCGCCGCCCGGCTCCATCGCGGGATCGCCCTGGCCGGTGCGGACCGGGTCGCCGAGGCCGACCGCGTCCTCGCCGAGCTCGCCGATGACCTGAGCCTGCACGACGCGGCGACGTCGGACCCGGCCCGGCGGGACGTCCGGCGCCTCTGGTCCGCAGCCCTCTACGAGCGGGCGATGCTCCTGCACCGCCTCGGCCACTCCGACGACGCCTGGGACCTCGCCTGGCTGTCCGTCGTCGTCGCCGTCCGGCGACACGAGGGCCTGGTGCACACGACCGCCGCCGAACGGGAGGCGCTTGCGAACGCGGCCACCCACATGGTCGACGCCGCCTCGATCGCGGCCGCCACCGGACGCCCCGAGGACCAGATCATGCTGCTGTCCGAGGCGATCGACCGCTGTGCGGACGCGGCCGACCCGCGACTGCGGCGAATCCTCGGCATGGCCCTGCACAACCTCGCCGCCGTGCTGCGCGAACGCCCGGAGACCGCCGTGCCCTTGGCCGAACGCGCCTGCGCCGTCCGTCGTGAGCTGGCCGGGCCGGACGACGAGCGCGCGGTCCGGGAGTACGCGAACACGCTGCTGCTCACCGCGGCCCTTGCCATCGACCGGCAGGACTGGCAGGTCGTGGTCGACCGGCTCGCCACAGTCGGGCCGCTGCTGGCCGCCCTGCATGTGCACCCGGAGGCGATGGCCGAACACGCAGGACACCTCGCCGCCGAGGCCGCCGCCCGGGCACCCGAGCTGGTGGACCGCGCCCGAGCCGCCGGCTCCTGGCCGTATCGGACTCCGCAGGCATAACGCCGACACGTTTCGCAGAACCTTGCGCAGCAGGCCGGCCAGGGTCGCCGGTTCGTCCGGGGTGAGGACCGGGATACAAGCAGGTGGCGACCAACGTGCGGACTGCCTGGCCAGCGACGTGGACGTATACGACGGGGTCATACCCTGCTGAGCGACGGCGAGGTGCTGGATCGCCTCTGTTCCACACCGGACTGCTTCCCCCGACGATCCGGCCGAGCTCGCCGATCCTGACGCGATCCTCGACCCCTGGCGCCGTCGCTGGCTGTGAAGGTCTTCCTTCCACACGGATGCATTGACATGCCGATGTGAGCGCGACCTGCAGGGCGGGCAGGGTATTCGGCGGGCCGCGGCGGAATATCACGGTGGGATATGGTCGCGACAGTCTTTCGGTATCGGTGATGTTGTTCGGTTCGGGCGTGGTGAAAGTGGTTTTCTTCGCCGGCGGCGTGCATTCATTACGCCAGTCGCGCCCGCAGGTCTTCGCGCCTGGCCCTTCGGAGATTCCCGGTCTGTTCTCGGGCGGATGTGCCGAGTTGAATCCGGTCGGTGTGGTCCTTTCCTTGCCGACCCGGGAGGTCTTCCCGGGCGTCCGGGGCCGCGCCTTCCCGGGCGGCTCGAGCAGAAACGGCTGGCGTTTCCTGGCCCGCTCGGGCCGCTCACCCTCGCAGCGCCCGCCACACCCTCGGACTCCACACCCTCGGGCTCGGCCTGCACGGGCTCGGCCTGCACGGGCTCGGCCTGCACGGGCTCGGCCTGCACGGGCTCGGCCTGCACGGGCTCGGCCTGCACGGGCTCGGCTAGCTGGGGCTCGGCTAGCTCGGGCTTGACCTGCACGGGCTCGGCCTGCACGGGCTTGACCTGCACGGGCTTGACCTGCACGGGCTCGGCCTGCACGGGCTTGACCTGCTCGGGCTCGACCTGCTCGGATGTGATGGCCTTCGGTCCGACCGGTTCGGCTACGGCGGGCGCAGACGCGGGCGGCTCGGGTCCGACCGGCTCGGACGAGGTCGGTGTGACTGCCCGGGTCGAGCAGGAGGCGGAGCTCAGCTCGTCGACACGATGCTGGAACGCCGCCGCGGCGTTGGCGGTGCTGCCGTGCAAACGGCTCAGCTTCCGGGCATGCCGCTGCGTCAGCCCCCACTCCCGATGCCTGGCGTGTTCCCGACGGAACTCCTCGGCCTCGGCCGAGTAATTGCGCCGCCTGGTCCTGTCACGCATGGTGGCGACTTGAGCCCTCGTGAACAATCCCATCTGCCCCACCCACAGATTATCCCGCAACACCCACCCGCCCCGCCATTATTCGATCACCCGGATACCATCCGATCCAGGAACAAAGAATCCCGACCCGCACCACCGAAAAAATCCGGAGACGACTCGGAACAATCCGTCACATCGCCATTCCGGCGGTCGGCCCGACATCCGCTTCTGCCGCCGGTCGGGTGCACCACCTGGCGCAGGTGTCACGCTCCGTGCCCGCCATCGGCATCCTGATCTGCCGCGTTGAAGCGCGACGGACGCCTCGACGTCCACGGCGGACTTCTCGTGCGCGATAACTGGGTGGCGTGAGAGCTGCCGCCGCGTCACGATCGAGGACGTGCTGATGATTCTCACACCGCCGCTGCGGGAGTATCGCCGTCCCGGGCCGGTGTTCTTCCGTGGCGGGCCGCCGCCTCGCTACGAGCCGCCGCGCGAGCCGGAGCCGCTGCGGCGTCGCCGCCGGCTCCAGCGATATCTGCCGGGCCAGGCACGATTCACCAGGGTCGCGCAGCGCGTCCGGCGCCCGCTACGCCGCCGTGGCTGACGCCCAGCCGCCGCGCTCGGGCAGGCGCTGCGGTCGGGCAGGCGCTGCGGTCGGGCAGGCGCTGCGGTCGGGCAGGCGCTGCGGTCGGGCAGGCGCTGCGGTTGGGCAGGCGCCGCTGACGAAAAGACTCGCTGATCAAATAGTGCGCCGGCCGTATCCGGCTCCGCTTCGCCGCTGTTCCAGATCTTGATCTGGGCGAGCCAGGCGGGAGACTCCAGCTCGACCCGTCCGACCGGCTTACCGTGGTTCGGTTGGATCGGGAACGCCCGCCGGGACATGGCCAGCCCGGCTCAGGTCTCGGCCCGCTCCTCGACGGCCGGCGCCGCCAGCATCTGCGGCGGAAAGGTCATGGCGGTGACTGTCGCACGTCAGTGGCTCGTCCACTGGAGCACGCCACCGTCGACGATCTCGGTTCGCTTTGGGTCGTCGAGCTGGTTGGCGACGTCGGCGAGCATGGCCGCCGTCCCGGCCCAGGCCATGTCGGCATAGCCCTCCTCGGCCGTCCACTCCAGGACGCAGCCGTGGCGTGGACCGTCGCGGAGGTCGACCACGAGCACGTCACCGCCCAGGCTCCAGCGGATCGGGACGGTGGCGGTGCAGTATCCGAACGACGTTTCCCCGGCCGCGGTGGCATGCGCGCCGCCGGCACCGCAGCAGTCCTCGTCGGCGAACCGTGCGAGGCCGGCCAGCCGGTCGCGCACGTCGGCCACCGGCAACGGCAGATAGCACGGGGGGATCGGGGACCCGGCCCGGTAGTCGGCGTCGGCGATGCCGTCCATCAGCCCCCACCAGCCGAGCAGGTCAGCCGGCAGTGAACCGACACCAGGGACCTCCGCCACGCCCGCGGACGGGCGGATCGCCGCCGCGGTCACCGGCGCGTGCCGGGTCAGCCAGGTGGTGATCCGGGGCCACGATTCCTCGACCGGAATGTCCACGCCGGGCACGATACGCGACCCCCCGCCGGCGTGACCCCGCAAGGTGACACTTGCACGTTTCTTGACACCTGTTGCATTGTTGTCGCGTGACGATCGACTTGGCGGCGCCGGCTCCCGCCCAGGACCGCCGGGTGCGCCGGTCACGGGCCGCGCTCATGGCCGCCGCGATCGCCGTGGTGGCCGAGCGGGACACCACCGCCGTGCCGATCTCGGCCATCGCCGAAGCCGCCGACGTGAGCCGCCAGCTGGTGTATCAGCAGTTCGGCGACCGGGACGAGTTGCTGCTGGCGGCCGCGCTCGACCTCGCACGCCGCGAGCTGCTGCCCTGCCTGGTGGACGTCCCGGACGCGCTGACCGACCGGGCCCGGCCGCTGGCGATGGCGCGGCATTTCGCCGCCCACCGGGCGTTCTACCGGGCGATGCTGACCGGCTCGTGCGCCTTCGCGCTGAACAAGGCGCTGAGCGGGCTGCTCGTTCCGGCCAACCGGCAGGCCGTCCACCGGCTCTTCGCCGACCGGCTCGACCCGCGGACGGTCGAGGACCTGGCCGTCGGCCTGACCGGCGCCGGGGCCGCGTTGTTCAACACCTGGGTGGTGGAGGGCGAGGATCCGCTCGATCCCGCCGAGTTCGCCGACCGGCTCCTGCGGATGATGTCCGTCGCCACCGCCGCGATGCGCCGGCCTGCCCCGTCCGCGCGAAACAAGGAGAACCACCGGTGAATCTCATCAGCCACCTCCTGCAGCGCCAGCTGAAGCTGTCCCCGCCGGTGACCCGCGACCTTGTTGTGCAGCGGGATCTCCGGGTGCCGATGCCCGACGGGGTCGACCTGCTGGCGGACCGCTGGGCGCCACGCGGCGGGGGCGACGGGCTGCCGACCGCGCTGCTGCGCTGCCCGTACGGCCGGGGGTTGATCGCCCTGAGCATGGCCCGGCCGCTGGCCGAGCGCGGCTACCAGGTGTTGATCCAGAGCACCCGCGGTGGGTTCGGCTCCGGCGGGAGCATGGACCCCATGCGCCAGGAGCGCGAGGACGGCCTGGCGACCCTGGACTGGGTGGTGCGGCAGCCCTGGTTCGGCGACTCGATCGTCCTGGTCGGGCTGAGCTACCTCGGGTACGTGCAGTGGGCCGTCGCCGACCAGCTGCCGCCGCAGGTCAAGGCGATGATCCCGCAGGTGACCGAGTCGGCACTGACGCTGGAATTCCTGCGCGGGGACGGCACCTCGCTGGAGACCCCGTTCGGGTGGGGCGTGCTGGTCGCCGGCCAGGAACGCCGCTGGGCGCTGCTCCGGCAGCCGGTCCAGGCGAAGAAGACGGGCCGCGCGCTGTTCACGCTTCCGCTCAACCGGGCCGACGTCGCCGCCATCGGCCAGCGCTCCGACTACATCCAGGACATCCTGGCCCACGACGCGGACGACCCGCGCTGGGCCGGCATCGACCACCGGCACCGGGTGGCCGAGGTGAGCGTGCCGGTCAGCTCGATCGGCGGCTGGTACGACATCTTCCTGCCGGGCCAGCTCCGCGACTTCCAGATCCTCCAGCAGGCGGGGCGGCCGGCCCGGCTGACCGTCGGGCCGTGGACGCACACCTCCGGCGACGGTACGGCGATCAACGAGGCCGTCGAGTTCGGGCTCGCCCACGCCCGCGGCGAGCAGCCACCGGAGCGCGCGCCGGTGCGGCTGTTCGTGACGGGCGAGGAAGCGTGGCGTGACTTCGAGACGTGGCCGCCGAGCGGCTATCCGGAGCGGCGGTTGCACCTGTGGCCCGGCGGCGCGCTGTCGGGCGAGCCGGCCGGCGCATCGGCGACCGACGCCTACCGCTACGACCCGGCGGACCCGACGCCGGCGGTCGGCGGCGTGCGCATGGTCCGCGACAGCGGCCGCGTCGACAACACCGGGCTGGAGGCCCGCGCGGACGTGCTCACCTACACCACCGCGGTCCTCGACGAGGACGTCGAGGTGGTCGGCGAGGTCAGCGCCGAGATCTGGTTCCGTTCCAGCCTGCCGCACGCCGACGTCTTCGTCCGGCTCTGCGACGTCGACCCGGGCGGCCGCTCGACCAACGTCTGCGACGGCCTGACCGGCCTGACCGGCGCCGACGAGACCACCCGCGCCGACGTCCGGCTCTGGCCCACCGCGCACCGCTTCAAGCGCGGGCACCGGATCCGGGTCCAGGTCTCCAGCGGCGCCTTCCCGCGCTACGCCCGCAACCCCGGCACCGGAGAGCCGCGCGCCACGGCCACCGAGATGCGCGTCGCCGACCAGACCGTCCACCATGGCCCGGCACACCCCTCGGCGATCATCCTGCCGGTCCGGCAGCCGGGCTGAGACCCGATCCGGTACGGGCACACCGGCGCGTGACAACGCCGGCGCCCGGAGGTGTCACCGAAGGACGACGACGTCCGTCGATGGCGTTGATATACCGAACTCACCGTTCTGGAGAGGGAGGTCTCATGCGCCGCGCGACATCGAAAGGGCTGGTCGTCCTCGCCCTGCTGCTGCCGGGGGTGCTGGTGCACGCGCCGGCCGGTCGGGCCGCCGTCCCGCGTACGGAAACCCCGGTCGCCGGCGGCAGCCCGGTCACCGACGTGCTGGAGACCGAGGTCGCCGTGCGGATACCCCTGCCGGCGTCGGCCGGCCCCCGCCCGGCCGGCTGCGACTGGCTGCGCTACCTGCGGTACCGGCATCGCGGCGGGCCGGCGCAGTCGGCCCAGGCCGACCGGATACTCGTGGCACAGCCGGGCATCCTGGAAGGCGCCGGCGCGTTCGACAGCGTCGCCCGCGGCACCGTCGTGGAAGCCGCCCGGCAGGGCAGCCACATCGAGTTCTGGGCGCTGGACCGGCGGTCCAACTGCCTCGAGGACCACGCCGGCGTCCGGGCCGGGCTGGCGGCCGGCGACTCGCGGGTCGCCCTCGGCTACTACTACGGCGGCAGGGTCGTCGACGGCCGGCGGTTCGCCGGCTTCCTCGACAACGCGCGGGTGCCCTGGCTGGCCCGCGTCGGCCTGGAGCAGACCGTCCGCGACCAGTACGACCTGCTCGTCGCGGAACTGCCGGACCAGGCGACGCGCGAGCGCAAGGTGCAGTGCGGCGGTCACTCGCTGGGCGGGGTCATCACCGGCTACTTCGCCGTGTGGGACTTCGACGGCGACCGCGGCACGACGGCCGACGCCGGATACCGCCAGTGCGCCGGCTACTTCGCGCTCGACACGACCATCTCGACGTCGCTGGCCGACCTCAGCGGCACGATGCCGGGCGGGATGCTGCCGGACGTCGGCCTCGGGTACGCGGCCGTGCAGGCGGGACTGATCAGCGGCGCGCTGCCCCGTACGGTCTCCGCGCCCACGCTGATCAACGCGGAGACCATGAACCTGCTCGCGATCGCCGGGCTGGCGGCCCGCACCGACCCGGACGGCGAGACGCTGCTGCCCGCGCTGCCGTCGAACGACAACATCGACACCACCCAGCGCATCCTGTTCTCGAAGGACTTCGGCACCTTCCTGACCGGCTCGCCGTCGGTGCGCGACTTCCACCTGACCAACGCGGCGGTGCTGGGCAGCCTGCTCGACGACAACTCCCAGCCGCTGTCGTTCATGACGGCCAGCGCCGGCTTCTTCGACGGCGGGCGGATCGCCGACAAGAACTTCCCGGTGCCGAACGACGTCGCGCGGGACCCGGCGCTGGACCCGCTCGCCGGGCTGCTCGGCACCCGGCCGATGGCGATCCCGGACGAGCCCCGCGGGCCGCTGTACACCTGGCGTAACTACGACCGGATCGGCGCGCCCGACGACCCGGCGTACCGAACCTCGGACGGCCGGCTCTTCAGCACCCCCGCCGAGGAGGTGACCGACATCCAGGAGCTGGCCCGGAGCTTCGCCGAGCACCCGCTCGACTTCACCGAGCAGTACTTCCCGACCAAGCTGGTCACCGACATCCAGCAGAGCACGGCCCCGCAGATCAAGGGGTTCGTGGCCCATCCCGCCGGGCTCACCGCGCGTCCCGTCATCACCCTGCTGGCCGGCAACGGGCTGCTCGCGGGCCGCACGCTCCCGCCGGAATTCCACGTGGTGGTCGCGCCGGGATACGAGCACCTGGACGTGCTGACGGCGGCGCCGGCACAGAACTCCGGCCGGCCGGAGATCGTCTCCACCAACCTCGCCCGTTTCGCCGCCGCGCGGTAGCGGGCGGGCGGGTGCTGACCGAGGATGGTGGGATGGTGCGGAACCCGACGGCGTTGGCCGGCCGCCGCGTGCTCCTGACCGGTGCGGCGCGGGGAATCGGCGCGGCGGCCGCGCGCCGGTTGCACGAACGCGGCGCGCGGGTCGCCCTCGCCGGTCTGGAACCGGAACGGCTCGGCGCGGTCGCCGCGGCCTGCGGCGGGGCACCCTGGTACGAGTGCGACGTCGCCGACCGCGGTCAGGTGGACGCGGCGGTGGCGGCGTGCGCCGGAGAGCTGGGCGGGCTCGACGTGGTGATCGCCAACGCCGGGGTGGCCGCGCAGTTGCCGCTGGCCGGGGGAGACCCGGCCATCTTCGAGCGCACCGTGCGGGTCAACCTGTTCGGTACGTACTACACGCTGCGGGCGGCGGCGCCGCACATCGCCCATCCCGGCGGGTACGCCCTCGCGGTGGCTTCGCTGGCCGCGGCGCTGCACGCGCCGCTGCTCGGTGCCTACAGCGCGTCGAAGGCGGCCGTCGAGGCGCTCGCCGACACGCTCCGCATCGAGCTGTACGCCACCGGCGCCCGGGTCGGCGTCGCGTACTTCGCGAAGATCGCCACCGACATGACCGAGCGGGGATTCGGCACCGAGGCCGCGGGCCGGCTTCCGGAGCTTCCCTTCGCCCGGGTGGCACCGGTCGAAGCGGCGGTCGACGCGATCGAGCGGGGCGTCGTGCGCCGGGCCCGCCGGGTGGTCGCGCCGGGCTGGGTGGCGGCGGTGCTGCCGGTGCGGACGGTCGCGCAGCGGCTCGTCGACCTCGGCTCCCGGCGCGGGCTGCCGGAGACGCTGGCGATCGCCCGGAACGAGGCCGCCCCGCTGACCACCCGGCAGCCGGAGTGATCCCGTTCCCGGCACGCGCCCGCCGCCCGGCACACCCGCGCGTGCCGCCGGGCACGCGTGCCGAGCTCGGCGCCCTCAACGCCTTGCTGTGCCGCGCCGTCGCGTGGCGCTTCCGCACCCCGGTGCCGGACATCCTCACCACCCTGGGCCGGCATCGCCGGCTGTTCCGCGCCTGGCTGCGCTTCGCGGCGCGGCTGATGCCCTACGGCATGCTGGACCGGGCCGACGCGGAACTGGTGATCCTGCGGGTCGCGGTCGGTTGCGGCAGCGACTACGAGTGGTATCAGCACGTCCGGCTGGCGCGGCGCGCCGGCCTGACGGACGAGCAGATCGAGCGGGTCGGCGCCGGACCGGACGCGCCCGGCTGGAGCGCACACCAGCGGGCGCTGCTACGCGCGGCGGACCAGCTCAGCACGGACCGGACGCTCGACGAGGCGGTCTGGGCACGGCTGCGCGAGACCTACGACGAGCGCCGGCTCATCGAGCTCTGCCTGCTCGTCGGCCACTATGCGATGCTGGCCGGCACCCTCAACGCGCTCGGCGTGCGGCCGGAACAGCCGGGCGAGTGACCCGGTCGGCCCGACGCGACGCGACGGCCGGCTCCGCCAGCCTCGCCGCGCGCTGCGCCGGCTCGGCCTGCCTCGCACGCTGCGCCGGCTCGGCTTGCCTCGCAGGCTGGGGTGGTTCGGCTTGCCGCGTGCGCTGGGCTGGCTCGGCTTGCCTCGCACGTTGGGCTGGTTCGGCTTGCCGCGTGCGTTGGGCTGGTTCGGCTTGCCTCGCAGGCTGGGGTGGTTCGGCTTGCCGCGTGCGTTGGGGTGGTTCGGCTTGCCTCGCAGGCTGGGGTGGTTCGGCTTGCCGCGTGCGTTGGGGTGGTTCGGCTTGCCTCGCACGCTGGGGTGGCTCAGCTTGCCGCGTGCGTTGGGGTGGTTCGGCCCGATTCGCGCGCTGGGCCCTCTGTGCCCGGCCGGCCCGTTCCGCCCGCAGGGCGATCTCCAGCTCGAAGCGGGTGTCGCTGTCGCGGATCTGGTCGCCGAAGAGCCGGTCCAGCTGGCGCAGCCGGCGCCGGACGGTCTGCGGGTGCAGGTGCAGGTCGGCGGCGACCGCGTTGGCGTTCATGTTGTGCTGCAACCAGGACAGCAGCGTGTCGGCCAGCGGTTCGCGCTGGTTCTCCCGGAACCCGGTCAGCGGGCCCAGGTGGCGTTCGACGACCACGGCGAGCAGCGCCTCGTCCTGGAAGATGGTCAGGGCCGCGAGGTGATCGTCGCACCAGATCACCCCGTCGCCGGCGATGACGCCGCGGCCGGCCAGGTCGAGGGCGCGCCGGGCCCAGCGCAGCGAGTCGCCCGCCGCGTCCGGCGGGACCGCCGGCCCGACCGCGACCCGGTACCGGCGCAGGCAGTTGACCATCAGGCGGATCTGCGCGGGGCTCTTCGGGTCGGGCACGATCAGCGCCGGTTCCGCCCGTTGCAGGTCGGCGAGCACGTCCGGCGGCAGCATCGGCGGGGTGGCGTGCACCTCGCCCGGCGCGACCGCGATCGCCGCGAGCCGTCGCGGCACCTGCCAGCGGGCGGCGAGCGCGGCCGCACCGACGGCCTCCTCGGCGGCGGGGGGATCGGCCACGAGCAGGTCGAGCAGCCGGCGGCGGCGCCGGTCCAGCTCGCCGACCTCGGCGGCGCGGGCCTCGGCGTAGCCGTCGGTGGCCGCGTCCGCGAGGTCGTCGACGTGCGCCCAGATCGCGTCGGCGAGCGAGCCGACGGAGGTCGCGGTCAGCGACTCGGACTCGGCGAACTCGATGAAGTGCCGCAGGCCGATCCGGGCGCCGATCCGGATCGCCGCCTGCAGGGCGTCCAGGCTTCGGCCCTCGCGCATCTCGCCGACGCCGATCGCCCGGTACACGTCCCGCCAGGTCGTGTCGTCGCGCTTCTCCAGGATGCCCAGGAAGCCGTAGAGCGCCTGTTCGACGCCGGCGCGCAGGGTGCGGCGGTAGGTCTCGTCGGCGGGGCGCGCGTACTCCGGAATGCTCGCCCCGATGGCGTCCATCGTGTCTTCGGCGACCTTGTCGATGTCCGCGCGCAGGTTCGCGGCGGCCCGCCGAAGGATGCGGCCGAGCGGCACGGCCGTGCTGAGCGGTGCGGTGCCCATGGTGCTCCTTCGCTGCGTTGTCGCTGGCAGGAGTCGGGTCGGCGGATTATATCCACGAACGTCACTGAATTTGCACCGGTGGGGAGCGATCCGTGTGCGGAGTGTCACCGCGCTGACAACATCGCGGGCAAACAGGCGCAGTTGTGCTCGATGCCTGGTTCCGGGCGGCGCCGTTACGGTCCATCTCCAGCGCGCCGGTACCGGCCGGCGGCGGCGCCACCCCCGGGGAGGGACCATGACGTTGGCCGTGGCACGGAGCGACGAGCCACTGCTTGACCGGCTCGCCACCTGGGCCCGTACCCGGCCTGACGCCCCGGCGTACACCTTTGTTGACTTTCTGGCCGACCCGGGCGGCGAGGTCCGCCGCTGCACCTGGGGCGAGCTGCACCGGCAGGCGACTGCACTGGCCGGGCGGCTGCGCGAGGTCGCCGGGCCGGGCGAGCGGGTCGCGGTCCTGGCGCCATCCCGCATCGAGTACGTGGTCGCGCTGGTCGCGGCCTGGTACGCCGGCACGATCGCGGTGCCGCTGTTCGCCCCGAACCTGCCGGGGCACGCCGACCGGCTGGTCGCGACCTACGAGGACTGCACGCCGGCGTGCGTGGTGACCGTGCCCGCGAGCAGTGCCGACGTCCACGCGTTCGTCGCCGCCCGGCGGCACCGGGCGGCGGTCATCGTGGCCGACGCCGACGCCGGCACCCCCTCGGCTGTCGGCTGGCGGCCGGCACCGGCGGGCCGGGACGACGTGGCCTACCTGCAGTACTCGTCCGGATCGACCCGGACCCCGGCCGGTGTGGAGATCACGCACGGGAACCTGACCGCGAACGCGACGCAGATCGGCGACCGGCTGATCGGCGCCCGCGCGCGGCTGACCGGCGTGAACTGGCTACCGCTGTTCCACGACATGGGCCTGCTGGCCACGGTCGCCGTGCCGTTGCGGGCCGGCACCGAGGCGGTGTTCTTCGACCCGGCCGCGTTCCTGATGCGACCGGAGCGGTGGCTGCGGCTGCTGTCCGGGCGGTCCGGCGCATACACGGCGGCACCCAACTTCGCCTACGACTACTGCCTGCGCCGCCTGGGCACCGCCGACCTGGCCGGCCTGGACCTGAGCGGAGTGTTCCTGTGGCTCAACGGGGCCGAACCGGTCCGCCCGGCGACGCTCGAACGCTTCGCGGACCGGCTGCGCGCCGCCGGCACCGGCCTGGACTCCAACGCGCTCTGCCCCGCGTACGGGCTGGCCGAGGCGACCGTGTTCGTCGCCGCCGACGGTGGTGACCGGCGGCACCGGGTCGCGTCGTTCGACCGGGTCCAACTGGCCGCCGGGAGGGCCGTGCCCGCGAGCGCCGGTGCCGACCGGTCCACGCTCGCCTCCTGCGGCCGCCCGGCCGGCCAGCGCGTCGCGATCGTGGATCCCGAGCACGCGGCTGTGCTCCCGGCCGGGCAGGTGGGTGAGATCTGGGTGCACGGCCCGAACGTGGCACACCGCTACTGGGGCCGGCCGGAGCACAGCGCCGAGGTCTTCGGCGCCGTGCTCGCCGACCCGGTGCCGGACGGGCTACCCGCGGCGCCGTGGTTGCGCACCGGCGACCTGGGCGTGCTCCACGACGGCGAGCTCTACATCACCGGCCGGCGCAAGGACCTGCTGATCGTCGCCGGCCGCAACCACTACCCGCAGGACGTCGAGGAGACGGTGGCCGAGGCCTGCCCGGCGCTGGGCCGGGTGGCCGCCTTCACGGTGCCGGCCGACGACGGCGAGCGCCCGGTCGTGGTGGCTGAGCGGTCCCGGTGGGCCGGCGCCGCGGACTGGCGGCCGGCCGAGCTCACCCGCGACCTCCGGCGGGCGGTCTGGCGGCGCCACGACCTGGCGCTGCACGACGTCGTGCTCGCCGAACCGGGCAGCCTCGCCCGAACCACCAGCGGAAAAGTCTCGCGCACCGGATGCCGGACCCGGTATCTGGACGGACACTTCCCCGGTGCCGCCGGTCCCGCGACCGGGCCTGTCGGTGTCGCGACTCGGCCCGCGGACGCCGTGATAGGTGCCGTGGTGCGGCGCGGGGGTGCTACCGATGCCTGACGACCTGCCCGTTGACCTGCCGCTGGCCGCCGCCCTGGCGGCCTGGGTAGCGCGCCGCTGCGGCCTGGACACCGGCGAGATCGATCGCGACTGCCCGCTGGTGGAGTTCGGCGTCTCGTCGGTGGACGCCGTGGAACTGGCCGGGCTGCTGGAGGCACGGCTGGGGCGGCCACTGCCACCCACCCTGCTCTGGGAACACCCGACGATCAACGCGATCGTGCGGGCGATGACCGCCACGCCGGCCGAGCAGAAGCCGTACGCCGTGGCAGCGGCACCGGATCACCAAGCGGTCGCCGTGGTAGGGCTGGGCTGCCGGTTCCCCGGCGGCGCCGACGACCCGGAACGACTGTGGCGCCTGCTGATGGACGGCCGGGATGCCGTGCGTACGGTCCCGCCGGACCGGTGGCACCGGCGGCCCGCCGGCGACCCACTGCCGGGCTCCGCTGCCGGCCTGCTGCGAGGCCCCGGGCGGTGGGGCGGCTATCTCGACGACGTGGCCCGCTTCGACGCCGGGTTCTTCGGCATCGCCGCGGGCGAGGCCCGGTTGATGGACCCGCAGCAGCGGCTGCTGCTCGAGGTGACATGGGACGCGCTGGCGCACGCGGCGCTCGACCCGGCCGCGCTGCGCGGCAGCAGCACCGGCGTCTACGTGGGCATCTGCGCCAGCGAGTACGCCCGTCTGACAACGGCGGTGCTGGAACAGGTGGAAGGCTGGACCGCGACCGGCGCCGCGCTGAGCATCGCGGCGAACCGGCTGTCGTACCTGCTGGACGCGCGCGGTCCGAGCCTGGCGGTGGACACTGCCTGTTCCTCGTCGCTGGTGGCCATCCATCTCGCGGCGCGGGACCTGCGCAGCGGCGAGACGGACCTGGCCCTGGCCGCGGGCGTCAGCCTGATGCTCGACCCGGCCCTCACGGTCGCGTTCGGGCGGGCCGGCGGGATAGCCGCCGGCGGCCGGTGCCGGCCGTTCTCCGCCGACGCGGACGGCATCGTCCGGGGCGAGGGCTGCGGCGTCGTGGTGCTCAAGCGGCTGACCGACGCGGTACGCGACGGGGACCGGGTGCTCGCCGTGCTGCGCGGCGGCGCGGTGAACTCCGACGGGCGCTCCAACGGCCTGGTCGCGCCGAACCCGCGAGCGCAGGAAGCGTTGCTGCGCCGGGCGTACGCGGACGCCGGCTGCCCCGCATCGACGGTGGACTACGTGGAGGCGCACGGCACCGGCACCCCGCTGGGCGACCCGATCGAGGCCGGCGCCCTGGGCACGGTCTGCGGCGCCGGCCGCCCGGCCGACGATCCCCTGCTCATCGGCTCGGTCAAGTCCCGGCTGGGGCACCTGGAGGCCGCCGCGGGCGTCGCCGGCTTCATCACGGCCGTGCTCGCGCTGCACCACGGCACCGTCCCGCTCACGTTGCACACGAGCCGCACCAACCCGCACATCCCGCTGGCCGAGTGGGGACTGCGGGTGCCGGTGACGGCGCAGCCACTGGCGCCCCGCGACCGGCCGGCCCGCGCCGGGGTGTCCGCCTTCGGCTTCGGCGGAACCAACGCGCACCTGGTCCTCGAAGCATTCCCACCGTCGACGGTCGTCCCGCCCGCCGCCGGGCAGGCCGCCGCGTCGGAAGCCGCGGGCGTGTCGCCTCGCGCCGGGCGGGATGCGAACGGGTTGTCGGCCGCCGGGCAGGCCGCCGCCTTGGAAGACGCGAGTGGGTTGCTGGCCTCCGGGCGGGACGTCGCGCCGGCGGATGCGAGTGGGTTGCCGGCTGATGGGCGGGATGCGTGCGCGTTGCCTGGGGCCGGCCGGGATGCGGGCGCGTTGCCTGGCGCCGGGTGGGACGTCGCGGCGGTGACCGGGTCGTCTGCCGCCGGAGGGTCGCTTTTTCCGGGTGCCGGGATGGCCGCGCTGTCGCAAGATCCGTCCTGTCCGGACGGGTTTCCGGATCGGCCCGCGGTGTGTGTCATCGCCGACCGTGACCCGGATCGGGTTCGCGACCAGGCCGGGGCGCTGGCGGCCTGGCTGGCGGCGCGCCCGGGCCGCGACCGTCCCGGGGACGTCGCCGGCACCCTGGTGCGGCGGGGTGAGCGTGGCCCCGCCCGGGCCGTGGTGGTTGCCCGGGACACTGGCGCGCTGGTGGCGGGGCTATCCGCCGCTGCCGCCGGGCGGGCCCACCCCGCGCTGGCTCTCGGCGGCGGCGACCGCGCCGCCGAGGGCGGCGTGTGGGTCTTCTCCGGGTACGGCGCGCACTGGCCGGGCATGGGCCGCGTCCTGCTGGAGACCGAACCGGCCTTCGCGAACGCAATCGACGAACTGGCCCCCGCCTTCCGCGCCGAACTCGGCCTGAGCCTGCGCGACGCGCTGTGCGGTGACACCCGGCTGTCCGTGGCGCGGGCCCAGCCCGTCACGTTCGCGCTGCAGGTGGCGCTCGCCGCGCTCTGGCGCCGCTACGGCCTGCGCCCGGCCGCCGTCATCGGGCACTCGATGGGCGAGGTGGCCGCAGCCGTCGTGGCGGGCGCACTGTCGCCCGCGGACGGCGTGCGGCTGATCGTCGCCCGGGCACGCCTGCTCGCCCGGGTCGGCCCGGGCGCCATGGCCGTCATGGAGCTGTCCGAAGAGGAACTCGGCGAGCTGGCCGGCGACCTGCCGCAGGTATCCGTGGCCGTGCTGGCCGCGCCCCGCCAGCTCGTAGTCACCGGCCCGCCGGACGCGGTGGCCGCGCTGACCGCGAGGGCGGCGGCGCACGACCGCGCGGTACATACGGTGACCACGGAGGGCGCCGGGCACTCGCCGGCGGTGGACTCGCTGCTGCCGGAGTTGCACGACGCACTGCGCGGGCTGCGGCCGCGCGAGCCGCGACTGCCCTTCTACTCCACGGTCACGGCCGGAACGCCGACGCTGGACGCCGAATACTGGCTGGCGAACCTGCGGCAGCCGGTGCGGCTGGCCGACGCGGTGCGGCGCGCGGCCCACGCCGGCTTCGGCTTCTTCCTGGAGATCTCGCCGCACCCGGTGCTGCTCCGCCCGATCGGCCAGACGCTGGCTGCGGCGGGCTCCACCGACCCGCTGGTGACCGGAACGCTGCGCCGCGACGATCCGGACGCCTTCGGCCGCAGCCTGGCGACTCTCTGCGCGAACGGACACCGGACACCGGCCACACCGGCCACAATCCTCGACCTACCGGCGCCTCCGTGGCGGGGCGAGCGGCACTGGGTCGAGTTGCCGGCCGTGCCCGACGCTCCGCCCGGGGGCTCGGGACCGACCCTGCTGGGCGAGTTGCTCGCCCCTGTGTGGCGGAAGCAACCGGCGCCCGCGGCTGGCGAGGCCGGGCCGGTCACGCTGCTCGGCGAGGACGGCGACCCGCTAGTCGACGCCGTCCTCACAGACCCAGCGGCGTCGCTCGGAGTGGGTGACTCGGTGGCTTCAGTTGGTGTGGGTGACTCGGCAGCGGCTGGTGTGGGTGACCCGGCAGCGGCTGGCGTGAGCGACCTGGCGGCGCAGGCTGGTGTGGGTGACCCGGCAGCGGTTGGTGTGGGCGATCCGGCGGTGGCTGGTGTCGGTGACCTGGCGGCGCCGGTTGGTGTGGGTGACTCGGCAGCGGCTGGCGTGATCGACCTGGCGGCGGTGGTTGGTGCGGGCAACCTGGCGACGCCGGCTGGGGTGGGTGACCCAGCGGCGGTTGGTGTGGGTGACCCGGCAGCGGTTGGTGTGAGCGACCCAGCGGCGCAGGCTGGTGTGGGTGACGTGGCGGCGGTTGGTGTGGGTGACCCGGCGCCGGGTGGTCTGGTGGCTCCGGTCGGCGGTTGGCGTGCGGGGCCGGGTGAGTTCGCGCCGGGTCGGGACCTGGTTCTGATCGCATCGCCCGCCGGTGCGCTGCCCGACCCGGCGGCCGCGCTCCGGCTCGCCGGCTGGGCCGTGCGCGCGGCGGCCACCGGTGCTCGGCGGCTGTTGCTGGTCACGCGGGGTGGCGCCGCCGTCGGACCGGCCGAGCCGGGGTCGCCGGATCACGCCTGGGTTCGCGGGCTGGTTCGCGCGCTTGCCTTCGAGCAACCGCTGACGCGCACCACCTGGCTGGACCTCGACCCGGCCGAGGACCCGGTGACCCAGGCGGCACGGCTGCGGTCCGAACTCGCCGCCGGCAGCGGCGACGACGAGGTCGCGTGGCGGGACGGGCAGCGCTGGGTCGCCCGGCTGACCCGCGTTCCGGCGCCGGCCCGGCTCTCCCGGCCACCGGTACGGGCGGGCGGGGCGTACCTGATCACCGGGGGCTACGGCGGTCTCGGGCTGCGTGTCGCGCAGTGGCTGGCGGCGGCCGGCGCGGGCCGGCTGGTGCTGACCGGCCGGTCCGGCCCGGCTGTGCACGCGGAACAGACCATCGACGCGTTGCGCCGCTCCGGCGTCGACGTGCGAGTGTTGCTCGGCGACCTCGCCGACGACGAGGTGGCCACCCGGCTGGTCGCGGCGGCCGGCACCGAGCTGACCGGCGTCGTGCACGCGGCGGGGGTGCTGCGCGACGGCCTGGTGTCCCAGCTGGAGGCGGGAGATCTCGCCGAGGTCTGGGCGCCGAAGGTCCTCGGTGCCTGGCGGCTGCACGCCGCTGTCGTGGCGGCGGGCGCCGAGCTGGACTGGTGGGTGTCGTTCTCCTCGGCGGCGGCCCTGCTCGGCTCGCCCGGCCAGGTGGCATATGCGACCGCGAACGCCTGGCTGGACGCCTTCGCCCGGTGGCAGCGGGCGCATGGCGTGCCCGCCACTTCGATCAACTGGGGCACCTGGTCGGGGCTCGGCGGCGCGGCGGGCGTGCGCCTGCCCGGGCTGGACCCGATCGAGCCGGACGAGGGCATCGCGGCCCTGGCCGGGCTGCTCTCCCGCACCCCGTGCACCGTCGGGACGCTGCACTTCGACCCCGTGGCGGCGCTGGCCGTCTTCCCGGAGGCCGGCCGCCTGCCGTTCTTCGCTGAGCTGACTGCGGCGGCGGCGGCGGCGGCGCTGACTGCGGAAGCTGAGCTGACTGCGGCAACCACGCTGACCGCGGCGCCTGGTCTGATGGCAGCAGCAGACCTGACGGCAGCAGCAAACCTGACGGCGGTAGGCGACCTGACCGCGACAGCCGCGCTGACCGCGGCGCCGGCACCCGGCGGCACCCGGCCGCCCGCGGGGAAGCCGGGGTGGCCCGGCGCCGAGCGGATCCGTGCCCTCCCACCGGCCGACGCGGTGCGCGCCATCGGCGATCGGCTCGCCCACCACGTCGCGGCCGTGCTCGGCATGCCGCAGGCGCCTCCGCCGGACGCGCCGCTGGTGGACGCCGGCCTGGACTCGCTCGCCGCGATCCGGATCAAGAGCCTGGTCGAGCTGGACCTCGGCGCCGCGCTGCCCACCGCGGCCCTGGTCCGTGGCGCCACCCTGGCCGACCTGACGGCAGCCCTGACTGCCACCCTCGGGATCGTCCCGGGCGAGCGCCCAGCCGACACCGCGCCGTTCCCGTCTCCGGCGCCCTCCTCCGAGGAGTCGGTATCACATCCTGAGCAGCCGGTCCCACATTCCGGCGCCAAACCTCGTAAACAGCTCATATCTCCGCCGCCTGGCGAGATCTTGGAGAGCTGGGGTGTGGAGCACGCCACATCCCCTCAAGATCTGAGCTTCCGCCCGGAGCCACCTCTCGCGACAAGATCCACCGACCAGGCGGTCCACCATCCGGACCACCCCTTGCCCGCCCCACGAGTTCCACAACGGACAGAACCTCCGCGCGCGCGCTTGGCCGACGACGCCCTGCCCGAGACGGCCATAGCGGATGCGGTCTCGGTCCCGGTGGAGGTGGCCATGTCCGAGACGGCCCCGGCCCCGCCCGATACGGTCGCGATCGCGGTCGAGCCGGCCCTGGTCGAGGGAGAGCCGGCCGAGGGAGAGCTGGTTGGGGGAGATCCGGTCCTGGTCGAATCGGTCCCGGCCGAGCGGGTCCCGGCCGAGCCGGTCGAGGGAAATCCGGTCGAGGGAGAGGCGGTCCCGGCCGAGCGGGTCGGGGGTGAGCCGGTCCCGGCCGAGCCGGTCCCGGCCGAGCCGGTCGAGGGAGAGGCGGTCCTGGTCGAGCGGGTCGGGGGTGAGGCGGTCGGGGCCGAGGCGGTCCTGGTCGAGCGGGTCGAGGGAAATCCGGTCGGGGGTGAGACGGTCCCGGCCGGGCGGGTCCAGGTCGGGGGCGAAGCGGTCCCTGCCGAGGAAGTCAGGGGTGAGGCGGTCGGGGTCGACGCCCGCGATGCTGCGGAACGGGCGGCGATCCGGCTCTTCGAGACGGTCCTCGGCCGACCAGCGCCGGGCATCGACTGGCACGCCGCGGTACCCCCGGGGGACCTGGCCCGGATCGCCGAGGCGGCCCGGACCGGCTACGGCGCCGACGTCCGACTCGTGGAACTGCTCGCCGACCCCACCCCGCGCGCCCTGGCCGTGCCGCTGCGCGCCGCCGAGCAAGCCGAGGTCGGTACGAGCGGCCCGATCCGCCCCCTGCGCATCGCCGGCAGCAGCCCACCGCTCTTCCTGGCCCATCCCGCCGGCGGCAGCACCTTCGTGTACCGCCAACTGGCCGAGCTGCTCGGCCCGGACCAGCCGGTATACGGGCTGGAGCGGTTCGGCGAAGGGGGAGGCGAAGGGGGATCGGTGCCCGAGCGCGCCGCCCGCTACGTCAGCTTGATCCGTGAGGTCTGTCCGGCCGGCCCGTACCGGTTGGGTGGTTGGTCGTTCGGTGGTGTGCTCGCCTATGAGACGGCGCGGATGCTCGTCGCCGCCGGCGCGCGGGTGGATGTGCTGGTTCTCATTGACGCCGGGCTTCCGGCGCCGGTGTCCGCCGAGCGGGCCGCGCATCTGCTCACCGAGCGTTTTCTCGGCTTCCTGCGCTATCTGCGGGAGACCTACCGGGTGCCCGTCGAGGTGGCACCGGCCCGGCTGCGTGGGTTGGCCGGTGACGAGCAGTTCGAGGTCGTTCTCGCGGAGATGGACCGGGTGGGTCTGACCGACCGCCTGCCGCCGGCCGTGCTGCGCCACCAGATCGACTCGCACTGGGACACCCGGGCGCTCGACGACTACCTGCCCGGGCCGTACGGCGGGCCGGTGACGTTGTACCGCTGCACCCAGCCGACGCCGTGGGCGGTTCGGGATCCGCGGTACGAGCACACCGATGCCGCCCGCGGCTGGGATCGCTGGTGCGCCGCGCTGCGGATCGTGCCGGTCGCCGGGCACCACCTGAATCTCCTCGACCCGCCCGCGGTGGACACGATCGCGGCGGACCTGCGCCGGCTGCTGTGACCGGCGTTCCGCATCCGAGCAAGGAGTCGCACATGTCCGAACTCGCCGAAGCCGTGCTGGCCGATGCGTCAGCGGCGGAACTGCTCGCCTGTCCGGTGCCCGCGCGGATCCGCGCCGCGCACCTGCGACGGGAGGACATCGGCATTTTCTCCGGTGACGACGATCCGGACGTCCGTCGCTCCATCCACGTCGGCGAGGTGCCGATGCCGCGGCTCGCCCCGGACGAGGTGTTGATCGCCGTGCTGGCCTCCGGCATCAACTTCAACACGGTCTGGTCGGCGACCTTCCTGCCGGTGCCCACCTTCTCCTTCCTCGCCCGGCTGGGCCGCCAGGATCCGTGGGGTGCGCGGCACGATCAGCCGTACCACGTCATCGGCTCGGACGCGGCCGGCGTCGTGGTGCGGGTGGGTGCCGGCGTGCGGCGCTGGTCGGTCGGCGAGCGGGTGGTGGTCGCGCCGGCCTATGTGGACAGCGAGGATCCGGCCACCCATCAGGATGCGATGACCGGGGAGCAGCGGGCCTGGGGGTTCGAGACGAACTTCGGCGGGCTGGCCGATTTCGCCGTCGTCAAGGCGAGCCAGTTGCTGCCCAAGCCGGAACACTTGAGCTGGGAGGAGGCGGCCGCCAACACGCTGTGCGCCGCGACCGCGTACCGGATGCTGGTCAGCCCGCGCGGCGCCCTGATGAAACAGGGCGACGTGGTCTTGGTCTGGGGCGCCGCCGGCGGCCTGGGCGGGTACGCCGTGCAGTTGGTGCTGGCCGGCGGCGGCATCCCGGTGGCCGTGGTCAGCTCGCCGGCCAAGGCCGAGCTGCTGGAGCGGCTCGGCTGCCAGCACGTCGTCGACCGGTCGACGCTGCCGGCGGGCCCGGCCGGGATGCGTGATCCGGCGACCTGGCGGGCGCTGGGCCAGCGGATCCGGGCGACGGCCGGCGAGGATCCGCACATCGTCTTCGAGTACACCGGCGCCGAGACCTTCGGTGCGTCGGTCTACCTGGCCCGCACCGCCGGGACCGTGGTGACGTGCGGCTCCAGCAGCGGCTACGAGCACCAGTACGACAACCGGTACCTGTGGATGCGGCTCAAGCGGATCATCGGCAGTCACGGCGCCAACTATCAGGAGGCCTGGGAGGTCAACCGGTTGCTGCGCCTGGGCCGGCTGACGCCCACCCTGTCCCGGGTGTACCCGCTCGGTCAGGTGGGCGAGGCGACGCGGACGGTGCAGCGCAACGAGCACCTCGGCAAGGTGGGCGTGCTCTGCCTGGCACCGAAGGCGGGGCTGGGGGTGTCCGATCCGGTGCGCCGGGCGGAGATCGGCGAGGGCCGGCTGGGACTGTTCCGCGAGGCCGGCGCGCTCGTGCCCGCCCCCATCGGGTGAGGCGAGCGCCGGGCGTACACCGGAGCCGGGCGGTCCTCGCCGTCGTCGTGGCCACCGCGTTCCTCACCATGCTGGACAACACGGTGGTGACCGTCGCCGCGCCCTCGATCGCCCGTGACCTCGGCGTGGGGCTGGCGTCGCTGGAGTGGGTGGCGACCGGCTACATGCTGCCGTACGCGGGCCTGCTGCTGGCCGGCGGCCGGCTCACCGACCGGTACGGCATCCGCCGGGTGCTGCTGGCCGGGCTCGCGCTGTTCACCGCCGCGTCGCTGGCGGCCGGCCTGGCCGGGCACCTGCTCCCGCTCCTGGTGGCCCGTGCCGCGCAGGGTGCCGGCGCCGCATTGCTGGTGCCGGCGACCCTCGCGGCCGTGGCGGCGGCCGGCGAGCGGGAGCGGCTGCGTGGCGCGGCGGCCTGGACCGTCTCGGGCGCCGTCGCGCTCGCCGCCGGCCCGGTCGTCGGCGGCGCGGTGAGCGAGCACCTGCACTGGTCCTGGATCTTCCTGCTCAACGTTCCGGTCGGGCTGGCCGCGCTGCTCACCGCCGGGTACGCGGTGCGCGAACCGTCGCGGCACCGCCCGGAGACCCTGGGCCTCGCCCGGGTGTGCGCCGCCACGATCGCGCTGACCGCGGTCACCTTCGCGCTGACCAGCGGCACCGCGCACGGCTGGGGCACGCCGGCGGTGCCGGTCGCGGTCCTGGTGGCGGTTGTCGCGGCGGTCGCCTTCCGGGTCGCGGAGCGCCGCAGCCGTGTCCCGGTGCTCGACCCGCGGCTGTTCGCGCGGCCCGCGTACCGCGGTGGGGTCGCCGTGCAGGTGTTGTGGGGCCTGGGCGTCAACGGCGTGTACTTCTACACCGCGGTGTACCTGCAGGAGGTCCGCGGCTTCCCGCCGGCCGCCGCCGGGCTGGCCTTCCTGCCGGTGGCCGCGGCGGTCGCGCTGGGTGCGCCGTTCGCGCCGCGGCTGGTGCTTCGGTACGGCGCGCGGCGTACGGTCGCCCTGGGTCTCCTCCTGGTCGGCGCCGGCATCGGCGCGCTCGCCGTCGACAGCGCCGACACTCCCGTCCTGCTGGTGGCGTTCGCGGTGATCGGGTTCGGCTCGGCCCTGACCGTGCCGCTGGCCGCCGTGGTGCTGGCCGCCGCGCCGAGCGGGCAGTCCGGGGTCGCGGGCGGGGTCTTCGCCGTCGCCCGGGAGGCGTCCGGGGTGCTCGGCATCGCCGGCGTCGGCGTCGTGGTGGCGGCCCACGGGGATCTCGCCGGCGGATACCGGCTGGGCCTGGGCGCCGCCGCCGGGCTGGTGTGGCTCGGCGCGCTCATCGGCGCCCGTACCCTGCCGGGTGCGGGCGCCGGGAGCGGTCCTGGGTCATCCGACGGCGACGCCGAGCGCACCCATCAGCTGCGGCCAGGAAGCGTGGAGTTCCCGCTGCCAGTACGGCCAGGAGTGGGTGCCGTTGAGATATTTGTTGACGGTGACCGGGATGCCCGCGACTGACAGCTTCCGGGCCATCGCGGACGTGCTCGCGCCGACCGGGATCTCACCGAACTGCACCGGGCTCCAGGAGCCGTTCGGATCGAGGTCGCCGGGCAGGCCGGTGGTGCCGCTGGAGAGGTAGAGGCTGGTGCCCCGCAGGTTCGGGGCGAGATCCAGCGGGTTGTGCGCCCGCCAGTTGGCGGCCTGAAAGATCGGGGAGCCCCACATGGCCATCGGGTCGTCCCCGTTGTCTTCGGCCGTCCGCAGCAGCGCGGCCCGCAGCAACGGATCGAAGAGGTTCAGCGGGGCGCTGTAGGAGGCGGCGGCCCGGAACGTGCCCGGGTGCCGTCCCGCGTACGTGATGGCGCCGGTCCCGCCCGACGAGATGCCCGCCACTCCGCGGGCGTCACCCGCCCGGTAGCCGGAGCGCAGCACCGGCCACAGTTCGGTGAGGTGGAAGGTCTCCCACAGCCCGGCGTTGGGGCCGCCGTCCGGCCGGTACCAGTCGGTGTAGGTGGCGTCCCGCCCCGCCTCCGGCATCACGATCAGCACCTGCGCGTTCGCGCTCAGCTGCTCGATGTCGGTCTCCCGGGTCCAGGAGGTGTAGTCGTCGTTGCCGCCGTGCAGGAGATACAGCACCGGCCACGTGCGCGTCGCGGTGCGGGACCAGCCCGCCGGCACCACGAGGCGTACCGGCAGATCCCGGCCGATGGCGGGGGAGTGGACGGTGACGTCGACCGTGCGGGTGTCGAGCCACCGCTCGGACACCACCGCGGCGTCGGCTCGGGCCGCCTGCGCCCCCGCCAGCGCCGTTCCCGTCGCGAGCAGGACGGCCAGCAGGTGCCTGGCGTACCTGTGTGCCCGCGTCATCAGCAGTTTCCCGACGCGGGCCGGCCGGCGAAGCGGTCGGCGAACCAGGAGACGACGTCCCCGATGGCCTGGCCGTCGGCCAGCAGGTGGTCGGCCAGGTAGGTCTGCTGCCGGGTGGTGATCCCGGCCCGGCAGTACGCGGTACGCACGGCGTCCTCGACGGCCGTCGGGATGACCTCGTCGAGCAGGCCGTGGTACTGCAGCACCGGGAAGCCGATCCGGTACCGGGCACCGGAGGAGGCGGGGCCGATGCCCACGCCGAGCTTCTGCGCGTCCACCGCCTGGCCCCAGGTCACGCCGTCCGGCCCGGCCAGCCGGAACAGCTGGTCGTAGCTCAGGCCGCCGACGGTGAGATCCTCGACCTTGGCGCCGGCGCCCCGGGTGACCGTGCCGACCAGGCACAGACCCCGGAGATCGGTCGCCAGCTGCCGGCCCCGGTCGTTCATCACCGACTCGAACGGCAGCCTCGGGTACGCCGTGCTCAAGCCGATGGTCGCGTCCACACTGAACCCGGCGAACGCGCCGCCGTCGGACCCCTGCGCGACCGCCCGCAGATCGGCGGGAACGCCGCCGGCCGCCGCCCCGGCCAGGTTGAGCTCGGGAGCGTACGAGGCGGCCAGCTGCGCCGACCACAGCGTCGCCGCACCGCCCTGCGAGTAGCCCCAGACGCCGACCCTGGCACCGCTGCTCAGGCCGGAACCGGGAACCTGGAACGCCGCCCGGACCGCGTCGAGCATGGCGTGGCCGGCGTTGTGGCCGACCATGTAGGTGTGCGTGCGCCCGGTCAGGTAGCCGACGTCGTCGGTGGCGGCCACCGCCCAGCCGGCCTTCAGGATCGCCGCGATCTGGTCGCCCTCATACTCGTCCTGATAGGCGCCGGCCAGTTGCCGGGAGAACGCGCACTGCGGGCCGAGGCCCAGGGTGCCGAAGTGGAACGAGACGACGGGGCGGGTGCCGGGGCCGGTCCAGGCGGCCGTCGGCACCGCCACCGTGCCGGAGACGGCGACCGGATTGCCGCCGACGTCCGTCGACACGTACTGCACCTGCCAGGCCTTCATCGCGATGCCGCCGGGCACCTCGGGCAGGGTCGTGGTCCGGCAGGCCAGCACCGTCCCGGGCGTACCGCCGACCGAAGCCGGCGGGGTGTAGACGGCGCTTTCCGGCGCGGTGCAGGTCGCGCTCGCCGAAGCGGCCGGGGCCGCGGCCACCGTCGCGCCGGCCGCGCCCACGCAGAGCGCGCCGAGCACCCGGACCGCCGATCTCCACCTCATGAGTCCTCCCATCCCGCGGCCCGTGGGGATTACGGGCGCGTGCCGAAAGACTCGTGGGCGGGGCGCCGGGGATCTACATAGCCGGCTGACAACCCGGCGGCGGCGGATGCGCACCGCCGTTAGTGCGGCTCCGCCGACGGGGGCCCATTTCCAGCCGCTGCCGGTCGCTCGGGCCGAATCCCTACCGGCCGCGCGACCGGGAATCGGGCCGGCGCGGGCCGGCGCCGCGCAGGAGCGTGTCGATGATCCGGCCGGCCAGCACGTCGGGATCGGCCCCGGCGTCCTCGCCGTGCAGGGACTCGCCGATGAGCGCGTAATACACCCGCCGGGTCCAGTCGAGGTCGGCCTCCGCGTCGAGCATGCCGAGGCCCCGCACCCGGCCGAACAGCTCCAGGCAGCGGCGTGCCACCCGCTGCTGCATCTCGGCGACGACCGAGTCGGCGGCGGCCGGCTGCCCGAGCGCGAACTCCCAGCTGACCTTCGTCCGCAAGGACGTTGACGGTGATCTGGTGCAACGCCACCAGCGGGGGCGCCGTCTCCGGCCGGCCGGCCTCGATGGCGTCGAGCAACTGCTGCCTCGCTGGGGGTCGCCGCCGTGATCGTCGCGGCCGACGGCGTGGTGATCGTGCTCCGGCGCTCGGCGCGCCGCGCCCGGCCGGCGGCGGTTCGGCTGGTGGCCTGAGTACAGAAGCTCTGGTCAGCCCGGTGGCCGTGATGAAGCCTGTGGGTGTTCAGCGGCATCTCAAGGAGGCCCAAGGTGGAACTGCCCAGTGACCCGTCCGTGCCGCCGGCAGGGCAGTTGAGCGCCGCCCTCGATCGCCTGGTCGAGCGGGGCGTGCTTGACCGCTCGCAGGCCGGCGCGGTCCTGGCGGAGCTCGTCACGCCGCCGCAACCGTCGCGGGCGGGCGGCCTGGGACGGCTCTTCGGCGAGATCGCCGGGTACCTCGGCGCCTCGTTCGTGGTGGGGGCGACCTTCCTGTTCCTCGGCGAGCAATGGGAGGCTCTCGGCCGGGCGGGACGGTTCTGGATACTCGCCGCCATGGCGGTGCTCCTCAGCGGCACCGGCCTGGCGATCCGCTGGCGGGCGGCGCCGCATGGTCCCGCGTGGTGGCGCCATCGGCCGGCGGACAACGTCAGCCGTCGGTTGTCGAGCACGCTGCTGACCGGCGCGGCGGCTGCCGCCGGCTTCGCGGCGTACGTGAGCCTTGAGCGCGCCGCCCAGGCCGATGGTCAGCTGGCAGCGGACAACGCGGGGTTGGTGGCCTCGGCCACGGGGCTCATCGTGGTGACCGTGGGGTATCTGCTCGCCCGCAGCGCGGTGGGTCAGCTCGGGATGGCCGCGGCGGCGTTCGCGGTGTACGCCACGCTGCTGGACCTGCTGGACGTCGACGACGTGGACGCCCTCGGTCTCGGCATGCTGGCACTGGGCGCGGTCTGGGCCGTGCTGGCCTGGCGGCGGCTGGTAGCGGAACGCCGTTTCGCGCTCGCGATCGCGGTTACCTTCGGACTGATCGGTGCGCAGACGGTCGTGGTCGATGGCGGCGACACCGCCGACTTCCTCGGGTACGCCCTGACGGCGCTGGTGGCCGGCGTCTGCTTCGCGGCGTACGGGTGGACCCGCGACTGGGTCGTGCTGGCCGGCGGGGTCGTCGGGGCGACCCTCGTGGTGCCGGAATTCCTCTACGACGTGACCGACGGCTCGCTCGGCGCCAGCGGCGTGATGCTGGTCGCGGGCGTCACCCTGCTGGCCGGCAGCCTGGCCGGGCTGCGTATCCGCCGCACTCCCGGTCCCGGCGCGGCCATGAAGCCGACCACGCCCTGACCCGCTTCACCGCCGCGGCGTCACGTGGCCAGCCATAGCCGCATCGCCTGCACCACACCGGCCGCGACGGACACCGAGACGGCGGCGAGCAGCACGACACTGGCCCGTTCCTTGAGGCGGTTTCTGTCGCGCAGCTGAGGACTTTCGAGGGCGGCAAGGATTACTCCAGTGCACACCGAGAGAACCGCCACCACGAAGCCCATCACGGGTCTCACCGTGGCCTACTCAGGTGTGCCGCCCGACAACACTCAGTGTCGGGAGGGTGAATGGGCGCGCATCAATGCTGGCCGGGCTCGCGTACCGCGAGGTACGTCGCGTGGACCGCGAGGATGCGCTCGATCTCGTCGATGATCGGGGCGAAGAACTGCCGCCGGTGGTCCGCATCGCTCATCGACGTGACCGCGAAGTACATGCTGCCGAAGCCGGCGAGCAGCGTGGCGTTGCGCAACAGGGCGACCGGCACCCCGGGCAGCAGGCCGGAGCGGGCCGGCGGGCCGCCGATCCACTGTTCCGCGGTCTCGGGCGTGACCACGATGACGCCCAGGATGAGGAAGAAGGTGAACAGCGCGGTACCGACGATCACGGCCTGCACGAGTTGGCGGGTCGCGAGCATCACCAGCAGGTTGCGTTCCTGGCGCCCGTTGAGCGGCACGGCGGGCAGGAGGCCGCCGGGCGCGATGTCCGCGACGGCGACAGTGGCCAGCGGCGTGCCCTGGCCCGCCGCCTCGAGCCGGGGCGCACTGAGATCCTGCTCGACCCGGCCGATCTCGTCGCGCAGCCGGGCGGCTGCCGCCAGCACGGTGACGGCGGCGAACAGGCCGACGACCAGGGCGAGGCGCCACCAGGCGAGCCGGTTCATGGCCTGCCACAGCTCGCCGGTGAAGAAGAGGAAGAGGGTGACGAAGAGCAGCACGGGCAGCGCCCGGCCGAGCAGGCGCACGCTGTTGCGCAGGTCGTAGAGCGCGTGCTGGACCGCCCGGCGCACCAGTGTGCCGAGGCCGTAGGTGGTCGCGAGCAGCGTGGCGACGAACGCGCCCACGAAGAAGATGACGAACCCCAGCAGGCCGACGACGTGGCCACCGGGCGGTGTGATGGCGCCGTCGACGGCCAGTTGCAGCAAGGGCACGGCGACCGGCATGGCGGCGTACGCGGCGAGGATCGCGATCGTGGTCGCCCGGGAGAAGTGCGGCAGGCGGCGGACGAACAGGGTGACGACGACCCGCACGACGACGGTCAGCAGGATCACCCCGGTGAGCACGATCCAGCGCCAGGAGCCGGCGGCCCGCAGCGGGACGAGGAAGCCCAGGCTGGCCAGCGCCACGAAGGCCAGCGACGGCAGCATCCGGGGCAGCACGTGGCTGACGAAGCCGTACCCCTCGATCATCGACGGGACGCCCTGGCGCACGAACCAGCGTTCCGTCTGGCCCGCGAGCTCACCGGAACCGGTCTGCGTCACGAAGTGATCATCCCATGGCCCGGATCCGAGGACTTCTGTCTCCCGCGTCAAAAGTCTGTCCATCCGGAGCGAAAGAAGTTAACCTTCGCCGATGGGCCGTACCACTGCGCGTCGATGGGTCGCTGTCCTGCTGGTGGGCCTGGTCGCCGGGGCGGCAGCGGCGCCTTTGCCCGCGCTCGCGCACGGGGGCCTCGTGGTCACCGTCCCCGCCAACGGCAGCGCGGTGGCCGGCCCGGTCGACGCTGTCTCGCTGACGTTCACCGAGAAGCCCGCACCGTTCGCGTTCTTCACTGTCACCGCCCCCACCGGGGTCCGGGTCGACAACGGCTGGTCGAACGCCGAGCCGGTCCGGCTCGCCGAGCCGGTCAGCGAATACCAGCTCACCGACGGCACCTGGCAGCCGCAGCTCTATCCCACCGGCTTCCCGGTGCAGGTCGCCGTGACCCACTGGCCGGCGCCCGGCACGTACGTGGTGGCCTACCACACCGTGGCCTCCGACGGCGACCAGGTCAAAGGCGAGTTCCGGTTCTCCTACACCGGTGCCGCCACCCCCGCGCCGCCCGGTTGGCAGGCGCCCGCCGATCAGCCCAAGGCCGAGTTGCTCGCCGCCGCCGGCCCGTCGGCGCCAGCGGCGAGCGCGGCCGCGCAGCCGCCGGAAGACTCCAGCGTGTGGGTCTGGCTGGTGCCCGTGCTGCTGGTCGTGGCCGCCGTGCTGTGCTACCTGATGGTCCGCCCGCCGCGGTGGACACATCGGAGCAGGTGAAGCGATTCAGGGTGCCGCCGATGCGTCCACGCCCAGCGCCGCCTCGATGATCCGGATCGCCTCGGGGGCATCGATGCCGACGCTGGCGATGACCGACGCGTAGTCGCGGGCGGCGCGGTGGGCCTGCTCCAGGGCCTGCTCGCCGGCGGCCGAGACGAACGAGCCGGCCCGCCCGCGGGTCTCGATCAGCCCGGCCTCCTCCAGCTCCCGGTACGCCCGGCCGACGGTGTTCACGGCGAGGCCGAGGTCGGCCGCGAGCCGGCGGATCGTCGGCAGTCTCGTGCCGACGGCGAGCGAGCGGTCCTGGATCTGCCTCGCGAGCTGGGCCCGGAGCTGCTCATACGGCGGCATCGGCGACGCCGCGTCGATGACGATCATCGGGTGGCCATGGCCCGCCGTGCCGCCGCCCCGACGCCGGTGGTCCGGAGTTGGATCAGGCACAACGCGATGACACCCGCCACCACGAGCGCCACCGAGACCGCGTTCCACCAGCCGAGCGATTCCCCGTACAGGAAGATGGCCGGCAGCGACCACACCAGGCTGGGCGTGACGAGGGCGCGGGCGTCCTCGACCCGCATGATGACATCGGCGGTGAGCGACGCCTCGTCCTCCGCCACGGCCGGGCTCGCCAGCACCTGGTGCAGCTGCATGACGATGCCGGCGCCGGCGCCGGCGAGGCTGATCAGCACGACGATCGCCCCGTACCGCAGGGTGGAGTCCGGAACCGGCAGCACGCTCACCGCGAGCAGCGTCGCGCCGGCGAAGGTGGCGACCGTGAAGACGGCGTACGGCCGGCCCAGCACCGCCGGCCAGCCGAGCTGGACCGGATGGGCCACCCGCCGGGACAGCTGCGCGGCGGCCCGCCGGTCGGCGCGCCGCACCCGCCAGCCGACCAGCCACTGCGCCACCAGCAACCCGACCACCAGCACCACCAGCACCAGCAGCTGCAGCCGGGAGAACGGGACGTCGGTGAACAGCCCCAGCGTGTGCGTGAGCGCCGCGCCGATCAGGAACCCGGCCAGCAGGAGGCTGTCGACAACCTTGGCACGCCGCCGCACCGCCAGCCGCGCCGCGAGCAACGGGGTCGGCTCGGCGTCGGACAGGTCGTGCAGGGCCAGCCACCGCCCGGCCTCCATGAGATCTGCCTGGCGCATGCCCACCACCTCCGAATGTCGCAAGCTTTGTCTCAACAAGATGAGTCATAGCATGCGACAATGTCAACCCCGGGTTCGCCTGTCTCTCCCGCCATGCAACCTTGGACGCGGTCTCTGTCGTCGTACTGCCGTCCAATGACTGCGAGGAGGGTGGCACGTGGAGCGAGCCGACGAGGACGACTTCCACGCGTACGTGTCGGAACGGCTGGAACGGTGGCGACGAACCGCGTATCTGCTGTGTCAGGACTGGCACACCGCGGACGATCTGGTGTCGATCACCGTGACCAAGCTGTTCCGGAACTGGCGCAAGGTTCGCACGGCGGACAACCGTGATGCGTACGCCCAGCGGGTGCTCAGCCGATCCTGGCTGGACGAGTCCCGGCGGGCCTCACGCCGCGAGTGGGCCCAATCGGAGCCGGTCGAGGTCGGCTGGTCGGTGCCGGACCGGATCGTTGACCGGGAGTCGCTGGCCCGGCTGCTGAAAGCGCTCGGCCCGAAGCAGCGTGCCGTCCTGGTACTGCGCTTCTACCTCGACTATTCCGTCGAGGAGACCGCCGACATCCTGCGCATCTCGGCCGGGACCGTGAAGAGTCAGTCAGCCCGCGGGCTGGAAACGCTGCGGGCGGCCGCCTTGTCGCCCGGCAACTGAGATGGAGGAAGACATGGGAACCCAACTTTTCGACCAGCTGATCGGCGATGTTCCGCCCTCGTCGGTGGATGTGGCCGCCATCGTGCGGCGGGAGAAGCGCCGGAGCACGACCCGGTGGTTCACTGGCGCGGCCACGGCGGTGGTGGCACTGTCGGTGACCACCGCGATCGGCCTGAGCATGACCAGCAGCACCGGCACCTCGTCCCCGCCGTCGGCGGCCGGTGGTTCGTCCCCGGCCGGCACCACCACGCCGGACACCCGGTTCGCCCTCGTCGCGTACAGCGAGGAGTCGGCCGCGGCGTCGGCGAAGCGGCTGGGTGCCGCCCTCGACGCGGCGTTCCGGAAGGAGGCGCCCGGCGCTACCTGGATCTTCGATCCCGAGGTCCCGGGTCAGACCGGGCCCGACGGCCAGCCGCCGAAACTGTCGTACAAGGTGGTGGACGGGGCCTCGAAGAAGTCGCAGGAGCTGTTCAGCGGCGGCAGCGGCGTCCTGAACGAAGGCCGCAAGGGCAGCCTGCACCTGGGCGTCAACGCCATCGACGGTCTCGGTGAGGACGGCACGCCGCAGCGCAAGGCCGGAACCTGCCCGCCCTCGGGGATCGAGTGCAAGGCGGGAACCGCGCCCAACGGGGCGCCGACGATCGTCCTGAGCAAGGCCTTCGACGAGGGGCGGGTGTATACCGCCGAGGTCGCCTTGCCGGACGGCCGAGCGCTGCGGATCACCGTGAACAACACCTTCGGGGCCGGCGGCGATGGCGCGGCCCGGCAGGCCACCCCCTTGACGAGCGCGCAGGCGCTGGCGATCGCCGTGGAGGTGGCCAGCCACATCAAGGCCTGACGGGAAGCCTTCGCCGGCCCGGGAGCAGTCACGGGGCTGCTCCCGGACCGGCGGGGGTCAGAAGACTCGCACGGCCGCCTCGGCGGGCGCCGCCAGCAGGCGGTCGATCTCGTCGTCCAGCCGCACCAGCGTCAGCGAGGCGCCGGCCATGTCGAGCGACGTGCAGTATTCGTTGACGTAGCTGCGCCCGACGGTGATGCCGCGGCCGGCCAGCCGGGTGTGCGCGTGCCGGTAGAGGATGTACAGCTCGCTGATCGGCGTGCCACCCAGCCCGTTGATCATCAGCGCGACCCGGTCCCCGGAGGCGTACGGCAGATCGCCGACCACGGCCGCCAGCATGTCGTCGACGATCGCGTCCGCGTCCTTGATGGTGCGCCGTTCGCGGCCGGGCTCGCCGTGGATGCCGACCCCGAACTCGATCTCGTCGCCGCCCAGCTCGAACAGCGGTGAGCCCTTCGCCGGCGGCGTGCAGGCGGTCAGCGCGACGCCCATGGTGCGCGTGACGTCGTTGACCTTGCGCCCGATCCGCAGCACCTCGTCCAGGTCCGCACCCTGCTCGGAGGCGGCGCCGACGGCCTTGATCACGAAGAAGTTGCCGGCGACGCCGCGCCGCCCGACCGTGTACGTGGAATCCTGCACGGCCACGTCGTCGTTGACGGTCAGGATCTCCGCGCGTACGCCCTCCGCCTCGGCCATCTCCTTGCCCATGTCGAAGGCCATCCGGTCGCCGGTGTAGTTGTTCACCAGCAGCAGCACCCCCTTCGGGGAGGCGAGCAGCTTCGCGGTCTCGTACACGTAGTCCATCGGCGGGGCGGCGAACACGTCACCCGGGCAGGCCGCGTCGAGCATGCCGCGGCCGACCACCATGACGTGCGCCGGTTCGTGGCCGGACCCCGAGCCCTGGACGATGGACACCTTGTCGTCGCGGGGTGCGTCCGTACGCATGATCAGGTTGTAGGCCGGGACGTACCGGAGCGTGTCCGGGTTGGCCAGGGCGACGCCCTCGAGCATCTCGGCCACGTAGTTCTTCGGGTCGTTGACGAACTTCTTCATGACGTCCCTCCTCGGTTCTGCCAGGTCTGGTTGATCCGCTCGACGATGACCGCGACCGCGGTGGCGCCCGCGTCAACCGACCCTCTGCTGCGCTCGCCGGTGTACGCCGCGCGCCCGCGCTTCGCGACCATCTCCTTGGTCGCCTCGGCCGCCTCCCGGGCGGTGACCGCGGC
>Ga0307516_10000463_pt1 | contig 53650 bp, 46 predicted proteins | sample 19_EM_MG_FD_203310 | JGI IMG/M metagenome (GOLD analysis project Ga0307516, IMG submission 203310) | Populus trichocarpa ectomycorrhiza microbial communities from riparian zone in the Pacific Northwest, United States - 19_EM | ecosystem: Host-associated > Plants > Roots > Unclassified | place...
GGATCGCAACACGCCTGAGCAGCTCTTCGACGTGCGTCGGGCCGGCGGCGACCTGGTCTGGATCGTCGACCCGGTCGCGCCCGCGGGTGGTTCCGCCGAGACCACCGGCCGTACGGTCGCGACGCTCGCGGACGCGCTGGCCGAGGTCGCCGGGGCCGGGGCCGGGCGGCGGAGCCTGGTCCTCCTCGCCCGCTGCGATCTGGAGGGCGCGGCGGGCGCGCTGGAAGTGACCGTGCCACCGGCCTCCGACGTGCACCTGGTCGCGGCGCAGTGGCGCGCCCCGCACACGGCTCCCGGGCTGGTCGCCGATCCGGAGCTGCGCGGCTACCTCGTCCGCCGGGAGCGGCGTTTCACCGTCGACGCCCCGGTGCGGGCGGTGCGCGGTGCCGGGAAGCCGGCCGATCCGGCGGGCCGGCTGTTCCTCGACGGCCTGGAGCTCACCCACGGCCTGCGGCTCGGCGCGCGGTCGGTGACGTCGCTCGACCTGCGGTACGTGACCGTACGCGCGCCCGGCGCCGAGGCGCTCACCGTCGAAGACCCGCTGGTCGCCGCCCGCATCACGATCGACCGCTCGATCTGCGGCGCGCTGCGCACCGGCACGATGACCGGCGACCTGTCGGTGACCCGCAGCATCGTGACCGCGGACGGCGCCACCGGCGACGCGCTGGCCGTGCCCGGCGCCGACGTGGTCCTCCGCGACGTCACGGTCCTCGGCCCGTCGTCGATGCGCTCGCTGTCGGCGACGAACACCCTCTTCACCGCCCCGGTACGGGTGACCCGGCGGCAGTCCGGCTGTGTCCGCTACAGCTACCTGCCCCCGAAGTCGGCCGCCCCGAGCCAGTTCCGGTGCCAGCCCGCGCTCGCCCGCTCCGCCGCGGAGGAGGCGTTGGGCCGGCCGCTGACCACCGCCGAGACGGACGCCGTGGGCCTCGCCAACGCGCCCGTCCTGCTCGACGTCAGCCCGGACGAGCCGACGTTCGCCATGCTGCACCCGCTCTGCCCCGAGTCCGTCCGCTCGGGCGGCGAGGGCGACGCCGAGATGGGCGCGTTCGCCGAGGCGGCGTACGGAACCGCCGTGGCCGACGTCCGGTCCCTGTTCGACGAGTACCTGCCGGTCGCCCTGGAGGCCGGCGTCATCGATGACACGCGCTCCGGCGCCGTCGCAGCCCGGAGGAACCGACCATGACCATCCGCAACGACGCGACCCGTGTGACACTCCGCCCGCAGGACGGCCGGCGGCCGCGCTCGGTCGTCGCCCGCCAGGGCCAGGTTCTGCTCGACACCGACCTCGACCAGCAGAGCCGGCACCTGCTCGACCGGGTCGAGACCGAGAGCGGCGTCGTGCTCGGCTCCCCCGGCCGACTCGTCGTGCCGCCCGGCTCGGACGCGTTCCGGATCACCCCCGCCGCCACCCCGGCCGCCTGCGGCATTGGCGCCGGTCACGCGTATCTGGACGGCTGGCTCGTCGAGAACGTGACGAGCAAGGCCCTGCTGACAACCCAGCCGCACCCCCGCGACGACGCCACCCCGGCCCCGCCCGTGCTCCTGGTCCTGAAGGCCCTCGTCCGGTATTCCGACCCGGTCGAGGAACCGGTGTACGCCGACGCCGCCCTGGGCGACGCGCAGGCCTCCGGCCGCGCCCTGGTCGACTGGCAGGTCTTCCCGTTCGTCCCGAAGGCCGGTTGGGGCGGCGCCCCGGCGTGCGCGACCGTCACGACCCACGCCGGGTGGACGGCACTCGTGGCTCCCTCGACCGGCACGCTGACCGTGGTGCCCGACGCCGTGCCACAGCCATCGGATCCCTGCTCCCTGACCCCGAAGGGCGGCTACTCCCGGTCGGAGAACCTGCTGTACCGGATCGAGGTGCACGGCGGCGTCAAGCGCACCGACCTCCCGGACGCGGACGGCCCCCGGTTCGGCATGACCGGGCTGAAGGTCAAGCTGTCCCGGCGGAACGCCTCGGTGCTCGCCCAGGTGACCGACGTCGACGGCACGAAGCTCACCGTGCAGCCGCCCGCGCTCGACCTGCTCAACTGGTTCGCGCCCGGCCGGTACGCCGAACTGGTCACCGTGCACGACGACGTCGACCCGCGCGCCGCGATCGCGGCGGAGCGGCTCTTCCAGGTCGCCCAGGCCGACGACTCGTCGGTCACCCTGGACGCGACGGCGGCCGCGCTCGCCACGGAGGTCAAGAAGTCCAAGGAGAAGTGGTACGTGCGCCTGTGGGACACGTTCGGCGGCGACGCGGGCATCGTAACCGTGCAGGCCGATCCGATCGACCTGGGCGACGGGCTGAAGGCCGTGTTCGGCAAGGGAACCGACGACACGTTCCGGCGCGGCGACCACTGGACGTTCTCCGCCCGCGCCGACGGCACGATCGACTGGCCGGCCGGGCAGGCTGAGACGCCGCACGGCCCGCGCACCCGGTACGCGCCGCTGGGCATCGTGACCGCCACGACGACGGTCACCGACTGCCGGATACCGGCCGCCACCCTCACCGACCGGGCGATGCTCTACCGCGGCGGCGACGGCCAGGAGGTGGCGCTGCCCGCCGGCGGCGGCTTCACGCCCCTGCCGGCCCGGCTACGCGTGGCGGTGATGCGCGGCCGCACGCCGGTGCTGGGAGCGGAGATCGAGTGGAGCATGCCGGCCGGCGGCGTGCCGAGCCGGATCGGCGGTGTGACGGTGAAGCCGGGCCAGATCGCCACAACGACGACCGACGCCACCGGTCTGGTCGACGTCGAGTGGTCCCTCGACCCGGCCTCCCCGGACGCCACCCACCAGGTCCAGGCCCGCCTGGACGACGGACCCCCGCTGCTCTTCTCGGCCGTCTTCCGCGCTCCCGCCGGTGGCACCGCCCCGGTCCCGCCGACGCTGGAGCTGAGCCGGATCTTCATGATCGGCGGCGACGAGCTGATCAAGCCCCCGCTGATCCGCAACGGCCTGGAGGTGACGCACGACGCCTTCATCAAGGGCATCCTCTTCGCCACCACCCTGCGGAACAAGCCGATCAGGCCGCAATCGGCCCCGCAGCCCTTCGACCCGATCGTCGAGGTAGAGCTGGACCTGCCCTACCCCGGCACCGACGCCGACAAGATCTACTGGGCGCTGGCGTCGGCCGTCGCGGGCAAGCCTACCGAGGTGGTGCGCCCGTTCGGCTTCCACCGGATGCGCCTGGAGGGGAAGGTCACCCTGGTCGACAACCCGGAGATGGGTGTGCTCTGGGAGCCGTCCGACCTGGCGAAGGCCTTCCTGCGGCGCGCGCCGGAGCATCGCTGGGGCCACCGCATCATGCAGACCGTCGCCGTCAAGGACAGCGGCTGGCTGGGCGGCGACCCGACACCGGTCCTGTGCCGTCTGCGGGTGCGCTCGGCCCACGTCTGGGCCGAGGACCCGAACACCGGCGAACGGGCCTACCTCAACGCCGAATACCTCGGCACCAAGGCCGGCGACACGAACCGCGAGCTGGACCTGAGAGAACGGGACCCGCAACGCGCCGCCGACCTCGACATGTTCATCTACCTCAAGCTGAACTGACGAACGGCCGGCGATCAGACCCAGACCTTCGCCTCTCTGGCGAAGCAGGGCCAAGGCTGGATGCCGGGCCCGAACTCGCCGGTGAGCATCGCGGCGACTTGACGGCTCCAGGTTCGTAGCTCGATGAGCTCCAGCATCAGGCCCTTGATCGCGGCAAAATTCAGCGAAGTCGACACCTGCCGGTCGCCCGAGCGCGTTGACACCTGCAACAGCGGCTGCGCGGCGTCCTCGGAGCCGTCCAGCCGCTGTAGCCAGCGAGCTTGAACGCCGGCGGCGGCCAGCGCGTCGATGATCGTGTCCGGATTCATGCACACGATGAAGAGCATGCCGTCGACGATGAGGCTCGCGGCGGTCTCGGCGCTGATCGGGTAGATCGCCCACGGGGGGCACACGAGGTCGTGACCGACTCGGTCGACGCTCGACAGCGTCAGCGTGTGCCCGGGATCGTCGGCGCCGATACGGCGGCGGGCCTTGGCTAGTTCGGTGCTGAACCGGGCACCGGACTCCTCGGCGGTGGAGTGAGTCGCGGCGGTGAACTGGCTGACTGCCACGACAGCGCGGCCGGGCGAAATCCGGGCGCCGAGGACCCCGGAGCGGGCGTGGGCCAGATCGAGTACCTCACGTAGCCCGGTCAGATCGGTGCGGAAGTCGATGGTGGTGCGCACCGGGAAGTGGCCGCTAGGCAATGCGCCTGTCTCGTCGGCGAGGACGTGCGACGTGGCGGCCAGCAGCCGATCTTGCGCTGCGATGCGGTGTTCATCGTTCGTCTTGACCTCGTGGAGCCAGGCATAGCCGTCGTGGTCGAAGACGGTCAGGTCACCGACGCGGATCACGTTGGTCAGGTCGTGATGCAGCACGAAGTCGCCGTTGTCGCGCCAGGCCGTGTCGATGGTCTCCAGCTCTTTCGCCAGGCCGGCCTTGCCATACATCACGCCGGGCGCCTCGGCGCGCGAAAGGGCGACGATGGTGGCGCGCTCGTATCCGAAGGCTCTCCAGGCGAGGGCGTCCGCGACGGACTTGAGCTGACGCCAGATCCGCTCGTGGACATCAGCCTCGAACACCCACGACTCTTCCGCGTTGCGGTCCCGGTCGGTGCCGAGTTCGGGAGCGTCAGCACTGAGCTTCTGACGCCTATGCAACCGCTTGACCTGCTGACTGATCACGCTTCGATGCTTTTCCACCTCGAGGACGAGGTCGCGCAGCCGGCGTTGGAAGTGGTACAGGTCATCCGGGGTACGGCAGGCCCGCAGATCCCGGATAAGACCTACCAGGGTATGCATGGTCCGCTGGTGCGCGGGGTGCGTCAGGACGGCGTCGATCTCGTCGCCGTCCGTGCGATCCATTAACCTGGCGCGCACCGTTCCTCCTGGGTTGACCATTCTCCAAAGGCATCATCGGCGCTGCTTGGTCGGCCCGGCAAGCGAGTTCACCGCGGTGGTCGCGGGACCGGGCTGGCGCTGGTTGCCTGTGATGCTCGTGGTACCGGCGGGATCAGGCTTGCTGCGGTGGCGGCTTGCCGCGATTCAGGCCTTGTCATGCTCTTGATAGCGGCTGGAGGTTGCGTTGAGGTTCGCGGCCGACAGTGCCGGTATGACCATCGCGCAGCTCAGTTCACCCGACGTGCAGGTGCTCCAGCAGGTGCTGCACGGTCGCGCCGTTCAGGTGGCCTTCCAGCCGGTCGTGCAGCTGCAGGACGGTCTGGTCCGAGGCTACGAGGCGCTGGCGCGCTTCGACCGCGACCACTTCGCCAGCCCGGTGCAGGCGTTCGCCGCCGCGAACGCGGCCGGTCTCGGCGTTCAGCTGGAACTGCTGGCGATCCAGCGTGCGTTCGAGCGGCTCGACGACATGCCGGCCGGGGCCTGGCTCAGCGTGAACCTGTCTGTGGAAGCCGTGTTGACACCGGCCGTCATCGCCCTGCTGATGACGCACGCGCACCGCGGCATCACCGTCGAGCTCACCGAGCACACCCAGGTCGACGACTACGAGGTGCTCACCGAGACGACCGACCGGCTGCGGGCCGCGGGCATCCTGATCGCGGTCGACGACGCGGGCGCCGGCTTCGCCAGCCTGAGCCACATCCTGCAGCTGCGACCGGACATCATCAAGCTCGACATCGCGCTGGTCCGCGACATCGACACCGACCCGATCCGCGCGGCTCTGGCCCGCGCGCTGGCCAGCTTCGCCCGGGACATGGGCACCCAGCTGATCGCCGAGGGCATCGAGACCCACGCCGAGCACGAGAAACTGCGCTCGCTCGGGGTGGGACTGGGCCAGGGGTACTACATGGCCCGGCCGGGCCCGCTACCGAGCCGCCACATCGAGCCACTGCTCTGACCGCTGCCCGCCGGACCTCAGATCCGGCCGAGATCGACCTCGACGATGAAGGGCGCGGTCAGCTTCACGACGCCGGTGAAGATTTCGCCATCGCGGTAGCGGTAAGTCGCCGGGTCAAGAACGTACGTGTAGACGATAGGTGCACCAGTGGCGGCCTGCTCAACCCGCCAATAGAACTGAATACCAGCCCTCGCGTACTGATCGGTCTTGACGATCCGGTCGGTCGTCTCCGAGCCGGGTGAGACCACCTCGACCACCAGAAGCACATGCTCGGGCCGGGTCGGACTGACGTCGATGGTCTCCGCCCGGTAGACCGTGACGTCAGGACGACGGTTGTTCAGCGGCACGTCCTGGAGCCGGACGTCGAAGTCGGTGTCAGCGTTCCACTCCGGGCCCGCGGCACCATCCAAGGCGTTCGCCAGCAGCCTGGCCAGGCGGTTGTGCCGCTTGGACGCGCTCGGACCCGCCAGGACCATCCCATCCACGATCTCGATGCCCGCACACTGCTCTGCCGTCCACGTCGCGTACTGCTCGGCCGTGACCATCTCGACAGTCATACACACCCCCTGAATGTGATCGGCTTCCGACCCGCGTACAGGGCGATTACAGCGGAAGTTAAGGCCCCCTCCCCACACTACGGCCGGACCGATCGCCGGTGGCGCATCGATCCATTTCATATGTGTCGACAGAAAAGGTGTGGGGCAGATGCGTAGTGCTATTCGATGGGGCGCGGCTGCGGTGGCGCTGTGTGTGGCAGTCCTTCCGGCGGTGCCCGCTATGGCCGCAACCGGCGTGACCGTGGCGGCGGTGGCCGATGACGTGCCGGACATCCAGGAACTCGCCGAGGATCCGAGCGAGGTCGACGGCCCGCAGCCCTACTTCCCGCCGACGGATATGGACGATGCCGAAATCGGTGCGCTCGTGACGACGATGTGTGAGCCGGGCATGGGCATGTGGTCCTGGTCAGGCAAGAAGAGCCCGTGGAAGGTCACCCACGCCACCGCCTACGAGAACTTCTCCGGCGGGACCATCACGAGGACGAAGACCGCGGCCCACGAGCTGACGATCACCGCCTCCGCCAGCGCCACCGTCGGGGCCACGTTGGAGGCCAACACGATCATCGCCAAGCTGGACGCCCAGGTCTCCTACAGCTTGGCGCTTTCCGGAAGCCACACCAAGTCGAGCGCCGAGACGGTCGAAGGCAAGATGAAGTCCGGGTACGTGTACGTCTACTACGCCGGTGCCCGGAAGGTGACCGGCCAGTACACCTATTCGGTGTGCAATTCCAGGGGAACCGCGGCGGTCGTGAAGTCGAGGGGCAAAGCCACCTCCTACGGCCTGAAGCGCGAAGGCGCGGTGCGGTGCGGCGCCAGCCTGTCCTCCAGCACCCTGGGGTATGTGGCGGAACGCGACTACTGCTGACCCTCAAGCCCTGATGGCCCGGCACCGACAGGTGCCGGGCCATCCCCGCGTCCCGGACCGGCTGAAGCCACGGTCGTCCGCAGGGTCAGCCGCGTACGGCAGCGAGGCATTCGTCGTACAGGTCCATGATGTCGCCCTTGCCGTCGTTTTCGACCCAGGTCGTCGATGCGGCGTCCAGGCACGCGAAGACGGTCCCGACCACCGCACGAGCTCTGGCATCAGCTCCGGCCCCTGGGTCCAGCCGCTCTTTGACGAGGGGAAGCAGGACGCTCTGGAAACGGAGTCTCTTTTCCAACCACCCAGCGCGCAACGAAGCGGTGCTGTTCAGGAGGCGAAACCGCTCCAGAGCCTGTTCACGACTGTCATGCAAGGCCTGGACAGCAGCGATCCCCGCACGCAGAGCCGTCCAAGCACCCGCGTCGGCAGGCTGTTCGCTGACCGCGGCCGTCAGCACCTGCCCGAACTGGTGCTCGTTGCCGCCGAGGAGATCCTCCTTGGCGCCGAAGTAGCGGAAGAGCGTGCGCTGGGAGACGCCTGCTTCGAGAGCGATCTGCGCAATGGGTGTTTCGTCGTAGCCCTGCTTGCTGAACAGGCGCAGAGCCGTCTGAAGGATCTCCCGCGTAGCCAACTGGCGGGACCGCTCGCGCAGCGAGGTCGGTGCCCCAGTCGTCGCTTCCTGCGTCATGCCAGCCAGCATAGCTGCGGACTGCCAGAGTGACAGACGCACGCTTAGTGGCAGTCACTGCCATATAGGCGTACGCTGTCACGCATGTCTGCACCTAGCGCCCTCATCACCGGTGGAACCAGCGGAATCGGCAAGGCGACCGCTGAGCTACTGCACTCCCGCGGCTACCGCATCGTGGTCACCGGCGTCGGCGATCTCGCCGACGCCGGACTTCCCGAGGACATCACCCTCGTCGAGGCGGACGCACGATCCCTGCCGGACATCGAACGTGCGATCGACCACGTACGCCAACGGTTCGGCTCGCTCGACCTGCTCTTCCTCAACGCGGGCATCTCGCGTCCCGGACCGATCGAGTCGACCGACGAGGACGCCTTCGACGCCCTCTTCGACATCAATGTCAAGGGCAACTTCTTCACCCTGCAGAAGGCGCTCCCGCTTCTCAACGAGGGCGCCGCCGTCGTGTTCACCGTCGGCGCCGGCGAAGGACTCGGAGCCGCCATGACAGCCGCCAAGGGCGCCCTGCTGCCGCTCATGCGGGCGCTCGCGCTCGAGCTGGCCCCCCGTCGCATCCGAGTCAACGCGGTCAGCCCGGGACTGGTCGACACCCCTGCCTACGCCAAAATGGGGATCTCCCAGGAGATGATCGACTCCTGGGCCCGCGACATCCCCCTTGGCCGCGTCGGCGCCCCCGCCGACATCGCCGGGGCTGTGGCGTTCCTCGCCTCGGACGCAGCCAGCCACATCACGGGCAACAACCTCGCAGTCTCGGGAGGCATCGGCATCCACTCCCGCCCCTGACTCCGTCTTCGACGGCTCGATGTCCGGGGGCTCACCCGGGCGTCGGGCCACGGCTACACCCTGAACTGTGAAGAGCACCGTTTGCTCCGCACTGCGACGATGCCGGCATGCGTTTCCGGCTCCTGGGCCCGGTCGAGGTGTGGACCGAGAGTTCCGTACCACTCGGTGGCCTGAAGCAGCGCACCGTGCTCGCCGCCCTGCTCCTCAGCGCGAACCGAGTGGTCCCGGAAAGCACGCTGACCGATCTCACCTGGGGTGACGCGCCTCCGGCCGGGGTTCGCGGCCAGCTTCAGCTGTACGTGTCCCGGCTGCGCAAGCTGCTCGGTGGCCGGGAGATCGCGCGGCAGGGCGGCGGCTACCGGATCACGGTTCATCCGGCGGAGCTCGACCTGCACGAGTTCGACGACGAGACCGCGCTCGCCCGGGCCGATCTCGAGGCCGGGCGAACGGGGGACGCGGCGGGCCGGCTCCGGGCGGCCCTGGCCTTGTGGCGCGGGACCGCGCTCGGCGGGACGAGTGAGCCGCTGGCCGAGCGGGAGGGGCCGATGCTGGCCGAACGCCGGCTGACCGCGCTGGAAGACCTCTTCGAGGCGGAGCTCCGGCTGGGCCGCCACCAGCACATCATCGGGGACCTGAACCGGGCCGTCGCCGAGGAGCCGTTCCGGGAGAGGTTTCAGGCGCAGCTGATGCTCGCCCTGCACGCGAGCGGGCGCACCGAGGCCGCGCTGCGGGTCTACACCGAGGTCCGCGAACGGCTCAGCACCGAGCTGGGCGTCGATCCCGGCTTGCCACTCCGCGAAGCCCACCTGCGCGTCCTGCACGGCAACGCCGGCGCCGACCCGGCCGCGGTTGGGCCGGAGCCGGCGACGCCCGCGCAGCTGCCGCCGGGCCTCCCCGCCTTCGTGGGTCGCCGCGCCGAACTGGAGCACCTCGACGCCGCCGCCGGACGGCCGTTGATCGTCATCTCCGGCACCGCGGGCGTGGGGAAGACGACCTTGGCCGTGCACTGGGCGGCCACCGTGGCCGACCGTTTCCCGGACGGGATTCTGCACGTCAACCTGCGCGGTTACGAACCGAGCGGCACGGCGACCACCCCGGCCGAGGCGGTCCGGGGCTTCCTCGATGCGTTCGGCGTGCCGCCGCAGGGCATCCCGGTCACGCCGGCCGCCCAGGCCAGCCTCTACCGCCGGCTCGTCGCCGGCAAGCGGATGCTGGTGCTGCTCGACAACGCGCGCGACCCCGAGCAGGTGCGGCCGTTGTTGCCGAACTCACCCGGTTGCCTGGCCGTGGTGACCAGCCGGCACCTGCTGCCGGCGCTGGTGGTGACCGACGGCGCGTACTCGCTCTCCGTGGACCTGCTCAGCGTCACCGAATCGCGGCAGCTGCTGGCCGCCCGGCTCGGCGCCGACCAGGTCGCCGCCGAGCCGCAGCCGGTCGCCGAGATCATCGACCGCTGCGCGCGGCTGCCGCTGGCCATGACCCTGATCACCACCCGCGCCACGATGCACCGCCGGTCCACCCTCGCGGCCCTGGCCGGCGAGCTACGGGCCGCGGAGGACCGGCTGGACGCGCTTTCCAGCGTGGACCGCAGCATCGACGTCCGCACGGTGTTCTCCTGGTCCTACGACGGCCTCACCCCCGAGGCGGCTTCCCTGTTCCGCCTGATCGGGCTGCATCGCGGCCCGGACATCACCGCACCCGCGGCGGCCGCCCTGCTCGGTGTGCCGCTCCGGCGCGCGAACGAACTGCTCGCCGACCTCACCGACGCGCACCTGGTCGTCGAGCACGCCGAGGGCCGCTTCGGCCCCCACGACCTGCTGCGCGCGTACGCCGTGGAACGACTGACCGGTGACACCGCGGAACCGCTGCGGCGCGTCCTCGACTACTACTTGCACAGCGCGTACGCGGCAGACGGCCTGATCTATCCGCACCGGGACGAGATCGAACTGGGCCCGCCGGGCGAGGGCGTGACGCCGCAGACCTTCGCCACCGACCGTGCCGCGGCCGCATGGCTGACGGCGGAACGCCCCACCCTGCTCGCCGCGGTGGACCAGGCTCTCTCGTCCGGCTTCCCGGAACACGCCTTCCACCTCGCCCTGGCCCTGGTCAGCTTCCTCGGCCGGCACGGCTACTGGGACGACGAGGTCGCCGTCCTGCACCAGGCACTGAACGCCGCCCACCGGATGGGCGACCCGCTCGGTCCGGGCCACGCGACGCGCCTCCTCGGCGCGGCGTACGCCCACCTCGGCCAATACGACAAGGCCGCCGCCCTGGCCCGCGAGGCCCTGGCGCTGTTCGAGACGCACGCCGACCGCATCGGCCGGGCCCGAACCCACCGCGACCTGGCCATGCTGTACTGGCGCCGCGGACAGCGCCCCGAGGCACTGCACCACATCCACAAGGTGCTGCACGTGTCCGCGACCGCCGGCCTGCGCGCCGGGCCGGCGTTCGCGCTCTACCTGTTCGCGTGCGTCCACTTCCTGACCGGTGACCACCCGCGAGCCGTAGCCGTCTGCCGCACAGCGATAGCGGCCTACCGCGCCATCGGCGACCGCATCGGCGAGGCCGTCGCTTGGCAGGGCTGTGGCCTGGCGCACGCCGAGATGGACCAGACGCGATCCGCACTGACCTGCTACGAGCAGGCCCTGTCCCTGCGCCGCGAAACCGGCGAACGCCTCCTGGTAGCCGAAATCCTCCTGCTGATCGGTGACGCGCAGGTCAGGGCTTCCCGCCCCGACAACGCCCGGGCCGCCTGGCAGGCCGCACACGAGATCCTGAGCGAGCTGGGCCACCCCGACGCGGAACAGGTGAAGGTGAAGCTCGTCGCGGTCTGAAGCGACCGTTCTCAGCGTCGTGACAGAAAGCCGCTGGTACCTTCCGCGGTGGCAGTCGGCCGAGCGAAGGACAGCAACCACTCATGATCGTTATCGCCGTGCTGGCGGCAGTCGCCGTCGTGGCCGTCTTCGGCGCGCTCCACTGGTATCTGTGGCGGCGCCTGGTCGCGGCGACCACCGTGCCGGGCTCGCCCGTGCGCCGCGCCGGGACGGCCTTCTTCACCGCGGCGCCGGTCCTCGCCCTGGTGGCACTGACCGGCGAGTTCCTGCCGGTGCCGCGGGTGCTGAAGAGTGTGCTGGCGTGGCCGGGCTATCTGTGGCTGGCCGTGTTCCTCTACCTGCTGCTGGCCCTGCTGGTGGGCGAGGTCGTGCGGCCGCTGCTGACCCGCTGGCTCGCTCGCCGTGACGCCGCCCCGGCACTCGCACCGGCGATGGCGGCACCGGCCGGTGACGTACCGGTCCCGGACGCCGAACCCGCCCCGACCGGCGCGCCCGCCGTCGCCCCCGTCGGGCTGTCGCGACGGCTGTTCGTCTCCCGGGTGGTCGGCGGCGCCGCCGCGGCGGCGGCCGTCGGCACCGTCGGCTACGGCACCTGGAACGTCGTCAAGGGTCCCGCCGTGAAACACGTCACCGTGCCGCTGGCCAAACTGCCCCGCGGCGCGCACGGCTTCCGGATCGCCGTCGTCAGCGACATCCACCTCAGCTCCGTCCTCGGGCGTCGCTTCGCCCAGCGGGTCACCGACACCATCAACGCCACCCAGCCCGACCTGATCACCGTCGTCGGCGACCTGGTCGACGGCGACGTCGACGAACTGGCCGCCTCGGTCGAGCCCCTGCGCGGGCTGCGGTCCCGGCACGGCACCTTCTTCGTCACCGGCAACCACGAATACTTCTCCGGCGCCGAGCAGTGGGTCGAGAAGGTACGCGAACTCGGCTGGCAGCCGCTGGAGAACGCCCGCACCGCGCTGCCCGGCTTCGACCTCGCCGGCGTCAACGACCTCGGCGGCGAGAGCACCGGCCAGGGCCCCGACTTCGGCAAGGCCCTCGGCGACCGCGACCCCACCCGCGCCGCCGTCCTGCTGGCCCACCAGCCCGTCGTCATCCACGACGCGGTGCGCTACGGCGTCGACCTGCAACTCTCCGGGCACACCCACGGCGGGCAGATGTGGCCCGCCACCTACATCGCCGAGGCCGCCAACCCGACCAACGCCGGCCTGGAACGCTACGGCGACACCCAGCTGTATGTCAGCCGCGGCGCCGGAGCCTGGGGCCCACCGGTCCGGATCGGCGCCCCGTCCGACATCACCATCGTGGAACTGGCATCCCGGCAGACCTGACAACCCGCCGGTCGCGACGATCACCCGGCCGGGCCGGGTCAGAGCCACCCGCGTTCGGCGGCGCGGCGGCCCGCCTCGAAGCGGCTGCGCGCACCCAGCAGGGCCATCAGGTCCGACATCATCCGCCGGGCGGTGCGCTGGGAGACGCCGAGCCGGTTCGCCGCCGCCTCGTCGGTCAGGCCCTCGCCGAGCAGCCGCAACAGCTGGCTCTGCTGGGCGGTGAGGCCGCCCGAGCCCCGTTGCGGCACCCGGGTCAGCGGGGTGGCCCGCTCCCAGACCAGGTCGAAGAGCGCCTGCAGGGCGGCGACCACGCCCGTACCGGTGAACTGGATGGCGCCGGCCCGGCTGTTCTCCGCGTCGATCGGCACCAGGGCGATCTGCCGGTCGATCACCAGCAGCCGGGCCGGCAGCACCGGCGCGGCACGCACCTCGCCGCCCTGCGCCGAGAGCCAGTCCGCGTACGCCAGGGTGCCCGCGTCGTTGCGCACGCTGTCCTGGTAGACCGTGCGCAGCACGACGTCGCGGCGCAGTGCCGCCTCGTCCAGCGGGCGGCTGGCGTCCAGGCTGGCCTGGGATTGGGCCCGCCCCGGCATCAACGACAGGCACTCGGTGCGGGCCGAGACCGCGAGATGCTCGATCCGGCCCCGGACCGCGTCCATGCCGAGCAGGCGTTCCGCGTGCAGTTGGTCCGGGCGGACCCGGTCGGTGTACTCGCTGACCATCCGGGCGACCATCAGCCGGCCGTTCGCGACCTCGCGCTGCTGGCGTTCCAGGTCCGCCTGGCGCCGGGCGATCAGGGCCTGCAGGCCGATCTCCGGGTTCGCCGGCCGGAACCGGCCAGGCAGGTCGGCGGAGGGGCTGACCAGCGCGAGGCCGGCCAGTTCGTCGAGGGCACCGAGCACCGCGACCGGGTCGGTGCCTAGCCGAGGGGCGAGCTCCGCCACAGCGAGGTCCGGCTGGCCCAGAAGCGTGCGGTACACGCACTCGGCGGCCCGGCTCAGCCCCAGCGTCTGGAGGGTCGCTCCGCGGGAAGGGCCGTTGTCCAATGTGTTCATCGGACGGCAGAGTAGTGACCGGCTGCACGCGACGGATCATGCCCCTGCGTGACGAAGTCATCACCGTTGGGTGGACGCTACCGTCCATTGCCGGTTCAGTCCTGACCGGAGGACTTACGCAACCGGCCCCGATCTGGCCAAAATGCCTCTCGTCGCGGCACGGGGCCGCGGCGGAAGGAGAGTCTCCGTGCGTGCACGCCTACTCATCAGAACAATCGCGATCGCGGCGGCATGTGCGCTCGCCCTGGTCGTGCCGGCGCCGGGCACCACGGCCGGCCCGGCCGAGCGGCCCGTGACGCAGCACGGGGCCGGCGGCAGGGGTCCCGGCTTCGGCTGGGACTGAGCTGTGCAGCTCAGTGCCCCGGTTCGGGTCGCGCTGGTGGATGACCATCCGGTGACGCTGTGGGGCCTGCGCTCCGCGCTCGAGGCGGCGGAGCTGTCCGTGACCACGGCGGCCCTCGACCCCGCGAGCCTGGACCCGGCCCGGTTCGACGTCCTGGTGCTCGACCTCTACCTCGGCTCGGACCTGCCCTGCCTGCCCGAGATCCGGCGCTGGGCGGCCCGGACCCGGGTCGTCGTGACCTCGGCCTCCGGGCAGCTCGCCGATCAGGCACAAAGTCTGTCCGCCGGGGCACGTGCGTTTGTGCACAAGGGCAGCACGGCCGAGCGGTACGTGGCGACGATCCAGGCGGTCGCCGCTGACGTGCCGCCGCCCGTGGCCGCTCCCCCGGCGGTCACGGGCCCGCTCTCCCCCCGGGAGCGGCTCGTGCTGACCGAGATCGCCCGGGGCCGGACGCACGACCAGATCGCCCGGCAGCTCGGGATCAGCCGGCACACCGTCGACACCTACGTGAAGCGGGTGCGGGCGAAGATGAGCATCGGCAACAAGGCCGAGCTCACCCGGGCCTCGCTGGCGCTGGGGCTGGGTGCGGCAGGGTGAACCCCCGTACCCGGGTGGTGCTGGCCGGCGGGGACGCCTCGCGTCGCCGCCGGCCGGCCTGGCCCGCCGAGTTCACCGTGACCGCGACCGTCCGGTCGCTGGCCGACCGGCGCTGCCGGGACGCCGACCTGATCCTGCTCGACGTCGACATCGACCGCGACGCCGCCGAGCTGATGCTGCTGGCCGGCTCCCCCGACCTGCCGCCGGTGCTCGTCACCGGGCCCTCGCTGCTGCGGCCGGACATCTGGATGGCCCGGGGCGCCGGGGCGCGAGGCTACCTGGCGTCCACCGAGGACCCGCTGCCGGCCCTGCGGGCGGTCCGCGACACCGGCCGGCACTGGCCGGCCGGCCTCGGCGCGCAGCCGGCCTGGCTGGCGGAGCCGGACCCGCTGCTCCGCTTCGCGGCGTTCACCCGCGAACGGGAACGCGCCCGGTACGCCCGCCTGCTGCACGACACCGTCCTGCAGACCCTGGAAGGCCTGGCGCTGTCCGGGACGGTCGCCGATCCGGCGGTCCGCAGCCTGCTCGCGCACGAGGCCGCTGCGCTGCGCGCCCTCATCGCCCCGGCGCCGGCCGCCGCCACCGACCTGGCCGGCTCCCTGTCCGAACTGGCCCGCGAGTACCGCGCCCGGGGCCTGCGGATCTCGCTGCGCCTCCACGGCCTGGCCGCGCCGGGCGCGTCGGCCGTCCGGGCGCTCACCGGGGCCACCCGGGAGGCGTTGCGCAACGTGCTCAAGCACGCCGGGACCGACCGGGCTACGGTGACGGTGACCGTACGGGCCGGCCGCGTCGCCGTCCGGATCGCCGACCGGGGCCGGGGCTTCGACCCCGCCGGTACCGCCGCGGGATTCGGGCGCACCGAGTCCATCGAGGCCCGGCTGGCAGCGGTCGGTGGCACGGCCGGCGTCACCGGCGTCCCGGGCCGGGGCACCGTGGTGGATCTGGTGGTCCCGGCCCGGGCGGGCTGGCATGCCGGTCAGGCCGGCAGGACGGCGAGCCAGGAGGCGGGCAGGTTGCGGCGGACCTCCACGGCGCCGAAGACCGACGGTTCCTGGGCGCCGTGACCACGCACCCAGGTGGCCATCCGGGACAGGCCGTCGGGCAGGGCGACCGGCTCGGGCACGTCGAAGTACTTGCGGACCTTGGCGTGGTCGGCGTACGCGTCCTGCACCTCGACCCGCGCGGCCAGGTGCCGCACGCGCAGCGGCACCCCCATCGCGGCGGCGGTCGCGGCGGCGAGTTCGTTCACGGTGTAGACCGCGTCCCCGCCCACGTTGAAGGTCTCCTGGTAGGCCTGCGGCACCTGGACCGAACGGGCGATGACCGGCGCCACGTCCCCGATGTAGCTGAACGCCCGGGTCTGCTCCCCGTCGCCGAAGACGGTGTACGGCTCGTCCCGCAGCGACTGGTTCATGAAGATGCCGATGACGTTGCGGTAGCGGTCGCCGATGTTCTGGAACTCACCGTAGACGTTGTGCGGGCGGAAGATGATGTACGGCAGCCCGAACATCTCGTGGCTGACCCGCAACTCCTGCTCGGCGGCGAACTTCGCGATGCCGTACGGGTCCTCCGGGGCGGGTGTCATGTCCTCGGTCATCGGCGGGCGGGCGGCGCCGTAGACCGCGATCGACGACGTGAAGACGAAGCAGCGCACCGAGCCGGCGTTGACCGCCGCGTTGATCAGGTTGATGGTGCCGATCAGGTTGTTCGCGTAGTTGAACCGCTTGATGAAGTGGCTCAGCCCTTCGGCCGCGTACGCCGCCAGGTGGAACACGTAGTCGAAGCGGTACTGCTCGAAGAGCGCGTCAACCAGGTGGTGGTCGCAGATGTCGCCCTGCACCAGCAGCGCGCCGCCGGGCACGTTGCTCGCGACACCGCCGCTGAGGTCGTCGAGGACGATCACCTCGTACCCCTGGCCGAGCAGGTCGCGGGCGACGTTGGCGCCGATGAAACCGGCGCCCCCGGTGACGAGGGCGGTGGGCCTGGTGGTGGTCATAGCTGCCTTTCCGGGACGTGGAGCACCGCGGCGGCGTGCACGAGTTCGCCGACGGCGATCGCGGCCAGCCCACCGGGGGCACCGAACAAGGTGATGAGCAGATATCCGGCCGGGACCGCGGCGGCGAGCCCGGCGACCGAACCCACGGCGGTTCGGCGCAGGGCGGCCCGGCCGGCGTTCTCCAACAGGAAGTTGATCGTGCCGACGCCGAAGATCAACGGGGCACAGCCGAGGTAGAGCAGGACCAGGACGACGACCGGCGGGCCGAGTCCGACCCGGACGGCCAGCACCGCGGCCGCGGTGACCAGCACCAGGTACGGCGTACCCAGCAGCACCACCAGCCGGGCGCTGCGCGCGGCCCGGGCCTGGACCGCCGTGCCCGCCCCGGCCGGGTGCAGCGCCACCGACACCCGGGGCTGCACCACCCGCAGCAGGTAGCCGAACGCCTTGACCAGCATCGAGCTGACCCCGACGGCCAGGTAGAGCGCGCCCGCCTGATCCCGGTACGCCGAGTGCGCGAGCACCACGAAGACCAGGCTCACCACCGCCGCCGCGGCCACCTCGCCGGCCGACATCAGCAGCGACGTGCCGGCGGCCGCCCGCAGCACCGAGCGCCGGGGCAGCCGCAGCCGCCAGGGCCGCAGCGCCGCCAGCAGCGCCGCGTTGAGCCCGGCGACCAGCAGCACCGTCCAGCCGATGAAGCCCACCGGGCCCAGCCCGCCCGCCACCGCCGCCAGTGTCGTGGCCAGCAGGCCGGCGACCAGGATGCCGTGATTGGCGACGTCGAGCCCTGGGCGGTCCCGGACCCGGTGCAGGGCGACCAGCACCTGGTTCGCACCCAGCCCGACGGCGAGCGCGCCGGCGCCCAGCGTGAGCGCGTCGGTGGCGGCCATCGCCACCCAACCCAGGCACGCCGCGCCGAGCACCGCCGGCAGCACCACGAAGGCGGCGATCAGCTCGGTTCCGGTACGGCGGGCCCGGGGCACCAGCTTCAGCGCGCACTTCTCCACCCCCAGCGAGGTGAGGAAGGACAGCACGGCCAGCGAGCCCATCGCCGCGGCGTACCCGGCGAACGTCCGCGGCCCCCAGGCCGCCGCCAGCGCCACGTTGCTCAGGGCGATGATCAGCCGGTACGCGCCCCGGCCGGCGAACAGCGGCAGCAGCCGGCGCAGCTCGGCCCGGGCCGGCAGCAGCGCCGGGGCCGTGGCCGTGGCGGTGTCAGACACCGACCCGGTATTCCGAGGCGACCAGCTTGCCCTTGCCGCCCGCCGAGACCGGAAGTTCCCCGGCGGTCACCAGGTCGATCTCGAACGACCCGCCGACCAGCTCGAACAGCTGCGCGCGGACCGCGTCGAGCACGGCACCGCGGTCGGCGCCCGGGTCCTGCAGCACCACGCTCATCCGGACCCGCCCGGCGGCGTCCTGCTGCACGAAGCACTCGGCGACCCCCGGATGCCAGGCCGAGATCCACATGAACGTGTCCGAGTAGAGCTTGCGCCCGTCGGCCAGCACCACCACGTCGTCGGCCCGCCCCCGGGTGAGTTCCAGGGTCCGGAAGGTACGCCCGCACCGGCACGGCCGCGGGTCGATCCGGCCGATGTCGCCGATCTCGTAGCGCAGCAGCGGCATCGCGCGTTCCATGTAGGCGGTGACCAGCAGCCGCCCCTCGGCACCGTCCGGCAGCGGCCGGCCCTCGTCGTCCACGATCTCGACGTGCACCCGGTCCTCGGCGATGTGCCGGCCGCCGGCCCAGCACTCGTAGTAGACGTTCAGCACCTCGAACGCCGAATACTCGTCGCGCACCGGAACCCCGAACCCCTCGGTGAACCGGGCCCGGATCTCCGGGGTGAGCAGCTCGGACTCGGTGAAGACCAGCCGCAGGGTGCGGCGCAGCTGGGCGAGTTCGGCCGGGCTGAGCGAGCGCAGCAGCTCCCGCAGGTGCACCGGCCAACCGATCAGCACCTGCGGGCGGTTCGCCAGCAGGGCAGCCTTGATCTCGTCCATCGGCAGCCGGGTCAGGACCGTGTGCCGCCGGAACAGCTTGAGCTTCTCGAAGAAGCGGCCCGGCGATTCGTACGGCCGCAGGTGGCTGAGCCGGTCGGTGGGCCGGTACCGGCCGGTGGCCAGGAACCGCCGGAAGCACGCGGCCATGTGGTAGTCGTGGCTGCGCTCGTCGTGCCGGACCAGGACCCGCCGGCCGGTGCTGCCGGAGGTCTGGAACTGCCGCCAGCGCGCCGGATCGGTGCCCTCGGCCAGGAAGTCCGGCTGCGGCCGGTCGCGCAGGGTCTGCTTGCGCAGGACGGGCAGGCCGGCGAGGTCGTCGAGACTGTCCAGCGGCGGGACCGCGTACCGCTCATCGTCGCGGTAGTGCGGGACCCGCTCGCGGGCGTACGCCAGCATGCCGTTGATCCCGCGCAGCCGGCGCCGCCGCAGCGCCGCCGCCGGCAGGTACTGCCGGACCAGGGTGACCGGCACGTAGAGGGCTTCGCGCAGGAACATCGTCAGACCTTGACGGGTTCGCGCTCGGCGCCCGCCGCGACAGCCGCCGGCTTGCGCCGCGGGTCCAGCCGGCGGAACCAGGCGACCGGGGCGAACAGCACCAGCGCGGCGATCACCAGGTGCACCGCGATGAACGCGAACGCCTCGTACTTGCTCGCCGGGTGGCCGAGGAACACGGTCATGTGCGAGGCCCAGTCCCAGACCGCCGGGATCTTGTCGTACGGCGGGGCGAACGTGTTCACCGTCAGGTAGGCGAAGTCCTCCGCGCCGGACAGCATGATCAGCAGCAGGGCGTAGGACAGGCGCCGGCCGGTGCCCGCGTCGCCGCCGCCGATCCGGAAGGTCAGCACGAACGACAGGATCAGGAACGGGGTCAGCGTCAGGATGTGGTAGTAGAGGTTCGGGTGGTCCTCGGCATAGAAGAAGATCTTCGGTACGAAGAACAGGAAGTACACCATGAAGCAGGCCGGGATCAGCGCCCGTACCGCCTGCAGCCGTCGCAGGAACGAGAAGTCGAGCCGGGCCAGCGCCTCCGCCGCGAAGATGAACGGCACCAGCTTGAACAGGAAGATGCCCAGCGACTTCACCTCCCGGTCGTGTGGCAGCGCGAACCAGATGATGCCGGCGCACAGCGCGGCGCCCAGCAGGCAACTGAGAAAGCCGGCGTTCCGGCGGAGCAGGGTGGTCATACGGCCATCTCCAGGGTCATGGGGTGCGGGGACGCCTCGGCGGTGATCCGGAAGCGCAGGGTGGTCAGGGTGTCGTCGAGCCGGCGCCGCAACTGCTCGCGGCTGTCGGCGGTGAGCACGAGGTAGCCGAGCTTGTGTGCCGCCTGGGTGTAGCGCCGGACCGGATCGCCGGGATCCTTGAACAGCCGCAGTTCGGCGACGCCCGGCGACTGCCGGGCCACCTCGGCGCCCTCGACCGCGTCGAGGGTGCCGTCGGCGTCGGCGGTGAGGATGTGCAACATCGCGTAGCGCTGCCGGGGGCCGGCGCTCAGGTCGGGCGACTCGCCCAGCGCCAGCCGGATCGCCGCGGCCACGGTGTCCAGCCCGAACGCGTGGCGGACCAGCATCGGCATGCCGTTGCCACCGAGCCGGGCGCCCAGCTCGACGAAGTGGATCCGCTCGTCGGCGTCCAGCACGAAATCCACGTTGACCGGCCCGCTGCGGTGCCCCAGCTCGGCGAAGAGCGCGGCCAGCATCGCGTCCAGCCGATCGCGTACCGCGTCGCCGAGTTCGGCGGGCAGCACGTGCGAGACGGTGATCATCTCCGGTTCCGGGGTGAGCACCCGCTCGGTGACCGCGACGAACACCGGGCGGCCGTGCTCGGCGAAGCACTCGGCGGAGTAGTGCCGGCCCTCGACCCGCTCCTCGACCAGCACCTCGCCGGAGAACGAGTGCTGCCGGGCCAGCGCCACCGCCGCGGCCAGGTCCGCTGCCGAGCGCACGCAGGTCAGGCCCTTGCTGCCGGAGGAGTCCGTCGGCTTGACCACCACGGGCAGCCGCAGCCCGGTGGGATCGGAGCCGTAGCGGTACACCGGGAAGCCGAGCTTCGCGACGATGCGGTGGAAGAACTCCTTGTCCTCCGAGGCCCGTACCGCCGCGGGGGCCGGCTGGAAGGCGGTGCCGTAGTGCGCGCTCAGCGCCGCCACGGACGCCTGGGCGGCGTCGCTGGCCGGGGAGAGCACCGCGGCGACGTCGATCGCGCCCAGGCGATCGGCGATCGCGGCCGGGTCGCGGGTGGTCAGGCAGACGAAGTCGTCCGCGGCGGACGCGGCGAGGGCGTCGGCACGCTGGTCCACGCCGATCACCCGGTAGCCGAGGCGGCGGGCGGTCAGGTAGGCGGGGAGCTGATCCTCCCCGGCGCCCAGAATGATGATGGACTCGGTGCTCACGCGGCCGTCCTTCCACTGTGCAGCGCGGCGGGCGACGGTTCGTAGGCGTACAGGTCGTCAGCCGCTTCGATGGGCAGGTTGCTCTCCCGGATCAGGTAGGCCGGCAGCGCGCTGCGGGCCCGGACCGCCGGGACCAGGTAACGGGCCAGGACGCCGAGCCCGGCGAAGGTCGCCGCGTTGATGACGAGCACCGCCGCGGTCAGCGGCCCGGCCCCGATGACACCTGTCTCGTGCAGGCAGAGCAGGACGGCGGCGAGCGCGGCACAGGACGTGGCGGCCACGTAGATGGCGGCCAGCGGGCGTACCGAAAAACCCACGAAGAGATCCGTCGCGTGCCCGACCAGCCGGGCCAGGCTCCACTTCGCGGTGCCGCCGGCCCGCGGCCGGTGTGCGGTCGGCACCGCGGCGCAGCGGGCGCCGATCAGCGGTGCGGTGGCGATGAAGTACGGCGAGCGCAGCCCGGCCAGCACGATGCGCCGGGCGACCGAGGTCCGGGCCACCCGGAACACCGAGGCGCGCTCCGGCAGGCTGACCGCGAGCAGCCGGCGCGCGACGAAGGACAACCCCCACGAGCCCCACCGGCGCAGCCACGGATCCTGCCGGTCGACCCGGATCCCGAAGACGATGTCGTAGCCGTCGAGGGCCTTGGCGACCAGCTTCGGGATCTCGCCCGGCGGCGACTGCAGGTCCGCGTCCAGCTGCACGGTCCACGGGTGGCTGGCGTACTTGAAGCCGGCCGAGAAGGCCGCCTCCAGGCCGAAGTTGCGGGCGAAGGCGAGATAGCGGACCCGGCTGTCGCCCGCCGCGAACTTCTTGATCAGCTCCAGGGTCCGGTCCCGGCTGCCGTCGTCGACGAACAGGATCTCGTAGTCGGCGAAGGCCGCCATGACGGCGCTGATCTCCCGGTACGCCTGCTCGATGCAGGCCTCCTCGTTGAAGCACGGCACCATCGCGGTGATCGGCGTCGCCCACACCGCACCGTCGGTCACTGCCGGCCCTCGTCGCCGGACTCGGCCGGCAGCGGCCACACGTTCGAGAACATTCGCCGCGCGGTCATCCGCCACAGGTAGGCCGAGCCCTCCGAGCCGGCCGTGCCGGGGCGACCGCCGAGGAAGCGCTCGGCCAGCGAGGCGTGCCGGGCCCGCCACGCCACCACCGACTCGTCGAAGTCCAGCATCGCGGTCTGCAGCCGGTCCACCTCGGCCAGCGCGCCGGGCAGCGGGGAGTCCCGGCGCTGCTTGGCGAGCTGGGCGTAGGCGTCGGCCACGGACACCTCGTCGAGCCGGACCCGCAACCGCTGCCGCTCCGCCTCGGTGAAGCCCGGGATGCCCAGGTACTTCGGGTCGCGCAGCCCGCAGGCGAACTCGATCTCGCGCCACTGCGCCGACTGAATCCCGCTGGCGGTGCCCAGGCCGGACCGAATCTCCTCGAACGCCGCCGGGGTCAGGGTGGCGAGCACATCGAACTGCGCGGCGAGCACGCGCATGATCGCGGGCAGCCGGCCGATCCGGTCGGTCGCGACGCCGGGCTCACCGGCCAGAATCGCGGCGCGGGCCACGTCGAGATGATCGAGCACCAGCGCAAACCACATCTCGCAGATCTGGTGGGTGACCAGGAAAAGCATCCGATCCGGGGCGTCACGCACCAGCGTGACATCGAGCAGGCCGTCCAGGCGCAACAGGTCGCGGTACGTCTGGTCCCGCTGGGTTTCGGGCACGCCGAAGCCACCCCCTTCTCACGGCCGTTGATGCGACGGATGTCGTCGGGGAAAAAGCTAACGGGAAACGCCGCCCGACACCTGTCCCCAGTTCCGGGGACAAGGTCGAGTTTCAAACGCTTCAATGTCCACAACCACCCGATGGTGACCTGCATCACATGACATAGTCGGACGTAGATATTGGCGAGTTACGATGCGAGGCTTTGCGTTATCAGCTCTCCGACCCAAGGAGCTCAGTGAAGCGTTCCATTGTTCCGGCCGCACTCTCGTTCTTTCTCATCATCGGGGCGTCTCCGCCGGAGGCATTAGCCTTCGACACCACTGCCACGCCAACAACATCGGTGAACCTCAGCGGCACCCCCGATGTCAACACCGGAGTCGACCTATCGCGCCTACAGGACGACCCTTCCTACGTGCAGTCGCTTTCCACAACCGCGGAAAAACTGTCGGATCTGAGGTTGGCGGTCGGCGATGTGCTCGGAGACACCCCTGACCTCGTCGACTTCGGATTCCAAACGGGTACCAGGTCGCTGATTGTCTACTGGTCGGGCGACTCCCAGGCACCCATTCTGGACGATATCGCCCAACTCGCCAGCAGTCGTGGCCTCGGCCTGGTCATCGCGATAAGGAAGGTGAGTAAAGCGCAGCTCGACGCGGCCGAAGCCGAGGTGGCTGCCAACCTGCCGAGCTACAAGAAAAAGGGAATCAACGTCAAGACCTTCGGCGGGTTCTCGGCGGACTTTGACGGCCTCAAAATGACTGTCAGCAGCAAGCCGTCCGCATCGAAGCTCCAGCCAACCATCGCGCAATCATTGCAGAGCGCCGCGAGCGTCCCAGTTTCGATAACCTATGCCGACACCCATCCCTACATCGGAAAATACGATGACTCCGCGCCGTTCTATGCGGGCGGCATGATGGTCGGAAGCAATGGATTCTGCACCAACGGCTTCGGCGTCGTGTACGGAGCATCGGTTTTCCGGTTCCTCTCCGCCCGCCACTGCACCGGCAGTCCATACAGAACATCAACCGGGGCGAACAGCTACGGTTCCATGGTGCTGTCGGGAACCGGCACAAATGGTGCCGCTGTCTTCAGCGGCAGGGGCTCGCAATACGTGTTCACCGGCTCTAATGTCGGGAATCCGACCACCACGCGCTTGCTGACTCAGCGGGATCCCAATCTGAACACGGTCGGCTCGCTTGTATGTCAAGAAGGAGCCAACTCCGGGGAGCGCTGCGGGACCATCGCGCAGGTCGCTACGAACTTTGACGATGGCATGGGTAGCATAATCAGGACGAACTACGTGACCAGTGGCGGTTCGGCGATAATCGCTGCGGCGGGCGATAGTGGTGCACCGGTCATCTCTCCCCACACCGAGGGCCGCGCATGGGCTGTAGGAATCCTGCAAGGTGGGCAGAACGTTACGTATACAGGGTGCAACATCCGCGTTTCGGGAAACCCTTGTTCTAACAACTTCTTTTTCACCAACGTGGATGTAGCCTTGGGCGGGTTCACCGCCTACGGAATCGACTATTTCTAATAGCTTCTGCCAGCCGAGTCCCGTCGCCGGCGATATCGCATGGGACGGGACTCGGCTGCACCGCCGACTGCCCGGGACGGGGACGTAAACCCTCGAACCGTCCTCTGAGACTGGCCGGCAGTACGGTGCAACCTTCGGCTGGTCGAGTTCCGTACAAGACACTGAGAGGGCTTTCGTCCTAACGAGGTCGGATGGATCAGCAGGCGGAGGTTCGGGAGATGCCGGGTGAATAGGGAAGCGGAGGAGGAGTTCCGAAGCTGGGCACTCGCCTGTCGCGGGACGCTGCGCCGCACCGCCTTCCTGCTGTCCGGCGACTGGCACACGGCCGACGACCTGGTACAGGACGCGCTGATCCGGATCTACGGCGTATGGCCACGGCTCGAACAGTCCGGCAACGTCAGCGCCTACACGCGACGGGTAATGCTCAACCTGTACCTGGACTATCGACGCCGGCCGTGGCGCCGGGAACGACCGACCGATCAGATACCGGATCACGCGACGCCGGCGGACGCGGTTGCCGATGATCGCGACAAACTGCTCGCTGCCCTGCGTCAGGTGCCCCCACGCCAACGGGCCGTGCTCGTGCTGCGGTTCTGGGAAGACCTGTCGATCGAGCAGACCGCCCACACCCTCGGCACCAGTGCGGGCAACGTGAAATCCCAGACAAACCGCGGCCTCACCACCCTCCGCGCGGCCTTGGCCGAGCGAGGCCTGCCGGCGAGGGTCAACTTTCAGGAGCTGCCATGACCAGCGACGAGGTGCGGCGGGTGTTCGACACCGTCCTGACCGCGCCACCACCCGACACCGCCGACATCGACGTGACCATCCGCACAGGCCGCCGGCGACGGCGCCGGCGCACCGTCCTGCTGTCCTCGGCAGCCGCGCTCGCCGTCCTCGCCATCACAGCCACGGCTATCCTGCCGGGCAACCAGCGGCGCCCCACGTCCCCAGCAGCGGACCCGGCCGCCACGAGCGCCGCGGTCACCCGGGACGAGGGAACCACGGTGACCGTCGCCGATCAGCTCCTCGGCTCCTGGTCGACGATCGAACTCGATGGGCAGAACGTGCGTGCCATCCGCGACGGCGGCAATCGGCCACTGGGCGTGAAGTTCGAGCAGGACGGCACCACGTTGCGGTGGGGCGCGAGCGACGTCGTCAACTACCACAGCGGCACGTTCAGCGTGTCGAAGGACGGACGATTTCAGGCGAACCCAGGGACCATGACATACCTGGGTACGACCGAGAAAGTGCAGCTGTACCCGCGGAACCCCGAAGCAGTGGAACAGGCCACCGAGGCTCACGTCGTGGCCCCGACCCCTACCGAACCGCCGAAACTCCTCCTGCTTACCGGCGGAAAGATCACCGCCGTGTACACGCCCGCGGCCCAGTAGCCGCAACAACTGCCGTAAGGAGGATGGCACGGTACGGCGGCGCCGTCGGCCGTTCTTGTGCCGAATCGCGGGGCGGCGTCGGCCAGGACGGCGAGGAGAGCCGAGCGGGCCACTGTAGTTGACCCGCGAATTCGCGGGCCAAGAGTCCGTGGTCCGGCTACGGGTCCACCGCCCACGACGCCGGATCCGCTGCGCACGGCCGCTTCACGAGGCAGAGACCGCCGATCCATGGATAAACCTTCCTCTCCCGCCCTTGCGCGGGCGCCCCTACGGTCGAGGCCGCGGGCGCTCACCGGCCCGCCGTACCGAAGGAGCGGGACCCCATGAAGATGTCCGGCAACACGATCCTGATCACCGGCGGCACCTCGGGCATTGGGCTTGGCCTGGCCCTGCGTCTGCACGAGGCCGGCAACAAGGTGATCGTCGCCGGCCGGCGCAAGGAACTCCTCGACGAAATCGCGGCCGAACACCCGGGCATCGACGGGCTCGTCCTCGATGTCGCGGACCCCGACTCGATCGCCCGGGCCCGTGAGACCGTGGCGGCGAGCCACCCAGGGCTGAACGTCCTGGTCAACAATGCCGGCATCATGCTGCGGGAGAACCTGCTCGACCCGGCCGAACTCCCGGTCGCCGAGGACCACGTCGCGACCAATCTGCTCGGCACGATCCGGATGACGTACGCCTTCCTGCCGCTACTGGTGGGCAAGGACGACGCGGTCGTCATGAACGTCACCTCGGCGCTGGCGTTCGTCCCGTACCAGAGCACCCCGACCTACGGCGCGACCAAAGCCGCGCTGCACTCCTTCTCCGAGAGCCTGCGCATCCAGCTCGCCGATGCTGACGCCGGCGTCCAGGTGATCGAGGTGGTCCCGCCGGGCGTACGCACGACCCTGCTGGGCCAGGAGGACAACGACCACGCCATGCCGCTGGACGACTTCCTCACCGAGACCCTCGACCTGCTGCGTGAGAAGCCCGACGCGAAGGAGATTGTCGTCGAGCGCGCCAGGTTCATCCGCGACGCGGTGGCCAACGGCTCCTACGACAACGTCTTCGCCATGATCAGCGGCAGCTGACCGACCTGAAACGCCCGACGCGGAACGGTCAGGAAGCGCCTTCGGCATCTCCCCGGTCGTCGCGCTCCGTCCTGAGTGCCGGGCACTCGAGCGCCCATCACCTGACGAACATCGTCATATCGGCCGGGCCGGGCGACGGGTGGCCGCCCTACAACCCGGGCCTGAACCAAGATCTCAAACGGGCTAGAACATGGTGTTGTCGTTCGCGGAGGTCTCCGGCACGGCCTGGATCACATCCCAGTGCTCCACGACCTTCCCGTTCCGCACCCGGAAGAGATCCATGAACGCCTGACCGCGCTCACCGGGGGCGGTCAGGGCGTGGCTGTGGACCACGACGAGGTCGCCCTCGGCGATCACCCGCTTCCGTGAGAATTTCACCTCCGGGAACGCCTCGAGGTACGCAGCGAGGCCCACCTTCGCGCCCTCCAACCCGTCGCGGGCGAACGGGTTGTGCTGGTGGTATTCGGGCCCAAAGTAGCGGTCGATCGCCGACAGGTTCTTCCGCACCACGATTTCGTCGAAGGCCTTGGTGACCAGCTTCTTGCTGGACGCCGTGAGCCACGCCGGCCCCGGTTGCCGGGTGCGCGGCAAACTCTCCGTCGAGAACATGTCGTTGCCGTTCGCGGAGGTCTCCGGCACGTTCTGGCTCACATCCCAGTGTTCGGCGATCTTCCCGTCCTGGAAGCGGAAGATGTCGAACACCGCCGCGCCCCGCGTGCCCGGCGTCGTCACCGTGTTCGAGTGGACCACCACCAGGTCGCCCTCGGAGATCACCCGCTTGACGTCGTACTCGGCTTCCGGGAACTGCTGGTGAAAGCCGACGCCCTGATTCTTCAGCGCCTCGGCACCGTCCGGTGCGAACGGGTTGTGCTGGATGTAGTCGGGGCGTACATAGCGGTCGACGACGTCGGTGTCGCCCTGCTCGAACACGCCCTTGAGGACGCGGACGGCGACGGCCTTCTGGTAGCCGAGGCGGGCGAAGGAGTCGTTACCGGCGTGATCGGCGGAGGCGGTCGGCGGTACCGCGGCGGCGGGCATGCCGGCGGCACCCAGCAGGGCGGTTGAGGTGAGGACTGCGACAAGTGCGCTGCGGGCACGCGTGGTAGGGGTCACGGGGTGGCGCTCCTCAAGGAGAATGGGACAGAAGGCCGGGACACTTTGAGACGGCTGCCCGGTTGGTGCTGCGGCCGGTTCAGGCTGTCTTGACCGCGGCGGCGCGCAGTCCGGCGTCGAGCAGCATCTCGATCTGCGTGCTGGACAGGGCCGTGGGTTGTGCGGGTCAGGCTTTGAAGCTGCTGAGCATGGTCAGGACCTGGTCGTAGGTGCCCTTGGCCTCGGCGTAGCGAGCGAACTTGGTGCCTTCCAGGACGATTTCCTTGGCATCTGGTTGGGTGTCCAGCAGTGTCAGGGTCTCGGTCAGGAACTCGTCCAGCGGCATGGACTGCTCGTTGTCCTGCTGGCCCATCAGCGTGGTCCGGACCGGTGGCGGGGCCACCTCGATCACCTGGACGGGCGTGCCGGCCAGTTGGACGCGCAGGCTCTCGGAGAACGAGTGCAGGGCGGCCTTGGTCGCGCTATAGGCCGGGGTGGCCGGCAACGGCACGAACGCCAGCGCCGAGGTGACGTTCAGGACGACCGCGTCGTCCTGGGTCACCAGGCGCGGCAGGAAGGCGTACGTCATCCGGATCGGGCCGAGCAGGTTGGTGGTGATGTGGTCCTCGGCGATCGGCAGGTCGGCCGGATCGAGCAGGTTCTCCGGCCGCTGGATGCCGGCGTTGTTGACCAGCACGTTGAGCTGAGGGTGGCTTTCCGTCAGGGTGCTTGCGGCGTGGGTGATCGACCCGGGGTCCGCCACGTCCAGGACGAGAGTGTCGATGCCCGGGTGCTCGGTGGCGATCCGGTCGAGCAGGTCCTTACGCCGGCCCGCGACGATCACCGTGTTGCCGGCCTCGTGCAGGCGCAGGGCCAGTCCGAGCCCGATGCCCGAGGTGCCGCCGGTGATCAGGACCGTGTTTCCGGTGCTCTTCATGAGGTGTGCTCTCCTTCGCTGCGGCAGGGCCGGGGCGCGTGCCGGCAGCTCCGACTATGCGGGCGTCTCGGCAGGGACGGGAGAGGACCGCTTGTCCATGGACCGGTGATCCTCCCTGCGGCTCGCCTGGTGCCGTCGGCAGAATCGCTCAGCCAGGGATCGCCGATCCCTGGCTGGAACAGCCGGCGGCGGTCACCATGGAGATCATGCACAAGAAGGAGTTGGCGGACTTCCTGCGCCGGCGGCGCGAAACGTTGCAACCCGGCGACGTCGGGCTGCACTCCGGTCCGCGGCGGCGTACCGGAGGGCTACGCCGTGAAGAGGTCGCCACGCTCGCCGGCATGTCCACCGACTACTACACCCGCCTCGAACAGCAACGCAGCCCGCAACCCTCGGTCCAGATCGCCACCGCCCTCGCCCGTGCATTGCGCCTGACCCTGGACGAACGCGACCACCTCTTCGGCCTCATCGGCCACAACCCGCCCGCCCGCTTCCAGCACAGCGAGCACGTCAGCCCCACCCTGCTGCGGGTCCTCGACCGGCTCCACGACAGCCCCGCCCTGGTCCTCACCGACCTGGCCGAGGTCCTGGCGCAGAACCCGCTGTCGGTCGCCCTGACCCGTGACCAGACCCGCCACACCGGCCTGGCCCGCAGCGCCTACTACCGCTGGTTCACCGACCCGGCCGAACGCCGTTTCTATCCCGAAGAAGACCACTTGGACCTCGGCCGCACCCATGTGGCCCGGCTACGCGCGGCGCTGACGACCGGCAGCGACACCCACACCGCCGCCCGGATCCTCGCCGATCTCCAGCAACGCAGCCCCGAGTTCGTCAGCATCTGGCAACGGCAGGAAGTCGCCCAGCGCTATGACGACCACAAGGCCTTCGTGCATCCCGAACTCGGCCGCATCGACGTCGACTGCGAGTTCCTGTACGCCGAGAACCGCGCCCAAACCCTCATCGTGCTGACCTCGCGCCCCGGCACGGAGAGCCACACCAAACTCCAACTACTCTCTGTCATCGGACACCAGCAGCTCACCCCCTGACCGCCGGGTCACAATCGCGCGCCCACCCGCCGTACACCCCGGAGCGGTCCTTCTCCATCAATCCGGAAGCAGGAGCAGACATGCCCACCCTCGGGATCATCGGAACCGGAAACATCGGCGCAGCCGTCGCACGCCTGGCGGTAGCGGCTGGCATTCCCGTCGTGGTGTCCAACTCCCGCGGCCCGCAGAGCCTCGCCGGCCTCATCGCCGAGCTGGGCCCGCTGGCCACGGCAGGCACCGTCGAGCAGGCAGCCCAGGCCGGCGACCTCGTCCTGCTGTCCGTACCGCTCACCGCGCACACCGCCGTCCCAGCAACACCGCTGGCGGGCAAGACCGTGCTGGACACCAGCAACTACTACCCCTACCGTGACGGCCGGATCGCTGAGCTGGACGACGACAAGCTCACCACCAGCGAGCTCGTTCACCGGCACCTCGACACAGCGCGGCTGGTCAAAGCGTTCAACAACATCCTGGCCCACCACATCCCCCAGTTGGCCCGCCCCTCCGGCGCGGCCGACCGCACCGCGCTGCCGATCGCCGGTGACCATGCTGAAGCTAACGCCGACGCGGCGACGCTGATCGACCGGCTCGGCTTCGACACCGTCGACGCCGGCCCGCTGACGCAGAGCTGGCGCTTCGAACCGGAAGCCGCGGCCTACACCCGCCTCTACCTCGCCGACCCGGCCACGCCCGATGAACGAATGCTCCAGGCGCCCGGCCGGCCCGTGCCCGCCGCCGAACTGCGACGCGCCCTCCAAGCAGCCCAGCGGGTATCGGTAGCCGACCGCACCTTCTGACAAACGGCACGACGACACCCACGCGAGGTCCTGCCGCCGGCCACGGCAGGGTCTGGTGGTTCGGCTGCCGTGTGACCGCCCGCCGATGAGGTGTCAGCCAAGGAAGCAACGCCGGTCGTGTCGGTCGACCACCTCATCCGGCAGGTCCGCGCGTTCACGGCCGTCGACGTCGGGCGGCAGGTGAGCGCCACTGCACCGGGCTCCCTCCCAGGCCAGGCCGTCAGGGGGCGAGTTGCTGGTGCCCGATGACGGAGAGCAGTTCGAGCTTGCTGTGGCTCTCCGTGCCGGGGCGGGTGGTCAGCACCACCAGAGTCTGGGCGCGGTTCTCGGTGTACAGGAGCTGGGCGTCGACGTCGATACGGCCGAGTTGGGGATGGAGGATGGTCTTGCAGTCGCCGTAGCGGGCGACCTCCTGAAGTTCCCACATGCGGACGAACTCGGGGCTGTGTTGCTGGAGTTCGGCGAGGATCCGGGCGGCTCGGGGGATGTCGCTGCCGGCAGTCAGCGCGGCCCGCAGGCGTGCTGCCTGGGCGCGGCCGTGTTGTTCGTGGGTCTCCTCGGGATACACCAGACGTTCGGCTGGGTCCATGAACCAACGGTAGTAGCCGCTGCGGGCCAGACCGGTGTGGCGGGTCTGATCGCCGAGCAGCGCGACGGCCAACGGGTTCATCGCGAGGGTGTCGACCAGGTCGGTCGTTACCAGGGCCGGGGAGTCGTCCAGCCGGTCCAGGACCCGCATCAGCGTCGGGCTGACATGGTCGCAGCGCTGAAAGCGGGCCGGGGCGTTGTGGCCGATGAGGCCGAAGAGATGGTCGCGTTCGTCCAGGGTCAGCCGCAGCGCCCGGGCCAGAGCCGTGGCGATCTGGACGGAGGGCTGCGGAGCACGCTGCTGTTCCAGCCGGGCGTAGTAGTCGGTGGACATGCCGGCGAGCTGCGCGACCTCCTCGCGGCGCAGTCCCTGCGTGCGCCTGCGCGGCCCCTCGACCAGCCCGACGTCGCGGGGGCGCAGAATCTCACGCCGGTGCCGCAGGAATTCCGCCAGGTCCTTGCTGTCCATGCCGCCATCCTCACCGCATCCCGCCCGGCTATCCAGAGACCGCCGATCCAGGGATGCGCGGTCCTCTCCCACCCGCGCAAATCCGGTGATTACCTGAGGCCATGCCGCTCGAAGGTGAATATGAACCCAGCCCCAGCCAGTGGGTACGCGACCAGGTAGATCTCTACGAGGGCTCCGGCGGTACCGAAGGCATCAGCCCTCGCGGCAGGCCGACGATCCTGCTGACCACCCGCGGCGCAAAGACCGGAAAGCTCCGCAAGACTCCGGTGATGCGGGTCGAGCACGAGGGCACGTACGCCGCTGTAGCCTCGCTCGCCGGCGCCCCGAAACACCCGCTCTGGTACTTCAACATCGTCGCCAACCCGCGGGTCGAACTCCGCGACGCAACGCAGACCTGGGACATGACAGCCCGGGAGATCCACGGCAAGGAGAAGGCGCTGTGGTGGGAGCGTTGCCTAGCCGCGTACCCGGATTATGCGGACCATCAGAAGAAGACCGAGCGGGAGATTCCGGTCCTCCTCCTGGAGCGGGTCGAGAACTGACGCGCCCCCGGCCCGGCACGTCCGGCCCGGCTCCAGGGCCACGGACAAGATCATTTGGCCAGGTGCTTTAGCAGTTGTACTCGCCCCACTCGAACGGATCCGCGCCGGCCTGTTCGATCCAGTCGTAGGTGACCACGGTGCCGTCGCCCCGCCAGCGCTCGGGCGTTGTCGAGGTCATCCAGTCGAGGGGTTCGATGCCGCCGGGGACCCCGCCGTCCAGTGCGAGGCGCAGCGCGGCGGCGAGGTCGTCGTCCACCGCCGGTGTCCGCGTAGCCGGATCCACCGAGACGAACAACGCCGTCCCGGACCGGGCGATCAGATCGAGGAACTGCCGGTTCTTCGCCCAGTCGGTGTGCCGCGTGCTCGGCACGCAGTCGGCGTCCGCGACGAAGAACCGGCCGTGCTGGGCCAGGCGGAACGCGAGGGTGTTGACGCCGACGCGGCGGGTGCGTTCCCAGACCAGCCCGGAGGTGTCGTCGCCGATGCGCTGAGCGTGGGTGTTCCCGGCGGCGAGGTGCCCGATGACGTTGCAACCGAGGATCACGGCGTCTCCGGCGGCCTCCCGGATGGTCCGGTACAGATCGACGATCACCTCGGCGTTGGTGCGGGTGACATCCGCCGGTTCCCAGCCCCGGGCAGGATGCGGCTCGGTCGCGGGCTGCCAGGGGCGACCGGTGATCGAGGCACCCATCGCCGAGCCCCACCGCCCGAAGGCGTCCCAGGTGGAGAAGTCATGTTTGATGAACTCGAACCCCCAGTTCACGAACCGGGAGACGTCGGCGGAGACGATCTCAAGCGCCGCGGGATCCGACGGGTCCATCGCGTACGCGCCGTCGCGGGCCCTGCCGTGCCCGCCCGCGGGTAGTGACTCTCGCAGCAGCGGACGGAACCAGATCCCCGGCCGTACGCCCTCCGCGCGCACCGCGTCGGCGAGCTCGTTCATCTCGTCGAACTGCGGTCGGCGGGGGCGGTCCCAGGGTCCGGGGGTTCCCGGCCGGCCGTCGGCGGTGCCATTGGGTGACCAGCCGTCGTCGACGACGCCGTACGGCCGGACCGGATGGTCTCCGACCAGCTCCGCGATGGTCCGCGCGTCGCGCACCACGGCGTGCCGGTCGAAGTCCTTGCCGTAGGCGTAGTAGTAGTTGTTGGCACCGACCAGCGGCGTCGACGGCAGCAACGGATCCGGGCAGAGCAGCCCGGTCAGGGCGCCGTGCACCAGGAACGGCCGCTCGGAGCCGCGCACCGCATGGATGGTCGCGGCGTGGATCCGCCGCGACCCGGGCCGCACCGGGCTGTCGCCGCTGCGCACGTCGAGCCAGAGCGAGAAACCGTGCGGGTCGACGGTCCAGAACGCCATGGCGCCGCCACGGACCTCGACTCCCGCTCCCCAGGTGGTCGCCGCCTCGCGGTCATGAACCAGGAACATCCAGGGCAGCGGCCGCTCGGCCTGGTGCCCCCGCCAGCTCAGCTCGCCGTACGTACGCTCCCAAGCATCACCGAGAATCTGGACGTCGCCCGGGAGCCGGCGCTTCCACCGCAACAGCACCCGCGACACTCCACCCACCGCCACCAGATCGACGCTCAACGCCCGGCCCCGCTGGACAAACTCGATCTCCACACCGGTCGTCTCGGCCGGCCGCAGCGGGCCGTACGGCTCGGCCTGCACGAGGACGATGTCGGGCCCCTCGACGGGAATCTCGAACCCTTCGGCACCCGGCATCTCGGTGAGATCACGCATTGGTATACACCCACTCGTTCTCTGGACACGGACTGCTGCACTACGACCCGGCAGTGGGAGGCTTGGCGCTTATGAAGTCTCCCGCGTCGGGAGTGTGAACGCTTGTCGGAACCGTTCCAGGGCGAGGCCCGGATCGTCGCTGGCCCAGCCTTCCAGACCCACGGTGCCGGTGTAGCCGATCTGCGCGAGGGTCCGTGCTATGACCGGGTAGTTGATCTCCCCGGTTCCGGGTTCGCAACGGCCGGGGACGTCGGCCACCTGAACTTCGCCGAGGTGGTCGCCGGCGCGGCGTAACAGTTCGATGAGGTTTCCCTCGCCGATCTGGGCGTGGTAGACGTCGAACATCATCTTCAGGTGTGGGTTGTCGACGGCCTGCACGAGGGCGAGGACGTCCGCGGCCCGGGCGAAGGGGGTGTTGGGGTGGTCGACCTCGAGGTTGAGGTTTTCGAGAACGAAGGTCACGCCTTCCCGGCGTCCGAGTTCCGCGATCCGTCGTAGGGTCTCGGCGGCCTTCACCCATTCCGCTCCGCTCACGGAGTAGGACGGCACGATCGGTAGGCCGCGGTTGTCCAGGCCGGTTCCATGCAGGTTGAGGAGGGGGCCGCCGAGTTTGTGCGCGATGGGGATGGACAGTTCGGCGGTGCGCAGCAGTTCGTCGGCTCCGTCGTCGTCGGCGAGCCGCCCGGTGACGTAGCCGGTCATCGAGGTGAACGTGGCGCCGGTGGCCGCGAGCGCGTCGATGTCCTTGGTGGTCCAGTCCCAGATCTCGACGGCGAAGCCGAGCTCGTGGATTCGCCGGACGCGTTCCAAGTGGGGTCGGTCGAGAAAGAGCATCTCGGACGAGGCGGCGAGGGTGAATCCGGTGCCGGTCATGCGGGGTCGACCTCGCTGATCCGGACCGGCCGGTTGCTCTTGACGGACTCGATGGCGGCCAGGGCGACGGTGAGCGCGGCGCGGGCGTCGTCCCCGGTGACCTCGGGCGAGGATCCGGAGCGGACGGCCGCGATGAAGCTGGCGAGCTCACTGGTGTAGGCGTCGCGGAAGAGGGCGGCGTCGCCGCGGACGGTGTCCTGTCGCATGCCTGCGGCGGTGTAGTGCCGCATGGCGGTTTGTGTCTGGCTGCCGGCGGTGACCATGCCGGCGGACCCGAAAACCTCCCCCCGGACGTCGTAGCCGTAGGCGGCGGAGAAGCTCGCCTCGGCTGTCGCGATGGCACCGTTGTCGAAACGGATGATGACGACGGAGGTGTCGAGCAGGCCGGAGGCTTTGTGGTCGGGTGCGACGAGGGCGTCGGCCGCGGCGAATACCTCGACTGGGCGGGCGCCGGGGTTGAACCAGAGCAGGGCGTCGAAGTCGTGGATGAGGGTCTCACGGTAGATGGTCCACGGTGGGACGCCGCCGGGGTTGGCCAGGCCCGGATCCCTGGTCACGGACCGCAGCAGCTGGGGCGTGCCGATCCCACCGTCCGCCACGATGTCGTGGGCGGCGCGGAAGTCGGCGGCGAAGCGGCGGTTGAAGCCGACCTGCAGAACGACCCCGGCATTCCTGGCCGCGAGGATCGCCTGGTCGGCCTCCCGCAGGGTGAGTGCCATCGGCTTCTCGCAGAACACGGCCTTGCCGGCGGCCGCGGCGGCGACCACGAGTCCGGAGTGGAGCCTCGCCGGGGCGACGACGACCACGGCGTCGATGTCCGGGTCGGTGATGGCCTCCATCGGGTCGGTGACCCAGCGGGGGCAGCCGACAGCGTCGGCGAGATGCTCGGCTGCGCCGTCGGCGGGGTCGGCGATGACCGCCAGGTCGGCCTCGGGAACGCGCCGGGTCAGGCTCTCCGCGTGGAAGCTGCCCATGCGGCCGGCACCGATGAGGGCGACCCTGGTACGGGTGGATGTGGTGACGATCATGACTCCTCTGGTGACTGGAGCTACACCGCAGAACAGGTGGTCTTTAACGTTAAAGGCTGGGCCCACTATGCTTGCTCGTGTCGGGGACGTCAAGACCTCGTAAACAAGAGCCCTGGGGCCTAGCATCCCGATTGCTTGCCGTGGCTACTGACCGCCCGGCCGGAAGGAAACCGTGACTTCGAACCAGCCGCGTCGCCAGCCTGGAAAGGCCCGGCGCATCAGGCTCGCCGACGTCGCCGAGCGCGCGGGTGTCTCCGCCATGCTCGTCTCACTGGTGATGCGGGGCCGGCCAGGGGCGAGCCCCGCCAATCGGGAGCGCGTGCTGCAGGTGGCCCGCGAGCTCGGCTACGTCCCGGACGCCCGGGCCCGGGTCCTGCGACAGGAGCGGACCAACCTGCTCGGCGTGACGTTCAACCTGCAGCAGCCCTTCCACGCCGACCTCGTCGAGGGTATCTACTCCGCAGCCGACGCAGCGGGCTACGAGGTCGTCCTCAGCGCCGTTACCGACACCCGCCGCGAGGACCGCGCCATCGAGACACTGCTCGCCGAACGCTGCGAAGCCCTGATCCTGCTGGGGCCGCAGACGCCAAAGAGCCAACTCGTCGATCTGGCCGCCCGGCTACCCGTCCTGGTTGTCGCCCGCAGCGTCGCTGACCCCTCGATCGACGTGGTGCGAACCGCGGACGCGAGAGGCATCCAGCTGGCTGTCGACCACCTGGCCGGACTCGGGCACACCCACATCGCGCATGTCGACGGGGGCGACGCTCCCGGGGCGGCGCAACGACGCAAGGGCTACCGCGACGCCATGCGACGACACGGACTAGCCGATTTCGTGCAAGTGGTCCGCGGCGGCCTCAAGGACGACGACGGTGCCCGCGCGGCCAGGCAACTCCTCGGCTCACCCGACCCGCCGACCGGAATCCTCGCCTTCAACGACCGATGTGCCACCGGCGTGCTGGACGCCCTCTACCGGTCGAGGCTGGTCGTGCCCGACGATCTCTCCGTCGTCGGATTCGACGACACACACGTGGCCGCCTTCTCGCACGTCGATCTCACCACCGTCCGCCAGGACGCGGCCGTCATGGCCCGGCTCGCGGTCGAACAGGCCGTCGGTCGGCTCGACGAGGACGACCCCCGGGAAGGCAACCATCAGACGGTCGTGGCCCCGACGCTCGTCGTCCGCGGCACCACCGGCCCTCCGCCCTTACCGAACAGCCAGCGTTAGAAGAGCCGACCCCGGTACGGGTGGGTGCGACCCCACTTCTCCTCCCACCGCAGCAGATTGGCCTGCCATTCCGGGAGGTCGGGGCGGTACTCCCGGACGACGGACCGTTCCGGCTGGGCGACCAGGAAACGCCAGTAGTCCTCGATCGCCGCCTGGGCTAGCTCGGCCGGGAACTCGCCCTCAGCGCCTGGCACCCACAAGTTGGTGATCAGCAACGCCGACGGCGTGAACGACACCGCATAGTTCTCGCTGCTCCACACCTCGAACGGCGGCTCGCCGCGGGCCACGTCGTCGGCCATCGCCAGCGCATCCAGGGTGACCAGGAAGAACGTGCCGAGGTCAGTGGTCAGCCACTCGCCCAGAAGGTCGTATCGTTCGTCCTCGACCTGGTAGACGGGACGGCGGAACGTGGGATCGATCCGCAAGCTGACAACACTCACCGCAGGCCTTTCGGTGCGCTAGGGAACGGGCCAGCCGTGCGTGAAGCCGCCCGACTGGTTGTAGAAACCTTCGATCGTGACGCCATTGTAGGTACCAGTCCACTTGTTCGCGGACACCCGCGTCGAGTCCTTGAAGGCCCCGGACACCGCGTTGTCCACCTGTGCCGGCGTCCAGTCGTCGGGGAAGAACGTACTGAAGCCACCGTTGCCGGCCTTCGGCTTCCAGGCGCCAGCCGGCGGGTTCAGGGTCGGGTCGAAGAACTCGGGTTCCGCCTCGTACACCCCGTTCGGGTGGGTGACCTTCGAGCCGGGCACGATCCGGCGGTCGGGGAAGTCCTCGCCGCCGGGGCGGTAGTGGTAACCGGAGCCCTTGGGCTGGCCCGGCCGCACGTGACCGCCGCCGATGGTGTGGGTCGTGAAGTGCGGATTCATCCGATCCGGGCGGGCACGCCTGCGCGTCTTGCGGAGGAACCGCAGCGCGGCCCGCATGAGCTTGCCGGAGCCGCTGGCCATCCCCGGTCAGCCGTCCAGCAGCTGGAAGACGGCGTCCTGCATGAGGTTCCCGACGATCGTCCGGGTCAGTTGCTGGAAGATCGGGATCTCGAGCAGGCTCGCGCCGAACGTCGGCGCCGCCGTCGCCACCGCCTGCGCGATCTCCACCGCCAGGATGGCGAGCTGGGCGATGACCGCTACCTTGAGGGCGAGCACGATCCCGCCGCAGATCATCAGGCCGGTGCCGGTCAGCGTGGCCGCGTTCGCGCCGTCCAGGAGCGCCTTGGCCGGGCTGTCCTCCCTGGCCCACCAGGCCTGGAACGCGGCGACGGCCGCGCCCTCGTGCTCGGTCCACACCTCGGTGGCGGTCGACGTCGCGTCCGACACGATCGCTTCGAGTCGGTCGGAGAACGACATCCACGCCTGGCCCATCTCGACCAACGCGGTCTCGTCAGCCTCCGGCCAGTTGTAACCGAGGATGCCGAGCAGCGACCGGAGCTCGCCCGGTATCTCCATGCCCACGCGTCAGTCCCCCGGCTTGGTGAGCAGCCCACGGAACCGGCGGCTGACGTCCTCGTCCACCTCCGTGTACCGCGCGCTGATGTCCACCACGTCGGCCCCGGCCGAGGCCATCTCGTCCAGGGCGTCCTGGTAGCACTCGAACGCCCACGACGACACTTCCTCGTGGGCGGCGCCGATCAGCGAGCCGATGTCGTCACTCCCCCAGGGCGCGCCGAACCCGGCCAGCTCGGACCGGAACGACGCCAACTCCGAGGAGAGCCGCGAGGCGACGCTCTGCAGGGCCGACCCGGACGCCGAGAGCCGCTCGGGATCGACCATGAAGCCGGTCATCGGTCACCGGCCCGGCGGATGAGCTGCTCCTGCGCTTCGACCAGCGACGCGGTCAGCTTCGCGAACTGGCGCTCGGCGTCGAACTGGATGTCCTTGAGCTCGTCGGTGAGCGCGCCGAGTGCGGCCGGACGAGCGGTGGCCACGGCCCGGCGCTGCAGGTCGGCGAGCGCGGTGTTGACGGCCGACTCGATCTCCCGCGCCAGCTCCTCGCCACTCAACCGCAGCACCGAGGGCTCCAGCTCGAGGCTCTCGATCCGCCCGGGCAGAACCGCCCGGACCCGGACCCGGCCGTCGGCGGCCTCGCCCGTACCGATGGGCGGTTCCTGCTCGTCCTGGTCGCCGGAGAGCGCCTGGGCCCGGCCGAGCGCGGCCACCACGTCGGCCAGCGTGCCGCCCAGGCCGGACGGATCGATCGGGCCGGTCATCCTCAACCTCCTCGCGCGGGCAGTGAAGCCCGAACCGCGACCATATCGAAACTTGTCCACTGCGGGGCGGCGTCTTGGATGGTTGCCGGCGCTCACCCGGGATTACCGTCGCCAGCCGTAGTCGCATATTCTCGGAGCGTGGGTGAGGCGGACGAAGACCTGGGCCGCCTCGAAGCCTTCACCTACCTGACCGTCCCGGAGCGAGCCTCCTACCTCGCCATCATGCGTCTCTTCACCACTTCCTTGATGACCGATCTCTCCGCCCAGCAGGTCGTCGAGGAAGTGGCCGCCGACCACCCCGATCTCACCCTGGACGCTGCGGTGAGCCGTCTCAACAAGCTCGTCAGCTGGGGGAACCTGCTCCCCAGCTCCCACACGGTCCGCGTCAAGAGCATCGAGGAGTACCAGCGCACCAGGTCGCGCTATCAGCTGTCGCCACTGGGTGAGCGAGTCCAGCGCCAAGCTGACGAAGTGCTGTCCAGTGCCGACGCCGCGCGGGAGATCAGCCGGGAACTACTGGGCCTGATCAGCCAGGGCCTGACCGGCCTGGCGGACCGTCTCGAACAGCCGGGTGGCATCGATGCCGGCACCGCCCGGGAGACGGTCGCCACCGTGTTCGCCCAGTTCTGGACGTTCCGCGACTCGGTGCGCGACTTCTATGCGTTCCTCGGCCAGGTGCTCGCGCGCTACGACTTGGACAGCGCTGAGTATTCCGGCTTCAAGGATCTGCTCCTGGATTACATCGAATCGATTACCGAGGAGATCGTGCTACTCACGCCCCGTATCGAGCGTCACCTGGAAAGGTTGTGGCCCCATCTTCCCGGCCTGGTGACCATGCTCCGAGAGGGCGGACTGGCCGGGGCCGCCGCCGACCTCGGCGTCGCGGTGCAGCACAGCCGCGGTCACGACCTGGCCGACTGGACCGGGCTGCGGGCCTGGTTCAGCGACGTCGACGGCCGGCGCAGTGAGGTGTCCCAACTGCGTGACGCGACCATGCGGGCGTTGCAGTCGCTGCTGGCGAACGCCAAACGGATGATCCGATCCGTGGGACAGGGTGCCTCCCGGCGCCGGGAGCTGCTGCGGCTCGGGGCATGGCTGGACGCAGCCGACGAGGACACCGCCGCTGATCTGTTCACGTCGGCGTTCGGGTTGTACCCGGCGCGGCACCTCGGCATCGCCGCCGACGCCCAGCTCGTGGTCCCGGCGACCACGAGCTGGTGGCCGGCCCCCGCGGTCGAGGTTCCGGTCTCATTGCGCGATCGAGGTGTCCGGGCAGCCCGCGGCCGGGCGTCCGGGATCGCCGACCGCAGCGCCCAGCGCCAAGTGCTGATCGACCAGGCAGCGGAGGAACAGCGGCAGCGCGCAGCGGCAGCCGCCGAGCTGCTGTCGGCCGCGGCGAACCTGGGTGCCGTACGGCTCTCCACGCCTGCGATCCGCCTGCTGCTGGAGTTGATGGCACAGGCCCTGGGCACCGGAGATCCGGAACTCGGCAACGCGGTCACCTCCAATCTGGACCTTTCGATGCGGTGTGAACTGATCAGCAAGCCGCGTCACAAGCTCACGCTGCGGTCCGCAACCGGCGACCTCACCACGCAGGACATCGACATAACGATCACCCGGCTGGAGCCGACTGTTGACTGACGACCACGACATCGCGCTGGAGACCGAGCGTCGCCGGGCGATCCGAGCGCTTCTCGCCGCACCGCTGCTGCTGCCGGACAGCGACGAATTCGCCCTGGTCCGCCGGCACGCCGAGTGGTTACGGACCTGGTTCGGCACGTTCCTCGGCTATCGACTCGTGGTGGAGGCCGGATTCGCCCGGCTCTTCAAGCCGGGGCTGGGCCCGGGCCGGGGCAGGCCTCTGGAACGCCCAACCGGGCCGTTCACCCCACGGATGTACGCGTACCTCGCCCTGACCACGGCCGTGCTGCTCACCTGCCCCGAGCAGGTGCTGCTGTCCCAGCTCGTCGCGGATGTCCGGGCAGCCGCCGTGGAGGCCGGCGTCGAGCTGGGTGACGCGCAGCGCCCCGCCGAGCGGCGCGCCTTCGGCACGGCGCTGCGGCAGATGGTGGCGTGGTCCGCGCTCCGTGAGGAACAGGGCAGCGTGGCCGGATACGCCGACGACGATCAGGCCGAAGCACTGCTCACGGTCGACCGGGACATCGTGGCCCATCTGATGGCCACGCCGCCCGGCCGAGCCGCCACCCCGGCGGAGTTCGTCGCGCACGCCGCTGACCCGGGCCAAGGCGGTTCGCGGCACCGGGTACGACGGTGGTTGTGCGAGGAGCCGGTGCTCTACGTCGACGATCTGACCGCCGCCGATCGGGTCTGGCTGCGCCGGGAGCAGCGCCGCGACGAGCGCTCGTACCTCGACTACCTGGGCTTGCAGGCCGAGTTGCGGGCGGAGGGCGCGGCCTTACTCGATCCGGACGACAGCCTGACCGATGTGTCCTTTCCGGGCAATGGCACCGTTGCGCAGGCCGCGCTGCTCACGGTCGGCGCCCTGGTCGAGCGGCTGCGCCCGGATCCCGGCGCCCTCGTGGTGGGGGTACCGGTCCCGGACACTCTGCTGGACGGCATCCTTGTCGAGCTCGCCGCCCGTCATGCCCGCAGGTGGGCCGGCCAGTACGTCACTGATCCGATGCTGCTGCGGGAGGCGGTCGTCGCGTTGCTGGTGAGCATGGGACTGATGGCCCGCTCGGCGCTGACGGTCGCCGACGCCGAACCCGAGGAGTCCGTGATCGCAGCCGAGCGCGCCGTCGACGCCCGCGGTGCCCGGGGCAGCACGCTGGACGGCACCCTCGTCCTGCTGGCCGCCGCAGCCCGGTACGCGCCGACGGAAACGGTGCGCTGATGCACCCGTACCGTTTCCGCTTGCACCGGGCCGGCATCTGCAACGTCTGGCAGTACGACGACCAGGTGTTCCACTTTGAGGACGGCCGGCTGCTGCTGCGCGGCAAGAACGGCGCGGGCAAGTCGAAGGCCCTCGAACTGCTGTTGCCTTTCCTGCTCGACGGCGACACCAAGCGCCTGGACGCCACCGGTGGCGGCCGGACCACGTTCCGCTGGCTGATGAGCGAGGGCGCGACTGGCGTCAACCGGCAGGGCTTCCTCTGGCTGGAGCTGCGGCGCACCGACGACCAGGGCACGGAGCACTTCCTGACCCTGGGGGCGATCGTGCGATGGTCCTCGTCGACCGCCGAGGCACGCCTCTTGTACTTCATCACCCCGGCCCGGGTCGGCATCGACGTGAAACTCATCGAGAGCCGCCAACCCGTGCCGATCGACCGGCTCCGGGAGACCCTGGGTGAGGGCGCGCTGGTCAACAGTGCCCGCGACTATCGGGCCAGGGTGGGCCGGGAGGTCTTCGGTATCGCCGATCCCGGCCGCTACCGCAATCTCGTCCACCTGCTCTACCGCCTGCGGCGGCCCACGATCGGCGACCGGATCGAGGCGGGACAGCTCACCACCGAGCTCAGCGAGGCGCTGCCACCGGTCGACGACGAGGTGCTCGATTCGGTCGCGCACAACCTCGACGACCTGGAAACGGTTCGCGCCGATCTGGGCCGGCTGGAGGCCACCCACGGAGCGCTGTCCGAGCTGATGACGGCCTACCGCGGCTACCTGCGCGGCGAGTTGCGGCGCCGGGTGCACGCGGTCGACGAGGCCCTCACCCGGCTGCGGGCGCAGCGGCGTCAGGCGGGCCAGGCCGAGCGGCAGGTCGCGCAAGCGCTCGAAACCGAGGAACGGGCACTGGCCGAGGTGCACCGCTGGGAACAGGCGCTGCGGCAGGCCGCGGCCGAGCTTCGAGCGCTCCGGGAGAGTGCCGGCTACCAGGCTGTTCAGGAGCTGGGCCAGCGCCGCCTGGCAGTGCAGGCGTTGAAGGCCGCGGCCCGGTCCGCCACGGCTGCCGCGTCCGCGGGCAGGCAGGCCCTGTCCGCTCTGGTCGAGCGCTTGCAGGCCGAGACCGGCCGACTCGCGTCGGCCGTCAACCAGCTCCGCGACGGCCACCATCAGCTGCGCGAGCTCGCTACCGGATCCGGCCTCGACATCGGCCACCTCGGTACCGTTCCCGAGCTGCGCTATCAGGGTGCTCCGGACGACGCGTCCCTGGAGATCGTCCACCACGCCCTGGCCGGACAGGAGTTCCAGGAGCACCGTGCCCGCCTTGCCGCTGCGGAGGACGCTGTCCGCAGCCGCCGGTTGGCGGTCACCGACGTCAATCATCGGCTCGACGAGGCGAGGACGGCCGCCACCGCCGCGACGCGCGCGGAGGACGAGCGTGATCTGCTCGACGGCCAGCAGGGCGAGGCCCGGAATCGCTTCGACCAGGTGACGATCGACCTGGTCGCGGCCGCCGGCCAGTTCGCCTCCGACGTCCACCGATGGTTCACCCGGCCGGTCCTGGCCGGCGCAGATCTCACCGGCGTCCGGGAGGCCCTGCTCACCGACGATCCGATGCCACCGGACGCGCCGACGGCGGTGCGCCAGGCCGCCGAGGCCGACGTGGCGCCGCTGCAGACCGCCGCGGAGGCTCGGCGGGACGCCTTGCTCTTCGCACAAGACAAGATCAAAAAAGACCTGGATCTGGTACGGGCCGAGCACCGTCACTGGAGTTCGCTGACCGATCCCGAACCGCCTCGCTCACGGTTCCGTGATCCGGACTCCGGGCCCCTCCCCGGCACCCCGTTGTTCCGGCTGATCGACTTCGCCGGCCACCTCGACCACCGGAGCCGGGCCGGGCTGGAGGCCGCGCTGGAGTCCAGCGGCCTGATCGACGGCCTGTTCGCCGCGGACGGCACGGTGCTGGACCCGGCGAGCGGCGAGATCGTGCTACGCCCGGCGCCGCCGGTATCCGGAGCGTCCCTGCGGGATGCGTTGGTGGTCGTGCCCGGCGCCGAGGCGGTCGCCAACCTGCTGGCCGGCATCGGCTGGGGCTCGGACAGCGACGCGCCGAGCTGGATCGCCGCGGACGGCCGGTGGCGCCTCGGCGTCGCGCACGGCGCCTGGAGCAAGCCGGAAGCCGAGTACGTGGGTGCCACGAACCGGGAGGCCTTGCGCAGGCGGCGGCTTGCCGAGCTACAGGCCCGCATCGAGGATCTGAGCGGACAGCTCACCGGCCTCAGCGATCAACTCGTCGCCGTCGACCAGCAGCGGCGTGAGCTGACCGAGGCTCTGCGCGCACTACCCGACGGTGTCGGACTGCGGCAGAGCTGGACCCGCCGTGACGAAGCCGACAACGCGGTGCAGCGTCTCGTACGGCAGGTTGCCGAGGCCCGGCGCCGGGCCCGCGAGCTGCGTGGCCAGGCCGACCGCCAGCTGGCCGCCGCCGAGTCGGCCGCGGCGGCACATCTGCTGCCGACCGACCGGGCCGAGCTCGCCCTCATCGACCAGCGGCTGCGTCAGCTCGCCACCGACCTTCCCCGCCAAGGGCGCGACACCGGGCAGTTCGTCACGCAGCTCGACCCGTACCGCGATCTGATCGGCAAGCACCGCTCGGCGGTCGCCCAGGCAGCGGAGTCCGCCGATCTCGCGGGTGTCGCCGCCGAGGACCACCTCTCCTCCGAACAGGAACTCGCGGTGCTCGAACGCTCCCTCGGCGTCGAGCCGGCGGAGATCCTGCGGCAGGAGGCCGCCGCCGAGGCGGAGGTGCGCGCCGCCGAGCAGCAGCTTCCCGCTGCCCGCCGACACTACGAGACGAGCCGGGATCATCGGGTCCGGGCGGCGGAGATGCGCGACCAGGACCGTCTGAGGCTGACCGAGCACGAGCAGGCCGCGCTGGAAGCGGGCAGCTCGCTGCCCCGGGTGCTGACCCTGCCCGGCGTCCGCCCCGCGCTCGACCTGGCAGCCGACCTGCCGGTGGAGGCGACGACGGGCACCCCGCCCGAGCGGATCCGGCAGCTCGACGATCTCGCCGGCCGGCTGCGGGACGCACTCGGCCGGCCGCAGCAGGACCTCGGGGAGAACGGTCTGCACCAGCGCTACACCGACGTCCGTGGCCGGCTTCCGGGCGGCTTCGACCTGATCTGGGAGGACCGCGATGGAGTGAAGGTCGTCGAGATCTCCGACGACATCGGGCAGCATCCCGTCGCCGCTGCCACCGCACGGCTCGGTGCGGAACTGGAGCAGAAACGATCCGCCGTGGCCGAACGGGAACAACACGCCTTCGAACGTTTCCTGCTCGGCGAGCTGGGCGACGCCCTGTCCCGTCAGATCCGCTCAGCCGAGAGCCTGGTCGCCACCATGAACGCCACCCTCGCCGAGGTTCGCACCTCCCACGGCCTGGGCGCTCGCCTGGTGTGGGCGCTGCGCGACGACTCCGACGCCGACACCCGCAGCGCGGTGGCCCTGCTCAGGACGCCGCTCGAGCTGCGCACCCGCGACAACAACGACCGGCTGCGTGAGGCGCTGGCCCGTCGGGTCGAGGACGTCCGCCGCTCCGACCCGTCCGCAGGCTACGCCGTTCACCTACGGGCGGCGCTCGATTACCGGAGCTGGTTCTCGTTCACCGTCAAGGTCACCGACCAGGCTCGACCGGACCGGGAACGCACCCTGTCCGCCCGTACCGCGATGTCGCAGGGTGAACAGCGGGTGGTCTCCTACCTGGTCCTGTTCGCGGCCGCGGCCGCGCACTTCACCTCGGTCGGCGAGGGCTACCCGGCGGCTCCCCGCCTGATCTTGCTCGACGACGCCTTCGCCAAGGTCGACGAGCCCACCCACGGCCGGCTGCTCGGCCTGCTCGTCGACCTCGACCTGGACGCCGTGCTGACCAGCGAACGCCTGTGGGGCTGCTTCCCGGAAGTGCCATCGCTCGGCATCTACGAATGCCTGCGCGACCCCACCCAGCCGGGCGTCGCGACACTTCACTTCCGCTGGGACGGCCACCGCCGTACGGTGCTCGCCACATGATTCCGAGCGGCGCCCTCGCCTATCTGAAGTCCCCCGCGCTGCGGTTGCTCTGGGAATCCGCCCATGCCCGACTGGCCCGCAACGGCCGTGTCGCCCGCGGCCGCCTCACTCTGACCGGCCTCGACGTCGTGCAGCGCGAAGCCCTCGGCCAGCTCCTCGACCGCATCGTCGGTGCGACCCACACCGTCGATCTGTCTCAGCTCGATCGGCAGTTGCGAACCACCGCGGCCGGAACCGGCCTCCTCGGCGTGGTCGAGGCTGTCATCGGCCCGGTTCCGGATCGCCGTGCGGACGCCTCGGTAGAGCGGGAACGCCGAGCTTTGTTCCACGAGCATGCGAATGCTGCCGTGCTCGCCGCCGGTCTGGAAGGATACGCATGGGTCCCGAAGTGGCTCGACCGGTTACGGCTGTCCTCCGCGCACCCCGTGACCATCGTCGGGCAAGCAGCCACCACCCTCGGTCTGACCGTCGGCGCGAGGGCCCGCACCTGGTCCCGTGGTGAACTCGCCCAGGTCGTCACCGGTAGCGCGCACGGCCTGGACGACGACACGACGTTGAGCCGGCTGGTCCTGCGCGGCCTGGCCCTGGCTCTGACCGACAGCGCGGAAGTCCCGAGCAGCGCCGCCGAGCGCCGCGCCCTCTGGGATGCCGCGGGCGTTGCCGGCGACACGGTCGCCACCACCGTCCTCACGTGTGGACTACGCCCGAACAACGTTCCCTGGCTGCACGAACGCGCCGACCTCGGCGCGGAAACCCACCTGACGTTACGAGAGGTCCGTCGACTCACCCCGCTTCGCCTGTCACCCCAGACCGTTTTCGTGTGCGAGAACCCCCGCGTCCTCGAAGCCGTCCTGGACAACGGAATCCACGCCCCGATCGTCTGCACGATGGGAAACCCGACCACGGTGACCCTGGCCCTCCTCGACGCGATAACCGCGTCGGATCAGGTCCAACTCGCCTATCACGGCGACTTCGACTGGCCCGGCCTCGCCATCGCCAACCGCGTCCTGGCCCGTTATCCCACCCGCCCCTGGCAGTTCACCGCATCCCACTATCGTGCGGCTGTCGAGCAGGCGGCATCGCGCGGCACTCCCCGGCAGCCGCTCACGGGTCGTCCCACCGATTCCCCGTGGGACCCGGCCCTGGCCGAAGCCATGACCCGGCTCGGCATCTCCATCCACGAGGAAGCCCTGATCGAGAACCTCCTCCTCGACCTACAGACCCACTGACCTCACCGGACAAACCGCGGCACCGCAGTTGTGACTCGGCGGCGTTGTTCACGCAGCCGGTTGACCACGCTCGGCGGCCACCAGTTCGCGGGTGGCCGGCGCGACCTCGGCCGCGAAGCGTTCGATCGTGGCCGCGTCGTCGGTGGCGAGGATGAACGCGCTGACGCCGTGCTCCAGGGTCAGGCCGGCCAGATCCTCGGCCCACTGCTCCGCCGGACCGTCCAGGAAGGAGCGTCCGGTGGCCGCGAACTGCCCGCCGATGTTCAGCAGCCGGCGTACGGCCTTCGGGTCGCGGCCCGCGGCCGCCGCGCCCGCGTCGATGTGCTGGTTCAGCTCGGCGAGATCGGCCGGGCCGTTCGGCAGGTACGCGAGCGACGGCAGCGCACCGTCGGCGACGCGGCCGATGAGGCGCAGCATCCGAGGCTTGTACGCGCCCACCCAGATCTTGATGTCGTGCGCCGGCGCGGAGCCGCGCTTGGCGCCGCTGACCTGGTAGTGCTCGCCCCTGACCCGGACCGGGCCGGGCTCGTCGGCGGCCCAGATCTCGCGGATGATCCGCAGGCCCTCGTCGAGCGCCGCGACGGACTCGCCGGGGGTGAGCCGGCGGCTGCCCATGCCCGCGATGGCGTCCCAGAAGCCACCCGCGCCGATGCCGAGTTCGATCCGGCCGCCGCTGAGCAGGTCCAGGCTGGCCACCGCGCGGGCCAGCACCGCCGGCGGCCGCAACGGCAGGTTGAGGACGTTGCCGCTGAGGTGGATGCGTTCGGTCCGCGCGGCCGCGTACGAGATCAGCGTCCAGGTGTCGTGGAAGCGTGGCAGGTACGGGTGGTCCTGGAAGGTCGCCAGGTCCAGGCCGGCCCGGTCCGAGACGACGGCCAACTCGACTGCCTGGTGCGCGGGCTGGGCGGTGGGCGTGAGGAACGTGCCGAAGAGCAGGTCGTGGCCGTAGTCGGTCATCAGGTCTCCACCTTGATGTTGAAGTTGTCGCGGAACAGGTTCCGCGGGTCGTAGCGGCGTTTGAGCTCGCGCAGCCGCTCGAGGGTGCGCGGCGGGAAGGCGTCGCCGATGCGCTCGGGCCGCAGGTCCGTCTCGAAGCTCAGGTACAGGCCGTCGAAGTGCTCCGCGAGGGCATCCCAGAGCGGGTCGACCCGACGCCGGCTGGAGCCCATCACCACGATCGAGAAGTTCGCCGAACGGTAAGCGTAGGCGGTGGCGTCCGCGGGCACGTCGGCCACCGCGCCACCGACCGTGCGGATCTGGAACCAGTGGACGGCCCCGCTGGCGATCAGCGCGCCCGCGGCCGACGCGAACTCCGGGGTGAGGTGTTCGATCAGCCCGGACCGCGACACCGGCTCGCCCTCGCCCCGGTGATAGCCGTCGGCGGCCCTGGCCAGCACCGCCGCGTACGGGGCCAGCACCACGTTCTGCTGGTACAGCGGCCCAACGCTCGCCACCGGAGTGAGCTGGTCGATGATCGTCTGCGGATCGTCGCTGTCGACCATCGCCATGAGCTGCGCGACGCCGGGTTGCCCCGGGCGTGGCCGGCCCATGATGAGCTGACCGCTCAGGTCACGCGGGGCCGCCTCGATCGCCGCGCCCCAGCGGACCAGCAGCTCCGCCGGGTCGTCCGCGCCGACGACGAACTGGGCCCAGCCCACCTCGCCGACCTCGTCGGCCTCGAAGTCGAACGACGTGACCACGCCGAAGTTGGCGCCCGCCCCGCGGACGGCCCAGAACAGGTCGGGATTCTCGTCCTCGGCGGCGCGCACGACCGAGCCGTCGGCCAGCACCATCTCGACCGCGCGCAGGTGGTCGATGGTCAGGCCGTGCTTGCGGGCCAGCCAGCCGACCCCGCCCGCGGTGGCCAGGCCACCGACACCGACCCCGCCGTAGTCGCCGGAGCTCAGCGCCCAGCCGTACGGCGCCAGCGCGTCGGCCACGTCCGTCCAGCGGGCACCGGGCCCGACCCGGATCAGCCGCCGCCGCCCGTCGAGCACCTCGACGGTGTTCATCGCCGCCAGGCTGAGCACCAGCCCACCGTCGTTGGTGGACCGTCCACTGATGCCGTGGCCGCCGCTGCGCACGGCGAACGGCAGTGCGGGGTGCGCCCGGGCGAAGGCGAGCGCGTCGACCACCTCGGCCGCACTGCCCGCCCGCAGGACCAGGCCGGGCGCGCCGCCGCGCAGATACGTCGAGCGCACCCGGGCGTAGTCGAGGTCGCCGGGCTCCACGGCCGCCTCGGCCACGGACGCGGGCACGTTGTCGTAGTCGATCCCGGGACGGCGCTTCGCGCGTACCGCCGCGGTCCGGAACACGGCCGCGGGCGCCGCGGGAAGCTCGCGCGCGACGGCCTCGCGCAGTTCCGGCGCGACCTCCTGGGCGAAGCGTTCGAGGACCTGGGTGTCGTCGGACAACACGACGAAAGTGCCGACGCCGTCGTCGAGGACCAGCGACAACAACTGCTCGACCGGGAGGTCGGGGGTGATGGTGACGATGCGCCGGATCTCGGCGGGATCGCGCCCGGCCGCCAGCGCCGCCTCGTCGATGATCTTGTTGGCCGCCGCGAACTCGCCCGGCTGGAAGTCCGCGAGGGTCGGCAGCCAGCCGTCGGCCTTGCGGCCGGTGAGCCGCAGCATGCGCGGCTCGTGCCCGCCCAGCCAGACCGGGATGCGGTGGGCGGGCAGCGGGCCGCGCTGCGCTTGCGGGATGCGGTAGTGCGCGCCGAGGTGACGCAGCGGCTGTGGCTCGCCGGCGTCCAGGACGCCCCGGACGACGTCGATGGCCTCCGCCAGCGCCTCGACCGCCTGCCCGGGGCTGAGCCGCCGGCCACCCATCGCCTCGATCGCGTCCCAGCAGGCTCCCGCACCGAGGGCGAGTTCCAGCCGCCCGCCGGAGAGCAGATCGAGGCTGGCGGCCGAGCGTGCCAGCACGGCCGGGTCGCGCAGCGGGACGTTCAGCACGTTCGGCGCGAGGTGGATGCGGTCGGTCCGGCCGGCGATCCAGCTCAGCAGCGTCCAGGTGTCCAGGAACCGCGGCTGGTACGGGTGGTCCGGGAACGTGACGAGGTCGTACCCGAACGCCTCGACCCGGGCCGCCAGCTCGACCGGCGCGCCCGGCGGGCTGTTCGCCGGGGTGAGGAAGGCGCCGAACCTCAGCGGGTGTCCGTAGTTCATCGCGTGCTCCTCAACGACCTGGTTGATACATCAACCACTCACCTCAAGTTGATACATCAACCGGCGACCGACCTGCAAGGGGAAGTAACATTCGTCGCGTGAGTGCGACCGCCGACGTCTCCGCGGCCTGGCAGGCCTACCAGCGCATGCGGCTGCAGCTCAACGGCCGGATCAGCCGTGAGCTGCACCGCCACACCGGGCTGTCCGAGGCCGACTTCGACATCCTCTTCTTCCTCGAGGATTCGCCGGACGGCAGCGTGCGCTCGATCGCCCTGCGCTGCGGGCTCGAGTGGGAGAAGTCGCGCCTGTCACACCAGCTGCGCCGGATGGAGGGGCGCGGGCTGATCACCAAATCGGCCGACGCGGTCGTCCAGCTCACCGACAAGGGCCGCGGGCAGATCGCCACCGCGCGGGCCTGCCACGGCGCGGCGGTCCGCCGCTACTTCGGCGATGTGCTGACCGACGAGCAGCTGGCCATGCTCACCACGATCTCCGACCAGGTGGTGGCACGACTGACGCAGGACCGGCCGCACCTCGGCGATTGAGGCCGCCACACCGCACCCAGGTGGTTGGTCGAGGCTAGTCGTTCTTCGTCACCACCGCGGTCGCCGGCAGCGCCCAGATGTCGGCGAGTGACGGGTCGGCGAAGTCGGGGTCGGATCGGCTCTGCAATCGGATCCGGACCGTGCCGGTTTTGACGAACCGGGCGGGCACGTGCAGCCGATACGCCGCAGTGCCCTCGCGGCGCAGTGGCCGGACGTTGAGCCGGGTCGCGACGAGCTCGCCGTCGACGAAGATCCGGTAGCTCTTCTGCTGTGGGTTGCTGTCGTAGGTCTCCAGACCCTGCAGCGTGAAACCCGTTCCGGGCGTGACGGCGAGGTCGAATTCGTACCAGGCGTCCGGTACCCGGTACCCGCCGTAGCGGCGGGTCAGTCCGGCCTCGGTGTTCGTGCCGCTGGTCGGCGACGCCGTGAGCCGGTGCGCGTTCTCGGATGCGCCGTCGCCGAGGTCGACGTGGTCGGTTGCCCCGGTCGGCGGGGTCGGAAAGGACCAGTCCAGTGTCGTGGCCGCGCTGTCGACCGGGGTGCCGCCGACGACGAACGCCGCGCTCACCGGCACCGCGCCGTCCGGTTCGAAGCCGCCCGGGAAGATCCGAGCGACCCCGACGGCCCTGCCACGGGCCGGCACGGTGACCGGGGTGGAGCGCCTGGTCGTCCAGCCCTCCGGACCAGCCACGGTGATGACGCCGGTGACCGGCTTGGCGCCGTGGTTGACGACGGTCAGCCGGACGTCCGCGCCGGTGCCGGCCTTGGTGGCGGCGACAGGTCCCGCCGACACGGTCGCCGGCTTCAGAACCACGGGCACCGTCACCGAGGGCACGAGGGTCACCGGGCCGTAGAGCCCCGAGTCGTACGGCTGATGGTTCTTCTCGTTGCCTTGGGTGTTGGTGACCCGGACCGCGATGGTGTTGACGCCCTTGCGGAGCGCGTTGCCAAGGTCGACGGTGTACGGCGCCCAGATCCGGTCGGCCACCTGGGTGCCGTTGACGGTGACCTCGGCGACGTCGGCGACCCGGCCCAGGTCGAGGGTCCAGTCGGTACCGGCCAGTTGCCCGGCGTCGAGAGTGACCCGGGTCGTGTAGGTGGCGCTGCCGGAGTAGTTCGGGGCCACATCGGTCCAGCCCTGGAGCGGCCGGGTGACCGGCGCGGCGCCGTTCGCCAGCGCCATCGTCCAGTCACCGTCGAGCTTGCGAACGTCCGGCACGTACGCGGGCGCGCTCGTACCCGCGAGGAGCCCGTTTGCGCCGTTGACGCCCCGGAGCACGGTAACGCCGGAGTGCCCGGTGCGGACCCGCGCGGTGAGGACGCCGTTGACGACGCCTGCCGAGGTCACCCGCCCCGATCCGACGACCTTGGTGACGTGCGCTCCCGGCGTGCCACTCAGGGTGACGCCGAGCGGCGCCCGTGGGTCGAGCGTCATCGGCACCACGGTCCCCTCGCCCGTCGAGCGGTACGTCGTCGCCTTGGTGACGTCACCAGTCTCGGGGTTCCAGACGGCCGGCACGCCGCCGGAGGGGAAGGTCACGTCGACAGTGACCGGTGCGCCGCCCTCGTTCAGCAGTAGGTAGCCGTCGGTTCCCTTCTCGGCGAACCGCAGCACGCGGATACCGGGGTTGGGCGTCGACAGCCGGACGGCCGCCTGGCCGAGGCGCGACGCGGCCGGGCCGGCCTGATCGGGTCCGGCGACGGTGACCACCCGGCGGCCGCCGAGCCGGCGGATCTCCGCGACCAGCGCGCCGAGCCTGCTGTCCCGCCCGGAGACCTCCATGGTCGGGGCGGGACCGGCGAAAATGACCTGGCCACCCGAGGCGACGAAGGCACGCAGCGTCGTGGCCGCCTCGAGCGACAGATAGGGCGCCTTGGGTACGACGACGGTCGTGTAGGTCATCTTGCCGACCCGGAGCGTCCCGCCGACGACGGACGCCGGGGTGAGCACCTGCGGGTCGCGGGTGAGAGCGCCCTCGTCGAGCTGGTCGAAGTCGACCTGCGAGTCCTCGAGCGAGCTCATCGTGGCGATCCAGTCCTGGTCCGGCCCGAAGCCGGCCGCGGAGCGTTGCGCGGCCTCGTTGGAGCGCTGCAACTGCAGCAGCGCGGTCGGAGCGGCGGTGGTGTGGCGGCCGAACTCCATCAGCCGGCCGGTCCAGGTGTTGACCTCGTTCATCCACGGCCACCAGGTGTTCTC